>Ga0256832_1003633_pt1 | contig 10460 bp, 9 predicted proteins | sample 134614metaG_FD_190534 | JGI IMG/M metagenome (GOLD analysis project Ga0256832, IMG submission 190534) | Hydrothermal vent microbial communities from Lau Basin, Pacific Ocean - 134-614 | ecosystem: Environmental > Aquatic > Marine > Hydrothermal vents | place: Pacific Ocean: Lau Basin | collected...
ATCCTGTAGCAGCTGTTCCGGTAGTATTAGTATTGCCGGTCACTGTTACATCCAAATCAACATTTACTCCGTTGTTATTAGTGTATGTATAATAAACCTCATGAGTTGTTCCGGTTACTTGCGCACAATAGTCATATTCCGCATCTGCACAGGCATTGGTTCCATCCAAGCCATCTGCTAAATCTATCGCATCCGTACAAAGATTATTGTCAGGTATATTTTTAACCGTAATTCCTATATTGAAAGATCCTTCAGTAGTATTTGATCCAATCAAAATATAATATGTAGTATTTGGCAAGACCGGAAGGTTATCCAATGTCCCATCACTAGTACAGAAACTTGCTTCATAAGTAAGATTATCACAATCCGGTCCTGTATATAATGAGAAAATGGCATCTGTCAAATCTGTTGTTATATCCATCAACTCTGCATTAGCATCAGTACTAAATGTATACCAAATACTATGCATATTATTCCCTGAAAAATCGCAGCCGCCATCATTGAAGTTATCAGAACATGCTCCTGTGTTATCTCCTTGATTATCTGCCTGCTGACAACTGGAAGCTATTTCTCCGAAATCTACCGAACCGGCACACATATCATTAAGTGGATGCCCAGCTGTATTCTCTGTTACGGTTATCTTGAAATCCCCTTCAGTTCCTTCAACACTACCGACAACTAATACTACTGTTTCTCCGGGATCAATACATCCAATATTAAATGAAGTCCCCAAAGTATTACACTCAGGTCCTTGATTATTAAATGCTGTTCCTGTACAAGCATCTGTAATAATAGCAACATCGACAGCCGTTGCTGATGTTCCATTTGTTGCGGTACTTGCTTCTACCAAAACATCAATATCTACAGTATTACCCGTATTATTAGTATATGAGTAATATACTTCATGTGAACTGGCGTCAAGAGCACAATAATTCCAAGTATGAGTAGCACAAAAAGTTGATCCTTCTACAGTTGTTCCTGACACTAAAGCCACAGCATCTGCACATAAATCATTAGCCGGAACACTCGCATCTGAAGTAGCGGTAAAACTACCACTTCCATATACCATTACCCAATATATGGTCGTAGGATCTGCCAATACATCAGTCAAAGCTGCATCTCCGGCACATCCCAAATCAGTCAGATTCATACAATCAGGACCTGTCCATACTCTAAATTCAGTTCCTGTAAAATCAAAGGTATTAACGGCTGAGGATGCTGCAAAATGATACCATACACCATCTGCATCATTTCCGGCACAATCTTGTTCTCCTCCACAGGCATTAGCATCACCTGCACCTGTGACTGTCGCTGAACAAGTCAATGTTCCTCTATCCTCTGCATCTAAACAGTCATCATTAGCTACATCTAAAACCCCTTGGTCAATATGTACTGTATAATCACCGTAAGCAGGTGAGCTATTTCCTGATTCTATATATAAAACATCCCCCTCATTAAGGCATGTCGCATTTGCAGTAACATCATCACCAGAGCAATCATTCAATAAAACTTGATAAATAAACGCAGGATTTAATGAGCCTGTAACCACGGCTGTGATATCTACAGTCAAATGATCTGTCTCTCCTCCTGGACCTGCAACTACGGTATAAGTTGTCCAAATCGTACCTGATGTTCCGGGTGAAGGTGGATTTGAAGAGCAACTGTTGTCCAAAACATTATCTCCTTAAAAATTTCCTGCAAAGCACCTTCACAAACATCTTCTCCTTTGTCTATTGTGATAGTAAAACTTCCCTCATGTCCATTTTCCAATGCCATAGAAATATAATAAGTTGTCCCGGCAGTAAGATTGACACAATCCGAAGTAATGTCAAATCCGGTCATAATATCTCCAACATCTGTTTGAGCTCCCGGACAAGTTCCGGATGTAGTATCCCACCCCACACTAAGATCACCTGTAGCTGTACCACCTCCACTAGCTTCAAAGTGAATTTTGTAGTATCCATTATTGGCAACTGTAAATGCATAAAATCCGGTTATATATGTACCTGCTGCAAATGATGCAGTAGCATCGTAGGAACCATCATCGGTAAAAGTATTTGGAATTGATCCGGAAACATTATACGGCATACTGCCCGAAGCAATATTATCAACATTTGATCCAGCTGTTGCACAATCATCGTAGAATTGTCCGTATGTATTTGAAATAAACAAAAAAATGATTAAAAAAGCGAATAATTTTTTCATTGTCTCAGGTTTATGCTGGTATAAATTATGCGTAAATCTAATAAATAATTTCTTAATTCAGTAAAAATCATTATGTAATATAAAAACAAATTTATTGTTAAGCACAACATTTACATTAAACTAAAGAACAACATTTCAAATCAATATATAATCAATTAAATACTATATACTGTAAATAAAATATTTATTTGATTAAAATAAAATGAAATAGTTTAAAGCTATGAAATTCAAAATAAAATTTTGTGTAGTTTTATACGACTTTTATTTTAAGTATATATTATTGATGCAATTCTTCCAAAAACTTGTAAGTAAATTATTGTTTGCTACACTAATCAGTACTCATGAAATTTAAAATAAAATCTTCATCAAACAAAACAAAATGGATTACTTTAGAGAATCACTCAAAAAACATAAAGATACAGCCGGAAAATGGGAAATAGCTTCAAAGTTCCCTCTTAAAAACAAAGATGACCTATCTATCGCTTATACACCCGGAGTAGCATCTGTATGCAATAAGATTGAAGAAGATAAAAACACTGTATATGACCTGACGATGAAAGGGAATGCTGTAGCTATTGTTTCAGATGGATCTGCTGTTTTAGGACTGGGAAATATAGGTCCGGAAGCATCACTACCTGTCATGGAGGGAAAAGCTGTTCTTTTTAAAAAATTTGCAAATATTGATGGAATACCAATCGTCATTAATGCTCACAGCGTTGAAGATATTATCACAACAGTCAAAACAATAGCTCCTACTTTTGGGGGAATAAATTTGGAAGACATCAAAGCTCCAAAGTGTTTTGAAATAGAAGAAGCATTGCAAGATATTGGAATACCTGTCTTTCACGATGACCAGCACGGTACAGCGATTGTCTTACTTGCTGCTATGATTAATGCAGGAAAAATATTGAACAAGCCCTTGGAGAAAATGAAAGTTGTAATTAATGGAGCAGGTGCAGCCGGTACAGCTATTGCTAAATTACTGAGATGCGTTGGACATGAGACCGGAGCATGTGTGCCGGTTAATGATGTTATTGTCTGCGACTCCAAGGGTATTGTTTCAAGAGACCGAAAAAATCTAAATCCATATAAAACAAAGCTTTTGAACCATACGAATCGCCAAAATATCTCGGGTTCACTTCAAGATGCTCTACAGAATGCTGATGTATTCATAGGTGTATCCAAAGGAAATTTACTCAATGCCAAAGATATAAAGTCAATGGCAAAAGATCCTATCATACTAGCCATGGCAAATCCTATTCCTGAAATAATGCCGGATATCGCTAAAAATGCAGGAGCAAAAATCGTTGGTACAGGCAGAAGTGATTTCCCAAATCAAGTGAATAATGTACTTGTTTTTCCGGGAATATTCAGGGGAGCTCTAAATGCAAGAGCAATAAGAATAACCGATGGCATGAAAATAGCAGCAGCTCATGCATTGGCCTCTTGTGTAAAAAAATTGAGTATTGACAAAATATTACCTGAGCCCCTAGACCCAAATACCGCAAAACAAATAGCTAAAGCAGTAGAACAAACAGCAAAGGAAGAAGCCGTGACTTGTTACGACAATAAGGGGCTTACCTATGAACAATTTGGAATAATTTAAAATTATTTTCGTTAGCTAATCGTTTTATGCAAAAATCAACTAAAATTAATTATGAAAGCACGTGAATACTTTATTATTTTCACACTATTAGTCTTAATAATCTTAGGCGCAATAGTTTACTTTAACACAAACCTTATATGGGTATCAATAATATTTGTTCCTATAATACTTCTAGGCATATACGATCTTGTACAAACCAAGCATGCCATTAATAGAAACTTCCCGGTAATAGGGCATTTTAGATATATTCTTGAAGAGATTAGACCTGAAATAATGCAGTATTTTGTAGAAACAGATACAGAGGGAAGACCTATTAGTCGGATGTTTAGATCTATTGTTTATCAAAGAGCAAAAAAGTCCAATGATACAAATCCGTTTGGCACAAAAATGGATGTTTACAGAGATGGCTATGAGTGGATGAACCATTCTATCTATGCAAAACACAGTGAAGAATTGGAAAATAACCCAAGAGTATTAATCGGAGGTCAAGACTGCAAACAACCTTATAGTGCCAGCATATTGAATGTTTCTGCAATGAGTTTTGGCTCTCTTAGCAAGAATGCCGTCATGGCATTGAATAAAGGTGCTAAAATCGGAGGATTTTTACAAAATACCGGAGAGGGTGGAATTGCTGAATACCATTTGAGACATGGAGGTGATTTAACTTGGCAAATAGGTACAGGATATTTTGGTTGCAGAACAAAAGACGGTGGATTTTCAGAAGAATTGTTTAGAGAAAAATCAAATTTAGAGCAAGTAAAGATGATTGAAATAAAACTGTCCCAAGGAGCTAAACCCGGACACGGAGGAATATTGCCGGGAAAAAAGAATACAGAAGAAATAGCCGGAATAAGAAATGTAGAACCTGGAACAGATGTGATTTCCCCTCCTACACATAGCGCATTCACCACTACAGACGAAATGATGTATTTTATTAAAAAACTTCGGGATTTATCCGGTGGAAAACCGATTGGATTTAAACTTTGCATCGGTAAAAAATCAGAATTTGAGGAAATTTGCAAATCAATGATTAATACCGGTATTAAACCTGACTTTATAACAATTGATGGCGGTGAAGGAGGTACAGGAGCTGCTCCATTGGAGTTTTCAAATTCCCTTGGTATGCCAATGAGAGACGGTCTGGCTTTTGCATACAATACACTACAAGGGTATAACTTAAAAAAAGATATAAAGCTGATTGCATCAGGTAAAATAATATCAGGTTTCCATATGGCAAGAGCTTTTGCCTTGGGAGCTGATTTAATAAATAGCGCTAGAGCGATGATGCTTGCTATCGGATGTATTCAAGCTTTGGAATGCAACAATAACTCTTGCCCTGTTGGAGTAGCAACACAAAATAAATCTTTGATGAAAGGTTTAGTTGTTGATGACAAAGCTATCAGAGTAGCTAATTATCACAAATCAACAGTTCATAGTTTTGTCGAATTATTGGCAGCAAGTAATCTTGAGAAGCATAGTGACTTGAAAAGGTCGATGATAAACAGACGTCAGGAAATGGATAAAGTTGTAACTTATGAAGATGTTTATCCTTATATTGAACAAGGTAGTCTATTAAATTAAAACATTGATTTTTTGTAAGGAATTCTGTTTAGTTTCTACTAATAAAATACAAATAAATTATTAAACAGAATGAAAAACAACATTGTAATTATATACGGTTCTGCAAGAGAAAACAGACAAGGAGTCAAAGCTGCAAAATTTGTAGAAAATAAGCTAAAAGCACGGGGACATGATGTCATATTAATTGATGCAATTGCCTATCCTTTACCATTTTTGAATAAAATGCACAAAGAATATAATGAAGGAGAAGCGCCTGTAATTATGGAAAAATTGCATAAGATACTTAAAAAAGCGGATTCATTTGTGATAGTTTCTGCTGAATATAACCATAGTATTCCGGCGATATTAAAAAACCTTTTGGATCACTTCCAATCAGAATATTTCTTCAAACCCAGTGCTATTGTCCCCTACTCTGCCGGTCAATATGGCGGTGTAAGAGTGGCGATGCATCTAAGAGCATTATTGGCTGAATTGGGTATGCCGAGCATCAGTTCATTATTTCCCATTTCTGCTATTCAAGATGCTTTTGATGAAGAGGGGAATGCTTTAGTCGAGAGATATGACAAATACATTGTTAGATTTTTGGATGAATTAGAATGGCATACCAGGGCATATAAAAATGAAAGAGCAAACGGAACACCTTATTGATTATGGAAATGACTAAAAACAAAATAGAATTAATAAGTTTAAAATCTGATAATCTGAAGTCAGAACACTTTGCAAATGATATATTAGATGGATTGTCAAAAAAACAGAAAACAATACCCTCTATATATTTTTATGATAAAAAGGGTTCAGAAATTTTTGAAAATATCTGTTATTTAGATGAGTATTATCAAACAAGAGCTGAAGCTCAAATATTAGAAAAGTTCTCAGAAAAGATTGCTACAAATTCAAGTAAAGATACGGATATTATCGAATTGGGTAGCGGAAGTTCAGTTAAGACTAGGATACTTCTAGATGCATATATTTTAAAAAATGGCTATGTTAATTACTTTCCAATCGATATTTCCGGAAAATTTCTTTTGGAATCTTCTCAATTATTAAGTGAAAGTCTTCCGGGATTGAATATAAATCCAATAGCTGCAAGATACAACGCAGGTCTGGAATATATTTTTAGCAAAAATGATAAATCTCCAAAGCTTGTTTTATGGTTAGGCTCAAGTATCGGTAATTTGAATAAAGATGAATCTACATCTTTTCTGCGTAATATTAATTCTATTTTTAAGGAAAATGACAGAATTCTTATAGGTATGGATTTGAAAAAAGATAGACAAACATTAGAAAATGCTTACAATGATTCTTTAAATATAACCGCTGAGTTCAATCTTAATCTTTTATCCCGAATTAATAGTGAACTATCCGGACAATTTGATTTAAGCAACTTCAAACACAGAGCTGTTTATAACGAAGAAAAAGGAAAGATAGAGATGCATTTGGTAAGTTTGACAAAGCAAGATGTGTTTATCGGTGCATTGAACAAAAGCTTTCATTTTGAAAAAGATGAATATATTCATACGGAAAATTCATATAAATATAATTTTGAAGATATCTTAAACTTAGCAAAAGATTCCGGTTTTAAACTAACAAATCATTGGCTTGATGACAAAAATCTATTTAGCCTAAACGAATTTATAAAAAAATAAATAATTATGATAGTAAAAGCAATTTGGAATGGCAAAGTCATAGCAAAAACAGATAAACCTGTTAACGTGGAAGGAAATTATTACTTCCCTCCTGAAGCAGTAAACAAAAAGTACATTAAAGAAACAGATACCCATACAGTTTGCCACTGGAAAGGAACAGCATCTTATTACGATATAGTAGTTGATGGAAATACAAATAAAGATGCAGCTTGGTATTATCCAAATCCATCAAGTATGGCTAATAACATAAAAGATCATATTGCATTTTGGAAAGGAGTAACTATTGAAAAAGAAGATTAATATATTCTATAGTACGAATTGTTATTTCTGGTTTGTGTTAGACTAAGCCAAAGCTTTAACCGGGAAACTATAAAACTAAAACTTTAAAACTAACAAAATGATTAATAAAATATCAACTGAAAAACTTTCACTCGCCTTAAAAAACCCAAATTACACCATAATAGACATAAGACCTATTGATGCATACAATGGCTGGAAATTAAACGGAGAACATCGCTCAGGTCATATAAAAGGAGCAAAGTCTCTTCCATATAGTTGGACAAAATATATGGATTGGGTAGATATAGTACGATCTAAGGAAATCGACAAGAAAGATAATATTGTCATCTATGGGTATAATTCTGAGGAAATCGAAAAAACTGCTAAATTATTTAAGAAAATAGGATATGAGAATATGCTGACATATTTTGATTTTGTCTCTGAATGGACTTCAAACGACAAATTGCCAATGGAGCATCTAAAAAGATATGATAGACTCGTGCATCCTCAATGGTTGAAAGATATAATTGATGGTAAAAAAGTAGAGAACTATGACAATGATAAATATGTCATCGTTCACTCACACTAAAGAAATTATGCGGATTACGGATTAGGACATATACCGGGAGCTATTGAAATTGATACTTTGCTGCTTGAGTCTCCGGTAACATGGAATCGCAGAAGCCCAATTGACTTGAAAGTTGCACTTGAAAGTAAAGGAATTTCAGCTGATACTACAGTAATTCTTTATGGAAGATTCGGAGCACCTGACAACAATGATGCTTTCCCGGGAAGTAGTGCCGGACATCTTGGAGCAATCAGAAGTGCCGCAATAATGATGTATGCAGGAGTGAAAGACGTAAGAATATTGAACGGAGGTCTGTTATCTTGGGAAAAAGCAGGATTTGATATTGAAACCAAGGCAAATTATCCTAAAAGAGTTTATGATTTTGGAACAGATGTACCTGCAAATCCATGGGTTTTTATAGATATAGATGAAGCAAAAGAATATATCAAGTCAAATAATAAAGAACTTGTAAGCGTGAGATCTTGGGCTGAATATATCGGTGATGTAAGTGGTTATAACTATATAAAAAAGAAAGGTAGAATACCGGGATCTGTTTTTGGAAATTGCGGAACTGACGCATATCATATGGAAAATTATAGAAATATTGATCATACCACAAGAGAGTTTCACGAAGTTGAACAACAATTGCAAGAAGCAGGATTAACACCTGATAAACAATTGGCTTTTTATTGTGGTACAGGCTGGAGAGGAAGCGAAGCTTTTTTTAATGCATATTTAATGGGCAACCCTAAAGTTTCAGTATTTGACGGGGGCTGGTTTGAATGGAGCAATGACCCCAACAATCCTTATGAAACAGGAGAGCCTAAATAGTGTCTATGCGAATACAGCTCAAATTTGAAAATGATTCTTATTTAAACTTGTCAATATACAATTTGCCGTCTTTTACCTCAACAGTTTCATTTCCATATTTAGCGGTAAATGAAAAAGCAGCTTTTAATATTTGCTTATCAGCATCGTATTTTTGAATTTCCAATTTCCCCGATTGTATATCATACGTTTTCAATTTATTCCCCTCATTCTTATACATTGAAGAAATCAATTGATTCTCTTTTAGACCCAAAGTATAAGTTTTAACCTTCAAATCAGAATCAAAAACCCAGGAGAAAGTATAAACATTATCTGAAGCAAAAATTGTTGACAATCCATTACGTGTTAAAAAATAATATGTTTTTGGAGTCCATTTCTTTCCATCAAGTTTTAAGGAAAATCCGGGAGTATCCTGAATTGGAGTGTCATCTATAATTGGATCCTTTGTACAGGAGACTAAAAATAAAATCAAAAGGGAAAAAATAGTTAGGTTTTTCATATAAGCTAGCTTAAATTATTGATAAAATACAACTCTGCACACTAGTGCGCGACAGTCTTAACAACGAAAAACACAAACTATTATTGTAAACCAATAAAAAAACTATATGCCTCAATGCGAAATAAAAATGGTTTTTGGGATGAACTCTTTTTATCTTATGAAACTATTATCGAGACATATAGTTAAATTGATGATGCAAAGTTAATACTTAATTTCATATTGCAAAATTTTTTAATATGTTTTTTTATATTTTTTTTATATTTTTTAAAGCTTTAGGGAATACTCAAGCTGCTTATTTTTGTCTAAAGCCCGTATTATCACAAATTTGGGTAGTATCTTTATAAAAAAACAATTTATGGTTAAATTCTCTTTGCAGTAATTTTTTTTAACATTTTGTAGTGAGGAATCCCTACCTCTTCAAATTCTTCTCCGATTTTTGTATATCCCAATTTTTCATAGAAGCCAATCGCTGTTTTTCGGGCATGCATAAATATAGAATCGAATCCCAGGCACAGCATTGTATTCTCGACATCATCAATCAATTTTTTCCCGAGACCTTTCCTTTGGAATGGAGTATCAACCGCCATTTGTTTTAGATGAAGCCCTTCTTTTTCAGGAACAAGATACAAGCAAGCCAAAATATTATAACATTCACCAAATACACCAAAATGAAGACAATTTGTTTCTTTCTCAAGGGAATCTTTATCAAACTTCAGTCCTAATGGTTCTCTTAAAATCTTATATCTCAAGTCAATTGACAAATCATATAAAGGCGTTCCCCAATCGTATTGCAATATCATTTGTGAATTATTTATTTGAAAGTATCTATCAAAATCTTTTTGTTATAGCCGGCAAAAATACCCAGTCCTTGCTCAATATTACCGTACAAGGCAGTGGAATTCACAATTGATGTATTTACTGCTTGGTTATTCCATTTGTACAGTTCCAATGATTTTTGATATTCATAAAAATCCTTACTGCAAAAATAAATTTCAATTTTTGAAATACCTCTAACCAAATCTTTATTTTTCTGAAAACCATCATAACTTTGAAATGAAAATTCCTTTACTCCGGCTTTCTTATCAATAAAAATACTTTTAGTATTGGCATAATCCGGTAAAATTTGCTCAAAGACATCCCCTGTTCCTTGTATCCATACTGTATCCGAAAATGGTATAGTATCGTTATTAAGGGCAACTATTTCCTTATAAACAATATGTTTTATTATAAGATATGATTTCAGGGTAG
>Ga0256832_1003634_pt1 | contig 10458 bp, 5 predicted proteins | sample 134614metaG_FD_190534 | JGI IMG/M metagenome (GOLD analysis project Ga0256832, IMG submission 190534) | Hydrothermal vent microbial communities from Lau Basin, Pacific Ocean - 134-614 | ecosystem: Environmental > Aquatic > Marine > Hydrothermal vents | place: Pacific Ocean: Lau Basin | collected...
GGTCTGGCGGCCCGCGGGGCGGTCGCCGGTGGCCGGGCCGGTGCCGGCGCTCTGGTCCCGCCTGGCGCCGGGCGACTCCGGTCGCCAGCGGCTGGAGCTGTGGCAGGCCACCGGCGCGCTGCTGCGCGCCCATCCCTGGCGCGGCATCGGCGCGGGCCGCTATCCGGCGCTCTGGATCGGGGAGCGGGTGCGCCAGACGCGCGCCCGGGGCGAGGCGTGGCCGCCCCACTCGCCGCGCGCCGTGCGCGCCCACCAGGAACCGCTGCAGTGGCTGGCGGAGACCGGCCTGGCCGGCGGGCTGCTGCTGCTGGTCGTCCTGGTGGGGCTGTGGCGGGCGTGGCGACGGCGGTGGCCCGGCCCGTCGCCGGAGACCGAACCGCTGCCGTGGTGGCTGGGCGGCCTGACAGCAGTCGCGGCCCACGCCACGGTGAGCTTCCCGTTGCGGTTGCCGGCCACGGCGCTGGCCGCGGGCCTGCTGCTGGCGGTCACACTCCCCGCGCCCGCGCTGGCGGCAACGGAGGACTGGGACGCCGCTCCGGGAGCTGTTTGGCGCCACCGTCCCGCACGGTGGCTCGCGGCGATCCTGTTGCTGGCCGCGGCCGTCCTGGCGGGCCGGACGGGACTGCGCGAGCTGGCCGCCCAGCGCGACCTGTCCCGCGGCGAGCACCTCTACCGCCGCGGCGACCTGGCCGCGGCCGCACGCCGGCTGGAGCGGGGCACCGCGCGCGCCCTGGCGCCCGGCCCCGCCTGGTTCCGGCTGGCCGCCGTCCGCCGGCTGGCCGGAGACGACGCCGGCGCCCTGGCCGCCTTGCTCCGGAACCGGGAGGAGGAACCCCTCTACACCGCCTTCGCCCTGCGGGCGGACATCGCCATCGACCGCCGCCGCTGGGGGGCCGCGGCCGCCGCTCTGGACACGCTCCAGGCCCTCGGCCCGGACGCCTCCCTGCGCCGCGAGATCCGCTACCAGCGCGGCCGGCTGGCCAAGGCGCGGGGCGACACCGCCGCTGCCCGCGCCGCCTGGCGCGACCTGTTGCGCGTCGCGCCCGGCGACCCGCGCGCCCACCTGGGCTTGGGCTACCTGGACCTGCTGGGGGGCCGCCGCGCTGCCGCCCGGCGCCATTACCAGGCGGCGGCGACGGTCCTGGCCCGCCGCCTGGACCGGGCCCGCCGCCGCGGCGATCCCCTGGCGGTCCGGCGCCTGGCGGCGGAGCTGGCGGTGGCGCGGCGGGCGCTGGCGAGCGTGGAGAGCGACGGCATTTCGGATTGATGGAGCAGTCAGATCGGAATTCCGCTCACCGGACATGACCGCCACCGCCAGGCGGTCGCGAGATGACGGCCGCCGCTCCCTCGCCTCCCGCGCCGGGAAGCAGCGGCGACCGCGGAATTTTTCCCGCGGTCGCCGGTTCGGATGGCCGGACACATTCTTCGTGACACAACCAGTTACTTGACCAGCAGCATCCTCCCGGTGGCGCGGTCGGCGCCCGCGGTCACGCGGTAGAAGTAGGTGCCCGACGGCACCGGCCGGCCGGTGTCGTCGCGGCCGTCCCAGCGCACCGTGTGCAGGCCGGCCTCCTGCCGCCCGTCCCGCAGGGTCGCCACCCGCCGCCCGTCCACCGCGTAGACGGTCACCCGGACACGGCCCGCCGCCGGCAGGGTGTAGGCGATGCTGGTCGACGGGTTGAACGGGTTGGGACGGTTGCCCAGCAGCTTCAGCCGCGGCGAAGCCAGGTCCTCGCTGGAGACGGTCACGCTCGCCAGGTCCGTCAGGAAGCCGGTCACGGCGTTGTGCACCTTCCAGGTGGCGTCGTCCTGCACGTAGGCCACGGCCCGTAACTTGGAGTATTCCCAGTTCTCGGCGCCCACCGGACACTGGATCTGGAACTGGTACACGCCGGGCGCGGGGGAGACCAGCAGGCCGTTCTCGTCGGGGTAGAGGTGGCGGAACGCCTGGTTGTGGATCCGCTCGCCGTTGCTGCCGGCGTAGTAGACGCTGTCCTCGGTGACGGCCACGTACAGCTTCAGGATCCAGTCGGCGGGCATCGGCTCCACGTTCTCCACGTTCACGATGAGCGTCTCGCTCGCCGGGTCCCATGCCTCGGTGATGTTCATGGGGCTGTGGTAGAGCTTGCGCTGGTCCAGCAGGGCGGCGAAGCCGCTCCCGTCGTAGCCGGCGTCCACCACCTTGTCGATCCGCAGGTGGGGGGCATAGTCGGCGCCGAGGCCGTTGGCCAGGAACTGGGCCTGCGCCGTGTTGGCGCTGTAGATACCGTCGCTGCCGGGCCACCAGACGTGGACGCGGACCATGGCCACCGTGTTGCCCTGGGCCGGCATGTAGGCGTCGAGGGCCTGGTTGGCCTGGGGGCAGCCGGGGCAGGCGGCGTTGGTCAGCAGCATCCCCAGCGGCACGTGGGGCAGGGTGTAGCTGTCGTCGAAGGCGGTGCCCTCGTTGTCGAACGTGGCCATGTCGGTGGGCAGCAGGGCCACGGCGTGCAGGTCGTAGTAGTTGCCGCCGTGAACGGTCAGGGCGGGGAAGGTGACGGTCGTCTGGGCGCCAGGGGCCAGGCCGGTGACCGCCAGCGTCTCGGCGTAGGCGGCGGCGCCGATCTCCCAGATGGTGACGGCCACGTCGAAGTCCTCAGTGCTGAGTCCCGGGTTGGCCACCGTGACCACCGGGGTCAGGGCGGCGCCGTCGGCCAGTTGCTGCTGGTCGGGCTGGAGGTCCACCACCTTCACGTCGTGCTGCCATGGCTCGAAGACCCGGACGTCGTCCACGTACCAGTGGTCAGCATAGGAGCCGGTGTAGCGCAGGGCCACGTAGACGACGGGCTGGCCGGCGTAGGCGGAAAGATCCACCACCACGGGGTCGCCGGCGAAACCGTTGATCGCGTGGTTGGCAGGGGTCATCACCGAGACCGCCGTGAAGGCGGCGGGGTCGGTGGGGCTCGTGGTGCTGACCATCACGTAGTGGTGGTCGCCGTAGTCGGACCAGTAGTCGGCGTCCTCGAAGAACGCCAGCTTGGGGGCGGTGAGGGACGAGAAGTCCAGGGCGGGGGTCACCAGCCACTCGTCCTGCGAGGAGCCCTGCGGCCCGTAGCGCACCCAGGCGCAGGCGCCGCCGGTATGGGCGGCGCTGGTTGTGCGGGCCCAGGCGTAGCTGTTGCCCAGGTGGATAGTGCTCCAGCCGGCCGGCGGGAAGGTCGCGCTCTCGAAGCCCTCGGTCAGCAGGTCCGTCTTGGCGGACGGCGGGGCCGGAGCCTGTACCTTCCTCTGTGAGTTGAGGCTGACACCGTCGTGAGCCGGGGCGGTCGTGGCGATCAGCGACGCCAGGACCACCAGCGTTCCAAGCAACCGGATCCGGATCGTACCGCATTTCATGGGTCTTCTCCCGTTGAGGCGCCGTAGGTAATGTGAGGAACCTGCGGGGGAGAGACCAGGCGGGGCGGATAGTCTCGGATGGTTCCTTTCCATCATGAAAGCACCGCATTCTACCATGAATTTTCCGACCCCGTCAATCCACCTCCGTCGCGGAAGGCGGCGCGTCAGGCCCGGGACGACGGCCGCCGCACCGGGGGTGCGGCGGCCGGGGCGCTGGGATCGCCGAGAGAGACGGCCTATTTCACGAGCGTGACTTTCTGCTGACGGTACGTGTCGGCGGTGAACAGCCGGCAGATATATACACCCGCCGGCAGGATGCGGCCGTCCGCGTCTCGACCGTTCCAGGTGACGGTGTGCTCGCCCTCCGGCAGGCGCCCGTTCACCAGGGTGGCCAGTCGATGTCCGCGCAGATCGTACATGGCCAGCTCCACCTCACCGGGTGCGTTCAGCCGGAAGGTCACGTTGACAGTCGGGTTGAAGGGATTGGGCCAGGTCCGCAGAGCCTGGACGCGGGCAGGCGTATGGCCGGGCGCGCCGGTGGCCTGGACCGGCACCAGCGACGGAACGCCCAGGCTGTCCATGGTCATGTCGAGGCCGGACATCGCCGTGAGCATCAGCTCGAACGTCGGCGGGCTGCCGGAATAGGTTCCCAGGTCCACCTCGTAACGTCCCGGCGCGTCGATGAACAGCGGCATGGTGAAGCCGGTGGCGAGGCAGTCCACGTTCAGGACGCCCGGCGATGTCACGTCCAGCACGTCGATCACCAGCCCCAGATGCTCCCAGTACGGATTCATCATCACGTTCGTGAACAGGTGGAGCTGCGAGGTGCTTCCGGTCTCGGCCAGCCGGGCAGGGACCTGGGACAGGGAGAATCCCGGCATCAAGGGGTCGATATCCACGAACGGTAACAAAGGGTTGGACGAGAACTCGGTGGGGAAGCCGTCGACGCCACCCAGGGAGAAGCCCCCGTAACTGTCCGTGTTGTCCGGATCGCTGGGCCCGCTGGCCGTCTGGGCCACCGAGACCCCGACCGGGAATCCCGACGCGGAGTGGTCGTCGTTGTGGACCCAGACCGTCACCGGATAGTTGTAGTCGTTGCGCCAGGTGCGTCGCTTGCCGCGGTTGAAGTTCCAGCCCCGGTCGCGGAATATCCACGGGGGGGTGATGGTGCGGTCCAGCCTCCATACGGTCACGTTGTAACAGCGGGTCAGGCCGGTGTCGGGAAAGTCCAGCACCAGGGCGCCGCCGGGGGGGATGGTCCGCGCGAACCAGTGGCAGTAGTCGGGGAATGTCTCCGAGGCGGGCGGGCCGGGAACGCCGGTCTTGGGGCTCTCGGAAATCACCGCGTCCAGGCGCGCCCAGACGTGGACCCTGGAATTGTCGGGCATGGTCTTCACGTACTCAAGTCCGGGCAGGTAGATGGCACCGTCCGAGCCGTGGTTGACGCCCGTGGGAACCTGCGCCAGTCCGGCTGGATTGGTCGTGCTCTGGTCGGCGTCGTGCTTGATGAACAACCAGTCGCTGCCGGCGGTGCGGCCGGCGCCGGTGACCACCACGCAGTGGGCACCGGCGCTGCGCATGGTGTCGCGGTAGGAGTACCAGTAACTGACATTGATCTCCACGTCCTCGCCGTGACGGATCTCTGATTTGATCCAGTCGATGCTCGGCCAGGTGTTGGCGGCGCCGCTATCGGCGGCAGCGGAGTAGCCGGAAGTGCTCCGTACGGGGCTGAAGCGGGGCCAGCGGTTCTGGAACTTGACCTCGATGGGCAGGTTGTAGGCTTCGATGAAGTCCAGCTTGGCGCGCATCATGTCCTCGGGCCAGACCCCCTTGGGCCGGTTGCGGTTCATCAGGCGACTCAGTTGGTCATAGGTGTCACGCAACGAACCGGGAAAGTCGATCTCGCTCCTGTACGTGCGCAGCCAGGTCAAGCTGTTGGCGCAGCCGGCGGGTACGCAACCGTTCCTGTCGGTAGAATCCGAATCTGCGTGCAGATCGACGTTGGGCATCAGGCAGCCCAGGATACGGGCCACCGTGCTGTCGGCCAGGTTCGTGAACGGCGGATAGAAGGTGGTCGGCAGGCTGGGTGGCGCCAGGATCCCGGTGACCAGCAGGCCCAACCGCCCGACGTCGATCAGCTTGGGAGTCACGGGTACCGTGTCGATCAGGGGCACTCCCGCGGCCCATGCCTCGAATTCGCTGTCCAGGATCGGCAGCGGGGTCACCGTGAAGCCGTACTCGATGTCCATGACCGGCATGCCCGGCTCCACTCCCAACATGTCCAGGGGGAACCGGGGGGCCAGGCACTCCTCGGGGGCGCCCACCGTCGCGTCGTGCAGCAGGAGGTTGCGGACGATCCAGACGGGATCGCCGGGAAAACCCGGCAGGCGAGCCAGAATGTTCAGGTAGCCGGTCGCCTCGTCGGCGCCGAACGTCACCTCCACCTCGCCGAGGGAAGAGTTTTCGGTCGGTGGGGTCGTATCGGTCGCCGCGAAGGAGAGCTGGTGGAACTCCATGGACAGGATCTGGGCTGCGGTGATCGGTGACGGGATGGTGATCAGGACACCCAGGAACGCCAGGGCCAGGCAGACGATGAGAGTGCGAGTACTTCGGTACACGGGTGGACCCCCTTTGCAGAAAAGGTGAGGCATTGGCGGTTGGAACGGAGTTCCAGGGCCGGTTGGGATTCTAGCATGAATGATCGCAGGATTTCAATTCCTTGCCGTTCCCTGGATCAGCCCGGTGTCCCCGGTGGAGATTGACCCGTGACACTGGAGCTGCCACCTTCCTCCCATGGCAGCCAACGAACAGTTCTCGGATTCCGACACGTCGCTGGAGCTCGATTCCGACGGCTTCCTAGCCGACCCGGCCGCCTGGAACGAGGAGACGGCCGCGGCGCTGGCCCGGCTGTGCGGCATCGCCGCGCTGACCGACGACCACTGGCGCGTGATCCGCTTCCTGCGCGCCTACTGGCTGGAGCACGGCGCCGCTCCCATGATCCGGGTGCTTTGCCGCGAGACCGGCTGTTCCCTGGACCGGATCTACGAGCTGTTTCCCGACGGCCCCAGCCGCGGCGCCTGCCGTGTGGCGGGTCTGCCCAAGCCGGACGGGTGTGTCTGAGTATCCTTGCCGTTCCAGCGCCGTCAAAGTGTCCCGCAAGCGGGACACTTTTCTAACAACGTCATTTTCAAGATGGTTACGAGAGTGGCCGCCACTATTGCCAGGGATGTGTGCCGCCACCGGGACACGACCTGTCGATGTGGAGTTACACTAACCGTCCATGTGAGTTGACATTAAGTCCCCTGATCCCATCGGTCCGCCTTTTGCCGCTACCCGGTTCGAATTCCGTGTGCCTGTTGTGGGACAGATCAGAGGAGGCATGCATGTATCGATCACTGCCCAGGACAATGGTGGCTGGAACCCTGTTGCTTCTCGCGATCCTGATGGGATGTGGTCATGAGACCCTCTTGATCCCGGCCGGTGGCTCGGAGAACCGGAAAACGGCGGCCGGAAATGGTGGCTGGTTGTCGGTGAAGGACGCGCTCGCCCTGCACAACGGCCTGATGATCTCGGCGCAACAGGATTTCATATCACTCGACCAGTTTCTCGGGGAACTGCCCGACTGGCTGGATGACCGGCTGCCGGAGTTTCTCGGCGACAAGTCCTCTTGGGGTGACGAAGTGGTCGCCTGGCTGGAACAGCAGCCTCTCACTCCCAACGATCTGATTCGTCCCGACAACGACCAGATCAAGGCGGAGTGGCAAGCCCAGATGGAGGCCTACAGCGAGAAGGGGCTGCTGACCCCGGAAGCCGTGACCTCCGTGCAGGACATCCTGGCCCGGTTCGAGACAGGTGACCTCGACCTGGGGCCGCTGCAGAGCTGGGTGCGATCAGTGGAAACGACCGGAACCCCGGCCGAGCAGCAGCTTGCCGGCGTCATGCTGGGCTCCGCCATGTTCTGGAAGTCGCTGCCGACGACCCCCCGGCCGGGTCGGGAGATCAAGGCCTTCACCGGCTCCCTCGTGGATTTCCTCATGGGGTTCATGGTCGACTCGTTGTGGGCGGCAAGTGGCGGGATCATCGGCACGATCCTCGGATTCGTGGGGAGCTTCGTGTGGTGGCTGGCCATGTACGCCGAGGACAACCTCGAACAAGAGGGAGACTATCCGCACTGGGGAGTTCATCACTAGACGGCCGGTCGCCGGCTCTGCAAGGGAGGTCGGCTCCGCTGTGGCCCGTGGCGGAGCCGGTTCCTGTTTTCCCTGAATCTCTCGGATGCTGGACCTTTCCCTCGTGCGGCGTTACCCTTCCGCGAGCGGCGGCGGCGCGGCCGGGCTCCGGCGCGCCGGGCGGTCGCCTGTCCTCCAACCGGGACGGTCCGGGAACGTGAACCAGCGCCTCAAGCGAACCCTCGCCGGTCTCTCCCCCATGCACGACGGGCCCCTGAGCCGGACCGTGCGCCGGCACCGCGTGCTGTTCTCGCTGCTGTTCTTCGGCGGCATCGCGGCGCTGTCCATCTGGCTGTCGTTCCTGGCCCGGTTCAAGTGGTCGTGGCTGAAGAAGGGGTTCGACTGGGGCCACTGGTTCCGCACCATGCTGCTGGTGGGGGTGCCGGTGCGGATCGCGCTGGCCCACCGCTTCGGGCTGCACAAGGTGTCGTGGCGGTTCGCCTCGCTGCGCGACCTGCCGCCGCTGGTGAGCGCCATCCTGCTGGGGTCGGTGATCAACACCGCGGCGCTGATGTGGATCTACCAGGGGAACTTCCCCCGATCGGTGCTGATCATCGACACGGTGCTGTGCCTGGTGCTGTCGGTGCTGGGGCGCTATGCCTACCGGATCCTGGACCGCGTCAGCATCCTGGCGCGCCGCGAGCCGCGCACCCGCGTGGTGGTGGTGGGTGCCGGCGAGGCGGGCAACCTGGTGCTGGAGGCCATGAACACTCCCCGGCTGCACGACTACCAGCCGGTGGCGGTGGTGGACGACGACCCCCTGAAGGACAACACCACCCTGCACGGCGTGCCGGTGTACGCCCCCATCGACCGGGTGGCCGAGGTGGCGCGGCGCCACCGGGCCGAGGCCATCATCCTGGCCATGCCGTCGGCCAGCACCGCCCAGCTCTACCGCGTGCAGCGGCTCTGCCGCGAGACCGGCCTGCCGCTGAAGACCACGCCGGACGTCTGGCAGATCCTGCAGAGCAGCGAGGCGGTGACCCAGATCCAGGACTTCAGCCTGGACAGCCTGCTCAACCGCCGCCCCGTGCGCAGCGACGTGCCGGAGATCCAGCGCCTGGTGGGCGGGCGCACGGTGCTGGTGACCGGCGCCGCCGGCAGCATCGGCAGCGAGCTGTGCCGCCAGATCGTGGACCAGAAGCCCGACCGGCTACTCTGCGTGGACAAGGACGAGAACGGTCTGTTCCGCCTGGAACAGGAGCTGCGCGGCCGCGCCCCGGAGGGGGTGCAGCTCGTGTTCCACCTGGCAGACGTGAAGAACCCGGTGCGCATGGAGCGCCTGTTCGCCGCCCACCGTCCCGCCGTGGTGTTCCACGCCGCCGCCTACAAGCACGTCCCCATCCTGCAGTTCCACCCCGGCGAGGCGGTGCGCAACAACATCGGCGGCACCCTCAACGTGGCGCGGCTGGCGCAGCGGTACGGCGCGCGGCGCTTCGTGATGATCTCCACCGACAAGGCGGTGCGCCCCACCAGCGTCATGGGCGCCACCAAGCAGGTGGCCGAGCAGGTGATCCGCGACCTGGCCCGGCGCGATCCCGACGGCACGGTGTTCACCACCATCCGCTTCGGCAACGTGCTGGGTTCGGCCGGGAGCGTGGTGGAGCTGTTCCTCAAGCAGATCCGCACCGGCGGACCGGTGACCGTCACCGACCCGCGCATCGAGCGCTACTTCATGACCATCGCCGAGGCGGTGCACCTGGTGCTGTTCGCCGCCAGCATGGGGCGCGGCGACGACGTCTTCGTGCTGGACATGGGCGAGCCGGTCAAGGTGGACGCCCTGGCGCGGCAGATGATCCAGCTCGCCGGCCTGACCCCGGAGGTGGACGTGCCCATCGTCTACACCGGCCTGCGGCCCGGCGAGAAGCTCTCCGAGGAGCTGTGGACCGACCAGGAGAGCCCCGAGCCCACCGTCAACCCCGCCATCCTGCGGGCGCGGCCCGGCGACCTGCCCGAGGGACTCGCCGCGCGGGTGGAGGCGATCCTGCAGGCGGCCGAGGCCGACGACCAGGAAGAGCTGTGGCGCTGCCTGCTGGCGCTGGTGCCGGACTTCCAGGGCCGCACGGGGGTGGACGCCGTCACTCCGCCCGAGGGGAGCGGCGCGCGTGGCTGACGGCGGCGACCGCAGCCTGCGCCACATGCTCGTCTCCGGCGGCGCCTCCCTGCTGTCGCCGCTGATCAACTTCGCCGCCATCCCGGTGATCACCCGCCTGTACGGTCCGGCCGACTTCGGCGTCTGGGCGGTGATCACCAGCCTGTCGCTCATCCCCGGCCAGGTGGCCACCGGCCGCTACGAGCTGGCCACCGTGGTGGCCGGCGACGAACAGGAGGCGGGCCAGCTCACCCGCACCGCCCTGCTGGGACCGGTGGTGTTCGCCCTGGCGGCGGCGGTGCTGCTGCTGGCGGCCTGGCCCTGGATGCAGGGCACGGGCCGGGCGGCGGCGCTGCGCCCCTTCCTGTGGGCGGTGCCGGTGCTGGTGCTGATGGTGGGGTGGCGCATGGCGCTGGACGGCTGGGCCATCCGCCGTCGGGCGTTCACCGCCCGCGCCGCCGCCATCGTCACCCTGGCGCTGGTGACCAACGTGACCCAGGTGGTGGCCTGGTACGGCGGGATGCGGGGACCGGGGGGGCTGGTGGCCGGCAGCGTGGCCGGCTTCACCGCCGCCACGGGGCTGCTGGCGGCGTTCCTGGTGGGCCGCGCGGACGCGGACTTCCGCGCCGGCCTGCGGACCCTGCGGGTGGGGTCCGTGCTGCGGCGCTACCGGAACTTCCCCTTCTTCTCCGCGCCCTACACCCTGCTGGGCAACCTGCGGCGGGAGGGGATGAAGCTGGTGCTGGGCGCCCTCACCCCGGCGGC
>Ga0256832_1003635_pt1 | contig 10456 bp, 7 predicted proteins | sample 134614metaG_FD_190534 | JGI IMG/M metagenome (GOLD analysis project Ga0256832, IMG submission 190534) | Hydrothermal vent microbial communities from Lau Basin, Pacific Ocean - 134-614 | ecosystem: Environmental > Aquatic > Marine > Hydrothermal vents | place: Pacific Ocean: Lau Basin | collected...
ATTAATTCGGAAATTATACCAAAAAAATCCAAAATTGAATATTTATTATATGTTTATGTAGGTAACGATATAATAAATTTGAAATAAAAAAAAGGACTTTTAAATGAAAAAAAAACTGCTAATACTACCTTTTCTAATGACTACTCTATATAATGGATGTGCTCCTAAAACATCTCCAATAGTTATACAAACAGATAGTACATCTACCGATAGTTCAGCATCTATTCCTCCTCAATTAAGAGACTTACCCTTCTCTTATAGTAAATTTCGAACTGTACAAGGTCAAACTTTAACAGTTGGTAAAAATCGTACAGGCTTTACCTTTCCTGACTTTAAAGGAAAAATTATTCTTTTAGAAGTTTTCGGTCAAAATTGTCACTACTGTCTAGAGTCTCTACCTTTCATTAGTAAATTAAACTCAAAATATCATAAAAAACTACAAGTTATAGGACTACAAGTTCAGGAGAAAATGAGTAAATTAAAGTCAAATAGTTTAATTCAACAATTTAATATAGATTATCCTATTATAGAAAGAGATAGTGCAACTAATTTAATGATAACACTAAGAGATAACTATGAATGGAGAGGAGTATTGCCTCTTACGCTATTAATTAAAGATGGTGTAACCCAAGAGATATTTAAAGGAGAAACTAGCCAAGAAGAGTTAGAGAAGGCTATTCAAGAACTACTCTAGATAATTAAGTGGACTAAAAAAGTTCACTTAACTCTTAAGAATATCTGCTTTACCAAAATAGTAGCCTTGAGAGTAGTCAACACCTATTTCACAAAGAATTTTATAGATATTTTCATTCTCCACATACTCTGCAATAGTCTTAATACCTTGTTTTCTTGCAAAATAGACAATAGTCTCTACCATATTTTTAGATGCAATATTAGATTCAATATCTCGAATAAGAGAGCCATCTATTTTAATATAGTCTGGCTCATAAGTTAAGACTCTTGAAAAGTTTGAAAAACCTTTACCAAAATCATCAATAGCAATCTTAACTCCCTTTAATTTAATATAATGAATAAAATCTTTAGCAATCGATAAATCACCAATATCACTATCTTCTATAATCTCAACTGTTATTCTATGTGTTTCTGTTTTATAGCGTTCTAAAAGTTCAAAAAACTCTTTTATTGTACTCTCCTCTGTCATATCTTGCGTTGAGAGATTAATAGAAATCTCTACATCTGTATAAAAAAGTGCACGGAAAGAGTTTCTTAAAACTATTGATGTAATCTCATTGTAGTACTTGCCCTCTTTAGCTGTATCTAAAAAAAAATGAGGAGAGACAATATTGCCCTCTTCATCTATTAAACGGACTAAAGACTCATACTTTTCAATCTTTTTAGTTTTATTATTAACAATAGGCTGAAAGTAAGAGGTAATATTATAAGTATTAATAGCTCTTCTTAACATATTGAATGTTTGTAGCTTTTGCATAGCAAACTCTTTTTCACTTTCAAGCAACCTATTTGCCACAATAAAACTTTGTCTATTTTGTAGAAGAGTACAAAGACCAATTTTAGCACTCTCTAATGCATTTGAGCCATAAGCTAAAGAGGTCATTATGGAAAGAGTATAGTCAACAAGACCTATTTTTATTTGAGCACTGTTGACCTTTTGCTGAAACTCTTTTATAGTTATATGTAACTTATCTTCTGAAATTAACTGTTTATCATAGGGCTTAACAAAAACAAATTCACCACGTTCAAGTAGATATATTCTCTCAAAATTGCAATGCTTTGGCATATGTGAAAAGAGTTTTTTTGCAAATCTCTTTTGAAGCTTTTTACTAATTTTACTTCTCAATGAAAAATTTAAATATTTAAACTCTTCTATTTTTATTAAAACAACAACAGCATCACCTAAAGAGTCAAGATAATCAATTAATTTATACTCACCAAAAAACAGATGATCATTCATTGTAAATTTATCTATCAACACATAAGCCTTTCAAAAAAAATATTATTTTTTATTATAATCACTTAGGTACTTAAATCATTGTTTTATAAACTTTAAAAAATTTAAAATAGGTATCTTTCAGTACCACTTCTTGTCTACTTTTTATTAAGCTGTATTCTAGTCTAAAAAGCCAAAAAATAGGTAAATAAGAGAGAAATGAACTATAAAAAAAAAGACTGGTTACTAAAATATACAATCAAATTATCTGTAATTATATTACCAAAAATAAAAATATTACAATTTGATATATTTCTATATTTTAAAAAATTTTTTCTGTATAATTTAGTCTATTAAATGTAGAGGAGATTTTATGAAAGAGGCTAAAGCACTATTCCAAAAACTAAAAATTGTATCTCTTCTTGATTTAGCACTTATTTTACCTACCTCTTATAAAAATACTACTCTCTCTTCTGAAATAATCATAGGAAAAGTAAATACCTTTGAAGCTAAAGTAGAGGAGGTAAGCAATATTAATGGTAAACTAAGAATTACTTTTTGGCTTCCTAAATTTCATAAACGACTTAGCTCAATGCTCTTTAGGGTTACCCCTTACCACTATCACCTTTTTACTATAGGCTCTAAACACTTTATACAAGGTAGAGTTGAAAAATATAAGGGCTTTTTACAGATGAATCAACCAAAATCACTAAAACAGATAGGAGAGATTATCCCAAAATACTCAACGCCTCTAAAAGCAGATGTTATGCGTTCTTTAATAGAGTGTTACATTAATAAAAATAATCTCTATGCAGAGGGGCTAAATAAACATGAGGTCAAGACCATTTTAGGACTACACTATCCCAAAAAGATAGAAGATATACAGCATTATGACCAAGATATACTTAAATTTGTTGAAGCATTTAACCATATAAAAAAGCTCAGAGGAAAACGTAAAGATTTTCCTGCTATAGAGGCTCTAAATGGAGAGTTACATAGCTTTATAAATGAACTTCCTTTTAAGTTAACTAAAGAGCAACAGAGTGTAATTTATGAAATACAACAAGATTTAAAAGATAAAAATAGAGCTACTAAACGACTAATTATAGGAGATGTAGGTTCTGGTAAGACTATGGTTATCTTAGCTAGTGCTGTTATGGCATACCCATCAAAGAGTATACTTATGGCTCCTACATCACTACTTGCTCTTCAGCTCTATGAGGAGGCGAAAAAGTATCTACCAAAATACATTAAAACTGCTTTAGTTATGCAAAGTAGTAGCGAGGGAGAGTATCTTAATGCTGATTTTATTGTAGGAACTCATGCTCTACTCTTTAAAGATGACCTACCAAAAGCTTCACTTGTTATGGTTGATGAACAGCATCGTTTTGGAACCAAACAACGTGCTCTACTTGAAGCAATGATGGCAAAAGAGAGGAAAAAACCTCACTACCTACAGTTCTCTGCAACTCCAATACCTAGAACACAAGCAATGATGCAATCTGAGCTTATAGATGTAAGCTTAATTACCTCTACCCCCTTTGAAAAAGATATTACCTCACGTATTATATCTAAAGAGGAGTTCCCTGAACTTTTAGAGCATATTAAAGAAGAGATTGCAAAAGAGCATCAAGTGCTTATTGTCTACCCTTTAGTAGAAGAGAGCCAAGAGATTCCCTACCAATCACTTGATGAGGGACGAGGCTTTTGGGAGAAGAGATTTAAAAATGTATATGTTACTCATGGAAAAGACAAAAATAAAGAGGAGGTTCTTCAAGAGTTTAGAGATAGAGGGAATATTCTTTTAGCTACAACAGTTGTAGAGGTAGGAATCTCTCTACCAAGGTTAACACTTATTGTTATTGTCGGTGCTGAACGTTTAGGTTTAGCTACACTTCATCAATTACGTGGACGTGTAGGACGCTTAGGACTAAAGAGCTACTGCTACCTCTTTACTAATGACAAAGACAATAAACGGCTACAATCATTTATACAAACTATGAGTGGATTTGAGATTGCAAAGTTGGATTTAATGTTTAGAAAGTCTGGAGATATTTTAGATGGAACTATACAGAGTGGTATACAGTTTAAGTGGCTTAATTTGGCTGAAGATGAACATATTGTAAAAGTAGCTAAAGAGAGGGTTAAAATATTGTATGGTGCGTTTCCTAACGCACCGTTATAATGTACTGTTTTTCAACGCACCATTAATAGAGACCAAACTTACCATCAGCTCTTTTATACATAACTCTCATAAGACCATCATGGTCATTAAATACAATAAATTGTCGCTTCTTCTCAGCCTTTAGAGCCTCTATAGCTTCATCAAAATCTAGTGGTTTATGAAGTTCTAAATCCATAGGAACAATCTCTACCTCTTCTGGCTCCAAATCAAGTACAGCTTCTGCCTCTTCACCTAAATCTTTAAAAGACATAACTTTATGATTTTTAATCTTATCTGCATGTCTTCTAAGTGCTTTCTTTGCTCTCTCAAAAGCCATATCTGTAGCAGCATATACATCTTTATCTGACTGAGTAATAACAATAGTATTTTTATCTTTTAAATTTAAAACAAGCTCTACAGATACTCCCTCTTTATTTTTATTGTTTGCTGAGATAATAGTGTTACTTGAAATAATGTCTAAGTTATATTTATCTAGTGCATCAATACTTGAGGAGATATGCTCTTTAATAGAGTCTGATAGCTCAAAATGTCTTCCCACTATATTTTTGCTCATAATCTATCCTTTATGTTTAAGTAACTTAACTACTAATAGTTTAAGTTGTTAAGTACTGGATATTATATCTTATATTTGTAAATCAAAAGTTAATATAGCTGAAAATTCTATAGCTTCTGTAAAGTTCTTCTATGAAATGTAATATCTCTATTACTTGGGTCATCAAAGTCTTTATAGGATATATAGGTATCTATAATTAAAGATATTGTTTGATAAAAACCATTACTATTATTTGTCCATGTAGCATCTGTATTATTTAAATCAAATACTCCATTACTCTCTATATTATTTCTACAGTTAGCTAGTCGTGTACTATTTCCTAAATATTTTATATCGATATGAATATTATAACCATTAGTAGCATCACCAAAATGGTCATTAATCTGTTCAAGACAATCTAAACTTCTATCATAATGCATTACATATAAAATAGCCAACTCTGTATAGCTCCTTGCTAAGAGGGCTGCTTGTTCTTTTTGATACTGTTGTGTTGTTGCTTTTACTGTTTTTCCTGTAATATTCATAACAAGAGCTGTAACTGTTGCCATAATTACAATAACAAAAACAGCTGTTACCATTGAAAATGCTCTTTTATATTTACTCTTTATCATCTTATTATCGCCTTCTCTTTACATGTACTAATATTATAGTCTGCTCCAATATTTTCAGTAGCACAGAGCTTAAACTGTATAGTTCCACCATTTTCAGTAAATTTAAAAACAGATATATTGTTTATCAGTAAACTCTTATTTCCATCTTTATATGTCTCATTATTCCACGGTTGATAGTTATAATATAGATTTAAATTATAAAGCCCATTTGGTTGTTTTTCAGGTACTAAAGCATAAGCAGACCATGTTAGCTTATAGCGTTCTGTTACCTCTTTAGGTACTGTTCCTGTAAAAGTTAAATTATTTTCTTCTCCTATTGTCTTTTGAACTTTAAAAATACAAGAGGTATTGCTCTCATCAATAAGTCCCATACACTTTACATCATAATCATTGCTATTCATAAAAAGAACAGCAGGGTCTTCAAGTAAACCACCTAAATCTACTTTTTTGTTAGATAAGTTTTTAATTATTTTACTAGCTCTACTTAATCTTGAACCAGGCGTCTCAAAATCTGTAGTTGTTGCTGATTCATAATTAGCTACACCACTCCAATAAGGAGTAGCTCCTGCACTAAAACTATCACTGTCATAACCTATCCACTCTAACATAATTAATTTTTTATGATTAGGATTATTCATAACATCTATATCTTCTAACATTGCCCAAGTTGTCATATTTTCATCATATATTTTATTGGGTTCTTTAGCTATGGTTGTACCTTGTATTGCATAGGTTAAACGATTTACTATTTGATTTGCAGCTAGTTCAGTCTTTAGGCTAGTTCTATAAATAGCATTTTGAGTAATATAACTCTCATAGACCTGTACTATTATCTGCGAGGAGATAGAAGCTACAATACCTAAAATAACCAATACAAAAATAACCTCTATTAAAGAAAAAGCTTTTTTCATAGTGATTTTCCTATAATATTATATGTTCCTATATTGCAAGAGAATGCCTCTAATGTAATATTTTTCTCTAACTCCTCTACACTACTATTTGAGGTAAGGGTTACTCTAATAAATTTAATGTTACTTATATTAGGTATACTTTTATGACTATAGATTGCACCATTTAAATTATAGGTTGTACCACCTAAACTGCTATTATCCTCTGCATAAGTTACCGTTGTATTAATAGTAATATTATTATCTACATAATCTCCAACATCTGAAGTTGTTGAGTCTCCATTAAATAGAATTAGACCATCGCTATTTCCATTAAAATCATCTACATCATCAAAGGTAGAGTCATTTGCATCTACTCCAAGAGAACCGATTGGAGTAGCCGAAGTTTTATCATCAAAATCTCTTAAATTAGTATCATTTAAACCTTGAGGAATAAACTGAAGTGGTGTTCTGTCTATTTGTATAATCTTATTATTTGAGTTTTCATCCCAAGGCAAAGATAAAATCCAAGATAGCTTTTCTGCTGTAACCGATATTGCCTCTTGTTGAAGAGCTACATTACTGCTCTTAATAGATTGTTGAATTAACATAGGAGCTGACATTAACACTATTCCCATAATAACTAAAGCAAATATAAGCTCTATCATTGCTATTGCTTTTTTACTTTTTATACTCTTTACCATGACACTTTTTCCTTTTCAAAATTATAATGACTATCATGGTCAAAAGGTTTCTGTTTAAATTTTGTATTTAAAATATGACCTGTCTTTCCAACTCCACCTAAAGAGGCTTTCTCTTTTAGTAAAATATTATAATAGCTATTGATATATGTTTTTGTAGTATATTTTAACCAATCATCACCAATAAGTTCTATATCTATTGAGTAGTTATTTCCACTTGAGAGAGTTTTTATCTTTCCATATTTTCCATTTATAAATTTTATAGGCTCTGGGTATGAAATAGTAACACCACTACTAGGGTGTGCTTGAAAGCTATATATAGTACCATCTGTAGTACTATTATGCTCCTTTGCTAAAAACCAACCACTATAACTTTTACTTGGAATAAAGCTTGTAATATTTGTAATATTCATATCATCTCTACACCAATCTTGATTAAGTGTATTTGTACGACAGAAAATCTCTATCTCTATCTCTGCTGTATTATCTTTTTTCCCAACTATCTCAATATATCTATTCTCTACTGATGCAACTCTAGCAAAATAGAAAATTTTTGTCTTATTAATATCTCCTACTCCAATAGGAGTATTCTCTTCTCCTTCTAATTTGCCCTCTAAACCTGTTGAGTTTAAATCTAAGGCAATAAAATCCACCTTTATAGGATTAGTAGGTTTATCAAATAGTTTTTGCATATTGTAAATAATATCTATAGACATAGTTCCATTATTTTCATCTTTAAACTCTTTTTTCTTTATATTTATATCTTTTATAATTGTCACATTTGATTTAGAAATATTATTATCATTAAAAGCAACAATTTGTTGAGGCATTAAAATATCTTTCCCATCAGCTGATTTAGGATAGGTCATATTGCTATTACTCCATTTGCCTCTATCATCTTCAAAATCAAATTTTAACTTAACTTTTAAATTAGGATTACCCTCTATACAGCTATTAGTAAAGTTACTTAATACTGTTCCATCTTTTCCTAAAGCTTTAATTGTACTACTCAATTTAACACCCATCTCTGTTGAGCGACTAAGGTCACTCATATAAACATAATCTTTTCCATTACCATTGATATTTGAAAGGGTTGTATTTGCAAACTCAAATTTATATGGCTGAAATGACATATTTATATCTGAAGCAATATTACAACCATATTTTCCATTAACTAATTTATTAGAACTGCTACCTACAATACAACCTAAATTCTCTTCATTTTTATCAATATCTGTCCAATAAATATCTTCTATATGTAGTCTATATTTACCGACATTATTATTAAAGAATTTATTACTTAACTGACCATTGTTAAATAGATAATCTAAACTTCTATTACTATCATCATTACAATTACCTTTAGTATTAAATATAAGAGTAGAATTTAAGTCATTTGTACTATACGCTTGTGTTGCCTGATTAGTACCATAAATTGTAGCATTACTCTCAATAATATATTGATAATCTGCTACTAAACTTAAATCAATACTATCATAATTTGTAATATAAGTTATACTTTGATTATTCTTATCTATATCTTTTATACTAACTAAAAAATTTGCAGGACGAATAGCAAAGCTATCTCTACTATAACTAGTACCTCTTTTAAAGCTAGAGTTGTTTTTAAGAGTATCATAAGCATCTTTAAGAGTATTATATTCATCTATTTTTGTACTATTAACATCTAAAATATAAGAAATTTTAAATTTAGCTTCTCTTGTAGCTCTTTGAATCTTTAAATCATGACTATCTATAATAGGAAATCTCTTTTTCAATTCATCTGCATAGTAATATTTTGTATAAAGTGTCCTATTCTCATCTGTAGTATTCATATCTATAAGTTCAATATTAAAAAGAATATTTTTAACATCATATTCAATATTTGTATCTGGACCAAAATAGGAGACAATAGAGTAGTCAAAATCTTTTCCTGCTATTTGAGTATATAGAGACTCTTTTTGTGCTTGTGTTTGATTCTCTTCTATATCACTGTTAACTCTCTCTATATTAAAAATATTATCATCATTTATAATAGTTCCAATACCAATATTTTTATCAATAATATATTTAGGATTCATCATAGGTGGAAGTTGAGGAGAGTATATCTCTACATAAAACTCCTCATCTCTCTCTACTTTATTATCTCCATAAACAGTAACAGGGATATTAATACTTACTCCATTACTAAACATACTCATACCTATTCCTATACCATCTTGAGCTTCAAAGTCATGGTCACTACTAAGAGCTACTTCATGAGGAGGGACAACCTCATCTCCATCTCCATCAACAACTCTATAGTAAAATATTGCTCCACTCATAGGACTCATATCAAATGGTTTATCTGCTGTTACTGTAAAGTTAAATATAGTTGTTGTATTAGCATCTCCTTCAAGTTGAGATACATCATTAATAGATAATCTAGGTGGGTGAGGAGGTAGAGTAATATTGGCATCAGGACAACTTGTACCATCATTATAGAAGGTCAAAGGCTCAAAAGGTCTTGTAAAATATACTTTACCTGATTGTGGCATAATCTCATATAGTTTACCATCTTGAGATAGTGCAACTACTTTGCCCTCTGCATCAGAGAATATAAGCGATATATAAGATGGTAAATCGCTATGAGAATCCCCAATAGTAGTAATTGCACCATCTGATATTTTTATTTTAGCAAATTTATAATTTTTATCATTTTCAATAAGCATAGCATAAAAATACTCTCCTGTAATATCAATAGCCATATCCCAAAAACGAACAGCTTGAGATAGAGTAATAGTAGCTATAACTTTTTTCTGTTCAATATCTATCTTATACATCTTATTATCGGCACTACCATTACCTGATACATAGTAATATCCATCTCTATCAAACTCACCTGCATAGAGTTGAGTGTTAGGTAAATCTGTAACTGCACCCAAATCTTTAACATTCGCATCTCTATCAATTTTAAGTAGATGGTTACCATAAAGAGCATATATAAAGTTATCTTGAACATTATATCCTATAGCATTATATCCCCCATCACTACTTATATACCCATCTCCAATAGGTGCATAAGTTGCTCCTGTAGCATAAAAGCTATGTAACCAAGTAGCTCCACTATCACTATTACCAGTCCCTAACTCTGAACGATTAGAGAGATATAGTGTTTCGTTACAAATAAATGGCTCTTCTGCTACCTCATCATCTATAATAGTACCAACAACACTACTACTGTTAACAATAGCATTAGTAGCATCTACTAATTTTAAATAGAAACTCTCATCACCCTCTACATCTCTATCTCCTTTTACTTTTATAACAATTGAGCTACTATTGGCATCTTTAGGAATTAAAATAGAGAGATTACTATCTAATATATAGTCTTCATTGGCTGTAGTATTTATATCTGTAATCTCATAATTAAGAACAATATCATCAGTAGCAGGTTTACTCAATGTAATAGGAAAAATAAAATCAGTTGTATTGACATCTCCCTCTAAAATAGAACGGTTACCATCAAGGCTAAGTGTTGGATTATCAATAGCCATCTGTGTACCATTACATGAAAGCCCCTCTATATCTCCATTTGAATTTGTAATTGTAGATGGAGTTAACTCACCTG
>Ga0256832_1003636_pt1 | contig 10455 bp, 9 predicted proteins | sample 134614metaG_FD_190534 | JGI IMG/M metagenome (GOLD analysis project Ga0256832, IMG submission 190534) | Hydrothermal vent microbial communities from Lau Basin, Pacific Ocean - 134-614 | ecosystem: Environmental > Aquatic > Marine > Hydrothermal vents | place: Pacific Ocean: Lau Basin | collected...
AAATGCCACCCAATCCCCAAAAATCGCCCAATCAATCCCCAAAAAACGCCCACCCAATCCCAAAAAAACGCCCACCCAATCCCCAAAACGCCCAACCAGCCCAAAAAACTCTAGTCAGCCCCAAAAATCATTCAGTCAACAAACAGAATAAAAAACCCAAAATCATGAACCCATATTTACAAGGAAAATCCGCCAAGTTATTTGTCATATTAGCGGGTATATTTGTCACCACGGCGATTGTGGCGGAGTTTATTGGAGTAAAGATTTTTTCATTGGAAGCGAGCATGGGGTTGAAGCCGGTTGATCTTAGTTTTTTCGGAGAAGGGCATTTGAGTTTTAATCTGACGGCGGGTGTATTGTTGTGGCCGGTGGTATTTGTAATGACGGATATTGTCAATGAATATTATGGGGAGAAGGGAGTGAAGTTTTTATCTTGGATGACGGTCGGATTGATAGCCTTTGCTTTTTTGATGACGTATTGGGCCATACAGTTGGAGCCGGCCGGTTTTTGGCCCCAATCCCATGTCCAAGCTGATTGGTCTCCGGAGCAGCAGCAAGATGTATTAGCCAAGGTAGGAGATTATAACTATGCCTTCAAATTAGTGTTTGGGCAGGGGCTTTGGATTATTATTGGCTCTTTGGTGGCCTTTATGGTTGGGCAGGTGGTGGACGTGGTCTTTTTTCATAGAATTAAAAAGCTGACCGGAGAAAAATATATTTGGCTGCGGGCTACCGGTTCTACTTTGATTTCGCAATTAGTGGATAGTTTTGTCGTTTTGTTTATAGCCTTTTATTTGGGCGCCAATTGGCCCATCAATCGGGTTTTGGCTATTGCGACGGTCAATTATATCTACAAATTTGTGATGGCGGTAGGTTTGACTCCTGTCATTTATTGGATGCATGCCGTGATTGAGCGTTATTTAGGACTCCAAGAAGCCGGGCGATTAAGAAAATTGGCCTTACAAGATTCGTAATTGTTTTAGGACGCCAATTTTTAGGGTGCAAGGACTTTTTCTAACAAAAATCAGCGGGCAGCCAAATAGTTGCCAAAATTACAGACCATCCGACTCATCTCAAAGCCATGAAGCAAATCCTCCTATTATTTCTTTTCCCGATTTGGGCGCAAGCTCAGGTAGCGGACTCCATTGCCACTCGGATTATGCTGGATACCGAAGTCGTAGTAGCTGCCAAGAAAGGCTTTGATGTAAAGAAATTCATTGAAATAGTGCAAGCGGATTCGGTCTTTGAGCAGGCCTTTCACCGGTTGCGCAGTGTGCCTTATGAGAGTACCAACGAATTTCACTTTTTTTCCCGCAAGGGTAAGGAGAAAGCGAGCTATGAAAGTCAGGTGACCCAAAAATCAGTCGGCGATGGATGTGTAGAGATGACCCTCCTTTCGGAAAAAGTGACCGGAAATTATTATAAGCGAAAAAAGAAACACCGGTATTATACGGCAAAGATGTTTGAGCGATTATTTTACCGCAAGGGGCGGCATTGTCCAAGTCCGAAGCCCACAACGCCCGTTGAGCATTCCCGAATGGAAAAATATGTGCAACAGCTCAAAAAGCTAATTTATAATCCCGGAAAAGAAGTAAATATCCCCTTAATCGGCCACAAAACAGCGATTTTTGATAAGAAAATGCTCCAATACTATGATTTTAGGATTCAGTCTCGACGCTACAAAGATGATACGCCTTGCTATGTTTTTACGGCGATTGCCAAGCCCAAGCATCCCAATAAAACGGTCATAAAATATTTGGAAATGTGGTTGGACAAGGCCGAACTGGGCATCATCTCTAAAAAGTACCACCTAAAAACTCAAAATCTCGCCTTCAATTTCGACATCAATATGGACGTCGATCTTATCGAAACACCCAACGGTATCGTTCCGTCCAAAATTAAGTATGACGGGCAATGGAAAGCACCTATGAAACGAAAAGAAATCGCCCGCTTTTTGTTGACTTTTGAGTACTAGTCTTTGGCCTTTTGGGCACACTGTAGGACAAATCGAAGCCGTTTAGTTATTCATATCATATTTTATCTGCTTGCTGCTGTAGCCCAATTGCATTAGATTTTCGACGGTTTCTTCAATCATGGAAGGCCGGCCGGAAACATAGAAGGTCACATCTTTGCGGGGGTTTTTGTATTCATCCTGATAGATGTCGTGGACATATTTCCTTTTGGTGGCGGAGAGCGCATTTGTTTCTCTGGAAAAAGTAAAAGAATACTTAAACTCTCCGTGTTGTATGGCTAGCGAAGTGAATTCGTCGGCACAAAGCAAGCCATTGCGGGAGCGGGCGCCAAAAATCAGGTGCACTTTCTTGCGCGGAATATCTTGCTCAAAAATGTACTGAATCATACTCCGTGCCGGTGCCACTGCGGAGCCCATACAGATAAAAACCAAATCATTATTTATTTTTTTCGGCAACGTAAATTTACCTTGCGGCCCGCGTATCTTTAGCTCAGACCCCACTTCAATTTTGTTGAATAGATAATCCGAAGCTTTGCCCCCTTCGACATAAGAGATACAAACTTCAAGCAGACCTTCTTTGTTGGGGGTATTCGCAATCGAATAAGTCCGGTATCGTTCCGGGTCATTTTCTGAGATGGGTAGAAAAAGAGAGATGTTTTGTCCGGGCTTAAATTTTAAGGGCTTGTGGGTGCGCAGCCATATATGCCGGATTTTATCAATGGAGTCATTTATCTTTACAACTTGGGCAACAGTCCAGGTCTTCTTCAAGAACGGAATGGATTGAATCATAGGTTCGTCATTTTTGTTCCTAAACTTGCATGAAGCTCAAGAATAATCGATTAATTTGGGGTAATCTATATAAAAGTAGCTAAGCATTCATTTGAGAGTCTAAATATAACGGTAATTTCCCAATCATATTGGCTATTTTTGCAAAAAAAAAGTGTGATAATTGACATTATAATTCCGGCGCTCAATGAAGCCAACTCCATCGGCTTGGTTATCAATGACATCCCCAAAAATCTGGTGCGGCATATTATCGTGGGGGATAATGGCAGCACTGATGAGACCGCAAAAATTGCGCAAACTCACGGAGCCATAGTCGTCCCGGCGCCTACAAAGGGGTATGGTACTGCTTGCTTGGCCGCTATGGAATTGATTCAAAATTTGGGCCAACCACCTGATATTGTTGTGTTTTTGGATGGAGATTACTCGGATTATCCGGAGCAATTGGCGGAAGTCATTCAGCCCATTGTGTCAGAAGATGTGGATTTGGTGATTGGGTCTCGAGCCTTGGGGCAGCGGCAGGATGGTTCGATGACGCTTCCGCAAAAATTTGGAAATTGGTTGGCGACTCACTTGATTTGGTGGATTTATGGGGTGCGTTTTACGGATTTAGGGCCTTTTCGAGCCATCAAATGGGCGGCATTGCGCAAGCTGAATATGAAAGATCCTGATTTTGGTTGGACGGCCGAAATGCAAGTAAAAGCCGCTAGGCAAAAACTCAAAATCGCCGAAGTGCCCGTCAATTATCGGCGTCGAATCGGTCAATCCAAGGTCTCCGGTACAATCAAAGGGAGCTTGATGGCCGGCTATAAAATTTTGTGGGTGGTGTTTCGGGGGCGTTGAATCGGTGGAGTCAGGGGCATACCTAGTACATTCTATTTCAACAAAACCCAATTACTTTCGTAAAAACATTGTACTTTTGCGCAACTTTTAGACTCATTAAATTTGAATCCATGTATAGAACGCATAATTGTGGCGAATTGAGAATATCCCATGTCGGGGAGACCGTAACACTAGCCGGTTGGGTCCAAATCGGTAGAGATTTTGGGGGCTTGACTTTTATTGACTTGAGAGACCGATATGGCATCACTCAGCTGGTTTTTAACATGGACGAAAATCCCGAATTGGCCGAACAAGCCCGCAAACTAGGGCGTGAATTTGTCATCCAAGCCATCGGTGTCGTCAGAGAAAGAAGTAATAAAAATCCAAATCGGGCGACCGGAGATATTGAGATTGAAGTGACCCGGCTGACTATCTTGAATGGCTCCAAAACGCCGCCGTTTACAATCGAAGACGAGTCAGATGGGGGAGATGATTTGCGGATGAAATACCGTTATTTGGATTTGCGCCGGAAGCCTTTGCAGAAAAAAATTATTTTTAGAAGTCAATTGGCGATTGAGTCCCGTAAATACCTTGCGGAAAATGGATTCTTAGAAATTGAAACCCCTTATTTGATTAAGAGTACGCCCGAAGGGGCTAGAGATTTTGTCGTCCCTTCCCGGATGAATCCCGGCCAATTTTACGCACTTCCACAAAGCCCCCAGACTTTTAAGCAAATATTGATGGTGGCGGGTATGGACAAGTACTTCCAGATTGTGCGTTGCTTTAGAGATGAGGACTTGCGGGCAGACCGTCAGCCGGAATTTACCCAAATCGACTGCGAGATGGCCTTTGTCCACCAAGAAGATATTCTAAATACTTTTGAGGGCTTGACTAAGGCTTTGTTCAAAAAAACGCTGGGCATTGAGTTGGATGATTTCCCGAGAATGAGCTATGATGAAGCGATGAAGTTATATGGTTCCGATAAGCCGGATTTACGGTTTGGAATGGTCTTTTCTGAGCTCAATGATTTGGCGAAAGGACATGGGTTTGGGGTGTTTGATGAGGCGGAGTTGGTGGTTGGTATTTGCCTGAAAGGGCAGGCCGATAACATGAGCAACAAGGATTTTAAAAAGTTGACAGAGTGGTTAAAACGCCCGCAAATCGGTGCCAAAGGCTTGGTCTATGTCAAGTTCCAAGGTGATGGTTCCATCAAGTCATCGGTTGGCAAATTTTACTCCGATGAGCAGCTAAAAACTTGGGGAGACCGCATGGGAGCGGAAGCCGGTGATGTATTGTTTATCTTAAGTGGTGAAGCTGAAAAAACACGTAACCAATTGAGTTCCTTGCGTTTAGAGCTGGGAAATAGGTACGGATTAATCAAAGAAGGAGACTTCAAACCACTTTGGGTCGTTGATTTTCCATTGCTCGAATGGGATGAAGAATCCGGTCGATATCATGCCATGCACCACCCGTTTACATCTCCCAAAAAAGAAGATATACCCAAGATGGAGTCTTCCGACAAAAAGGTATTGGGTGCCATCCGTGCCGATGCTTATGACTTAGTTTTGAATGGCTCCGAAATTGGTGGTGGCTCTATTAGAATTCATGATAGAGCCTTACAAGAACGCAATTTTAAATTGCTTGGCTTTACGGATGAAGAAGCGGAAGCACAGTTTGGTTTTCTAATGGGGGCTTTTGAGTATGGTGCACCGCCGCATGGGGGCATCGCTTTTGGCTTCGACCGTCTAGCGGCGGTGATGAATGGCTCAGCTTCTATTCGGGATTTTATTGCGTTTCCAAAAAATAATCAAGGACGGGATATGATGATTGATGCTCCGGCTCCTATCTCCGAAGAACAAAAAGAAGAATTGGCTATCAAAACGATTGAAAAGCTAAACTGAAGCATCGAGCCCCAAGGATTGGTGAGTCTATACCATTCCGAAAGTTTTATTTTTAGATAGTGATATGTGATAACCGGGGTTGCTTTGGTGGCCTGTGATACCAATTGGAACTAATCCCTACAGTTGGGCGGGACAAGACCTTTATTTAGGAAAACAACCGTTTAGTCCCCCAGCGAGCCGCTAGGAAAAGGCCGGCAAATAACAACAACGCCGTTTGGATAGGCATGTACGAGATGACATAAATTCTGGTTTTGTCCAGCAACCACATGAAGATTAAGACAATCGAAATTAAGGTAATCAACCCCCCAATTTTCCCAAATCCGGGGACGTCATCAAAAGATACATTCTGACGGATGAGTAGCAGCGTGACGGCCATGGACAAAATCGGCAAAATTTGGGTGTAAATATTGGCATCCATAATCGAACGCCTTTCAAATAAGAAAAAGTAAATGTCCAAGGTTACCGACAAAACACCGGGAATACAGATCAAAAAGACCAAAAAAGAATAGAGATACTTCCAAGGCGTCAAATGGCCTTCTCCCCGTCCCATTATCCAAGCCAATAACGCCGTCAAAGGGATTAGTAAAAAATAACTCATCACTATTCTTGGCATTTGGCCAAGCATCTCAAAAAAATCTTTTAATGTCATTGTATTTGGGTTTATACACAAAGATAACGGGTAACTGGTTATGTGCTCCTATTTTTAGACAGAAATCCTTCGTTTTGGATTCATTTTTTGTGTTTTGATGTTGTTATGGGATTGGCTAAATCGACATAGCCTGCCCCGCCTCCATTTGGCTGCCTTGATTAAGACAAAATTTGAAGGGGCTTGCCCCAAAACAAGTTTACGCCCAAATGGTCTTCAAATTTCGCCTTTCTCTGCGTTGCAAATTCCAACGGGACTCGCTATGCCTAGCATTTAGAAGCCATTGGGAATGGGTAAACCACCCGTTCTCCTTTTTGGGATCACCAGTCGATTTCTCCTATCGGCACTACGCTGTGCTCCGAGCTTAACGATACCCGTTTGCCGGGCTTTCTATCCTAAAAGTATCATGGCAAGCAATTGACCAATCAACGGAAGAAACAACATAACTTCTTGAATCGATTTTTTCTAAGATGAATGATTGATTTTCCAGGCCCCCTTCCAACTCAATTTTGATTTTATCGTATTTTTCAAAAGTCTTTCGCCCCTTCAGGAAATAGAACTTCACCCTCTTACTAATTGACATACAGGAATGTTGCCTATCTGTTTGTATCGTTAAACTAACTACGTTATCATTAATAGAATAACTACTGCCATCTTTAAAGTCGAATTTTTGGGGTGGGAGTTTATTCGCCAAAGAGTAATTTCTTGAGAATAAGAAAGTATCTATATGCTTTTTTTTGTCATACCAATAGGTATTGGAGATTACCTCATTATTGTTGCTAATTTTGTTGACTATGGTTAAGTATGGTTTTATGTAATCATTGCCCAATAACTCTCCGGTTGTCCGATTTTCTTCCTTATAAAAGTCAATTCTTAAGTTGGTCGGTTTCAGTGTGGCGCTAGCAGGATCATATCGTTCATCAAGAATAATCTGTTCAACCAAATCTTCTAATTTTTTACTATTTTTGAGATTGTCATAGCGTGTATTTTTATTTAAAAAGTAGATTACATAATCATCAAAACGGTATATCAGCCTATATCTAAATTCATTTTTTCTGTACAGATAGAAAATGGCCAATAAGCCTACCAACACGAAAAAAATCGTCCTAATTTCAGATTTTGAGAATTTCATTCCATATAAATTTAAATTGGTTCTCTACAAAAAAATATCCCAAATAGCTATTTCCCTCTACAAATACCGAAACCCACACCCATTCCCAAATCCGGAAAATTGAACCCTACCGTCAACAATGGTCACTCCGTAGGCCGGATCCTGTTTTAGGAGTAGGGCACCATCCAAATCGGCAATATCTAAGAAGGGGAGGAGTTGGGCGATGGCACTGATTCCGATAGACGATTCGACCATGCATCCCACCATGACTTGGAGATGGAGTTGGCGGGCTTCGGCAATCATCCGGCGTGCGGGAGTGATGCCCCCGCATTTTGGGAGTTTGATATTGACACCGTGAAAGAGGCCGGCGGCTTTGGCTACATCTTCTTCGGTTTGGCAGCTTTCATCGGCGAAAATGGGTAGGGGAGATTCGATATATAATTGTTTTTGACCGGCCGTATCTTCGACGGCTAAAGGCTGTTCGATAAAGTCCACACCTAGTGATTTTAATTTTGGCGCAAGCTCCAGGCATTGCTCGACCGTCCAAGCGGCATTGGCATCTACGCGTAGCGCTGCCGATGTGTATTTGCGGACTAACTTAATGGTTTCCAATGCGTTATCGGCACCTAATTTTATTTTATAGGCCGGCCAAGGGTGGTCTTTTATATTTTGGATGAGCACATCTTGGGTGGATAATCCAAGCGTATAATTGGTAATGGGAAGATGGGTGTTTGTACCGCCGATGTATTGCCAAGTGGGTATTTGGTGGATTTTACCATATAGGTCATAGGCTGCTTCATCCAGAGCACTTTGCAGAAAAGGGTGGATTTTTAATTGCGCAAGCGTCTCCCAAAGTGCTTCGGGAGTCGTCATTTCTTTTTCCGCAAGGAAGTCTCTGACCTGCATGGCTTCATCGGCAAGACTATCGACCGTCACCCCATAATAAAAGATGGCCGGTGCTTCCCCAAAACCGGAATGCCCATCCTGCTGAAGTTCAACAATTAAGGACGGTTGGCTATCCCGCTTGCCTTTCGATATCGCAAAGGTTTGGGCAAGGATTAAGTCAACCCGATGAGCGATTAAATTCATTAGCTGACCGGCGATTCAAGATAAATTAATTTTCTGGAAGTCGTATCAAAGGAGGCATGAATGCCTATCGGCAAGGTCGCTTGATCCTTGATATGTCCCACGGGGAATCCATAAAAAACAGGAATTCCCATCTTACCCAACCGGTCTCGAAGGACTTCTTCTAACGTCCATGAATTTTCGGTATCATCCGTCTCGCAGTCTTCAAAAACACCCAAGAGTATTCCGGACGCTTTGTGGATATTCGTTGAGGTCAATAATTGGGTCAACATCCGGTCAATGCGATAGGGTTTTTCGCCGATGTCTTCGATGAAGATAATTTTATCCTTAAAATCCGGTAGCAGGCCGGTGCCGGCCATCGCACTCAACAAGGAAAGATTGCCGCCGGCCAATCGACCGCGCATCTTGCCCGGTGTAATCACTCGCTGCCGGTAAGCATCTGACGTTTGTTCTCTATTGGCATAACCAATTTCGACGGTCAATTTGACATGACCTTCAAAAAGAACTTTTTGGAGATAGTCCATATTGTAAGCAGTGAAATCGGAAGAACCCAACGGCCCGTGAAATCCAACCACTCCGCTACGCGCAAAAATGGCATTGGATAAAGCCGTAATGTCGCTGTACCCAATCAAAATTTTGGGATGTTTGCGTATCATTTTATAGTTCAATTGCTTGATGATTCGAGTGGTACCGTATCCGCCGCGGACACTCCAAATGGCTTTGATACTGTCTTCTTCGTACATCCGGTGCAAGTCCGAAAGCCTTTTGTCGTCTTCGCCGGCCAAATAGCCGATTTTGTTATGTGCATAAGTGCCGACCGATACGTTTAAGCCTAATTTTTCAAGGTTGAAAATGGCTTTTTCAAATTTTTCGGCAGAGGCCGGGCTTGCCGGAGCAATCAAGCCGACTTTGTCTCCTTTCTGAAGGCGCGGGGGCTTTTTGATTTTGATGCCATAAGGGCCACCCACTTTAGCAAGATTCGGGGGGGTGGATAATAACAACGGTGCTCCGAATAAAATTTTGTTGAATTTCCGTCTTTCCATTATTTTGCTTTTCAAATTTTGCTCTAAAGCGAGTAAAGTCTCGATTTATAACTTCAAATTAGTTGTTTTTATTACGTAAAACAAGTGCATGTTGTGCTGTTAAGCTTCCATTAAGTTTGTTCACTTAAGTTTTGGCGTAAGCCCAATGGTTTTGCAAAAAAATGCTAAAATCCATCGGGCTGCTGAAAGTTTAGGTTAATTTGCGCAAGTTTTTTTCAAAATGCAAGACCAGCACTCATTTAGGGCTGAATATCGGCCGTAGAACCTGTTTTATCAAAAAAAAACAAATTTTGGGCAAGATAATAACTATTTTTGTTGTTCTTGTGGAAAATAGCGCATTTTTAGGCATTGTGCCTTACGTAAGCAAATCAGAATGAAACGAAATCGAAAAGGTAGGAAGGCCGAAGATTGGAATCTCGGTGAAAAAGAGCATCAACTCATCAAAGGGACGGAGTATGCGGTATTGATTGGTGCCATATTGGATGGGCAGACCGAAGAGCAAGTAGGGGAGTATTTGGACGAACTGGAGTTTTTGGCACTGACTGCCGGGGCAAAGACCATCAAGCGTTTTACTCAAAAAATGAAGCATCCGGATTCCAGAACTTTTATCCGCAAGGGAAAGCTAGAAGAAGTAGCGGACTACATCGAACAGCATGAAGAAGTGACCTTGGCTCTTTTCGACGATGACCTTTCGGGAAAACAAGTCCGGAATATCGAAGCCGTCCTAAAAGTGAAAATCTTGGATAGGAGCTCCTTGATTTTGGATATTTTTGCCGAAAGGGCGCAGACAGCTCAAGCAAAAACGCAAGTGGAGCTGGCGCAAATGCAGTACTTGCTGCCCCGCTTGCGCGGAATGTGGACTCACTTGGAGCGTCAAAAAGGGGGGATTGGGATGCGCGGGCCCGGGGAGAAAGAAATCGAAACGGATAGACGTATTGTCCGGGACAAAATCGCAGCCCTAAAAAAAGATCTGCAAACCATTGACAAACAAAATAAAACCCGTCGTAAAAACCGGGGGCAATTGATTCGGGTTTCGCTGGTCGGATACACCAATGTGGGCAAATCCACCATTCTCAATTTACTCTCCAAAT
>Ga0256832_1003637_pt1 | contig 10454 bp, 5 predicted proteins | sample 134614metaG_FD_190534 | JGI IMG/M metagenome (GOLD analysis project Ga0256832, IMG submission 190534) | Hydrothermal vent microbial communities from Lau Basin, Pacific Ocean - 134-614 | ecosystem: Environmental > Aquatic > Marine > Hydrothermal vents | place: Pacific Ocean: Lau Basin | collected...
ATCTGTTTCAGTGCTTATCTCAAAACCAAATACCTCAATAGTATCGCCTTTACAGATATCGATAGTGTCGTAGCTGTATTTCAGGGGTCTAAGCGTGATATTTACGCTATACAAGCTATCACATTCCCCTGCATTTTCCTTGTGTATGGTATAAGTTCCTTCTTCAGATATCCACAGGTTTACAACAAATATTGAATCTCCCTCGCAGATACTTTCTGTGATTGTACCTTCCGGCAGGGGTTTTACCACTACCTGAATTTTTTGGATACTATCGCAGCCTTTTTGGCTGATAAATGTCTTGGATACCAGTTTTTCTTCCCATATCTCGCTGTCATATATCTCAATGGTATCCCCTTGACAGATATACATTGTATCAAGTTTTTCGATTTTATCTACGATAGTAAGATTGAGAGTTACGGTGCTATCGCAACCTGTGATATTTACTGTATCAAATCGGTAAGTTCCGCCACTGGTGTTTATGCTATCATGCCAAGTATAGCTTTCGCAAGCAGACTTTTCCAGAGTGGTACTACTCGAACTATTAAGAGTTAAATCCAAAGTGACAGTACTATCACAACCCACTGCATTGATAGTATCAAATCGATAAATCCCGCTTTGAGTATAACTGCTATCGTGCCAAATATAGCTGTCGCAACTCGTTATCTTAAGGTTGGAATCACTGGATTTATTGATTATAAGGTCTAAGGTAACAGTGGAGTCACAACCATAGATATTTAGTGTGTCATAGCGGTAAATATCTGTATTTTTTAGTGTATCGTCTTTCCAGATATATTCATTGCAAGCGGTAATCTGCATACCAATACTATCTTTTTTATATATTGTCAAATCAAGTGATACTATACTATCGCAGCCTTGAGCATTGGTAAGTATATATTCTGCCGTATCAGTGCTTTCGGTATAGGTTTTACCGTCTATCCATGTATAGCTATCGCAGGTATTGACTTGCATAGTGTCGAAGGAGGTGGGGCATTGGGAGAGCTTTAGGATGAAAGCATCCCAGGATCCGGTGAGATAAAAAGTGTCGATTCCCGGATCAAAATCTACCTTATTATTAAATTCTCCATAAACAATAATATTGTCTTTTGAATCAACAATTATTTTATTTCCTACATCAAAACTTACTCCACCAGTAGTTTTAACCCAAACAAAATCACCTCTTTTATTAAGTTTTAATATGTACACATCACTTTGTCCATTTGAAGATACAATTGAAGAATTATTTCCTGTATCAAAATTTACTGTTTCTGCAAAGTTTCCCAAAATATACAGATTATCCCTGTTATCTATATCTAAAAAGCTTTCACTATCATAGCCTATACCACCAAAACTTTTTACCCATATGAAGTCTCCATTTTTATCAAGTTTTAATATAAAAACATCAGTACCACCTTTAGATGTAAGTGTGTAAGTGTTAGAGCTCAAATCAAAATCAATTGTATTTTCAAAGGTTCCACTAATATTAATACCATCATTTGAATCAAAAATAATTGAGACTATTTCATATCTTCTTCGTTCAGGAATACTCTTAGCCCATACGAAGTCCCCATTTTTATTAAGTTTTAATAGAAAAACATCAAATTCTCCTGGAATTGTACTAAGATTATATGTTCCCGCTCCAGGGTCAAAATCAATAGTACCTGAAAAATCTCCTGTAATAAGAATATCGTTATTTGAATCTGCAATAATTGAAGCAATATCTTTTTCTTCTAATCCTGCACCAATACTTTTTCCCCAAAGGAAATTTCCATTTTCTTTTAGTTTAAATATATATATATCATAATTTCCATTTGATGCATTGGAATTTAGACTAAAAGTGTCAGTTCCAATATTGAAATTAATTTTTCCTCCATAATATCCTGTGGCATATATATTATTTTCCGAATCAATATAAATGGATTTTCCTACATCAGCTTTAGATCCGGCTAAACTTTTTGCCCATATAAACTCTCCGTTTTCATTTATTTTTAATATAAAAGCATCAGATCCAGCTTTAGTTTGAAGATTAAATACACCGTTACCAGGGTCAAAATCAACAGTTATATTAGTAAAATATCCTGTAATATACACGTTGGTATTTGAATCAATAGCTAGTGACTTGCCATCAACACCGACAATACTTTTAACCCATAAAAATTTTCCGTTTTTATCCAATTTTAAAATGAAAAATGAAAATGGACTAAGTGGGGCTGTGATGGTATGTATATCAATACCAGGGTCAAAATCAACAGTTCCGGTAAACTCACCTATGATATATATATTTCCAAGTTTGTCTGTCTTTATATCAGAAGTAAGTATATCCTCAAATTTTATAGCCCATTCAAATTCTTGCGAACTTAACTGAAAGTATATTGATAAAAAAAATGATATAATTAATAACTTCTTCATTTAATGAATGTTAAAATGAAAACAAATATGTGCTGCCTATTTGACAGCACATATTAAAATCAATATTACAGCTTCAGCATTTTTATAAATGCAGGTTTCCCCTGACTATTTAGATATTTGATAAAATATAGACCTGATATACCATTAAAACTAATTTTATATTCATTTCCGGTAAATACTCCTTCTTTGATTATTTTCCCATCAGTATTATAAATACTAAATTCCGTTTTATCCAATTTGGATTGAATAATTATTTCATTATTTAATATGGGGTTGGGGTAAACAATTATTTCATCATATAAAACATTACTTAAATTAAAATCGGTCTTTTGTTTTAGGGGCATTACCGGTTTCCATGGATCGTAGTCGCAATCAGGCTTAGGAACATATATTATTTTATAACAATCGCTCTCGCATGTATTGCAATTCTCTCCATAATCACAAAGTTTTAAATAGATATTTGTTTCACTATTCAAATAATATAGATAATATGGATAATAATATGTATATCCGGGATCACTACATAATCGTTTATTTCCTATTCCGGAAATATCCATTTTTACCAAAAAACTTTTTTCGTTCAAACATACTACATCTACTACATAAGCTTCAAGATTACATTCTTCAGAACATTTTTTTGGAGGACATATTTTTAGTTTTGCCTCGCAATCATCTGGTCTAGATGCGATCAAGGTAATATTTATACAACCGGCACTAATTGCCCCTCCTGATAAGGAGTATGTTTGATTATAATTATACGGTAAAGATTCAATTTTAAAATAATCAAGTGAAGTTGCATCTGTCCAATCAACTCTAAGATCATAGCTCCAGGTATCATCTTCTTTATTGCAATGTACATTTGATATTTTTAATCCCTTAAAATTATCACATTTGGCACAAAATTCTGGAGCTTCTATTAGTTCGTTGTATTCACAATCGGAAAATGATAATTCTAACCACCAATCTCCTTCCTGAATTAAAAATGGTCCCAATTCTAATTGAGCATCTCCCGTACCTGTCATAAGAGTATATGATCCAGATTCATTTGAATAAGGGTCAACCAAATGGCGTTCTAGTATCCAACTATCCGTTTCAGGAGCCAAAATATTTAATTTTACCATATAATAATCATCCGATAACTCATCTGACTCATTATCATCGCATTCACCAACCTCAATAGTATAATTGTGACTTTTGGTATATCTTTTTTCACAAATCTCTATGCTATTGGAAAGTACTGCCGGCAAATCAAATACTCCATTGCTAAAAACAATCTCTACATAAATTTCAAGACATTCATCGAAAGTGAAATTTGATTTCAGAAAATCTAAACAAAATGTTTTAGTTGAAGTATCTATTGTGACATTTTCAATATCAAATCCGGGAACTGAAATATCAACTTGTGAAAAATTACCGCAAATTTTTGGATCCGAGTAGGTACCGCAAATCCTCGCTAAATCTCCATCACAAGATATGTAATTGATATCTTCATCCAATATCGCTGAACCTAAAGCACTAGTGCTATCGCATTCTTCGCATATACCATCAAAATATGCATATCCGAAATGTGCTCCCCAGCCACAATCAGCAGTAATTATTTCCAATGTAGCTATTTGCCCTACTTTATCTTCCGGTATTTTAAATCTATGACATGACCAATCCAATACATCAATACTATCATAATCGCAAGGATCACTGAAGTATTGGGCACATTCAATAATGTCTGCATCAAAACACAATTCATTATCCGGTGCTAAATCACATTTGATGTTTAGAAACGGTTGTCGGTCATTATGTCCGGCGGGATTCTCCAATGCTACAGAGTACCATACTGTAAATTCTCTGTTTTGTTCCGTTACTTTAAACCTTTTCACGATTTTATCTATTCCATAATCCCCGTAGCAGTTACGTATGTGTCCATGCCTGTCATTAATCTTAAGTGCTTTATTCCCAAATTTCACTCTCTGTATTCCTGTTAGGTCATCTACACCGGAAGTGACTATTTCAAATCTTTTATTTGTAGGTAATGAAGCCTGAGTAAATACAACATCATCACCATTCTTATATATTGGAGTACAATCATTACTTCCAAACTCATATGTAGCAGTATATCCCTTATAATACAAAAAATCATCTTCAAATCCTCCGTTATCGCATATAAATGTATCTGTAGTAACCATCGCTTGTGGAGTGGAGAAGTATGTATTGAGGTAATCTTTCATATTGTGGCGGATGTACTTGTCTTTGGCATACGCTTTTGCCATATTGCGGATATCTTCTTCAGTGTATTCATCAAAGTTTTCTATCAAATCAGCATTTTGCTTGATTTCGGCGATTTCTTTATTCAGGTGCGTGGCGATGTAGGCGTTCATTTCTTTTTCAAATACTTGCTTTTGCTGTGCGTTAACGGTGTTGTGCTGTGCGCTTAGTACGTATCCTAAGTTAATGACGAAAAAAAATATTAAAACAATTTTTAAATATTTTTTTCCATGCAGTACTGTGTGTTTAAAATCGATTGTTAATCGACTGTTTTCCAATATGTTTACATTAGAAAAACGGGGGGGTGTAACTTGCTGTTGTTCAGCGATATACGTGTTCTCATAGCAAATAATTTTTAAGATGAAAAAATAAATATATTGTAATTGAGATACAATTAATTTCAAAAGTAAGTATTTTTTTGCAATAATAAAAGTTTTATTATGATTTTTTACAAATATTATTAATGTCAAATAACATTTTAAGGAATTTTATAATATTTATTTGATATTCAATGTTTATATCATCCTACAAGGCAAAACTTCCTCCGTGAAATAGACTTTACCTGAATTACACTACAGTTCATCACCATATTATAACAGTTCATCTAGGTTTAATTTACCGGAACATAGGTATAATTTACTTTTGTAAAAAAAATAATAGATATGAAGAATTTAATAATTGTTATATTAATTGCACTTGGATTCAATTCTAATGCTCAAAATAGTATTTCAGGTAAAGTAGTAGATACAAAAGGACAAGCTATAGTAGGAGCTAGTGTCTATATTGAAAATACATACGATGGTGGTTTTACCGATGAAAAAGGCATATTTAGCTTTAATTCTGATGAAAAAGGCATTCAGACATTGGTAGTTTCCTTTGTTTCATACAAAACATTTAAAGAGAAAAAGGATATCTCCAAATTGAATAATCTTGTAATTACACTGGAGGAACTTGTAAACGAATTAAACGCTATTACTATCACAGCAGGAACATTTGAAACCGGAGATAATTCAAAAACAGCTGTACTGAATCCAATAGACGTGGTAACTACAGCCGGAGCGCAAGCCGGAGATATCAATTCGGCAATAAAGACGTTGCCGGGGATTCAGACAGTCGGTGAGGATGGTCGATTGTTTGTAAGAGGCGGAGATGCTAGAGAAACCAAAGTCTATATTGATGGTATGCACGTATTCAAACCGTATCTTACCAATGAATCAGATTTTCCTACCAGATCCAGATTTTCTTCCTTTCTATTTAAAGGAGTAGCCTTTAGTTCCGGAGGATATTCTTCTGAGTATGGAGACGCTCTTTCAGGGGTTTTATCGATGAATACAACTGATTTCCCATCTCAAAGCAAAACGGATATAAGTATAATGTCATTGGGTTTGGGTCTTGGAAAAACCCAAGTATGGAAAAAAGATGCTGTAAGTATTTCTGCAAGTTATATAAATCTAAAGCCATATCAAAAATTGTTTCCGGATAAATACGATTGGAAAAAACCATACTCGGGTATTTCAGGTGAAGGAGTATATAGACATAAATTCAATTCGGGATTATTGAAGTTTTATATTGCCGGTACTAAGTCCAATGCTATACTTAACAGGTATGATATAGATTTTGATAAAAATGTAGAATCACAAATCAAAAATGATAATCTATATTTGAATTATACTTTTAAGGGCAGTATTAATAGTAAAAATGCGGTATTTATCGGAGCAAGTTATCTTTTTGACAAAGCGAAATATGCCTTGGATGGTATTCCCAAAAATATCTACCAATACGGACATCATACCAAACTTAAATATACACATATTTTTAATGACCTCTTGAAAGTGAATTTAGGATCGGAAATAATAAGTCAAAAAATCAATTTTGATTATAATTATCTCGTAGAAGGCAGTACAAAAAGCAAACAATATGCAATTTTTTCCGAGGCAAAATACTTGTTTTCAAAAAACTTTGTGACCAAAATAGGACTTAGATCCGAATACTCAAAGCTATTGGATAAATGGAATATCGCACCAAGAATATCTTTAGCTTATAAACTTAGTGAAAATGGTCAACTGTCTTTGGCTATCGGCAAATATTTTCAAATGCCAAATATTAGTTATATCGCAAATAATGGCTTGGAATATGAAAATGCCAATCAATATATCCTTAATTATTCTTATAAAAACAATAGTAGAATTTTGCGTTTTGAAGGGTATTATAAAAAATACAATGATCTTTTATTAATATCAAAAAACAATACTCAAAGTAGTTTAGGCTATGGTTTTGCCAGGGGTTTAGACGTGTTTTGGAAGGATAAAAAGACATTTAGATTCTTAGAATATTGGTTGTCATATTCATACTTGGATGCTAAAAAACAATATGATTACTATCCCGAAGAAGCCACTCCTCCAACTGCATCAAAACACAATTTCTCTGTAGTAGCAAAATATTGGATTGGAGCGATTAAATCTTATCCCGGCATAACCTTTACTTATTCCGACCCAAGACCCTACAACAATCCGAATAAAGATAAATTTATGTCCGAAAAAACAAAACCGTACTTTGATCTGAGTTTGACTTGGTCGTATCTTATATCACAGCAAAAGATTTTATTCTTTTCTTTTTCCAATGTATTAGGATTCAAAAACGAATATGGTTATCAGTATTCGAGAATACCGGATTCCAATGGAATATACAGAAGTCAGCTTATTACACCGGCTAAAACAAGATCATTCTTTATCGGTTTCTTTTGGACAATAAGCGATGATAGTAAAGCAAATCAATTGAATCGGCTGTAATATTGACACTAAAGGATATCAAGCTTTCTGATAAAATACCCTTTTTCCGTATTTATTTTTACCAGATACATTCCTTTTTTAATATTTTCCGGTAATAATAATTTGAACTCATTGCTTCCTTTATTTACTGAACCACTATACAGCAGCTTACAAATTTTACCATTGATATCCATTAGTTCAATTGTGATTTTTGAGCTGCTTTTTGAATCAAAAGTTAAAGTAAATCTATTATTAGAAACAGGATTGGGGTATAATTCGGATTTCATACGATACAAAACATTATCTTCAATAGATGCAGCATTGAATTTATAACGAGCCATAAATATCTTATTAGGTAATTCGTGATATGGCGCTTCAGAATCTTCTATCGATCCCCCTACAACTAAGAATTTACCATTACTGTCAATAATTCCATTTAAGTACTCTGCGCTCTCACTATCCAGTTTCTGAGAAAAAATTCCCCTTTCCCCGAATAAAGTGTCAAGTTTGCCTTGTGTATTGAACTTTATAATTATTGGAACAGCACCCTGGAGTTCATCACCAAAACTTAAACTTCCAAAAAAATAAACTTCTCCCTTATTCATAAAACTGAAATATGTTAATGGATCAAGTTCATTTAAAGAGTCGGAATAAGCTATTCCATTCTCTCCATAAGTTTCATCCAATTCTCCCTGTTTTGTCAATTTAATTACCATTGCAAATTCAATAGTGCTCAAATATATATTATCGCTACTATCGATATGAAGTTGAATAAACTCCGGTTCAAAATTATCAATAATAGCCACACCCGAATCTCCAAAATCTTCATCTAGGTTTCCATTTAAATCAATCCTATTCAGTGTAGAAAGATATTCATTATCACCATAGTATGAAACAGCGGATATAATATTCTTACCTTGAAATACAATTTCGTTTGTTTCAGCCTGGAATCCTGAAATTCCATATTTATAAACACCTTTATCTCCAAAAGTAGTATCCAAAGTACCATAATCTGTTAACTTTAAAATAAAAGCGCTATCCTTTGTTTCACTTTGTCCGGGTTCTATTTTGTGATAAGTTCCGGCTGCGTATAGATTATCATCTCTGTATAATATTGAATATACACTAACATTGTAGTTTCCAAAATCTACAGTATAACTAAATGTAAAATTACCATGCTCATCCAAAATTGAAATTATAAAATTATCATCATCATCCATATCTGTCAGTACAATATAACCACTTGGCAAAACTATGTATTTTAAAATAAATTCTACATCCAATTTACATTTATAGTAACCTTTGTCTGCAAAAGTAGTATCCAATTGCCCGGAATAATTGTATTTTGCCAATAAATAATATTCTTCTTCATTATCGAACGCAACTAAAGCCACTAAATATGAATTGTCTCCGGTAAGTTTAGCATCGAATGCAGCTATCTCTGTATTGTCTTTGTAATGCTTTTCAAATATCCCGTTATCTCCAAAACTTTTGTCCAAGGAAATATTTTGAGAGAATAATGTAAAGGAAATAAAAAATAAAATAAAAACAGTTAGTTTGGTTTTCATAGCAATAAATTTTCTATAATAATAAATTTAGCGGACTCGCTCAAATCCTAAACTAAAAATCCACTAAATACAAATTGCGATATTTCAAGACAAATATACTAAAAAATTTACAATTCAGCTTGCTTAATCAACAGTTCAGTTGATATTAATTGAAAAGCATAGGATTCCATCATAAATTTGTATTATTATTAACTTTAAAATCATAAACAATGAAAAAATTAATCGTTTTAATACTAAGTTTGAGCTTCACTTATCTAAGTGCACAAAACAAAATTACCGTAAAAGTAAAAAACCTAAGTCCTATTTCCGGAGAATTATATGTTGGTTTGTATAATTCCGACTCAACATTCTTAAAAAAAGAATACAAGTCAATAAAAGTTGAGGTTGAAAGTAATACTGCTATCGTGGTTTTTGACAGTATCCCAAACGGCACTTATGCCATATCGACTTTTCACGATGCCAATAGCAATCAAAAATTTGATACTTATATTTTTGGTATCCCAAAAGAAGGCTATTCTTTTTCTAATAACGCAAGAGGTATGTTTGGTCCGGCATCCTACGAAGATGCTTCCTTCGAAGTAGTAAATAAAGATATTTTTCAAGAACTAAAACACTAATATTAACTCAAACATAAAAATAATTAACAATGAAAAAATTAATGATATTACTGGCTATGACAATAACTGTCTTCACAAATGCACAAACGCCATATGATAAAGGTATGCAAACAGCATTTGAATACTGGGGAAAAGGTGAAAATGATAAAGCAATTGCCACTTTCAACAGAATTGCTCAAGTAGAAAAAACAAATTGGATACCGTATTACTATTCAGCTCAAGTTGGAATAACAAGCTCTTTTGGTGAGAAAGACAATACAAAAAGAGAGCTTTTAATGCAAAATGCATCTGTTGTAATAGATACATTGATGAAAATTGCTCCGGATAACTCTGAAGTTTACGCTTTAAAGGGCTTATTATTGACAGCTCAAGTAGCTTATAACCCAATGGTTAACGGAGCTAAATTGTCCGGAAAGACGATTATGACCTATGAAAAGGCAATAGCACTCGACTCTACAAATCCAAGACCTTATTACCTAAAAGCACAATTTCAGATGGGGGCAGCCAGATTTTTTAAGCAAGACCTAAAACCTTTTTGTCTTGAGATTGAAAAATCTATTGAAAAGTTTGATAGCTTTCAAGTTAAAGCTAAGTATTTTCCAAATTGGGGAAAAGAGCAAGCTCTCGGCATATTAAATAGTGACGATTGTTCGGTTAAAGAAGTGAAAAAACAAAATAAATAATTATATTCGTTTAAAAAAAATGAAATACAGCCAATAAAACATCTGATGAGTAATATAAAAAATATAAAATTAAATCTCTTGAGAGAACTGATTATTGCGGTGGTAATAGGAGTTGTTGTATTTATTTTTTTATATCTGTTTTTATGGATTGGC
>Ga0256832_1003638_pt1 | contig 10454 bp, 9 predicted proteins | sample 134614metaG_FD_190534 | JGI IMG/M metagenome (GOLD analysis project Ga0256832, IMG submission 190534) | Hydrothermal vent microbial communities from Lau Basin, Pacific Ocean - 134-614 | ecosystem: Environmental > Aquatic > Marine > Hydrothermal vents | place: Pacific Ocean: Lau Basin | collected...
CTCCGCCACCCTCACCCCGACCCCCACGCCGACGCCGTACTTGAGCCTGCACCCCTGGCCCACGCCCATGCCCGATCCCCCCTTGCACTACTGGTTGCGGCGACCCCTCCGGCCTCCGGCCCAGGTGTGGGCCAGCCCCTACTACCCGTACGGGAGCAACGGCGGTGGGATGTACCTGGTCCATCACGGCGCGGACTTTCCCAACCCGGAGGGGACGGTTGTGCTGGCCGGGGCCGAGGCCCAGGTGGTCTTCGCGGGGCAGGATGACACACGCACGCTGGGGCCCTGGCCCCGGTTTTACGGTCGGGCGGTCGTGCTCCGACTGACACGCACGTACCTGGGGCAACCCGTGTACGTCCTTTACGGCCACGTGCGGAAGACCCTGGTTCGCGTGGGGGAGCGGGTACGGCGGGGGCAGCCCATCGCGGAGGTGGGGCAGGAGGGGATTGCGATGGGGCCTCACCTGCACCTGGAAGTCCGCCTGGGGAAGAACGCGTATACGGCCACGGTGAACCCGGAGTTCTGGCTGGAGTACATGCCCGGGCACGGGACCCTTATCGGCCGCCTTGTGGCCCCCGACGGTCGGGCGTGGATGGGGCGGGGGATTATCGTCTACCGGCGGCGGGAGACGGGCTTCCGTTACTGGACGACGATTCCCACCTATCTGGCGGAACCGGGCATCCGGCCGGATCCGGCCTGGGGGGAGAACTGGCTCCTCACCGACGTGCCGGAGGGGGATTACCTCCTGGAGGTGGCGGGCACCTCCCCCGTGCTCCGGCGTCGGGTCCACGTGACCGCGGGACACACGGTCTTCATCGAATTCGTGACCCCGTAGGACACCGCATGTTTCCGAGATATCCCCTTTTCGGGACACCTCGCGCCTTCGCCCTCCTACATTTCCCTCTAATTGACCCCGAGAATTTCCTATTCATATAGAAATCTAACGTTATGCTAGCGAGGTACTAATGTTCACAGCGTAAGATGGGCTTACTTGTCCTGCTTACGGGGACGTCATTAGGGGATACCGAAGAAACTCAAAAGAAAGGAGGGGTTGCTATGGTGTTCGAGACGCTGCGAGAGCTGCGCAAACGAGCTCAGGAATCGCCGGTCAGGGAGACCCGGCGGGAAGAGGAGGCTAAGATCATCCGGGAGGCCGCGGAAGCTTACGTGGCCCTGGGCGAGATCGTCCGCCTCATCGCCGAAGGAAAGCTGGAGGATGCCCTGCGTGTCCTGGAGGAGACGCAACCCAAGGTAGAAAAGCTGTACAAGGAAGAAGGCCTCGCTTACATGCCCGTCCGCTCCGTCGTCTACGAGTACCGTGGGGTCACGACGGTGGAGGACGCACAGAAACTCTTACAGGACGTGCGCGAGGCCGTGGAGCAGAACGACCTCATCCGTGCCCGAGAGCTCCTGAACATCCTGCGCAACGAGATTGTCATCGACACGTACGTTCTCCCCTTGAACGTCCTCAAGGAGGCCATCGACCTGGCCCTGGAATTCGCCCGCCTGGACGATTGGGTGAAGGCCGTGGAAGCCATCCGTCTGGCCCTGGCCTCCATCCGCATCACCAAAGCCATCGTGCCGCGCCCTCTCCTGGAGGCCTATTACCTGCTGGAGGAAGCCGCGGCCATCTACGAGGAGCGGCCGGAGGACGCCATTGAGCTGCTCCGCGATGCCCGCCAGCAGGTCGAACTGGCGAAGGTCCTGGGGTACGTCCAGGAGGATACCATTCAGGACTTGCTGGCCTCCATCGACAAGCTGGAAGGGGAGATCCGCGAGAAGACGGCGACCAAGGCCGGATTCGCGGGCGTCCAGGAGGAGATGAAGCGGATGAAGGAAGAAAGCACAATCACAACCCAAGAGGAGGTGCAAAATGTCTAGGCGATTATGGTTGACCCTGCTTGTGGCTATCTTAGGCCTGGCCGTGGGGTTCGGTGCGGGGGGCTACATCGTCCACAATCGGGTCCTCCGCACCGTGGAGAACATTCCCGCTTCCCCCATCATCGTGGGGACGGAGTACCGCTCGCAGGATAACGAGCTGGTGTTCTCCGTGCTCAACCCCGGCCCTACGCCCTTGCAGCTGGTGGATTATTCCGTGACCTTTGCGCCGGGCAAGGAAACCGAGCAGAAGTCCTACTACATCTCCCACGTGCCCTTGGGCGTGACCATTCAGCCCTTCACGGCGGCCGTGGCCGTGGTCAAGCTCAAGGAGGGGGCGAAACCCCTGGCCGTAGGGGATGTGGTGACCACAAGCCTCTTCTACACCCATCCCTTGTCCCAGGACCTGTACTCGGTGATTCATCCTTACACGTACGAGCGCGCCCGAGGACAAGAGAAGGAGTCTAAGGGAGGGAACCAATGAAAGCCAATTGGGAACGCGTCGTGTGGAGCGTGGTCCTGGCCTTCTTCCTGGCCTTCATCATCGCGGCGCTGTTGGACCTGGCCCTCTTCTGGCCCGTCTTTCCCGAGGATTGGGCCTTTCTCATGGGGTTCCTGGCCTTTTGGCTCCTGGCCAACAAACTCCTCTTCGGCTACGGTCAGTTCATCCACGTGTCCGAACTTTTCCTGGCCGATAAGGAGGTGGATATCAAGGGCATCGAGGCTCGGGTCCGCCAGCCCGTGGAATGGTTGAAGACGTTGACCTTCACCTCGTTGATGGTGCTTTGGCTCAACGAGCTGGACAAGTACCGGTACACGTATTACGCGACGTACCTGGTCATTGCCCTGCTCACCCTTCTGACCAAGCTCGACCTGTTGGGGTACAACCTGGTCGGCAATTACCTGGAAGGAGCTTTCTGGGGGGCGACGGTCATTACCTTCTTCGTCGTCACCCTGGAATGGATCGCCCACACCTATCCGGTGGATTTGCTGGCCCACGCGCGGGTACAGGAATCGGCGACCACGTTGGAAACCGCGGAGGCGGCCTAACGCCCCGCGAGGCATCCCCTTCTTTCCGACCCCCGAGGTCCCCCGGGCCTCGGGGGTTTTATTATCCCGGATTTTGGAACCTCCCGCGGGCTTCGGAAGTGGGCGAGTAATTGGTTGGCGTAGAAAGACAACGATTAACGATTGACAATTAACGATTAAGAGACTGGCGCGAAGACAAGATTGACCCTACAGCGCCAATGTCAGTAACGAGTAACCAACTGGCGCACACAAGGTTATCTCCACAGAGCCAAGCTTGTCTTCAAGGTTACGTATCACGCATCACGCATTACGAATTACGCATCACGTATCACGTCCCCAATGCCGAACTTCATCCTAACGCGCCGGCCTCCCCCCAGCGCCTGACGCAAGGTCGCCCTACCGCCGCAGGGAGATAAGGGCTCGGCGGCTGAAGAGGAGCTCCAGGACGATGACGCTCAGGTAGAAGAGGCCGATGGAAAGGAGCCCCTGAGGATCGTGTTTCCCCAGGTAGGTCATGAGGACGACCCAGGAGAGGAGTGTGGCGACCACACCGGTGGCCGGAATCCAGCCCGCCATGTGGATGCGCTGCCGGAGGCGATAGGCTGCCGCGTTGACGGCCGCGAAGATGAGGAGAAAGGTGGAGCTGGCAAAGGAGGAGATGATGGTCAGGTCCGCGATGTTGACGAAAACGAGGGTCAGGGCGCTGATGACCACAAGACTGACCCAGGGAACGGGACGGGTGCGAGCCGTGTAGGAAAAGGCCTTGGGCAGCTCATCCTCCTCCGCCATGACTTTGGCCAGGCGGGCCGTGCCGAACAACGTCGCGTTGATGGCCGACGAGGAGGAAAGGAGGGCTCCCAGGCCGATGAGGAGAAACCCTATCTCGCCCAGGAAGGGTTTGGCCGCCACGGCCAGCGCGTACTCCTTGTACTTGATGATCTGGTCCTCGCTCAGGTTGCCGACCGCGACAAGGGCCACCATGACGTAAATGAACGTGGTGATGAGGATGGAGTAGAGAATTCCCCGCGGCAGGTTCCGTTCCGGGTCCTCCATCTCGTTGACCGCGTTGGGGATGAGCTCGAACCCCTCATAGGCCACGAAGATGAGCGCCGCACCCATGAGAACGCCGAGAAATCCCTTGTTGAAGAAGGGAAGCAGCCGGGCACTTTCCATGTGAAAGACGCCGATGAGGCCAAAGATGCCCAGGATAAGGACCTTGATGAGGACGAGGATGTCCTCTGTTGTGCCCGTAGCCCGGACGCCGTACAGGTTCACCCCCAGGAACACCAGGAGAACAAGGGTCTCCAGCGCGTGATGCAACACGCCGCCCGCCTCATCCGCGCCGAGCATGGCCGCCCCGTAAACGCCGAACGTGTACGCGTACAAGGCCATCGTCCCTATGTACCCCACCACGAGGAGCCAGCCCCCAATGCCCGCGATGTTCCGGTTCTTGAACGCGTGCTCCAGGTACGTGAAGCTCCCTCCGTCGGAGCGGAAGGCGAGCCCCAGGTGCGCGTAGGAGAGGCCCGTCAGCACGGCAATGATGCCTCCCAAGATGAAGGCGATGGGCGCGGCGTGCCCGGAGAGACTGACGGAGAGACCGAGGACGGAGAAAATCCCCCCACCGACCATCCCTCCCACGCCCAGGGCGACGAGCTCCTTCAACCCCAACCGTTCCGTGATGACAATAGTCACCTGTTTGCGTGTCATGATGATCGCTCCTGTTATCATCTCTCAGGCCGGAGTCCCGGTCCAGACTTCCGAAGTCCCGCCGACTTCGGAAGTCTGGAGTGCCCCGGCCTGCCGGGATTCGCACGGGGCTACGCCGGGAAAATCCCCGGTGCTTTGCATGAATGTCCGGGTTAGCGGCAGATGAGGATGGGAAGGGTAGTGCGGCGCATGACCTCCTCGACGGTGCCGCCGAAGAAGATATCCAGGAAGAACCGGTGGCCGTATGCGCCCATGGCGATGAGGTCGCTCTCCGTTTCCTGGGCCACCTCCAGAATGGCCTCGGCCACGTGGCCGGAACGGAAGACGGCCGTGAAAATCACCCCTTCCTCCACCAGGCGTTGCCGCGCCTTGTCGTACGCGCCGATGCGGTCTTTCTTCCCGTCGTCCACGGTCACCAGGACGATCTCCCGGCCCCGGTGGGCCAGAGCAATGGCAATCTCCAGCGCGTCCTCGGCCCGGTCGCTCCCGTCGTAAGCGACGAGAATCCGCCGGATGGGGCGGACCTCCTTTTGGACGCCCAGGACGGGGACGGGCGCGTGGCGCACGATGGCCTCGAACGTCGAGCCCAACAGGGGGCCTCCCCAGCGGGCGCCGCTTCCCTCCCGTCCCATCACAATCAGCCCCGCGTCCTTCGCTTTGTCCAGGATGATGCGGGTGACATGTCCCTCCGCGATCTCCGAGGAACAGGGAATGCCCTTTTCCTCGCAGCGGGCCTTGGCCTGGGCCAGTATCTTCTCCCCCTGTTCCTGTAATTTCTTCTGGATCTGCAAGGCCATTTCCACGAATTCGGGGTGTACTTCGGGGAGCAAGCTATCCGTCGCGGTGGCGATGAGGAACGGGGCCTCGACCAGGCGTTCGTCGACCACGTAGAGGAGATGGATGGGATCCTTCTCGTCCTCGGCCAACTCGATGGCGTGCTCCAAAGCCGACCAGCTGAAATCCGAACCGTCCATGGGGACGAGTATGCGTTCGAACATGGTACCTTTCCTCCTTGTCTCTATCTGTTGATATCCCTCCCCCGGCGCGGGAGAGGCCGGGGGAGGGGGAATATCGCCGGGCCGGATGGGCCCTTTCTACTTGAAGAGCGCTTTCAGCTCCTCTAGTGCCGCGAGCCAATCCTTGTCCAGGTGGACCCGAATGACCCGACGGCCGTGCTTGCGCAGGGCCTCCAGGTCGCCCAGGGCCTGGGCCCGTTTGAACGTGCCAAAGGTGTAAGACCGGTCGGGGATGGGCACGTCCTCCGGTTCCTCCACGGTGATTTGCAGGAACAGGCCCGTGTTCGGCCCGCCCTTGTGGTATTGGCCCGTGGAGTGGAGGAAGCGGGGCCCATACCCCAACGTGGTGGCCAGACGGTGGGCGTCGCGCACGCGAACCCGGATCTCCTGCAGGAGCGCGTGGATGTCCTCCCGTTCCGTCAGGTAGGCCTGGAGCGCGAAGTAGAACCCGGGTTGGGCCTGGTTCAGGAAGGCCCGGATCAGGGCCTCCGCCCCCTCGGCCGAAATGTCGCCGTAGAAGGTCAGATGTCCCACCTTCAGGATGGGGGACTCCTCCGGGAGGGTGCCCGTCTCCGCGACCTGTTGGAGGAGCCGGTTGGTGTTATCCTTGCTTTCCTGGACGTTCGGCTGGTCGAAGGGGTTGATGCCGAGAAGCGCGCCCGCGGTGGCCGTGGCGACCTCCCAGCGGAAGAACTCCTGGCCGATGTCCAGGAGATCCTTCACCTCCAGGGTGATCACCGGATGTCCGGCTTTGCTCAGGGCCTGGACGCGAGCCTCGAGCTGCGCGTCCTCATCCCCTTCGAGGCGGATGTACACGAAGACCCGGTCGTCCCCGTATACCTCCGGGGAGCCCACGGGTTCCAGTGCCACGGGCAGGATGCCCTTCCCCTCCTTGCCCGTGCTCTCCGCCAGCAGCTGTTCCAGCCACATGGCAAAGGACTCCAACCGGGGGGAGGTGATGAAGGTCGCCTTGTCCCGTCCTTCCAGGGCGAGGGCGCCCAGCGCCGCGCCGAGGAGGACGGCCGGATTTTCCTCCACCCGGGTGTGGACTTTCGTCTCGTGGACCATGCGGGCGGCCCGGGCCAGCAGCTCGCCGACGTCGATGCCCATGAGGGCCGCGGGCACGAGGCCGAAGTAGGAGAGGGCCGAGTAACGCCCGCCGATGTCCGGGAAGTTCTTGAACACCCGGCGGAACTTCATGCGCCGCGCCTGATCGACCAGGGGCGATCCGGGGTCGGTAATGGCCACGAAGTGATCCCCCGCCTTCTTCCCCTTGATCTCCTTGACTCGGGCGTAGAAGTAATCCCTCAGGGCGAGGGTTTCCGCGGTCGTCCCCGACTTGGTGGCCACGATGAAGAGGGTCGTCTCCAGGGGGACACGTTGTTCGACCTCCCGGATGGTGCTGGGGTCGGTCGTATCCACCACGATGAGGGGAAGTCCCCCTTCGGCGACGGGGAACGAACGCTGGAAGAGGAGGGGCGCCAGGCTGGACCCTCCCATGCCCAGGTGGACGACGTGGGTGAAGCCGGCCTCCCGCACCTCCCGCGCGAAGAGCTGGAGGTCGGGGTAGCGGGCCGCCATGATCTCCACCACGTCGAGCCAGCCCAGCGCGTTCCGGATGACCTCCTGGGCTTCGGGGTCCTCCTTCCACAGGCGGGGATCCTTGGCCCACAGGCGTTCCACGAAGCGGCGCTTCTCGAGCTCTTTGACCCCCTTCTCGAAGGCGCTCTTATAGCGCCCCAACGTCAGGGTCTGGCGTCCTACCGGGCGTTGCAGCGCGGCCGGCCGCATCCCCTCGATGATCTCCAGCAACTTCTCGTAGGAGTCGATGAAGCGGCGGACGCCCTCTTCCTCCAGTTCCTGGGCCACCCGTTTCATGTCCACGCCCAGGTCGGCCAGGGCGTCTAGCACCTCCCGTGCGTGGTCCACCCCTTCCTCCAACCGGGGGGCCGGCTGTCCGTGGTCCCGGTAAGCTTCGATGGTCTTGAGGGGCAGGGTGGTGATGGTCTGGGGGCCGATGAGGGCCTCCACGTACTTCACGTCGCTGTAAGCGGGGTTCTTCGTGCTCGTGCTGGCCCAGAGGAGGCGTTGGGGTTTGGCCCCGCGCAGTGCGAGTTCCTTCCAGCGTTCCGATGCCATGATTTCCTTGAAGATCTGGTAGGCCAGCTTCGCGCTGGCGACCGCGGCTTCCCCGCGCAGGGCTGCCGCCCGTTCCGCCCGTTCGCCCCCTTCCTTCATGATGGCTTCGAGGAGGGCATCCACCTTCGTGTCGATGCGGCTCACGAAGAAGCTGGCCACGGAGCGGATGACGTCGATGGGGAGGGCGTGTTCCAGTCGGGCCTCCAGCCCGTCCATATAGGCTTCGACGACCTCCCGATAGCGCTCCAGGCTGAAGAGGAGGGTCACGTTCACGTTGATGCCTTCCCGGGTGAGCTCCCGGATGGCGGGGAGGCCCTCCTTCGTCGCGGGGACTTTGATCATCAAGTTCGGGCGGTCTACCTCCCGCCAGATGCGCCGCGCTTCCGCGATGGTCGTATCCGTGTCGTAGGCCAGGTGGGGGGAAATTTCCAGGCTGACGAATCCTTCGTTGCCGTTACTGCTCAGGTAGATGGGGAAGAGGATGTCCGCGGCCAGACGGACGTCCTCCACGGTGACGGCTTCGTACACGCCGAACGCGTTTTGTCCTGCCAGGATGAGGCCATGGATAGAGGGGTGATAGATGTTGCTTCCCACGACCGCGTGTTCGAAGATGGTGGGGTTCGAGGTCACGCCGGTGATGCCATCTTCTTCTATCAAGCGCTGGAACTCCCCGTTGAGGAGGGTATCCCGTCGGATGAAGTCCAGCCACACACTTTGTCCGAAGTCGCGCAGTTTGCGCAAGGGATTTTCCTTCATGGCCATGGCCTCCTTTCTTCCCGCGAGTTTTTGTCTTCTGAGAACGTTCGGAAATGCATGGGGCCTTACGCACCGGCCAAAGCCCCGTCAGACTTCCGAAGTCCGCGACACTTCGGAAGTCTGACGGGCGCCGGTGAGAAAGTCGGCACTGCAGGCGCAAACGTGATACGTGATTCGTAATGCGTAACTCGAAGACAAGTTGGCTTTGTAGAGTCAACCTTGTCTTCGCGCCAGCCGGTTACTCGTTACTCCGTTACTCGTTACTCACGATGAGCCGGGCGGTTTAGCGCCCACCTTTCCGAACGCTCTCGTCTCTCTTTAGTGCCGGAGAGAAGGGCAGAAAACTCTTCTCCCTCAGAGTATAGCGGATTTTCGTTAGAAAATCGCTAACGCGACGTCAGTTTAGTATAAGCTTCCTCCCCCGTTTCCGCAGGAAAGGGAAGGAAGGAGGGCGTAACGTGGGCGGATCTTCCCGCATCCCAAAGACAGGCCTCGGGTGGATTTTTGTCCCCTATCCGGGTGGCAGTATACTGGGATAAACACGAACGAGGAGGAGTCGACATATGGGGTTTTTCGACACGTTGAAGAAGTTGATTATCGAGGAAGAGGAGACGTCTGCTCCTGAAGGTGCCGTTGTCGAGGAGGAAGGTCTCGAGATCCCGGAGCCTCGCCATATATCGGAGGAGGAGTTCCACACGATTATTCAGGAAGGGGTGACGGTGGTGGATTTCTGGGCGGAATGGTGCGCGCCCTGCCACGTGATCGCCCCCTCCATCGAGGATCTGGCCGAGGAGTACGGCGATCGGGCGAATATCACCAAGTTGAACGTGGACAATTACCCCCAGGTGGCCGCGGAGCTGGGCATCATGGGCATTCCCACGGTGATCGTGTTCAAGGACGGGCAGGAGTTCCGACGGTTCGTCGGAGTTCAGCCCTATGAGCGATTTGCCCAGGCCGTGGAGGAGGCATTGGCCGCGGAGTAGACGGTGGACACGTCACCCCTGCACTGGATCGATTGGGATTGGTTGGGACGCCAGATTCCCTGGCTGATAGGCGCGTCTTTGCTGGTGGCCACGCTCAGCTGGGGGGATTGGAGCGCGCGGGTGCAGGGCATCCCCCGACGGGTCCTCTTTTCCCGCGACGCGTATGCGATGCTTTTGCACTTCAGCCTGGGGTTGATCGCCTTGGGCCTGGCGCTCAACCCCGTACGCCCCTGGGAAGTGTATGTGTCCGGGGGGCTGACCCTGGTATTCTGGGGACAGGCGGCCCGGCACGCGTATGCCTGGATGCGGGAACATCGTAAGGAGTCCGCTCATGCACAATAAACGGTCGTTCGCGCCCCTGTACTGGGGATTGGGCCTGTTGGCCCTGGGCGTGTTCTTTGTCCTCTTCACCTTCGACGTCCTGACCCCTTATGAGGAGGAGCTCATCTGGGGGATGACCGGAGTCCTGGGCCTGACGGGATTGGGGTTCCTCGCGTACACCCTGTGGCGGCCCCGACGGTGGTGGTTTCTGGTGCCCGGATTTCTGCTCCTGAGCATGGCCACGGTCGTGTATTTGGCGACTCAGGCCCGTGTGGCCGGACCCATCCTGGCGTCGGTCATCTTCCTGGGGCTGGGGCTGGCCCATGTGCTCATCTTCCTCACCGACCGACGGGAACGCTGGTGGGCGTGGGTCGTGGGCGGGAGTTTCCTCGTGTTGACCGCGGCCGTCCTCTGGGGTGGGGAGGTGAGCGCGCCGGTGTTGAGCGCGGGGTTGTTCCTGGGCATGGGGGTGGTCTTCTTCCTCCTCTACGTGGTACTCCCCGCGGACATGCCACGCTGGTGGGCGCTTCTCCTGGCCGCGGCCTTCGTGGTCACGGCCGCGTTCGTCTTTACGGTAAGTGCCGGTCCCGATTCGCTCCTGGCCCGGGGGTGGGCCATCGCG
>Ga0256832_1003640_pt1 | contig 10451 bp, 7 predicted proteins | sample 134614metaG_FD_190534 | JGI IMG/M metagenome (GOLD analysis project Ga0256832, IMG submission 190534) | Hydrothermal vent microbial communities from Lau Basin, Pacific Ocean - 134-614 | ecosystem: Environmental > Aquatic > Marine > Hydrothermal vents | place: Pacific Ocean: Lau Basin | collected...
TGGCATAAAACACCAAGCGGTAAAGTAATTGAAATTAATGAACTTAAAGAAAACTTGTATGTAAGTCCGGAAGATGGCTACCATGTAAGAATAGGTTCTAAAGAATATTTTGAAATATTTTTTGATGATAATAAATTTAAAGAATTAGATCCAAACCTAACTTCAAAAGATCCATTAAAATTTGAAGACACTAAAAAATATGTAGATCGTTTAAAAGCAGCGCAAGAAAAAACCAAGTTAAAAGATGCAGTACGAACAGCTGTAGGAAAATCTAAAGGAAAAGATATTGTTATAGCTGCAATGGATTTTAGTTTTATCGGTGGTTCTATGGGAAGCGTAGTTGGCGAAAAAATAGCTAGAGCAATCGATTATGCCATCAAACACAAATTACCGTTTTTAATGATTTCAAAATCCGGTGGTGCTCGTATGATGGAAGCTTCTTTATCGTTAATGCAATTGGTAAAAACCTCTGCTAAATTGGCTCAATTAGATGAAGCGAAATTACCATATATCTCTTTATGTACTGATCCTACGACAGGAGGAACTACGGCTTCTTTTGCCATGTTAGGCGATATTAATATTGCTGAACCAAATGCTTTAATTGCCTTTGCCGGTCCAAGAGTTGTAAAAGATACTACCGGAAAAGACCTTCCAAAAGGATTTCAACGTTCGGAATTTGTTTTAGAACACGGCTTTTTAGATGCAATATATCATAGAAAAGAATTAAAAGATAAAGTTAATTTATATATCGATTTAATACAAAATATTCCTGTTAGAGAATAAAAACAATCCCAACTTTAAAAAAGTTGGGATTGTTTTATTACTAAATGTTTTTTACAACCACTGTAAGAAATAGTCCATCATTTCTTCTTTTAAATCGTAATGCAATTTAATATAGGTACGCATGTCATCGCGTAAAGTATGTTGCTCATTTTGCAGCGTTCCATCAATTTTTTCACTAAAATCAGCTTTATTAATGTTTTTTAATTTGTTGTTTATCCGATGAATTAATTTTTGAATAACATCTTTTTCAATCATTATTCTATTCTGAAAATTTTCTAAAGGTTTTAAAGCTCTGGTATTGTATTCTCGAGCAGCAATTTCTTCGAGTTTGTCTTCAAAAGTTTCCATTTCATCTTTATGGAATTTTAATTCTCTTTTCCAAGTGTCTAAGTTAAATTTTAAATCGCTTAAATACGCTATTTTCGTGTGCATAATTTTTAGTTTTTATTGGTTATTATTTTGTTTTACAATTTCGTCTTGAACATTTTTTGGCACTGCTTCATACGAAGCAAATTCGGTTTTAAAAGTTCCTTTTCCGTGTGTTAAAGAACGTAAATCGGTAGAAAAACGGAATAAATTTGCTTTGGGAATCTTCGCTTTTATGGTTTGGTTTTTTCCGTTGGATTCCATTCCTAAAATAACAGCTCTTCTAGATTGTAAATCCGTCATTACGCCTCCTAAATCTTCTTCCGGAACGGTAACTTCTAAATTGTTTATTGGTTCTAATAATTTTGGATTTGCCTGTAAAAAAGCATCTTTAAAAGCGTGAGCTCCCGCTATTTTAAACGAAATATCATTCGAATCTACAGAGTGCATTTTACCGTCAAAAACCATTACGCGAATATCACGTGCGTAGGAATTGGTTAGCGGACTGTTTTCCATTACTTCTAAAATTCCTTTTTGAATTGCCGGTAAATATCTACTATCAATCACACCGCCAACGATGCAGTTATAAAACACTAATTTTCCGCCCCATTTTAAATCGATTTCTTCTTTTCCTCTAATATTAAAACCTTCCGGTTCGTCCATTCCTTCTTCAAAAGGTTCAATTTTTAAATGTACTTCGGCAAATTGACCTGCTCCTCCGGATTGTTTTTTGTGTTTATAGCTTGAAATTGCCGATTTTTGAATGGTTTCGCGATAAGCAATTTTTGGTTTTTCAAATTCAGGTTCTACTTGATATTCATTTTTTAATAGCCATTTAATAGTAGATAAATGCAATTCGCCTTGACAAGAAATAAGTAATTGTTTTAACTCGTGTGAATAATTAATTTGAACCGTTGGATCTTGTAATGCTATTTTTTTAAGTGCATCACTTAATTTTTCATCGTCGTTTTTATCTTTAGCTTTTACTGCTTTGGTTACTCTTGGAGGAGGAAATTTAATCGGTTTAACCGTTATTTTACCATTTTTACTTAGCGTGTCGTTAGTTTTGGTGTCTTTTAATTTAATGGTAACTCCAATATCACCAACTTCTAATTTATCTACAGGTTGTCGGTTTTTTCCGTCCATTACAAAAAGTTGATTGATAGTTTCTTGTTCACCGGTACGTGAATTAATAAGTTTATCATTTTGTTTTAAGGTGCCTGATTTTACTTTAAAGAAGCTAATTTGCCCTACATTTGGTTCAAAAAGGGTTTTAAAGACAAATATAGTAGGATTGTCTTTTTCTAATCGTTTAATAGTTTCACCTTCTACGCTTTGCTCTTCTTTTAAATCGATTGCCGAAGGAGCAACATTATCGATAAAACCCATTAATCTACCACTTCCCATATCGTTTAATGCCGAAGTGCAAAAAACAGGAAACAACTCGTGATTAAGCATTCCTTTTTTAATTCCTTTACGCATTTCGTCTTCGTTAAGTGTCCCTTTTTCAAAATAAAGCTCCATTAACTTTTCATCATTTTCGGCAGCTTTTTCTACCAATTCGTTGTGTAGTGCTTTGGCAATTTCTAATTGGTCATCAGGTATTGATAATTTTTCCGGTTTACCGCCGTTTTCACCAAATTTATAGAGTTTCATTTTTAAAACATCTATAATACCTTGTGCACCATCAATTTTGTATGGATATTGTATTTTTACCACATTCCTTCCTGCTAATTCCACAATACTATTGTAAGCATCGTCAAAATTTGCTTTATCGCTATCGATTTTATTAATTACAAAAATGGTAGGTTTTTGGTATTTATCGATATAGTTCCATAGGATTTCGGTACCAACTTCTACGCCATTTTGTGCATCTACAAGCATTACAACGGTATCGGCAACACGCATTGTAGCAGCGATTTCGCCTATAAAATCGTCTAAACCGGGAGTGTCGATAATGTTAATTTTGTAGTTTCGCCATTCGGTGTGGAGCGGTGTGGCGAACACCGTTGTTTGTTTTTCTTTTTCAATTTGGTGATAGTCGCTTACTGTATTTTTATCTTCTACAGTTCCGCGACGTTTGACTAAGCCAGCCTCAAAGAGCATTGTTTCCGTAAGTGTTGTTTTCCCGGAATTGTGAGCACCTACGAAAGCAACATTTTTAATGTGTTTATTGTCATATGCTTTCATAACGAACGAATTTTGTTTTATGACTATAAAATTAAAGCTAAAAAAGCAGCTAAAAGTTGATTTAAATTAGCGTTTAATTTATATTTTTTTTGTATATTTTGCCAATATGATTCTATTTGAAGACGAATACATAATAGCAGTTAACAAACCAAATAATGTTTTGGTACATCATTCCAAAATGGCAAATAACAAAATAACTGAAAAATCCTTAGTTGGCTTGTTACGAGATAAATATACAAAAAAATTTTATCCTATTCATCGGTTAGACCGAAAAACTTCCGGAATTCTACTTTTTGCTAAAGAAAAAGAGTATGTTTCTGTTTTTCAAGAGTTATTAGTTTCCAATAACTTACAAAAAACATATTATGGTATTGTTAGAGGGTTTTCACCGGAAAAACTAACCATAAATTCCAATGTAAAAGGAAGAGATGCCTTAGTCTATAAAACAGCGTTAACCGAATTAATTCGTTTAGCTACAACAGAAGTTGCCATACCGGTAACTCCTTATAATACTTCGCGTTACAGCTTAGTTAAGTTGCAACCCAAAACAGGAAGATTACATCAATTACGGATACATATGAATAAAATTAGTCATCCTTTAATTGGTGACCCAAAATACGGTGATCGGTTTCATAATAGAATGTTTCAAAAAGAATTTCAATGTGAAAATTTATTTTTACACGCCAATAATCTTTCGTTTATACATCCTTTTACCAATGAAAATATAAGTATTTCAGCTCCTTTCCCAAAAAATTGGCATAAAATTTTCAATACATTTAAATGGAATGCATATATTTGAATGTTAAATTTTTAAACTGAACAAAAAATAATTGCACGCTATAATGACAGATAATTGTATGAAATATCCAAAAAGACCTTCAAGGTTTTAAAAACCTTGAAGGTCTGAATAGTAATAAAACAATTTCACCAAACCCTAAATTTTAAATTATTATGAAAAACTTCAGCCTGTTTTTAATCCTTTCTATTCTTTTATTAGTCTTTAGTATTTCTTGTAAATGCAAGAAAAAGACAAGCAATAACACTACCAATTTAGCAAAAAAAGAAGCTAAAGAAACAAGTATTCCTTACAAAATATTATTTAATAATGATCATAGTAATATTAAAGACGAAGAAAATGTGGTGATTAAAAATATATCGGATTTAAAAGCGATTTACGCTTCGATAAACAGTACTCGCAGACCAGGATTGCCTTTGCCAAAAGTGGATTTTAATAAAGAAGAAGTATTAGGTATCTTTTTAGGTGAAAAGTCTTCTGCCGGTTATGAAATACAAATTAATTCTATACAAAATAACGGAAAAGAAATTGTGGTAAATTACAAAATAAAAACACCAAAAGGAATGGCTAGCATGGTAATTACGCAACCAACTTTGTTAGTCTTAATTCCTAAATTTGATTTACCTGTAATTTTTAAAAAGGGAGAATAATGACAAAATTTATTACTAAAATAACAAATTAAAAACCTCTTCTATTTTAGCTACTTTATTTATTTGAATTTGGTAATTTTTTTTAGGAATTTTACAATATTTGGAAACAAATATTTGTTCAAAACCTAATTTTTCGGCTTCTAAAATACGTTGTTCTACTTTATTTACAGCACGAATTTCTCCTGCTAATCCTACTTCAGCGGAAAAACAATAATTTTGCGGAATCGCCACATCTTCATTTGAGGATAAAATAGCACATACTACAGCTAAATCAATTGCCGGATCATCTACTTTTATACCTCCGGCAATATTTAAAAAGACATCTTTTGCTCCTAATCTAAATCCTGCTCTTTTTTCTAAAACCGCTAAAATCATATTTAAGCGTTTGATATTATATCCTGTTGCTGAACGTTGCGGTGTTCCGTAAACTGCCGTACTTACTAAAGCTTGTACTTCAATCATTAAAGGCCTTACACCTTCTAAGGTTGCTCCTATTGCAGTGCCACTTAAATCTGATTCTTTTTCGGAAATTAATATTTCACTCGGATTTTCAATTTCGCGCAAGCCATTACCGAGCATTTCGTAAATACCAAGTTCAGCAGTGGAACCAAAACGGTTTTTATTGGCACGTAATATTCGGTAAGTATGGTTTCTGTCTCCTTCAAATTGCAATACTACATCTACCATATGTTCTAATATTTTTGGCCCTGCAATACTTCCTTCTTTATTGATATGTCCAATTAATAAAACCGGTGTTCCGGTTTCTTTGGCAAATTTTATTAGTTCTGACGTGGTTTCTCGAATTTGTGAAATACTTCCCGGAGAAGCTTCGATATAATCAGTATGTAGAGTTTGAATAGAATCAATTACCACAATTTCCGGTTGATTATCTGCAATGGATTTAAAAATATTTTGTGTTTTGGTTTCGGTTAAAATTAAACATTCGTTTAACGGAATTTTTCCTTTTTGCAAACGTTCGGCTCGCATTTTAATCTGATTTTTACTCTCTTCTCCGGAAACATACAATACTTTTTGCGGTATTTGCAAAGCTATTTGTAAGATTAAAGTTGATTTACCAATTCCCGGTTCTCCACCAAGTAACACTACGGATCCTTTTACTAATCCTCCACCAAGAACATTGTCTAATTCATTATTATTGGTTATAATTCGATCTTCCTTTTCGGAGGAGATTTCTGCCAGTTTAACGGCTTTTTCTGTTTTCTTTTTGGAAGTATTGTTTTTCCATTGTGGCGTTTTGGTTTCTTTTTGGATAATTTCTTCCACTACGGTTCCCCATTCGTTACAAGTAGTACATTTACCCAACATTTTAGCGTGTTGTGCTCCACAATTCTGACAGAAATAAAGACTTTTTTGTTTTGCCATTTTTAATTCATTATGCTAAAATAGCTTCCACGCCGGGCAATTTTTTACCTTCTAACATTTCTAGCATTGCTCCACCACCGGTAGAAATATAACTCACTTTATTGGTTAATTTGAATTTTTTTACCGCCGCAACCGAATCACCACCACCAACAAGACTAAAAGCACCTTCGGCAGTTGCATCGGCGATAGCATTACCGAGTTCTCTTGTTCCGGTTTCAAATTTTTCCATTTCAAAAACGCCCATCGGACCATTCCATAATATGGTTTTAGAACCGATAATTACAAATGCATTGCCAACATTGGTTCGCGGACCAACATCTAATCCCATCCAACCATCTGGAATGTCATCAGCATCTACAACCATAGTATTGGCATCATTACTGAATTTATCTGCAGCAATGACATCTATTGGTAAATGAATTCTGGTTTTTTGTTGTTTAGCGTGGTCTAAAATTTCTAAAGCTAAATCTAATTTATCTTCTTCCACAAGTGAATTTCCGATTTTACCTCCTTTTGCTTTGATAAAGGTGAATGCCATTCCGCCACCAATAATAATATTATCTACTTTGGTAATTATGTTTTTTATGACTTCTATTTTACCTGAAATTTTTGCTCCTCCAATCACGGCAGTAACCGGTTTTTTAGCATTGTTTAAAACGTAGTTAATCGCTTCAATTTCTTTAGCCATTAGCAAACCGAAGCATTTGTGGTCTTTGTCAAAAAATTGTGCTATTACTGCTGTTGAAGCGTGTGCTCTATGTGCTGTGCCAAAAGCGTCGTTTACATATACGTCGCCCAGTTTGGCTAGTTTTTTTGCAAAATTAATATCACCTGCTTTTTCTTCTGGATAAAAACGTAAATTTTCGAGTAATAAAATTTCGCCTTTTTTTAGATTTTTTACAGCTTTTTCAACCTCTTCATCAATACAATCCGGTACAAATTTAATTTTTCTGCCTAATACTTTTTCTACTGTTGGAACAATGTGTTTTAACGAATATTTTACTTCTTTCCCTTTAGGTCTTCCCAAATGCGACATTAAAATCACACTTCCACCATCGTTTAAAATCTTTTCAATGGTTGGTTTGGCTGCTTTTATTCTAGTAGCATCAGTTACTTTAAACTCGTCGTTTAAAGGCACGTTAAAATCTACTCGTACTAATGCTTTTTTGTTGTTAAAATTGCAATCGTTTACCGTTTTCATAATAGAAAATTTATATTATTACAAAGGTATTGCAATAAAATTTAAAATAAAAAAAACAAGAAACATTTAATTTCTTGTTTTATGAAAAACGTAATGTTCTTCTCTTGAGAAAACATAAATCCATTAAAAAAAGAAAATAGATTCCCGGCGTAGTTTAAGGTGAACATAGTTCGTTCTGAAATGACAAAGACAAGAAAAAACAACTTCCTAACGATCTATTCTAATTGTACAGGATTTTTCATTACCAAACTCATCCATTACCGTAAGCGTGTATTCACCTGGTTTTGGAATGATTCCTAATTCATGAATGTCTTGTGTGGTACCTACAAACCGATTATTTAAGTACCAATAAAGTTTACATTGTGGATTTCTAAGGGCTACTTTTAAAATGACATCATTTTTCTTGCCGCTAAAATTTTTAGGAAGAAAAATGGTTGTATTATTTTTTGGATAAATAAATTCGATTGTATTTTCTTTTTCGGAAATACATCCTTCTTTAAAAGGAGGTAGTTCTTGGTATTCGGTATTTTTTTGTTTGTAATAATATGCCATCAATAGAGGTAACACAAACCATTTTTTATGCTGCATTTTAGTTAAAGGATAGCAACTTGCATTAACTTGATAAGTTTCTGTTATATCTAAATGAATTATCTTGTGAAACGGACAAGGTTTAGTTTTTAATCCGCTTCTTGGTACAAAAATGGAATCCGTTTTTTCGCAATTAAAACTAGCACGATAACCACTTTTAGCGCAAACAGGTATTTTTACTAATTCATCAAATGGTGTGGTAAACCATTTTGTTTTAGGTAATTTATCAAAGACTTCAAATAAAATAGGTGCTGCTGCTTGTACACCTACTATTCCTGGTCTTCCTTCTCCATCTGCATTTCCTACCCAAACACCTACCACATATTTTTTGGTTGTTCCTACTGCCCAAGCATCTCTAAAACCAAAACTCGTTCCTGTTTTCCATGCTATTGCTTTGGAATTTTCAAAGAATTCCCAATTTTGATTTACTTCAGGTCTGGTTACTTCACGTAAAGCTTTATAGGTTAAAAACACAGATCCTGCATCGTATACTGTTTTTTCGGGAATTATTTTTCCTAAATTAAAATTGTAATTCTTTAAGTAACTTGGCTCTGTAAATTCATTAGTGTAGTATTTTGCTTTTAAAGAATCATAATGATTTATAGTGCTACTTAAATTAGCGAATGATTTACAAATATCCCACAAACTGGATTCGGCTCCTCCTAAAATAAGGGATAATCCATAATGATTGGCTTGAAATTTAATATCTTTTAATTGCAGTTTTTGTAAATAATAATAAAAACGATTTACACCAAATTGTTGCAGCATTTTAACAGCCGGTACATTTAAAGAACGTGATAACGCCTCATCGGCAAAAACGGCTCCATCATATTTTTTGTTGAAATTTATAGGTCTGTAATTCGCAATTTGTGTAGGCACATCGGCTATTAATGTTTTTGGTAATAATTCGCCTTGGTCTAACATTGCTGCATACAAAAAAGGTTTTAAAATACTTCCTGTGCTTCGAGGTTTATGGATGACATTTACATCTTTCTGATGTGCTTTATCTGTTGGTGAGTTTCCCACATAGGCAAGAACTTTTCGATTTTCGATATCTAAAACTAAAACGGCGATATTAAAAATTTGATTTTGCTTTAACTCGTTATAATGATTTTTTACAATTTGATTTACTTCTTGTTGCAATTGATAATCCACACTGGTTTTAATAATTTTACCAGGATGTTCTTTTACTGCTTTTTGTAATAAGTGAGGTGCTATTTGTGGTAATGAATATGGTTTTTGCGGTAATTTTTCTAAGATAGAAAGCCTATAAGTTGTGGAATCAATTATTTTGTTTTTCCATAATTTTTTAAGCAAACGATTGCGTTTTTTAAGCAAACGCATCTGGTTTTTCCCGGGATAAATTAAACTTGGTGCATTTGGTAAAACCGCCAAAGTTGCCGTTTCTGCCCAAGAAAGATTTTTAGGCTTTCTACCAAAATATCGCCACGAAGCAGCATCAATTCCTATTACATTACCTCCGAAAGGAGCATAAGAAGCATATAAATTTAAAATCTCTTTTTTTGAGTATCTAAATTCTAACCTTGTTGCTAGGATAAGTTCTTTTAATTTTTCGAAATACGTTCGTTTTTTGTTTTGTCGCGATAACCGTATAACTTGTTGAGTAATGGTACTTCCTCCTCGTTTTATGGTATTTGAATGTATGTTCTGCTTAAAAGCTTTAGCAATAGAAACAGGATTAAATCCGAAATGCTCATAAAAATAAGCATCTTCAAATTGAAGGATACATTTTTCAAATTTAAACGGAATACTATCTCTTTTTGGAAATCGCCATTGGCCGTCTTTTGCTATTTTTGCACCTATTAATTTTCCTTCTTTACTTTCAATTACTGTTGCTTTTGGCGCTTTAAACAATTGTTTAGGTAAAGAAAAATAATACCAAATTAGCAAAATTACAAGTAGAATACTTTTCTTCTTATGTTTTTTAAGGTTTTTTTTTAAGGCCAAAAGCATTCGTTTTAAAACTATTTAATCTGTTTTTGTTGCCAATTCCAAGCATCTTTTAAAGCATCTTCTAAGGATAATTCCGATTTCCATTGTAGTTCTTTATTGGCTTTATTGGTGTCGGCATATGCAGCTGTAATATCACCTTCACGCCTTTTATCAAATTTGTAATTTAATTTTACATTATTGGCTTTTTCAAATGCCTTAATAACATCTAAAACCGAAGAGCCTTTACCGGTACCAATATTAAAAAATTCCATTGGTGTTTTGTTTTTGTGATTCAACAATCGTTCTATTGCTACAATATGTGCTTTTGCTAAATCTACCACATGAATGTAATCGCGTATCGCAGTGCCATCGTGTGTGTTGTAGTCATTACCAAAAATTTTTAATTCTTCGCGTATTCCTGCTGCGGTTTGGGTTACATATGGAATTAAATTTTGAGGAACTCCTAAAGGTAATTCACCAATAATAGCTGTAGGATGTGCGCCTATGGGATTAAAATAGCGCAAAGCAATAGCGTTTAAAT
>Ga0256832_1003641_pt1 | contig 10450 bp, 6 predicted proteins | sample 134614metaG_FD_190534 | JGI IMG/M metagenome (GOLD analysis project Ga0256832, IMG submission 190534) | Hydrothermal vent microbial communities from Lau Basin, Pacific Ocean - 134-614 | ecosystem: Environmental > Aquatic > Marine > Hydrothermal vents | place: Pacific Ocean: Lau Basin | collected...
CCATTGAAAATTTGACTCATTAAATCGTTTTTGTAAATCTTTGTATTTTAAATCAAACTCGTGATTACCAAATGCAACCAAATCAAAATGCATGGCATTCATCACATCTACCATTTGTTTACCACGAACCTTTTCGCCTTTATATTTCATGGTTGCAATGAGTGACGGATTGAGAAAATCTCCTGCCATAAAAAGGAATGTATTAGGATTTTCTTTGAGCAACTGTTTGTGCAATGTCTCAACACGTGCCATACCACCGACTTTGCCGCCTTCGAGTGGTGAAATTTCATAGACATCATTCACTTGCAAAAAGGTCATTTTAATTTTATGGTCATCTTTGTTGCAAGAAAACAACATGAATAAGGTTAATAAGAATACAATTTTTTTTATGGGTTTGGTCATAATCTTAATATTTGGATAACAGTTTTTTTATATCGATACTTCTATTTTTTCAAAATTCGCTCTTGTTTTTCGATACTTTCTTGGTGAATGGCTTTAAAAATCTGTTGAATAAACTTTTCCGACAAATCTAACTCTTGACTTTTATCTATGGCTTTTTGCATAATCTCTTTCCAACGATCGCTTTGCAATACGGCGACACTTTTTTGTTTTTTGATGCGCCCGATTTCTTGAGCTACTTGCATACGTTCCGATAACAATTTGAGCAATTCGTCATCCAATTGGTTAATTTGATTTCGATAAAAATAAAGTTTATCAAGCGCTTCAGGGTCTTTAAACTGTTGTTTTCGTAAACAGAGTTTATCGATGATTTGCAACAAAGTTTGCGGCGTTACTTGTTGTTTGGCATCACTCCAAGCTTCATCGGGATTGTGATGTGACTCAATCATAAAACCTTGATACTGTAAGTCCAATCCCATTTGAGCCATATCGTAAATACAGTCGCGACGTCCGCAAATATGTGACGGGTCTAAAATCATCGGAATATTGGGATACCGGTTTTTAAAATCTAAAGCTATTTGCCAGTTAGGCTCATTGCGATAAGCACCCGGGCGAAAAGATGAAAAACCCCGATGAATCACCCCGATGTCCGTCATTCCCACCTTGTGAAAGCGTTCTACGGCGCCAATCCATAACGCCAAATCCGGATTAACCGGATTTTTAATCAAAATAACCTTACCGCTACCTTTTATAGCATCAGCTATTTCTTGTACAGCAAACGGATTAACCGAAGTGCGGGCACCTATCCATAAGATATCTATGTCATATTGTAATGCTAACTCGGCGTGATGTGCATTGGCAATCTCAATGGCTATTTTCATTCCGGTTTCTTCCTTGACTTTTTTAAGCCAAGGCAACGCTTTTTCGCCATGTCCTTCAAAATTTCCCGGACGGGTGCGCGGTTTCCAAACACCGGCTCTAAAAACTTGTACCCGTTTATCTACTAAACCATGAGCTGTTTGCAAGACTTGTTCTTCTGTTTCAGCACTACAAGGTCCGGCAATCATCAACGGATATTCCGGTGCCATTTGTTCCAACCACGAATTGAGTTTTTTTGTTTGCATAATCTATAATTCTTTGGACTTTTTTTATTTTAAACAAACCTACGCAACCAGGCAAAAAATAATTTTGCTAAAATAAATTAAAATAATGTTTTTTATAACAATAGTTTGGTGCTTTTTATGAATGTCAAATTCAACTAGCAAATGTAACATTTATTCAATGTACTTCTGTATTAAAATTATGGCGTTAATTTGTTGTAAATCAATCGGTTTTTGTATTGCTGAACAAATGCTTTCAGTCTTTGAACCATATAAGTCGTATCTACGGGTACTTGATGCAATAAATTTTGTTTTAACAATCTATCTTTTTTGTAATTGAATAATCCGGTTACTTTCTCATTACGAAAACGCAACAAATAATCATCTTGCATATATTCCCATGTACCACCGTTATAATTAACCACAAAGGGATGCTTTTCGGTTTTAGGGTCGTTACCAAAACTCAAAATCTTTCCTGAATAATTTAATTTTCGTAATAAACGTGGCATAATATCCACTTGTTGGGTTAATGTGCTGTCTAATTTTTTTTCTTTTGGATTGCCGGGTTCATAAAAAATAATAGGAATCGCATGGCGCCCTACAGATGAATTATATTCCGGTAAATAACTTTGATTACAATGATCGGCAGAAATAATAAAAAGGGTGTTGTCATACCAAGACATTTTTGACATCGTCTTAAAAAAATGTCTCATAGAATAATCCATATATTGAATAACCTTGTGAATGGGTAGCTGTCCGCCTTTGAACTTGCCTTCAAATCCGGGTGGTAATTTAAACGGATGATGTGATGATAACGTAAAAACCGTAGATACAAATGGTTGCTTAAAAGTATCAAGTGTTTTAGCCATGTACTGCAAAAATTTATCATCCGGAATACCCCAATAGCCATCAAAATCTTCCGGGTGTCCATATTCGGTCATGCCGTAATATTCATCAAAACCGGCTAAATTAATAAAGGCATCAAAACCCATCGATCCATTGGGCGCTCCATGAAAAAAAGCCGTTTTGTAACCTTTTTGCTTTAAAATTTTACCCAATCCTAAAAGTTTGTCTGTACCGTAAGGTGATAAAACGTAGGGTTGAACTAATGATGGTACCGATGTCAATATCGAGGGCATGGCATCAATAGACTTTCGTCCGTTGGCATAAGCATTAGTAAAAGTATGGCTTTGCAACATCAAGCTGTCGAGAAAAGGAGTGTAGCCTTTATAGTTCTTGATATCACGATTGAGCAATCCGGTATATTCACGGGCAAAACTTTCAATGATAATAATGACGACATTTTTCTTTGTCATCGTTGTATCGGCTTTAAAGTCTTTAACGGGATTAAAGATTTTTGCCACTTCATCTTCGTTAAAATAATGTACCGGTTTAAAAGTTTGTTTTTTTAAAGTGCGAATAATGGTAAAAGGCGTATTTAAGACAATCGCCATTTCTATGGGTTTCTTGATGTAGGCGCCGGCATTGTTCATGTTTATCGGGCGAGTGTCACGTGTAAAACCACCGCGGATACTGACTATGGAAAAATACAGCGTAATCAGTAAAACTGCCAATCCGGATAAATAAGTTTTGAAACTATAAGATTGTTCGGACACCGGATCGGAAAAATGTTTGTACCATTTATAAATCACATACATCAATACGGCAAACAACAAAAATCCCCACCAAAAATCTTTTAAAAATTGAATGGCTAACAGCTCCATATTTTTTTCACCGGCAAACATAAAAACTTCAACCGTACTACGTTTCAAAACATAGTCGAAATAGAAAATATCACCGATTTCGAAAGCCAAACCCAAAGCATTGGTTAGGATAAACAGCCAAAATAATATCCGTCGATACCATGTGCCTTCGGCAAATTTTACCGGCAACATATATAAAATAATGTATAACAGATTCAAATATAAAATACCGGTTAAGTCAAATCTCACCCCACCTTTTGCCATGGTTATATAGTGTGAAAAATCGACATTTTGAAAATGATGCCGGTTGTACAAAAAGAAAACCAAGCGTAAAAATTGGTAAATAACAAATAAGATGCTCAGACGTAGAAGGAGTGTTTTGAGGCGTTTTAAAAATAGATTCATCTGTTTATTTTTATTTCGATCATATCAGTTTCATCTTAATAAAATTCTTATGTGGATGTGGTTAGCGACTTAATTACATACACCATCTACACCGTCAGGATATCGTATTATCCATTAAACTTTAAATTAGTAAAGGCGCTCCTTTCTTTTTAAGTTTGATATTCATACCGGCTTTACCCTGTAATCCTCCGGTATGAATAGCCAAGATTTTACTACCTCTCGGAAAATAATCTTTTTTTATCAAATCTATAATGCCGTATAACATTTTGCCGGTGTATATCGGGTCTAGCGGTAAGTTATGAAGGGTTTTAACCATATTAATAAAATCAATCAGTTTTTTATCTACTTTGGCAAAACCTCCAAAATTATAATCTCGTATAAGTTCCCAATTATCCGACCTTGTATATTTTGCAATATTTTGATGTAAAAATTGTTCCTTTAATGCCGGAAAACCCAAGACTTTTTGATGCGATTCAGCTGTATTGATTAGGCCTGAAATTGTACCCCCCGTTCCTACTGCCGAACAAATATAATCGAAAGATTGATCTTCAGATGTCAAAATTTCTTCTGTTCCCTTTACAGCCAATTCGTTCGTTCCGCCTTCCGGAACTAAATAAAACTTACCAAATAATTTAAAAAGATTGGCAATAAAGTCCGGTTCTGTTTTATTTCTATAAGCTTTACGGCTGATAAAGTGCAATTGCATACCTTGTGAAACAGCAAAATACAAAGTTGGATTTTCTTGTAAGATTTGCCCTAAATTTTCACCAAGCTCATTACCACGTATTACCCCGATAGTCTTTATGCCTAGTTCTTTTCCTGCCGCTGCAGTTGCTGCAATATGATTAGAATAAGCTCCGCCGAAAGTTAATATCGTATCATAATTCTTTTCTCGAGCTTCAATAATATTATAAAAAAGTTTCCTAAACTTATTGCCTGACACATGTTCGTGTAAGACATCTTCACGTTTGATCATCAAGGTTATCTCTTTTTTTCGTAAAAGACAATCGTTTAGTTGTTGGTTGTATGGTTGCTGTTGCGGTATTAGATTATATTTTTTTCTCATTGCTGGTCCCATTTTATCTTATCATCTAAAAAAGCATTAATGTCAGGTACATTATAACCTAAAAGCCCAAACCTTGTACTGTTGTCGAGAGATTATTCTTGGCTTAAAAACTTATGCTTACAATAATGACTATGCAAATTTAATGAGAATAATTAGTTAAATTCAATATTAAGAATTATTTTTTCGAGTACGTATTAAAATTAAACATCTTTATTTTTAACGAACTTTAATAATTATTCAACCAAAACACGTGAAAATTGCATTTCTATTAAAATGCATAAAATAAATTATTGATAAAAGAAACTATGTATATTTATTTTTATATCTTTACGCTCAAATTAATTTTAAAACGTAAATAATATGAAAAAATCATTATTTTTTGTTTTAGCTGTATTTTTCGGCTTTAACACTTTTGCACAATTAAATGCGGGATGGGAGGTTTATCATTCCGGTTACGATGAAGAATTAAGAGGCATCAGAGCTTTTGGTATCTTAAAATCAACAACAGATGATGTTGCTTGGAGTATTGCTGACGATTATTCATCTAATAATGCTAAGATATCGGCCATTGCTTATACATCCGACGGTGGTGTAACATGGACAGCTTACGATCCGCTTTCGTTACCCGGTGTTGTCAACTTAGGTATTTCTTATGTTTATCCAACTAATGTTACTACAGCATATGTTGCCGGTTATAAGCGTAGCTTTGGTAACGGAGGTATATTTAAAACAACCGATGCCGGCGCTAACTGGGTACGCTCTTCATCAAATTCAATGTACTCTAATAGTGCTTCTTTCTGTAATTTGGTTTATTTTTATGATGAAAACAATGGTTTCTCTCAAGGAGATCCTATTAATGGTGAGTTTGAGATGTATTATACGACCGATGCCGGTGCTACTTGGACACCAATAGATGGTTCAAATATAGATGATCCTTTAAGCGGAGAATACGGTTATACTTTTGGTATAGCTTTTACGCCTAATAGTTCTACTGTATGGTTTACGACAAATAAAGGACGTTTGTTCCGCTCAACAGATCAAGGTCATACTTGGACGGCTTTTCAAACTCCAATCACTGATTTCGGTGGAGAAAATGACGGAGGAAGTGTAACTTTCAAAGATGATAATGAGGGTTGGATTTATAGAAGAAACGGTGAGTTATATCATTCCTTAGATGGTGGTGCTACTTGGACACAAATGTCTCCAACCGATTTGTATGTCAAAGGATATGATATTAGTTTTATCCCCGGATCTGCGAATACTTTGGTCGTTACCGGTGATAATGGAGGTAATGCCAATGCCGGAACTTTAGATTATGGTACACAAATCAGTTATGATGGTGGACAGACTTGGACAAAAATAATCAATTACAAATTTGGAAGTGATCCTTGGATGCAATTTAACTCTAACCAAAGAATTTTTCATATTTCTCTTGGATTTAGAGATTTAGATTTTGGTTTGAGTGGTGGTTTATCTCACATTAATGACCCTAATGATTCAAATAGTGGACCTACTCAAGGAGTATTCAAATTTAAAAAAGATGTTCCCGGTGGCGGTATTGCCAGTGAAACTATTGCCGGTTTAAGTGTGTATCCTAACCCTGCAAGTAGTTTTGTTACAGTAAACACTGATGGTGCCACTTTAAAAAATATTGCGGTTTATGATATTTCCGGTAAAGAAGTAATAAACTTTAACAACTTGTCTGTTAATAATATGACTATTAATACATCTGATTTAGAAAAAGGTATCTATCTAATGAAAATAGAAGATGCTAATAACAATCATCAAGCTGTTAAATTAGTCATTAAGTAATTTTATCATACATTATTTTATATAAAAAATAGTCGGTCCTTTGACCGGCTATTTTTTTAATATGTAATTAATTTTTTGATTATCTTTATAATCAATTTTTGTGTTAAAATACAGCCATGAAAAAATCATTATGCTTTACTTTTGTTGTATTCTTTCATTTTATGACTTTTGCGCAACCCGGTTGGGAAGTTTATCATTCCGGCTATTTAGAAGAATCCAGAGGTATTTCGGCTTTTGGTATCTTAAATTCAACAACTAAAGACGTCGCTTGGAGTATTGCTTATGATGGTTCGGGTAATAATGATGAAATTTCAGCCATTGCTTACACCGCTGACGGTGGTGTTACTTGGACAGTATATGACCCTGTGTCTTTTCCTGAAGTAATAAATTTAGGTATTTCTATGGTTTATCCAACTAGTGCCAATACGGCTTATCTTACCGGTTATAAGCGTAGCTTTGGTAACGGAGGCGTGTTTAAAACAACCAATGCGGGGGCTACATGGACAAGATCTACTGCTAGTAATATGTTTGCTAATACTGCTTCATTTTGTAATGTCGTTTATTTTTGGAATTCCAATACCGGATTTGTACAAGGCGATCCTGTCAATGGAGAGTTTGAAATGTATCGAACTACCGATGGCGGTAATACTTGGATACCGATTTCCGGTGCCAATATTGACAATCCGCTTCCGGGAGAATACGGAGTTGAGCATGGTGTGGTTTTTACGCCAACCGGTTCAAGTGTATGGTTTAAAACAAACAAAGGACGTTTGTTTCGTTCTACAGATCAAGGTCAGACATGGAAAGCGCTTCCAACATTTGTTACGGATTTTGATAGTGCTATTGACAAGTTTAGTGTAACTTTTAAAAATGACAATGAAGGATGGATTATCAGAAGTAACAGCGAATTATACCATTCAACCAATGGCGGTGCTGCATGGACACAAATGTTGCCAAATTATGATTGGATAGGCGCAGATACTACCAATCCTAATCCGTTTTTTGGTGGTGATATCAGTTTTATACCGGGAAGCGATAATACTTTAGTGATTACGGAATCCAACACTAATCTACCGGTTTACGGAGCAGCCATCAGCTATGACGGTGGACAAAACTGGCACAAAATGATTTATTATAACTTTGAAGGCGGTCCATGGGAAATTTTAACACCTTCTGACAATATTCAACATATATCTCTTGGTTTTCGAGATGATTTTTTCGGCTTAAGTGGTGGTTTATCACACCTCAATAACCCCAACGATCCTAACAGTGCGCCCACTCAAGGGGTATTTAAATACAATATTGATACGCCATTTGTAGCCGGTGAAACAATAGCCGGTTTAAGTGTATATCCTAACCCTGCAAGTACTTTTGTTAAAGTAAACACCGATGGTGCCGCTTTAAAAAATATTGCAGTTTATGATATTGCCGGTAAAGAAGTGTTAAGTTTTAACAATTTGTCTGTCAATAACATGACTATCAATACATCTGATTTAGAAAAAGGCACCTATCTAATAAAAATAGAAGATGCTAATAACAATCATCAAGTGGTTAAAGTGGTTATTAAGTAACTACGGTTAAAAATCTACATCATAATTCAGGTTTTGATCACGCAACAAGTGTTGTAATTGTTTTTTGCTTTTAAAGACGTTTGATAAGAGTTGTTTACCCCACCCGATTTGACGCGTGTAGTCTCTAAAACTTTGATGTTTCCAGTCAAAATCTTTTTGCCAAAAATGCGTTGGAGACACGTAAAAATAGGTGTAATTAAATATCAAACTACTATCGCTTTCACGTTGCACCAGATTATCTTTACTCGCAGGTGCTAAAAGTGTTGTTTGATAACGGGCTGCTTGTGCTTTAAAGTCTTTGATAAAAGCATCATAAACCGGAATAATTTTGTCTAAACTGAAATTGTTATAAGCTGTCTCGCCAATCTTGGAAATGGGTCTGATTTGAATTATATCAACCCCATATTTACCAAAAACTTTGAAAAAATCTTTTAATTCCGGAAAATTATCTTCATTAAACGTATAATTGATTCTTAACAGCAGATTCGGATGTGTTTTTTTAAGGTCAGCAATTAATTCCAACGCCTGATGAAATTTTTGATAATCGCCTTTTTGCATCATTTCTTCATAGGTGTCTTGATATATACCATGTAATGAAACGGTTATTTCATTCAAGCCATTTGTGACCCATTTTTGAAGTTTGTCGCGTGTTAATAGATTGGCATTGGTCGTCATGGAAATATGCGGCACGCCATATTGCTTTCCTAACTCAAACACCCTGTCCAAATGTTTATAAACCGTTGGTTCTGCGCCACAGCCTACTTGCAATTTTAAAGCTTGTGGTAAGCTTTGACGCGCCCATATGTCCAAATCCTCCCGAGTAAAACTACCTTTTAAGGTTTTGACATAATTTTCATCGGTAAAATAACACATCTTACATCGCAAGTTACAAGCCAAAACCGGATCAAAATTGACGGCAAAATACCGGCGTTTAAAGGTATGTAAAAACCATAATGCCAAAAATTTAAGCCGGTGACTTTTGATTTTGGCATTCCATTTAAGTAGATAATATGTGATGGGGCGTGTTGTAATGGTTATTTGAGTTGAAAGTTAAAGGTTAAAAGTTGAAAGTTCTTTTCAAAAAAGTGAGGTACGAACGATGAGAAATCTCTATAATTTTGCTGATAAATAGGTTAATAAAATTGAGATTCCTCACCGCTTTGCTTCCTGCGTCTGCAAATCGCTACCGGAATGACATATGCACTTAGCAATTTTTTCTTTCCACTATGAACTACTGAAAACTATAAGTCGTTCCGTCTTTACCGTCTTTGAGTTGGATACCGAATTTGGCTAATTCATCCCGTATTTGGTCTGACAATACCCAGTTTTTTTCGGCTCTTGCTTTGTTTCTAATCTCTATCAATAATTGAATAGCTTTGTCAAATGCTTGATGATTACCGGCTTCTTGCTCGGTTTTGTGCAGGCCCAATACGTCAAAAGCAAAATTGTTAACGGCTTTATGCAGTTTCTCTTTCCTTTGTTTGGTTATGCTTTCTTTACCGTCATTAATTAAATTGATATAACGAACCGCTTCAAACAAATTAGCTATCAGCACAGGTGTATTGAAATCATCGTCCATAGCGTTATAAAAACTTTGGATAAGCTTGTCAACCTCAAAAGAATCTTTGTCTGCAACCGGTAAATCTTTAAGTGTCTTAACGGCTTCCATCAATCTTTTATAGCCCTTTTCAGCTGCTTGTAAGGCATCTTCCGACAAGTCTAACATATTGCGGTAATGTGCCTGCATCATAAAAAACCGCACAACTGCCGGTGAATACGCTTTGCTCAACAAATCGTTTTCACCACTAAAAATCTCATTGGGTAACAAGTGATTTCCTGTGGACTTACTCATTTTCTTACCGTTGAGTGTCAACATGTTAGCATGCATCCAATACTTAACCGGATCAACGCCGTTTGCGGTTTTACCTTGCGCAATTTCACATTCGTGATGTGGAAATTTGAGGTCCATACCACCACCGTGAATATCAAATTGCTCTCCGAGATATTTGGTACTCATTACGGTACATTCCATATGCCAGCCCGGAAAGCCTTCGCCCCAAGGTGAGGGCCAACGCATGATATGTTGCGGTTTGGCTTTTTTCCAAAGTGCAAAATCTTGCGGATTGCGTTTTTCGTCTTGTCCTTCCAGTTCACGGGTATTAGCAATCATTTCTTCTATATTGCGTCCGCTTAATTTGCCATATTTGTCTATTTCTTTGTTGTATTTAATAACATCAAAATATATAGACCCATTACTTTCGTAAGCATATCCTTTATTTAAAATGTCTTTGGTCGTTTCTATCTGTTCTATGATGTGTCCGGTAGCCGTCGGTTCAATATCAGGTGGTAAGTTATTGACCAAATCGAGGACTTTATGAAAATCAATGGTATATT
>Ga0256832_1003642_pt1 | contig 10450 bp, 7 predicted proteins | sample 134614metaG_FD_190534 | JGI IMG/M metagenome (GOLD analysis project Ga0256832, IMG submission 190534) | Hydrothermal vent microbial communities from Lau Basin, Pacific Ocean - 134-614 | ecosystem: Environmental > Aquatic > Marine > Hydrothermal vents | place: Pacific Ocean: Lau Basin | collected...
ATCTATATTAATGGATTATGACCAACTATCTCATAATAAGTCAACAGCTTATAATATTGAAATGGCAAAAGTTTGGAACAGTTTTGCTAAGATGTTGTTTCTAAAAGGCGATAAAAATGAGATTCAAAAAGTGCAACGTTATATAAATAATTCACTGAAACTCTCTACAAAAGTTATAAAAGAAGAGTCATTAGAAGTTAAGGAAGTTCAGTCTCAGAGTTATTTTTACTTGGCACTATTGTTTGAATTAAATAATAATTTTGATAAAGCAGATAGCTACTATCAAAAAGCTTTAAAAGCTAAAGAGTCATTTCTTATCTCTGTAAGTTATTTTAAATTTTTAGTAAAAAATGAAAAACCAGTAAAAGCACAGCAAATTTATAAGAATCTCTTTACGAGAGATAATTTATCAAAAGAACAACAGGCAGAACTTTTAATGGAATATGGTCTATTTTATACTCAAATAAATACCAATAAAGCCAGTGTCTATTTAAAAAAATCGTTGAAAATTTATGAAGGATTATCTAAAAAATATAACAAAGAGTATAAGGAGATAGGGAAAATATTAGACTTATTAAAATCTAAAGGGGCTAATTAAGTAGAGTAAATACTATCTGTTATTAGTATAAGGTACAATAACAGATAGTCGTAGAGACTTATTCTAAATCAAAAGCAGCGTCAGTTGCCCATTTTGTGATGGCTTCTTTGTCTGCATCTGAAAGTTTTGCCTCTTTGTGTATAAGTAAATAGCTTGGAAGAGGCATTTTACTTTTAATGGCTTTAGGAATTTTTTGAAGAAATTTAAGTTTCTTCTCATCGTCATAACTTGCCCATGTAGAGAAGTTCATATGTTCACGACCCTCTTTTACATGATATTTAGTGAACCATGAAACAGGAGCAATACTACTATACCACGGAAAAGTCGTATGGTTTGAGTGACAATCAAAACAACTACGTTTTAAAATAGCCTGAATATTTTCAGGAGCTTCAATTGAATCTTCAGCCTTAGAAGGCACATCTGCTGGAACATCCATAGGAACAAATTGAATTCCTATAAATATAAGTACGATTAGTATTAGTAATTTTTTCATAAAGACATTATAGATAAATAAAACTTAAATATAATAGAAAATTATTATAATATATTACAATAATATAAAACTTGAGATTGTCTTACATCGTTTTAAAATAATTGATATATATCTATAATTTACTAATCAATTTATGATAAAATGTTACTTATTATAATTATTAGTTCAATATATACAAAGGAATAATACATGACTAAATTTGCTCCACTACTATTATCGGCTTTACTTTGCTCAACACCTCTCATAGCAGATGCTAATCCTGCTGAGCTCTCTTCTCTTATAGGCGATATGATGGAAGAGGGTAACTCTCTGAACTATACTATTAATCTTGCGGGTAAACAGAGAATGCTTATACAGAAAATGAGTAAAGTTGCATTGCTAATCTCTTTAAGTATAGAGAGTCAAGAGAATAGCAAAAAGCTTGATAGTTTTGCCAAACTTTATGACCAGACATTAAAAGGTTTTAAAAAAGGTGATGATACTTTAAAATTGAAAGCTACTGAAAATAAAGATGTTTTAAAAAAAATAGAGGATGTAGAGCAGAAGTGGAAACCTTTTTATGAAAATGTTCAAAAAGTTGTAGCCGATGGTGCTAAAGCTAAAGATTCTATTGACTATATTATTAAAAATAATGAAGAGATGCTTTCTGTTTCTAATGATTTGGTTACAGCCTTTGAGGAGTCCAATAAAGATTTAGATTATTTGAGCAAGTTTAGGCTTCGTGTTGTTAACCTAGCAGGTAGACAGAGAATGCTTATAGAGAAGATGACAAAAGAGAAGCTACTTGTAAACAAGCTTAAAGATGATTCTTATAAAGATAAATTAAAAAAGAGTATAGAGCTTTTTGATACTTCATTGACAACATTGATAAATGGTAATAAAGAGAATAATATCTCTAAGCCTACTAATGGTGATTTGAAAGCAGCGTATGATAAGGTTGAAAAGCTTTGGAATAAGCTTAAACCACTTTATGAAAAAGAGAAGTTAGATAAGAAAGATTTAATGGTTATCGTAGATGAAAGCAAAGAACTTTCAAAAGAGATGAACGCTGCTGTTAAAAAAGCTGAGACAGTTTTAGAGTATTAAAAAATTACTTACTTGTATATTCCCCAATAACTATTGGGAAATATTACTTTTACGGTTATTTGTTGACTGCAACTTTATAAGTTGGGTCATCCTCTTCGTAACTACAAAATGGTCCAGCAGTTGTTAGTACTTTTTTACAGTCATCAGAGAGGTGTTTGAGTGTAAGCTTTTTACCCTCTTTTTTATACTTCTCTGTTAATGTATCTATTGCTTCTGTACCTGAACTGTCCATAACCCTTGCATTTTTAAAATCAACAATAACCTCATCAGGGTCATCTTGTGGATTGAACTGTTCATGAAATGAAGTAACAGAACCAAAGAAGAGAGGGCCCTCTAAGTAGTAGATTTTTTTATTATCTTTTTCTTCTGTTTTAGAAAAAATCTTTGCATGTTTCCAAGCAAATACCAGTGCAGAGATAATAATACCCGCAATAACTGCTACTGCTAGGTCAAAAAAGACAGTAATAATGGTTACAACTACCAGTACAAAAGCATCTGATTTTGGCATGTACTTAATACGCTTAAGTGATGAGAACTCAAAGGTTCCTATACTTACCATAAACATAATTCCTACCAATACAGCAACAGGAATTGCAGCAATAACCGATGAAAAACTAACTACCAAGATAATGAGTAGAACAGCAGCCGTAAAAGAGGAGAGTCGTCCTAGTCCTCCAGAGGTAAAATTAATGACACTCTGTCCAATCATTGCACAACCTGCCATTCCACCAAAGAGACCAGAAGTAGTATTTCCTAAACCTAGTGCTACACACTCTTTGTTTCCTGAACCACGTTTTCCTCCCATCTCATCTAGTACAGATAGTGTTAATAATGACTCAATAAGCCCAACAAGTGCTACAATAACTGCTGTAGGTAGAATTATCTTCATAGATTCTACAGAGAAGAGTTCACTCATAGGCATTACAAAGGTAGGCATAGAGACATGAGATAAATCAGCTAAATCCCCTACAAGTTTAGTATCTATACCTGTAAAGTAAACTACTAAAGTAATAGCAACAATAGCAACTAATCCAGCTGGTATAGCCTTTGTTATTTTAGGTAGAAAGTGCATGGTGAGCATAGTAATTAAGATAATAATATACATAATATAGTTTTCAGAAAAACTGGCTTTTATGACTTCTAACCAACCATGATACTGTTCTACCTTTTTAGGTTCTAAAAATTTTAGTTGAGCCAGTGCAATAACAATAGCCAAACCATTTACAAAACCAAACAGTGCAGGTTGAGGGACAAGACGGATAAATTTACCCATTTTAAGTAGACCTATAACTATCTGAATAAGACCTGCAATGATAGAAGTAACTAAGATATAGTTAAGTATCATCATAGAGAGAGCCTCTTTGTCTAAGTCAGGGTACATCTGATTTACTGCTAATCCCAATGAGACAAAGACAACAGCAACCGAACCTGTAGCTCCTGATATCATACCTGGTTTACCACCAAGTAGAGAGGTTATAAGACCAATAATAAATGCTCCATAGAGACCTACCACAGGAGAAACCCCTGCAATAAATGAAAAAGCAATAGCTTCTGGCACTAAGGCAACAGCAACTAAAGCTCCTGATAGAACATCGTTTTTAATGTTTTGTGTAGAGTAATTTTGTAGATTAAACAAACGTAAATTCCTTTAAAAAATAATGGCAAATTTTAGCATAATTATTAAAGGGTTTAATTGAATAAAGTAAACTCCTAAAAAATCTTTAGGAGTTTGTATTGTTAATTGTTATAATTAAAAAATTAACTAATTACTGACTTCCAAGCAATGTACCGTTTTGAGAGAAAATATATGTTTTATATTCATTCTGATTACTACGTTTAACTGTACTTAATTCTAATTTGCTATTAATAATCTGAAGATCTTTAATGTCTAAATCTCTCTCTGTTATAAAATTATCTATAAACGATATACGTTGAAGAGTCTCTCCTTCAGAAATAGAGAAAGGTATTCCATGCTCACCAGCATCATGATAATTTGTAAAGTATGCAACTTCTCCAATACTACCTACATAATTTATTCTATTACTATCACCCTCCAAAAATAAATCATCTATTTGAGAATGGTCTTTACAATTGGCTCTATATAATCTACTAGCAGGAGCTGCACCGTTAGAAAAAGCATCAAGTTTAAAAAAGAATGTATCTCCTTGTACAAGAGGAAGCTTTTTAATAGTAGGTTGATGGAAAAGAAAATCTTCAGGATGTAGAGCTGAAGCAAGATTTAAAATTGTACTGTCAACCTCTCTATTGCACTCTTGGGAACTGTTATCATTTTCTAATATAATGTCATCCATAGAGAATGAAGCTCCCCTTATAAATATCCCATTAACACTCAACAATGTCAAATTAGGATTTATATCTTTTAGGTCTTGTTTTAAATTTCGACTAAAGGTGTGCCATGCTCCATCTTTTGTTGAAGTTCCTAATCCATGTAGCCAAGCAGTATCATAATCAATAGGAGCATAGAGTAAAAACCTAAAACCATCATCTGTTTGAACATTTACAAAAACTAAAAAAAACTCAGAACTTTTTATACTCCACTTTAAAATCTTTTCCGTTGTATTGTTCCATGCCTTAGGCAACCATGGGTATTGTCCATTAACAAAACCATTGTCCTCTATACCATTTCCTTCAAAGTGAATCACTCTTCCATGTTCTGAATCTGTAACATTACTAATAGTTGCACCTGTAGGGGTATTGTCGTAAATACTCCATCTGTCTATTGTACCATCTTCTGCATCTTCATAAACTGTTGCATTTGAAAATATTGTTATGAGGGTTAATCCAAGTGTAACTTTGCTTAATAACTTTTTCATCTTTTCCCTTTTTAAATAGATTTAAATATAATATAACATAAATTAACTAAGAGAAAAGAAAAAAAAGAAAAAATAGGAAAACAATGTTTCCCTTGCATTTAAGCTAATGGCTTCTTTGCTTCATAAAAAATACTTGAGGGTTGAGAGTAGTTAGGTACATTGTCATAGGTAAATACAGCAAAATATTTATCTATATTGATTGAACCATATTTATCATAGGTATAGTTATCTGAACCAGCATAGAGTTTAACTCCATCAAATGGGTTTTTAGGTGTATGCCAACGGTTTCTTACAACATAGTAACCTACCAAATCATCATCTTCTACCTTATCCCAAGTAATTTTGATTAACTTGTTTTCTATAGTTGTTTTAAGATTAACAGGTGAAGGTATTGGGAATTTTCTACGTTTTATGTATTTTACTTTTAATTTAGCAGCTTTTTTACCATCATATGCCCAGTTTATAACATGGTCACGGCTTAGTACAGAGGTAGGACGAATAATAAATTTTGCTTCATCACCTGCTCTATGTTTCTCTTCAAGAGCCAGTTTTGAGTAGTGGTCAAAAATAAAATGATGTTTCTTCTTTGAACCAAGTTCTGCTGAACTTACTTCATAACCAATAAACTCTATACGCTCTCTATCTTTAATGTCTTGATACGTAAACTCTTCTAAGTCAATAAACTCAACATTATAACGAATATCTACCTCTTTTTTAACAGTAGAAGTATTTGATATCTCTATCCAAGCATCGGTAATAATTGCTTCATCAGGATTGGGTAGGGTTGTAAGGTCAAAGGACATATACGCATAAATCTTCTCATCATCTTTGTTAAATCCACAGGCTAATGTTTCATGTGTAATATCATCTGGTGCTATAGTCATAGAGTTTTGTAGCTCTATACTTACTTTATGACTAGGAACAGTATACTTTATGTCTATAGATGGTCTATAATGCAGTCCTCCACCTTGGTTTCCATAACCAATATCGAAAACCATTATTTGTGAGTCTCTTCCTACAGGTAGCTTGGTAGGACCTGCCAATTTTAGTGTAATTTTACCTTTTTTTACCTTTTTTTGAACCATTCTATTTTCAAATTCGTTACAGTCCCAATGTGACCAGATGCCTTGTGTTAGTTTTTCAGAAGGAATACTTGCACCCAGTGTTTTTACATGTTTAGCCTTATGTATTTGGTCAAAGTCACGTATGTTTGAAACACTCCCTTGGTCTATAATAGAGAGAGACCACTCACCAAACTTTTCTATTTTTGCCGATACACGGTTTAGTGGGTAGAGAGAAATTTTAGTATCTAAAACAATAGCATTTTTAGGAATACTAGATAAATCAAAAGTCATAACTCCATAAGATATACCTCTACCTTCACTTACTCCCACCTTTAAAGAGTTTACCCCGAAATGTCCATGGTTTGCTTCAGGTGATTTCTCAGCAACATAACCAATCTCTGAAATATTAGGGAAAATAGTTCTTGAAAATTCATGTTCATCAAGTAGCGTTTTTAACTTTACTTTAGGAGCGTAAGGAGACTTAGTTTTTGTTAGTTTATCGACAGCTCTTATATAGTAGAAGTAGAGAGTACCACTCTTTAGGTTCTCATCTCTAAAATTTTTGTTGCAAGTAACTCCAATAAGAGATGATTCATTACATGCCATTTTGTTGTTTAGGTTTCTATATATTTCAAAGTATACATTTGGATTCTCCTCATACTCCCAACAAAGAGAACAATCATTGTTAGAGAAGCTATCTATATGAAAGTTGTCTACTCTTTTAGGTGCAGATTTTCCATAGTTACTCGCCTCACTAAGTGCATAGAGTAGGGCAGGTATGTTCTCTTGTACTGATTCCGTCATGTTTTGAATGTAGTCTGGAATATTACGTGTTCCAACTTCTACAACGATGGCGATAATGCCTTTTGAGTAGTAATATTCACGACCAGAACCTGAGATAAGCTTTGTAGGTGGCTTACCACGGTTTATTCCATACTGACGTCCTGTTACTTTATGAATATGGTAGTTCATATTGGCACAAAGAGAGTTCATATCTGTTCCCTCTATTTCACTCTCATGATTAAACTTGTGTGCAGGGAAAAATACATTTCCTTGTGAGTGATAATCTAATGCAATAGTAATATTGTCATGTGCATCTACGAATTTTTTTATAGCAAGTGTTTCAGGTTCAGAAAATGGATGAGGTCCACCATAAACATTACTTGAGGTATTGGTAGATTTTCTGTAACCTACAGAGAAGTTTCGATTTAAGTCAACTCCAAATGTTCCATCACCATTGTCTCGTCTGTTTTTTCTCCAAAAAGAGAAGTGTTTACGTGAGTACTCAAATCCATCAGGGTTGAGACAAGGAACAATATAGAGTGTATTTTTAGTCAGTGTCTCTAGTATTTCTGGGTTATTTGTGTAGTTATTAAGAACGTAATCTATAAAGTCAATAGCCAGTTCATGACCAATCCATTCACGAGCATGAGCTGTTCCTGTGTAGAGTAAAGCAGGTTTTAGTTTAGCATAGGCAACATTTAAAGAAATAGTTGCAAGTAAAATTTCTCGACCTTCCCATGTAGTACCAATATTTTCTAAGCTAATAATATCTGGATATTTTTCAACACATGCTTCAAGAAAAGCACAGCTCTCTTCATAAGATTTATATTGTTGTTTCATTGGTGTTTCCCCTATGTTAATAAGTGAGATTCTAACAGATTGTTGCCTATATGGAGTTTAATGAACTCTATATGAATTATAATATAAATAAATATTTATTATATGTTTCTATTTTAGGGCTATATGTAGAATATTAATCGGGTAGAAAATTCCTACCCGACTTGAAAGCGTATAAAACTTATTTTGTTTTATACTCATCCCATACTGCAGTGATTTTTTCAACCATTTTTGTTTTGATGCCTTTTACATTTTCTAATGCTCTTGGATCTGTTTCTAAAATATGAATTAGCTCTTCATGGTTATAAAAGTCTAATATTTTCTTTAATTTCTTCTCTGTTAAACCTTTTACAGAAAGTAGTAAGTGTTCTAACTGCTCTTCCGAAATTTCAATAGCTAAAGAGGCTTCATCACCGCTTGGTATAGGTGCCTCTTCCGTTTTGAGAGCAGGGACTTTCATAGATTTGATGTTTTTAAGAGCAAAACGGTCTTGGTAGTTCCATTTTTCACTTGGCCACTCTTCAAATGTTCTCTCTTTTACATCAAACATTTTATAAGCAGAGTCGAGTTCATGTAGATAGTGTTCACTCTCTCCATACATTTTTTTCTTCTTACCGAAATAAGAACCATCATAAGAGGCATTATATTTACCAAAAGTAATATGTCTCATGGTTCTTAATAAGTCTGGAGAGATTTTTCCTAGCTCTTCCCAATTAAACATAGGAATATGTGGTTTCCTAAATCTTCCTTCACTTAGAGACCACATGATGTATTGACCTATCCAGTCTCTAATGTATGGGAAAGCAGCAAAAGCAGTTGCACACTCTAAAATACGAACCTTACCATCTTTACCGTAGGCAACATCACATGCCCAGTACTCAGCATTGGCAGCTTTACTTACACGAACGGCAAGGTCAAGAACACTCTTTGGAACATCTATATAATCCATAGAACCACCTTGAGAAGTATTGGTTAGCCATTCCCCTTCAGGAGCCCTTCTCCAAAATGCACATACAGGTTTATGACCTATAAGCATTACACGAATATCAGCTTCCATCGGAACAAAATCTTGGAAATACATAGGGTGATATTTTTTCGTAGAAAAAAGCTCTTTAGCCTCTTTATATGAGTCTACTTTATGTACAAAATACCCTCCATAGTTAGATGGACCATAAGATTTTTTCACTATCTTTGGATACTCTGTTTTCTGTAAAAACTTGTCTGCATTCTCTCTGTTGTAGTAGATGTACGTTTTAGGAATTGGTAAATTATACTTCCATGCAAAACGCGTTACATTCTCTTTTGATTTATTGGAAAACTGTGTATCTAACGATGGAATGAAACGTACATTAGGAAGCTCTCTAGCTATCTCTCTAAAAGTCTCATATGCTGTTGCGGGAATATTTCCTATAAGTACATCTATTTTTTTATCTTTTACCTCTTTAATAAATCTGTTTTTATCTTTTCCCCAGTGATAGGTTACAGTCTCTATTTTATTTGGCCACCCCTTAAAATTAGAGTAGTCGAAAAATCTTAATACATAATCCATGTATAAGAAGCCTAGTTTTGGTAATTCTTTGTTGCTTAAGCCCATTTGTCTATTTCCTTTGTTAGTTTTTTATTTTAGTTTTTTTAGTTTTTCTATCTATTAAATCGACGATTAAATCAATCTTCTTATCGTTAAAATTAAGACCCATCTTCTCTTGTTCTGGTGTTGCAAATGCTGGTATTCCATTTACTTCAAGTACAACATACTCCTCTCTCTCTTGGTCGTAAATAATATCAACACCAGCAATATCAGCGCCACATGCTTTGGCTGCCCTGATTGCTATGTCTACTATCTCATCATTGGCTTCTCTCATAAAGACAGAACCACCTGAGGTGATATTTGTTCTCCAATCATCACCACCAGCTTTTCGTCCATAGCATCCTACAAACTGACCATCTACGATATCTACTCTAAAGTCGGTTTTGTCATACTGTATGAACTTTTCAACAAAAAAGTAACGTAAATCCATTTGGTTAAGAAAAGGCATCAGCATGTCTAAGTTTGCTTCGCTCTCTATTTTAGTGAGACCAACACCGCCCCAGCCATCGGTTGGTTTATAGACCATTTTGTTCCATTTTTTTATAATTTTTTTAAGCTCATCACTATCATCACGATGACATAGACGATAGTCAGCCGTACGAATTCCACTGTTTCTTAATACAAATGAAGTATGAAATTTATCTTCTGTTAAAGAGAAAGCTTCATAAGAGTTAATCATAGGTATTACACGGTTAAGTGCTTGATACAAATAGGTTTGATATATGGTTTGTTCACCAGCATTATAAGAGAAAAAGAGGTCTAGCTTGTTTAGCTTAACTTTGTTATGAACAATGTTCCCATTTTTAGCTGTTGCATGACGTAAATTTATATTATCTATAGTTTTAATATTACGCTCTTTTAATTTTGTTTTTATTTTTTTACCAATAGCTTCCCCACCACTATTTTGGTAAAGCCACATGCCTATAGTTCGTTTTCTTGCCATATTGATTCTCCTTAAATTAAAATTGTTTAAACTCTTGATGATGCGTTAGTATTTTAGTCATCAACTCTATTCTCTGCTCAAAACTACTTTTTAATGCTCTTTCATTTACAGTATGGTCACCATCTCCAAATGGTCCAAAACCATCAAGTGTAGTCACCCCTTGAGAAGCTATGATATTTGCATCAGATACACCACCTCTCTGTTCAGTTAGAAGAATTGTATCT
>Ga0256832_1003643_pt1 | contig 10449 bp, 8 predicted proteins | sample 134614metaG_FD_190534 | JGI IMG/M metagenome (GOLD analysis project Ga0256832, IMG submission 190534) | Hydrothermal vent microbial communities from Lau Basin, Pacific Ocean - 134-614 | ecosystem: Environmental > Aquatic > Marine > Hydrothermal vents | place: Pacific Ocean: Lau Basin | collected...
CAAACACCACCTGCGGGGATTTCCCGCCAAGCTCGAGCGTGACCGGCACCACGTTTGCGGCCGCGGCGGCCTGCACCTTTTTTCCCACCTCCACCGAGCCGGTGAAGCTGATGTGCTGCACGCCCCGGTGGCCTGCAAGCGCTGCTCCTGCTTCCTCGCCAAGCCCCGGCACCACATTGAGCGCGCCATCGGGGAGGCCCGCCTCGCGGGCGAGATCGGCGAAGGCAAGCGCGGTGAGGCAGGCTTCCTCCGCCGGCTTCAGCACCGCCGCATTGCCCATCGCGAGCGCCGCGCCCACCGAGCGGCCGATGATCTGCATCGGGTAGTTCCAGGGCACGATATGGCCTGTCACGCCATGGGGTTCGCGCAGGGTATAGACGGTGTAGCCTTCCAGATAGGGGATGGTTTCGCCCATCACCTTGTCGGCCGCGCCGGCGTAGAATTCCATGTAGCGGGCAAGGGCGCGGGCATCGTTGCGCGCCTGGGTGAGGGGCTTGCCCACGTCCATCGCCTCGAGATGGGCGAGATCCTCGAGGCGCGCCTCCACCAGCCGCCCGATACGCGCCAGGATCCGCCCGCGCTCGAAGGCGGGCAGGCGGCCCCATTCGCCATCGAGGGCAGCTTCGGCGGCGGCAACGGCCATGTCGATATCCTCGGCGGTGCCGCGCGCAATCTCGGCCATCTGCGCGCCTGTCGAGGGGTTTTCGACAGGCAGCCGCCCCCGCAGAGCCGGCTCCACCCATTTGCCTGCGATGAAGATCCTTGCGGGATCGAACCAGAGGTGCTGTTTCAGTGCGTCATCCATGGAGTGCCTTTCTCCACGCCGCCGGGATCTGCGGCGCGGCCTTGATGAGGGTTTGGGTATAGGGATGTTCGGGCGCGGTCAGGACACGCTCTGTCTCGCCTTCCTCGACGATCCTTCCCGCCTGCATCACCAGCACCCGATCGGTGATCGCGCGCACGACATTGAGATCATGGCTGATGAACAGCCAGGCGAGGCCGAGGCGGGCCTGGAGATCGGCGAGGAGATCGAGGATCTGCGCGCGGATCGAGACATCGAGCGCCGAAACCGCCTCGTCGAGGATCACCAGATCGGGCTTGAGCACGAGCGCGCGCGCGATGGCGATGCGCTGGCGCTGGCCGCCGGAAAATTCGTGGATGTAGCGATCGGCGGCATCGGCCGGAAGGCCCACATCCGCGAGCGCCTCGGCCACCCGGGCGGCGGGATCTTCAGGCGGGGTTTCCAGCAGGTGGAAGGGCTCGGCCACCAGCCGGCCCACCTTCCAGCGCGGATCGAAGCTTGCGTAGGGATCCTGAAACACCACCTGCATGCGCCGGCGCAGGCGGGCGGGCATGTGGCGTCCGGCGGTGATTTCCTCACCCCCGAGGCGGATGCGCCCGCCGTCGATCGGATCGAGGCCGAGGAGGGCGCGGGTGAGGGTGGATTTCCCGCAGCCCGATTCGCCCACAAGGCCGAGGCTTTCGCCCTTGTGAATGGTGAAGCTCACGTGATCGACGGCGCGAAACCGCGGCGCCGGGCCAAACAGGCGCAGGCCCGGCATCCGGTATTCCCGCACCACGTCCTCGGCCACCAGAAGGGGCTCGGCGCGGGCGGTGGGGCGGCGCTCGGGCTGGTGGGCGGAGGCTTCGAAGAGCGCGCGCGTGTAGGGGTGGCGCATGCGGGTGAAGAGGCTCTCGGTATCGCCTTCTTCCACGATCCGCCCCTCCTGCATCACCGCTACCCGGTCTGCCATCCCGGCCACCACCGCGAGATCATGGGTGATCAGCATCAGCCCCATCCCCTCCTCGCGCACCAGCCCTTTCAGGAGCGCGAGGATCTGCGCCTGGGTGGTGACATCGAGCGCGGTGGTGGGCTCGTCGGCGATCAGCAGGCGGGGGCGAAGCGCAATGGCCATGGCGATCGCCACCCGCTGACGCTGGCCGCCGGATAGCTCGTGGGGGTAGCGATCGGGGGGGATCGCATCGGGCGGCAGGCCGACGCGCGCAAGCCTTTCAAGCGCGATGCGGCGGGCTTCGCGGGGGCGCGCGGCGGCGTGCACGATCAGGGTCTCGGCCACCTGATCGGCGATTGTCTGCACCGGATTGAGGGCCGTCATCGGCTCCTGGGAGATCATCGCCATCTCGCGCCCGCGCAGATCGCACATTTCGGCCTCGCCAAGCGCCATCAGATCGCGCCCGGCGAGCAGGATTTCGCCCGAGGCCTCTGCGCCTTCGGGCAGGAGGCGCATGAGGGAAAGGGCCGTCATGGATTTGCCCGAGCCGCTTTCGCCCACAAGGCCGAAGGTTTCCCCTTCCCGGAGGGCGAAGCTCACGCCCCGCAGGATCGGCATGCCATGGATGGCAAGGGAAAGGCCGCGCGCCTCGATCATTGCCGTCATTGCCTCGCCCTCCTCAGGCGCGGATCGAGGAGATCGCGCAAGCCATCGCCCATCAGGTTGAGCCCCAGCACCGCCAGCACGATCGCCAGCCCCGGCAGGATCGCGAGGCGCGGAGCGGTGTAGATCATCGTCTGCGCTTCGGCCAGCATCCGCCCCCAGCTCGGGGTGGGCGGCTGGGCGCCGAGGCCCACGTAGGAAAGCCCGGCTTCGGCGAGGATGCCGAGGCTGAACTGGATCGTGCCCTGAACGATCAGCACATTGGCGATGTTGGGCAGGATGTGCTCGAGGCTGATGCGGAAGGCGCGCTTGCCCGCCACCCGCGCGGCCATGATGAAATCGCGGGTCCAGAGGGAAAGCGCGGCGCCGCGGGAGACGCGGGCGAAGACGGGGATGTTGAAAATGCCGATGGCGATGATCGCATTGGTGGCCGAGGGGCCGAACACGGCGGTGATCAGGATCGCGATCACCAGCGAGGGAAAGGCAAACACGAGATCATTGCCGCGCATGATGATTTCATCGATGAGGCTGCCCCGGCGCGCCGCCGCCCAGAGGCCGAGTGGCACGCCGGCGAGCATCCCGATCCCCACCGCGAGGATCGCCACCGCAATCGATGTGCGCGCGCCCACCATCAGCATCGAGAGCATGTCACGCCCGAAGTGATCGGTGCCGAGCGGATATTCGCGCGAGGGGGGCGCGAGCTTCGCGGCGATGTTGAGGGCGGTGACGTCATGGGGCACCCAGAGGAAGGAGACGAGCGCCGCCAGCGCGAAGGCCGCGAAGATCGCCGCGCCGATCAGGAGCTGGAGGGGAAGGCGCGCCCTCATCGCCGCCGCCTCAGCCGCGGATCGGCCGCCCCATAGGCGATATCGACCATGAAATTCACCACGATCACCGCAAATACCAGGAGCATCACCACGCCCTCCACCACGATGAGATCGCGCTGGGTGATGGCCTGGAAGATGAGCCGCCCCAGGCCCGGCAGGAAGAAGACGTTTTCGATGATGATCGCGCCCGCAAGCAGAAAGGAGAATTGCAGCCCCATGATGGTGAGCACCGGGATGAGGCCGTTGCGCAGGGCATGGCGCAGGAGTGCCTGACGGCGCGTAAGCCCCTTGGCGCGGGCGGTGCGGATGTAATCCTGATGCAGCGTGTCGATGAGGCTCGAGCGCATCACGCGCGCGAGGATCGAGGCCTGGGGAAGCGCAAGCGCGATGGCGGGAAGCGTGAGCGCCTTCAGCCCCGCAGCGAGCCCGCCCTCCCAGCCGGGGAATCCCCCGGCCGAGAACCAGTGCAGCTTCACCGCAAACAGCAGCACCAGCAGCATCGCGAACCAGAAATTCGGGATGGCGATGCCAAGCTGGGTGGCGGCCATGATGCCCCAGTCGGCCGGCCGGCCGCGCCTTGCGGCGGCGATGAGCCCCACCGGAAAGGCGATCAGCACCGTGAGCACCAGCGCATAGGCCGCGAGCGGCAGCGATACCTGGATGCGCTCGCCGATCAGCTCCGCCACCGGCACGCGATAGGTGTAGGATTGCCCGAAATCGCCTTGCAGGAGCCCGCCGGCCCAATCGAGATAGCGGCTGAAGGCCGTGCCGTTCAGCCCCAGTTGATCGCGCAGCGCCGCCACGGCCTCGGGGCTGGCATTGAGGCCGAGCATGTAGGCCGCCGGATCGCCGGGGATGATCTCGATCACCGCGAAGATCACGATGCTGGCCGCGATCAGGCTGAGCGCGAGCGAAAGGAGGCGTCTGGCAAGGTAGCGGATCATGGCGTGAGGTTAGGGCGGCCCGGTGCCGGCTTCCAGCGTTTTATGCGCTGCAAGGGGCACGTCGGGCCGCGCTTTCGGCGGGGGCTATTCTTCCCAGTAGACGCCCGTCAGATCATTGGCCTGGGTGGGCGCGTTTTCCCACAGGCCGCGGATCTTCGCATTGGCGACGCCGGTTTTCGCAAGCTGGAAGAGATAGCCATTGACGTAATCTCGCGCGATCATCGCCTGCGCCGCGCCGAGAATGGCGGCGCGTTTGGTGGGATCGGTGGCGAGATTGAGCTGATCCATCAGATCGCGGAATGCCGGGTTGTCATACTGGAAATAATAATCCGGGCGGGCATAGATGCCGATATCCATCGGCTCGGTGTGGCTGACGATCGTAAGGTCATAATCCTTGCCCTTGAACACCTGCTCAAGCCACTGCGCCCACTCGAGATTGGTGATCTCGGTTTCGATCCCCACCGCGCGCAGCTGCGAGGCGACGATCTCGCCGCCCCGGCGCGCATAGGTGGGGGGCGGCAGCATCAGGCGCAGGCGAAGCCCCTCCTGCCCGGCTTCCTTCAGCAGCTTTTTCGAAAGCTCGGGATCGTATTTCGAAAGCGCGCGCAGATCCACATAAGCCGGGTTGTGGGGGGCGAAATGGGTGCCGATCGGTGTGCCGTAGCCGAACATGGCGCCATCGATGATTTCCTGCCGGTTGATCGCATGGGCGATCGCCTCGCGCACCCGGATATCGGCCAGCGGCCCGGCCTTGTTGTTGGTGGAGAGGATGGTTTCGCCCTCCGTCGAGCCCACGATCACGCGAAAGCGAGGGTCTGCCTTGAACTGTTCCAGCGTCTCGGGGGCAGGGAAATTGGGGAAGGCATCCACATCCCCGGCCATCATCGCGGCGAAGGCGGCATTGGGATCGGAGATGAACTTGAACGTGGCATGCGAAAGCTTCACCGGCGTGCCCCAGTAATCCGGGTTTTTCTCGATCTCCACCCGATCGCCCTTCACCCATTTCACGAAGCGGAAAGGCCCGGTGCCGATCGGATGGGTCGCATCCTTGTCGATGCTTTCGGGCGCCACGATCACCGCATCCCCCCAGGCCATCTTGAAGGGGAAGAGGCCGTCCGGATTCTTCAGGGTCACGCGCACCGTGCGCGGATCAAGCGCCTCGACGCTCTCGATCCCGGCAAAAAGCGCCTTCTGGGCGTTGGTGCTGTCGGGCGCGCGGGCGCGATCGAGGCTGAACTTTACGTCCGTCGCATCCATCTCCGTGCCGTCATGGAATTTCACCCCGCCATGCAGGGTGAAGGTATAGACCTTGCCGTCATCGGAGATTTCCCAGCTTTCGGCGAGCGCCGGCAGGATCGAGCCATCGGGGGCAAAGCGCGTGAGCCCTTCGAAGATGTTGGCGTAAACCACTTCGTCGATCGCCGCCGCCGCGCCGGCGGTGGGATCGAGATTGGGCGGCTCCAGCACCATGCCAAGCGTGATCGTATCCTTCGCGGCCAGGGCGGCGCTTGCGGAGAGCGCCAGCGCGGCGATGGCGAGTTTCAGCCGGTTGAGCATCGGGGTATCCTCCATGATTGTCTTATCAGGCTTTTTTGCAAGCCTAGCGCAGATCGACAGCTTTGGAAGCCCCTTTCATTGCCGGGGTTTGCCGCGCCATGTATCGAGCCAGGCACGAAACCGCCCCCAGAGCCCGCGCGCGCGCTCTGCCGCCTCGTCTGCATGGCTGTCCACCCGATCGATCACCTCGCTCACGTTTTCGATCGCCGGATCCACCATGCGCTCGCGAAACTGCAGCCACATGCGCCGGATCATGAACAGGATGAAGGCGAGCGCGGCCAGGATGAGGATGCTGGCCCAGGGAATGATGCGCACGTCCGGCCCCGCCACCGGCTTGATCGCGATCGCATTGGGGTAGATCGAGAGGAAACGGTTGCGCCAGCCGTAATGGGTGATCGAAACCCATTTCGGGTTCTCGGCGGTGGATTTCAGATCCGCCGCCTCGGCCTGAAGATCGGAGGTATCGAACTTGAAATAGGGCGGCCAGCCCCAGCCGGTATCCTCGTTGCGATAGACGATCACCTTGCCATTGGGCCGCACCGCCTGGATGAAGAACACGTCGCGGTTCTGCACATTGGGATCATAGCCGGCATCGGGTGCGGCCCAGAATATCCAGTTTTCACCCGGATCGATCCGTTTTTCGTACGTATCGGTGATGCGCACGATATCATGCTGGGGCAGGCTGTAGTGCAGCACCGCGATCACCAGCAGCACGAGGAGCACCTTCAGCGTGCGTTTGACATTCTTCCAGCTTGGCAGGCGCATTGCATTCCTCACATGAAATTGACGACATAGATCAGCACCGCCACGAGGAGCGTCGGCACCACATAGACAAGCCAGATCAGCTTGCGCCTCAGCGAGCGCTCGTAATCGGCAAGGCCGCGATCGACGAAATCATCCATCGTGCCGGGGCGGCCCTCTTCTTCCCAAAGCTTTTCAAGGCGCTCCGCTTCCAGCGAGCGCATGTAGATGCGCACAATGAAATAGATGATGGTGAGAAAGACGAAGCCGATCACGGCAAGCCGGACAAGAGCGAACATCATCGCCTCCTTTTCCTGACGGCACCCCAGGGGCCGACGAGATCGATCAGATCATTGTCCACGTCTCTGCCCCTGCCTGTTTCGCGCGCCTCGGGCGTGCCGAACAATGCTTCGCGCGCGCCGGCCTTGTCGGCAAGATACTCGCGTTCGAGGAAATCGGCCACGAAATCCTTCTTCGCCTCGGGCCAGGTGGCGTATCTGCGGTAGAAAAGCTCCTTGTGGGTGATGAAGAGCTGAAAGAAATCACGCGGCGAAAGCGCGGCCAGAAGCATGTTCACCAGATCGCGGTCAGCGTGGGGTGCCGCGCGGAGGGTATAGAAATAGGCCGGATGCCCGGACGAGATGCGCGGCCATTTCCCGCCGCCCTCGGCCCAGCGCAGCAGCGCCGCGAGGGCGTGGAATTCATCCGGCAGATCGCCGGCATAACGCCGGGCATAGGCGCGCAGATCGCGCCTTGAGGCGCCGGCAGGATCATCGCCCCTTTCCGCCGCCACATCCATCACGATGAAATCCATCTTGCGGCGCAGGATCGCCGCCGCATCGATTCCACGCGCCTGCACGATGGGCTCCACGAGGCCGTTCAGATCGAGGAAATGCGCGATCCGGTTGCGATCGGAGAAATCGAACACGTGTTTCATCGGCAGGCCGTCCGGCTTCTTCCCCTCGTTTTCCGAAACCGCCGCCGGATGCTCGACCCCCTGAAAGATGTAAAGCCCGCCGAAATGGGCTGTCCAGAAGTTGTCCTGCCGGAAGCTGGTGGATTTGAAGCGGATCGGGCTGCGCGTCACGTCACCCGTCTTTTGCGCCAGCAGGATCATCTCCGCGATCAAGGCCTCGTCGCGCCAGGCATTTTCCTCCTTGCGGAAGCGTTCGATCCTGCGGGCCAGCTCCTCGGCGCTTTCCACATGGCCTTCGGTGGTATCTGCTTCGATGGTGATCCGGCGGAGATCCAGCAGGCGCGCGGGCTCGCTCACGTCATAGACGGAGTTCAGCATCTCGCCGATCACCGCATCGCGTGCGGTGAGGGCGAAGAGCTGTGCTTCGTTTTCCTTGATGAAGCGGCGCAGGATGGCGCGCGAGGTGGAAAATTTCGCATTGAGGAGCGGTGCGCGCTTCTGCTCGGTGGTGAGCAGGATGAACTGGCGATTGCAGCCGTTTTCATTGAGATAGAGGTGATCGCCCAGCTGATCGCCCACCTCCGGCGAGTAGCCGGAAAGATCGATGTGAAAATCGGCGAGATCGGTGCGCCTGCCGGTGAGCTTTTCAAGCGCGCGGTTGTAGCGCGCCACCAGCGCAGGCGTATCGACCCGCACCAGATTGCCAAACATCAGCCCGCGTTCGATCAGCCGCTTCATTTGCCGCCCTTCTCCTCCAGATAGCGCCGCCTGGCCTCCTCGGTGCGGCGCATCTCGCGCACCATCGCCGCGATCGCGGCTTCGTCGGATTTGTCGGCATAGCGAAATTCGCTGTCGGCGTAGCGGTTGATCTCCTGGATCACCATCTCGGCGGTGATCGGGCGCATCAGTTCGCGGATCATCTCCTTCTTCTCGTCATAGGAGCGCAACAGGAAGAGATCGGGCTTTTCCATCCATTCGTCCGGCAGTTCGAAATCCATCGCCCGCACCTTCACCGCATCGGTGATGTTCTTGATGGCGCGGCCGGTGAAGCGGGGATCGGCCTCCTGGATGGCCTTGAGGTAGGTGCCGAGCTTCGCGATCGTGTCAAGCGCGCCGATTTCGCGCTCCACCCGCTCCCAGACCCTGATCAACCCCGCCTCATGCGGGCGGTTGTAGCTTTCGTAGCTCTTCGCCACCGCCTTCCTGATGGCCTGGGAGGCAAACAGATCGTGATCGCCCACCGGGATCTCGTGGTTCTTGCCCAGAAGCAGGTGCAGGATATCGATGTAATCCTCGCGCGTCTGCGGGCCGTCCACGAGGAAACGGGCGCCGGCGCGCTGGCGCAGGGCGTCATCCACGTTTTCGGGATAGTTGGAGAACATGCCGAAGGTGCAGTTGCCCCGCACCACCGTATTGGCGCCGGCGAAGGCCTCCATCAGCACCGCCGTGACCTCCTGCTGGCCGGCGCTCGACTGGCGATCCCCCCGCTTGCCGGCCACCTGATCTATATCGTCCACGGTGCCGAAGCCGATCACGGCGGGATCGGTGATCGAGGTGATGAAGGCCTTGGCGTTCTGGCCGGACTTGCCCTGGTAGCTGTCGATCTGATCGATCGAGAAATTCTGATAGCGGAAGGGGTAGCCGGCATTCCGGCAGTAATCGTTGATCATGCCGGCCATCATCTGGATCAGCAGCGTCTTGCCGGTGCCGGGCAGGCCATCGCCCATGAAGGTGAAGATGAAGCCGCCAAGCTCGGCGAAGGGATTGAGCCGGCGTTCGAAATCATAGGCCATCAGCATCTTGGCAAGCTTCATCGCCTGGTATTTGGCGATATGGTTGCCCACCACCTCCTCGGGCTTTTTGAAGGCCATGCTAAGCGCCGCGCCCCTGCCGCGCCGTGCCGGGGTGAAGCCCTGGATAGTGAGATCATCGGCCTCAACCCGGTAGCGCGCGCCCTCGAAGGGGCCGAGGCGGGGCAGGTTCTGCGCGCGCAGGGCCACCTTTTCCATCAGCTGCTCGCCAAACGCCATGAGCGTGGCCACCAGGTGGGGCTCGTCGCTCGCGAAGGCGGCGATATCCTGATCGAGCTCCCAGAGCGCGCCCTGAAGCGCGAGCGGCGCGTTTTCCAGCAGGATTTCCTCGACCTCCCCCACCTCCACCGTGGCGCTGCTGGCCAGCGGCGCAAGCAGGAAGGAAAGCGCATTGGCAAACACATGCAGCACGATCGCTGCCTCGGCAGCCAGAAGCTCGGTGAATTCAGCCTTCTTCGCCGCTGCCAGACGGCCTTCCAGATTGGCCTTCTTCAGCGCCTTCAGCCCCGTCTGCTCGGCATAGGTATCGCCAAGCGCGAGCGCGATCGCCATCGCGCGGCGCAGGGCGTGGATCACGCTCGCCTGGGTGGGGGAGATCAGGGCATCGCCCCCGTCAGCTGCTTCGATCCGTTCGATCAGCCGCACGCCTTCAGGGCGCGCGGTGCTGCGCGTCACCAGCCCCGGGGTGGTGGAGCGGAAACGGCGGCGGGTGGCAATCCCGGGCGAGCGCTCCGTTTTCGGGGCTTCCCTGGGCCGCGCAAGCCGCGGCGTGTGATCGAAGCCTGCGAGCATTTCCTCCGCCGCGCCGTAATGCGCCCGGATATCGCTTTCGCGAAGCTCCATCATGTCACCCGTGATGCTCACAGTTCATTCCTTCGTCTTGCTTCAATTCCCATTCGCGGGGCCCCATGCGTCCGGCGCCTACCGATAGCTCACAACCGTCCCTCCGGGGCTTACCACGAACTTGCGCAAGGCCCGGAAGCCGGGCGGATCCAGCTCGTCCAGCACCTGAAAGGGCTTTTGCGGCAGGATCAATGCGCGCTCCACCTTCGTTGCGCCGGTATCCGCGCCCTGCCCGGAGAACGGATCCAGCGCGAAGATTTCCCGCTCCACCGTGGAAAACCAGCCAGCGCGCTCCTCCTTCACCCGCTCGCTTTCAAGCGTTTCAACCGTCCAGGCCAGGGCCCAATCCTCGCCCGCCCCCCCTCGCGCCTGCTCCAGCACCTCGCTGAGCGGGCCGCTCTGGCGGGTGAAGGC
>Ga0256832_1003644_pt1 | contig 10449 bp, 10 predicted proteins | sample 134614metaG_FD_190534 | JGI IMG/M metagenome (GOLD analysis project Ga0256832, IMG submission 190534) | Hydrothermal vent microbial communities from Lau Basin, Pacific Ocean - 134-614 | ecosystem: Environmental > Aquatic > Marine > Hydrothermal vents | place: Pacific Ocean: Lau Basin | collected...
CGTACGTAAGAGGCTTCATGCCCTCCACACTCTTGAAGTCGGTTATCTCTTCTATGCTCTCCCGGTCCACTATGGCTACACTCCACTCACCGAATTTCTCTACAGTGACACCTACACGGTTCATAGGGTAGATACGGAGGCGGGCACGTTTTATAACGGCGTTTTCGGGAACCGTTTTGAGAGGTACGGTTATTACGGCGTAGCTTACTCCCTTCGCTTCGCTTACGCCTACAAAGAGCGAGTTCAGACCGAAATGCGAAGCGTTATCTTTCGCTTTCTCGGCCACATACCCCGTTTTGGACGGGATCGGAAAGTATGTACGGTGAAACTCGTCGTCGGCCACATGTGTGCGAATCGCCAACACGGGTGCAAACGGCGACTTGCGGCCGCTGCTCTTGTTTACGGCGCGTATATGGTAGAAGTAGAGAGTATCGCTTCTAAGGTTGTTGTCGCAGAAGCGGTTCGCCTGCGTGATGCCCATGAGGTTGAAGCGGCGGCAGTACGACTTTTCACGCCTGCTTCTGTATATCTCGAAATATATCTCGTCTCCGTCCTGCTCGTAAGGCTCCCACTCAAGTGTCACATTCTCCGTGCCCACATAGGTGGCCCTGAAGTTTTCCGGTCTCTCCATACGCCGCTCTTTGGCGTAGTTGGGGGCCTCCATGATAGCGGCGATAAGGGCCGGGATATGCTCCCTGATATGCTCTATCATATCGTCGAGATAGTCGGAGATGTTTCGCGTTCCGACCTCCACGACACTCGCTATTATCCCTCTGGAGTAGTAGAACTCCCTGCCGCTGCCGCTAATGAGCTTCGCCGGCGGTTTGCCCTGGTGTATTCCGTATTCTCGGTCGCTAATTTTTCTGATCTCTTCTGCCATATTGGCGCACAACACGTTCATGTCGGTCGTATCTATCGTATCTTCGTGTCTGAAGTCGTGTGCGGGGAAAAAAACGTTGCCCTGCGAGTGGTAATCGAGCGCTACGGCAATGTTCGGATGCGACTCCACGAAATCCCTGAGCGCCCTCGTTTCGGGTTCGCTGAAAGGTTCCGGACCGCCGTATATGTTGGATGTAGGCTTGTTCGACTTCACGAAGCCGACCGGGAAGTTTCTGTTTAGGTCGACACCGTAGCTGCCGTCGGCATTCTGTCTCCTGTTTTTGCGCCAGAACGAGAAGTGGTTGCGCGAATACTCGAAGCCGTCCGGGTTCGCGCACGGCACCATGTATATAGCGGCGTTTTCGAGTGCCGTCTGCACATCGTGGTCGTACTCTATGTTTCTGTCGACATACTGGGCGAAGCCGATGGCCAGCTCCAGCCCTATCCACTCTCTTGCGTGTATCGTTCCGGTAAAAAAGAGTGCCGGCTTTTGCGCGGCCTTTTGAACAGATTTCGAAATGGTTACCGCGACAATGTCGCGCTTCTCCCATGTCTGCCCTATGACTTCGACGGCAAACAGGTCCGGTCGTCTTTCGGCCAGCTCTTTAAATAGCGCGACCGCCTCATCGTACGAGTGGTAAAGCTGCTTCAATAATCTTCCTGCTTTATGGCGATATGGTCGCGGATTTTAGCCAATTTCTTTTTACCCAGACCTTTTATTTTCAACATATCTTCGATCTTTTCGAAAGGCCCGTGCTTCTTTCTGAACTCCACGATCTTCCCGGCCAGTTTTTTGCCTATCGCTTTTATCCTGCTCAGGCTCTTTGCATCGGCTTTGTTGATATCGACCCTGCCGTGAAGCTTCTCTGCCCACACTTTCAGCGTCTGTTTCTCTATCCCTTCGAGTTCGAGCAGCTCTTCTATGCTCTTTATGTCACGGCTCCTTATGTAGCGGATAACCTCCACGGCTATCTCCTCCTCCATGCCGTGAAGGGTCATCAACTCGGTAAGCGTCACTCCCTCCAGTGAGATTTCGCTATCTTCGAGCCCATCGTGCCGCGCTTGTGACTTTTTCGACTCCTCCAGTATCTCTTCGGGCAGATCCTCTTCCCTCTCTATATGTCTGTGCAGATGGCTGTCGTCGGGAATATCTTCGGGAACGCTCTCTTCGGCAAGCTCCATATCCCATCTGCCCTCTTTGTCGTTAACGTAGTAGGCTCCGTCACTCGAGGGGATATATCTGCTGAACTCGATATGGCGCATGGTTCTAAGAAGCGAAGAGTCGATCTTGCCGAGCTCCTCCCAGTTATACAGCGGTATATGCGGCTTCGGAAAGCGCCCCTCGGAGAAGTCCCACATCAGATACCGGCCTATCCAGTCCCTGAAGTACGGAAAGGCCGCAAATGCCGTAGCGCACTCCAGTATGTAGTACTTACCGTCATATTCGGCGATGTCGCAGGCCCAGTACTCCGCTTTTGCCGCCTTCGAAGCCTCTACCGCAAGCTCGAGCGCTCCCATCGGCACCCCTTCGTAGGTCATGTAGCCGCCCTGGGAAGTATTGGTCAGGTCCATATCTTCACCCGCCACACGCCAGAAGGCGCATGCGGGCTTGTGGCCTATCAGCATCACTCTTATGTCGGCTTTCAGCGGGATGCACTCCTGAATATACATAGGCATATACTTTTTTTCGTCGAAAAGCTTTTTCGCCTCCTCTTTGCTTTTGACCTTGTGCACATAGTAGCCTCCGTAGTTCGAGGGGCCGTAGCTTCGCTTTATTATGACGGGGTAGTCGCACTTCTCGAGATAGCGGTACCCCTCATCTCTGTCGTAGAATATCTCCGTTTTGGGATGCGAGAGGTTGTGCTTTTCGCAAAATAGCGTCACATTCTCCTTGCTTTTGTTCGAAAACTGGGTCTCGAGCGAAGGGACAAACCTCACATGCGGAAGCTCCTTGGCTATCTCCCTGAAGGTTTCATAGGCTGTTGCGGGTATGTTGCCGATGAGGATATCGATCTTCTTCTTTTTCACCTCTTCTATGAACCTCTCTTTGTCGTTGCCCCAATGGTAGACGACATGCTCTATCTTGTCGGGCCAGCCTTTGAAGTTGGATCTGTCGAAAAACCTCAAAACGTAATCGAGGTAGAGGAGTCCCAGTTTAGGAAGTTTTCTCTTTTTGGCCATCTTTTTCTATCCTTTTGATTTATGTTATGCGAATACCGGACCGGACCGTATTACCGTTTGGCCGCACTCTTCCTGTCGATCATATCGACTATCATCTCAATCTTTCTGTCGTTGAAATCGAGCCCGAGCCTCTCCTGCTCCGGTGTGGCGAATGCGGGTATTCCGTTTATCTCCAGCACCAGGTACTCTCTCTTTTTTCTGTCATATATGATGTCGACACCTGCGATCTCCAGCCCCACGATCTCGACCGCTCTTTTCGCCAGATCCACTACCTCCTCCTCCGGTTCACGCAAAAAGACGCTCCCGCCGCTGGTTACGTTGGTGCGCCAGTCGGTACCTCCCGCCTTGCGCCCGTAGCAGCCGACATATTTACCGTCTACGATATCGACGCGGTAGTCCGTACGGTCGTAGTCTATGAACTTCTCCACATAGAAAAAGCGCAGGTCCATCTGGTTCAAAAAAGGGAGCAGCGTATCGAGCGTGGCTTCGCTGTCGATTTTCGTCAATCCGACTCCGCCCCATCCGTCCGTCGGCTTGTATACCATCTGCTTCCAGCTGCGGATAAATTTCTTCAAACGCTTCGAGTCGTCACGGTGGCAGAGCCTGAAGTCGGGTGTGCTTACGCCGTTGTTTCTCAGCAGGTAACTTGTCTGGAACTTGTCTTCGGTCAGCTCGAAAGAGTCATAGTTGTTTATGCAGGGAACCATCCGGTTTAGCGCCTTGTACAGATACATCTGATACTGCGTCTGCTCGCCGGCATTGTAGCTGAAAAAGAGATCGAGCTTCTCCATATTGATGCCGTGGCAGCGAATATGGCCCCCTTTTACATAGGCGTCACGCAGATTCAGCCCCGTAATCGGCTCGATACCCCGATCTTTGAGCATCTTTACGATTCTTTTTTCTATCCTGTCGCCGCCCCCGTTTTGGTACATCCAGATACCTACACGCCTCTTCTTACCCACAGATCGCTCCTCTCTCCTGGTGATGGGCCAGGACCCTGGTCATAAGCTCTATACGCTCTTCGAAACTCCTTTTCAGCGCTCTCTCCCTTACGGTATGGTCGCCGTCTCCGTAAGGGCCCAGACCGTCGAGCGTAACCACTCCGGCGGCGGCTACTATATTGGCATCGCTTACACCCCCGCGCATCTCGGTTCCGATCTTCATGCCGGCAATCTCGCCCATCGCTTCGACCAGCTCCTTCTGCCATGCGTTGGGCTCCATCACATCACGCTGGATGGAGCCGCCGAGTCTCGATGAGGTACCCTTCACAAAAGATTCTGCCGCAATATCTTCCAGTCCGCACAGAAGCCTCTCACGCTCCCTGTTGTCGGCATACCTGAGCTCCAGCAGCAGTTTCGCGTGGGGGCTTACCGTATTTGCACCCACACCTCCTTCGATCCTGCCCACATTTACCGTCGACCCCTTTTGAAGGTCCGTCAGGGCCGTAAGTTTTTGAAGCTTCAGCGCCGCTTCGAGGTTAGCATCGCACCCTTTGTCGTAAGAGGTACCGGCATGAGCGCCCTTTCCCTCTATCGCGATCTCGAAGGTTCCTATCCCTTTTCGCCCCACGACCACCTCCATATCGGGACCGGCGGCTTCGAATACGAAACATTTGTCGTAGCCGGCGGCAAGTTCGCGGGTGAGCTGTCTGGAGTCGTCGCTTCCCGTCTCTTCGTCGCTGACAAGAAGAAAGTCGATGTCCTCGATTTTCGAAAACTTCTCATAAATCGCGCGAAGCGCCTCCAGAGCAACTATGTTGCCCCCCTTCATGTCGCACACACCCGGACCGTACACCCACTCCTCGTCCTCTTCGAAACCCTCGAACGAACCGGGGTGAAATACGGTATCGAGATGACCGAGAAGAAGGATCTTCTCACGCTTTTCGGTTTTCGGCGAAGCGAACAGAAGATGGTCGCCTATGAGCTCCCTCTCGTATCTTTTTACTCCAAAGCCGATCTCTCCGAGCCATTCGGCGAAGAGATCCCCCACTCTGTCCACCCCATTTTTATTGTGCGTATGGGAGTTGATCAGAACGGTTTTCTCAAGATCGTTTTTCCATTTTTGCATAGTATCCGCTTCCGGTTTTTCGATATTTTTAGAGATAATACCATTTTTGAGGTATAAGCTCTCTTTCAAACCCTCAGGATGCAGCGCTATGGTGCCGTTACAGCCCTAACCACCTCAAATTCGAGATAGGCAAGGGTGTACTCCTGCAGAATCTTTTTCGTCCGGGCAAAGGAGAGCTGCCGCTTCCCGCCGCTCACTCCGCTGCGCTTGATATAGCGGAGCATCGAGAGCCTGTCGCTGAAATATAGTTCATATCTTAAAATATCGATTTCCGCATCGAAGTTTCTCTCTATCGCGGCTACCGTCTCCTCCCTGCTTCTTATGGGGGAGATCGTTCCGGCCGTACGGTGCAAAGATTCAAACGTCCCGGAGGTGAAGATGGCCAGCGCTACCGGCAGATCGAGCGAGGCTATGCGGCCAAGCGTCAGGTCGAGATCCCTGCTCCACTGCAGTGCCGACGAAGAGACAAGAAGGTCGAAACCCTCTTTTCTCAGCCTGTCGTAGAGGCGCGGATCGTCGAAGTCCGCCTCGAGTTTCTCCACCCCCTCGCCTCCGGGGTGGAGAGAGAGCATCTGCGGGGCGAGATCGACCGCACAATACTTTGTGAACGGATGTTCATAGGCCCTGAAGAAGCCGCCGCTGCCGCACCCGAGATCTACGATCCTCCCATACGGTCTTGCAATTTTTGAAGCGAGCGCCTTCGCGACACGCTCCTGTATGAGGCTGTAGCGTCCGTAACCGGATGCAAATCGCCGAAACTCTCTGTGTGGTTGCATATTGACTTTCAATTTGGATATAATATCGCGCTAATTATCCCCAAACTTCCAATAGAGTTTGCTGAACATAAGTCGCCGCACATCGCAAAAACCGTTTTTCGGCGCATCGATACAAAGAAGGATTTCATAAAATGGTAACCGTACTATTCGTTACACAGATCGTTTTGACACTCATTTTGACTGTTCTCGTACTGCTTCAGAAGAGCTCCTCCATAGGGCTGGGGGCCTACAGCGGCTCCAACGAGTCGGTTTTCGGGGCCAAAGGGCCGGCCGGCTTCCTGGTAAAGGCCACCTTTACCGTCGGCATCATCTTCGTTCTAAACACCATCTTTCTCGGGTATCTCTATAACAAAACCCACAACGAGTCGGTCGTAGACACTATCGAGACAGGGGCCAAAACCGTTCCCTCCGCACCGGCACTGCCGGTAACTCCGGCCGCACCTTCCGCCCCGGCCGTACCGCAGGCTCCAGCCGAAAAGTGATGCGTCCGCTTCTGGGGCTGTGGCTTCTGGCCCTGACCCTGCTGGCCGACGCCCATATCTTCGTCTACCACCGCTTCGGCGACACCCGCTACCCCTCCACCGACACATCCATAGAGGTTCTGAGAAAACAGTTCGACTATTTCAGAAAAAACGGCTACGAGGTCATTCCCCTCAGCCGGCTCGTCGAAGCGCTCCAAAAGGGTAAAAACATACCGGACAGCTGGGTAGTGCTTACGATAGACGACAGCTACAAGAGCTTCTACGACAACGCTCTCGCGCTCTTCAAAGAGTACAGATACCCGTTCACACTCTTCGTCTACACCGGCGCCACGGAAGCGGGATATAGAGACTACATGAGCTGGAAGCAGATAGAAGAGGCGATGAAACATGGCGAGATCGGCTTCCACTCCCACACCCATCCGCATATGGTATCAAAGAGCGGCGACTACCTTAGAGAGGATTTCAGAAAAGGTCTCGAGCTTATGAAAAGAAGGCTCGGCATAGAGCCGCGCTACTTCGCCTACCCCTACGGGGAGTACGACGAGCGGGTCAAGAGCATCGCGAAGAGCTTCGGTTTCGATGCCGTATGCAACCAGAATGTCGGAGCCGTCTCGAAAGAGTCGGACCCGATGGATCTCGACAGGATAGCGCTGACCGGAGATCCAAACCTGAAGAGCAAGCTGAAGATAAAGTATCTTCCGGCACAGTGGCTGGAGCCGAAAGGGTGGCCCGAGGATGGCGTGGTACGAAGGGTTCACGTCAAAACTTCGGACCCAAACGCCGCCCGGGGGCGGCTCTACCTTACCGGCTACGGATGGAGAAGAGTGGCTCTTAAGAAGGGAGAGCTCGATACTACCCTGAACCTTCCTCTGAAAAATCGCAGGAGCCGTCTCATTTTAAAGCTTGAAAAAGATAGAATATCTACGAAAATAGTTGTGAAACCATAAGGAGATTTGAGATGGAAGAGCTTAACGAAGTCTACGACTACGCCAAAGAGCATATGGAGAAGAGCCTGGAGGTGCTTAAAAAGGAGTTCACCACGATCAGGACGGGAAGGGTATCTACCCACATCGTCGACAACATAAAGGTGGACTACTACGGAACACCGACACCCCTGAACCAGGTGGGAAGCGTCATCGCCACCGATGCGCAGACCATCACCATAAGCCCGTGGGAGAAGAACCTGCTGCCGGAAATAGAGCACGCGATACAGCAGGCGAACATCGGTGTGAACCCCAACAACGACGGAGAGACGATAAAGCTCTTCTTCCCGCCGATGACCGTGGAGCAGCGCCAAGAGAGCGCAAAACAGGCCAAGGCGATGGGCGAAAAGGCGAAAGTTGCCATAAGAAACATCCGAAGGGATGCCAACGACAAGATAAAAAGGCTGGCCAAAGAGAAGGTCATCACCGAAGACGAGGAGAAGAGAGGCCACGACCAGGTGCAGAAGATAACCGACGAATTCGTCAAGAAGGTCGACGAACTGGTCAAGAAGAAGGAAGAAGAGGTGCTCAAAGTTTAGTGAATAACATAAACTTTTCGCAAATAAAACAGCGAAGCGGTCTTTCCAGAATTTTTAGTTTTTAGTTTTTAGTTATTAGTTTTTCGTTATTCAAGGAACAGTATGGATATAAAAAAGATATACATGGACGCCGATGCGCTTCTGCACGGCCACTTCAAGCTGAGCAGCGGGAACCACTCCGAATACTACCTTCAGTCTGCGAAGGTGCTCGAAGATCCCAAAACTGCGGCCCTGCTCGCGGGTGAATTGGCGAAACAGATAAGAGAGTACGGGCTCGAGGTCGAGACCGTGTGCTCTCCGGCGATCGGCGGTCTGATCGCCGGGTTCGCCCTGGCCTCCGCACTCGGGTGCAGATATATCTTCACCGAGAGGGTAGAGGGGAAGATGACGCTCCGCAGGGGTTTTGAGGTCAAAAAGGGCGAAAAGATCCTGATATGCGAAGATATAATAACCACGGGCGGCTCGGCCATGGAGGCGGCTGCCGAGATCGAGCGGCTCGGCGGTGAAGTGGTCGGTTTCGCCGCACTCGCCAACCGCGGCTTCTGCCGCCGCGAAGGGAGCGGCCTCGAGCGCAAACCGAACTGCAAACTTCCCGAAAAGATACCCTTTTTCGCACTTGCGGACTTCGACTTTCCGATGTACCCGCCGCAGGAGTGCCCGATGTGCAAAGCCGGCAGCGAAGCGGTAAAGCCGGGCAGCCGCGGCAACTAAGGAAAAAGAGTTGGGCCGCTGGAGAAAAGTAAAACAGGGAAAAGCCGAAAAAGAGAGTGCCCGAAAAGGGGAACCGCGGGCCGAAGAGGTTCAGCCGGCCTGCGCCCCGGTTTCACTGCGCCTGAAGGCTTTCCTGACCGATACCTTCATGATCACTATGCCTATTCTCTATATCGTCATCTACCTGGTCATGGGCGACAGGGAGGGGTTCAGGGAGCATATGGGCGAAGGATGGCTCTATATCGTTGCCATACACATGGCGATCGTCGTACTGCTGTGGCGGCTCAAAGCCCAGACTCCGGGAATGAAGGCTTATGACCTCTACATCGTGGATCCGCAAAACGGGGGCGAAAAGCCGGGCTGGATCAAGTGCGTTTTGCGCTACGTGATGATGCAGACGGCGATACTCTCTGTCATAGGGCTCACACTTCCCTTTATCATGAAAGGCAAAGAGGGGCTACAGGACCTCGTATCCGGAACATGCATCGTCCATAAGCCCTGAGCGGAGCGTAGAGAGTGTTTCTGCGAATCTCCGCCTTCTACCTCTTCTACTTCGCCATAATCGGCGTATATGTCATCTTCTTTCCCAAAGCTCTGCAGATGGCGGGCTACAGCAGCGCGCAGATCGGCATACTTCTTTCGGCGGCACCCCTTATGAGGTTCATAGTACCGTTCTTCTTTCTGAAACATGTAAAACTTAACGAAAAAACTTTCACGATATCGCTGGCGGTACTTTCGCTTTCGGTTCTGCTGTTCTATCCGGCACTCGATAGCTTCTGGCCGCTTCTGGCGGTAAACCTGCTTTTCGGAGCCGCAATAAGTGTATCTCTCCCCTTCGTGGAGGCGAGCGCGCTCGAGATTCTGAGCAGGCGCATATACGGACGCTCCAGGCTCTTCGGCTCCATCGGCTTCATGCTTATAGCGCTCTGGCTCGGCAAGATGCTCGAAGGACCTCTCGATGCGCTCAACTACCTCGCGGCGACCACCATCCTTACGGCCCTCAGCGGTGCGGCGGTCGTCTACGGCTCCCGCAAACGGAGCGAAAAAGAGGCGCCTTCGGGCGGTGAAAACTTCTCCGTTCTGCGCTACTGGCCGCTATGGCTCAGCTTTTTTCTGATGCAGGTGAGCTTCGGCGGCTTCTACAACTTTTTCACCATCTACGAAACCGCCCACGGCATAAGCCTCGAGACGACCAGCTGGCTCTGGAGTTTCGGCGTGCTGTGCGAGATAGCGATGCTCTACTTTCAGGGGCCTCTGCTTCACAAAAACCTACTTACGGTCTTGAGGGTCACGGTACTTGCCACATCTATACGATGGCTCATTCTGTGGCTCTTTCCCGACTCTTTGGCCTTTACATTTTTTGCGCAGAGTCTCCACGCGCTCAGCTTCGCCCTCTACCACAGTGCGGCCATTACGCTGCTCTATACGCTCTACCGCCAAAAGGCGCTGGCCCAGCAGTTCTTTCTGGGCATATCGTACGGACTTGGCGGATTCGTAGGTGCGATTCTCGCCGGCCAGCTCTACGGCGAAAACCTCTTTCTGGCGGAGTTTTTCATAGCATTCGCCGCTTTTGCGATCCTGTTAACAGAGCGTTCATCCAGGTTTAGCGGTAAAAAAGTATACTGATTTTATGAAAATCGTCTCGAAATCTTGGATTTCGAAGCTTCATGGGGTTGCAGGGCCGCTCACCGCCTGCCAAATTGTAGGCTCGGCACTGAGTTTGCGTAGCATCAAAGTATAATACAAAGGCGGTTTTTGCCGATATTTCCATAATACCTCTGAAATCCGGTTCAAAAGCTCCGGGGGCAGAGGCGTCATCAAACTACAAAAT
>Ga0256832_1003645_pt1 | contig 10449 bp, 8 predicted proteins | sample 134614metaG_FD_190534 | JGI IMG/M metagenome (GOLD analysis project Ga0256832, IMG submission 190534) | Hydrothermal vent microbial communities from Lau Basin, Pacific Ocean - 134-614 | ecosystem: Environmental > Aquatic > Marine > Hydrothermal vents | place: Pacific Ocean: Lau Basin | collected...
AGAATGCTCTATTTGGCCCTGGCGGGTTAAGACTTTCAAGGTCTCGCAGACCTTGAAAGTCTAGCTGAACAGCACCTCGATATCCTCGGCGTCCAGGCTCTTGAAAAAGCTGCTTTCGGTGCTGATAAGCTGGGAGACCAGCGCCCGCTTGCGTTCCTGCAACTGCAAAATCTTCTCTTCGACTGAATCGCGGGCGATGAGTTTGTAGACGAAGACAGGTTTGTCCTGGCCAATGCGATGGGTGCGGTCGGTGGCCTGCATCTCCACCGCCGGATTCCACCAGGGATCGATGTGAATCACGTAATCGGCCGCGGTCAGGTTCAGGCCCACGCCGCCCGCTTTGAGGCTGATGAGAAAGAAGGGGATGTCGGGATTGTTCTGGAATTCATCCACCCGCTCCTGGCGCTTGCGGGTGCGGCCATCCAGATAAACGTAGGGGATTTTTCGCCGATCCAGCTCCTTCCGCACCAATTTGAGCATCTGCACGAACTGGGAAAAGACCAACGCCTTGTGCCCGCCCTCGCGCAGCATCTCCAACTCCTGCATCAGCATTTCCAGCTTGGCGGAGTTGCCGCGAAATTTGGGGTTGACCAGTTTGGGATGGTTGCTGATCTGACGCAGACGCAACAGGCCCTCCAACACCTTCATCCGGGCCTGATTCATGCCCTGCTCCTCCACGATGCCCAGCAGCATCGCCCGATATTGATCCCGAGTCTTGTTGTAGAACCGGCGCTGGGCAGGCTCCATATCGCAATAGAGGATCCTTTCGGTGCGAGGCGGCAATTCCAAGGCCACCTGATCCTTGGTGCGGCGCAAAATAAAGGGATACACCATCTTGCGCAAAAACTCCGCGGTCGCCTCATCTCCACCCCGCTCGATGGGCCGGGCAAACTCCTGCTTGAAATACTCCATGCCGCCCAGCAAACCGGGATTGACGAAAGCAAATTGCGACCAAAGCTCGAACGCATTGTTCTCCACGGGCGTGCCGGTCATCACCAGCCGATGCTCGGCGTTGAGCAGCCGGGCCGCCTTGGCCGTCTGCGAAAGGGGGTTTTTGATAGCCTGGGATTCATCCAGCACAGCGTAGTGAAACCGGTAAGTCCGCAGAAATTCGATGTCCTTGCGCATGGCGCCGTAGGTGGTGAGGATGAGATCGTAATCATCGAAGATGCTGATATCCTTGGGCCGCCCCGCCCCGAAATGCTGATAAATGCGCAATGCGGGCGTGAACCGCTCCGCTTCTCGCTGCCAGTTCACCAACAGTGAGCGGGGAACCACGATGAGATCGGCAGTTCGGGCGTCGCCCGACTCTCGATGCGACAGCAAGAGCGTCAGCACCTGCACCGTCTTGCCCAGGCCCATGTCATCCGCCAGGATGCCGCCAAAGCCGTAATCGTGCAGGAAATGCAGCCAATCGTAGCCCGCCTTCTGATAATCCCGCAGCTCGCCCTGGAACCCGGCGGGCAGCGCCTTTTCCTCGACCCCGCTGAAATCCTTCAGGCGCTGCAAACGCTCCCGAAAGGCGTCATCCGTCTGCGCATGATCCACCTCCGACAGAAGCTGATCGATCATGGTCAGATGAAAATCGGCCAGCCGCACGCCCTCCTCGGTTTCTTCGCCCAGGCGGAAAAGATGCCGATATTTCTCGATCCACTCCTCAGGAATCTCACCGATGCTGCCATCGGCCAGTTTGACAAAGCGCTCCTTGCGGCGCAGCGCCTGTCGAATCTCCTTGATCGGCACGTTGATATCGCCAAAAGTGACCACCGTCTGCACATCGAACCAATCGATGCCCGAGGTGATATTCAGGCTGATAGTGGGGCGATGCCGATTGACGCGCACATTCTTCAGCTCATCCTCGCCGTAAACTTCGAAGCCGTCTTTCAGCAAAAGAGGCACCTTGCGTAGCAAGAAATCCACTGGATCGACCCGGGCCCGCAGCAGGAAGATATGATCATCCCACGCGGAACCACCCCGTTTGAGGCCGGTGCGAGCCGAGGAAAGCGTGCGATACACCTCATTCTCCGCATCCAAGTCCCGATGGATACGGACAAAGAGCCAGGGGTCATCCTCATCCCGGGTCAGGCTCACCGGATTGGCTTGCTTGTTGTACAGCACCTCGTAATCGCCATAGCCAAAACGCAAACTGACCAGCAACTCGCCCGCTTCCTCCATCAAATACAGGCGTTTGACGGGGGCCTCGTTCTCGATATCCAGCCAGTGGAGCGCGTCATGCCGAACCTCTACCTGACGCATCAGAGGCAGCATATAATTTTCCAGGAAAAGCTCTTTTTCACTGGATTCGATCTTGACGCCCGACAATTCCGCCAGATAGGCGGGAAAATCAGAATCATACTCATCAGGGAAGCGAAAGAGATACGTGTTATTGGCTATCGCCCAGGCGGGCTTCTCGCTGATGACCTCAAAACTATCGGCATCCAGGCGAAAAGCCATATCAGCGATATCGAACATGGGCATCAAGAACAGATCGCCCGCCTTGTTCTCCTCCATCAGCAATAACAACTTCCCGGCGCCCGGGAGGTAGGTCAAAAGCTTTTGCGCCGCGCCCAATGAATCCGTCAGAAAAATCGGCGCGTGGTGCGACTGCAACATCGGCAGATAATTGCCAATGCTCTGAGGGGTGTAGCTGTAATAATAATAGGATTTGTTGAGCTGATTGTCACGAATAATCGCGTTGGCCAACATCACCACATCATTGCTGGCATTGACGCAGACATCCAGAGGCAGTACTGAGTTCTGCCTGATCAGCTTGTCATACAATTCCTTATGATCATGGAAAGCCTCCCGGACGATTTCCAGGAACGCCGGATCATCCCTGGCTGGAACCTCTATGGGGAAATCACGGGCCCAGAGCTTCATGGGAAAGATGCGCCAACTGTCATACTCGTCAGACAGGGCGAAGAAAAGCAAATAGGGCTTGTTGACGCTCTTGCGGGGTTCTTCCAGATTGATGATCGTATTCAGCAGTCTTTTCCAGCGCCCTTTGCCATGCTTTCGCAGATATTCCCCAAAGTACAACCCGGCAGCGACCTGATGCTTGCAAAAATACCCTTTTTTCCCCTGTGGACAAGAACAACTGGCGCCAAAATCATTGCCGCCGGCCCACAAAACAAATTCCACCTGGTATTCTCGCGTGCCCAACACATAAAAAATAGCGCGTCTATCGCCAAGACTACCCGATCGCACCCGTCCCTGGTGGTAATACTTTTGGCCGCGATGAAAAGTAGTCCAGGAAGCCTTGTAGAGCAACCGGTTGGGATCAAACAATTCAGGAGTGAAATAATTTGCCATAATACATTCAATCTGACTGAAGGGGATTATCCCTTGATTATGCCCCAGGCCGCAGCCAGCGGGCAATGATGTAAATCAGGAGAAAAACGCCCGTCATCATCCCGTGCACCGCCACCGCCACGGCCAGACCCGAGGCGAACACCGCGAACATCTCGCCAATGCCCCGCGTCCATTCATCCGGCAAGGCCGGGATCAGGCCGAAAAGATAAAGCGGCAGCAACACTGCGGCCAGATACAGCGACATCTGCTGAATGGGCGCCCGATCGCTGGCGCTGAGAAACATCGAGCCGCTGATAGTGAATAACAAATAGAGCAGAATCAACGCGTCGGGATGAGAAAACGTCTGCACCGCCACATCCAGCACCCTGCCGAATTGCTCCGTGCGAACCGCCACATTCAGCGCATCCACATCCACCAGCACATAGCTCAACGCCATGGTCAGCGCTCCGCCCAGCAGCATGGGAGCCATGCCGATCAGCGTATGCTCCACCAGCCCGCCTCCCCGCACATTCACCGATCCCAACTGAATGTCCCCTTTCTTTCCCAATTTAGGCAGCACATGAAAACCCGCCGTTTTCACACCCAATATCTTGGCCATGATCCAATGGGCGAATTCATGCACCACTGTGCCCGGCAAAAAGAAGATGGCGTAAGTCACCACCGCCACCTGTTGGGAGCGCGTCAGGTGGAAGAGCGCCGACAAGAAATAGAACGCCTGCCGGCGACTCAACCACCAGATCGCAACCAAAAAAACGCCTGTCCAGATCAGTGAAGCCCAGACACCGAACATAGCTCCCGGCCTAGTTCTCCATTTCCGCGGTCAGGCGCACCATCTCCACGAAAGAGTCAGCGGTGAGGCTGGCGCCCCCCACCAATGCGCCGTCGATGTCGGGTTGGGCCATGAAACTGACGATGTTGCTGGGTTTGGTGCTGCCGCCATACTGAATGCGCACCGCCTGAGCCGTGGCTTCGTCGTACAGATCGGCAATAGCGCCGCGAATAGTGACGCCGATGATCTGGTTGGCCTCCGCGGGGCTGGCGGTCAGGCCCGTGCCAATGGCCCAGATGGGTTCATAGGCGATGACCAGCGACGCTACCTGATCGGCGCTGAGGCCCGCCAGCGCGGCCTGCACCTGTCCCTGCACAAACGCGTGGGTCTCGCCCGCCCGATTCTGCTCCAGGCTCTCGCCCACGCAGATGATTGGGGTGACGCCGTGGGCGAACAACGCGTGGGCTTTCTTGTTCACCCACTCGTCGCTCTCGCCAAAGATGTTGCGGCGCTCGGAGTGGCCGATGATACAATAATCGACGATGCCTTCCAGCATCCCCGGTGCGATCTCCGCGGTGAACGCGCCTTTCTCCTCGAAAAAGACGTTCTGAGCCCCCACGCCCACGTTGCTGTGGGCCAGGACGCCGGCCACAGTGACCAGCGAGATGAAGGGCGGGCAGACCACGGTTTCGACAGAATCAATTGTTTTCACGCCCTCGCGGACGCCCCGCACCAAAGTCAGGGCCTCGTCGAGGGTTTTGTGCATTTTCCAGTTGCCTGCAATAATCGGTTTTCGGTTCATGATTTTAGGGTTGGAGAGATTAAGAATTTGAGGATGGATCAGTTGTCTCGGTCTGTTGTGAGTGAAGCGCTGCTTCTCGGGCTTTTCGTTCGGCCTCGGCCCGGGCTTTGGCCTCGGCCATGGCCTGCTCATACGCGGCCCGGGCCTCCGCCACCTCATCCGGCTCCAAAAACTCGCCGCCGGTGATGCTGCGCTCGATAAGCTTCTTGTTTTTGTCGAAATACAGCGTCACTTCGATGCGCTGAAAGCAGCGGTTGCGCCCGTCGCCCACCAGCACCTTGTGCACGGTGTATTGGCCAGTTTCGAAATCCTTGCTGGGATCGTTCAACATGTCCACCCGGCCCGAGACGACCTCGCCGCAGCGCTTGCAGCGCGTGTGCACCCAATAACTACGCTTATCAATGTCGCTGGGCGCAATGAACATGTTTTTCAAGCGTTCGATGAAACTCATGAGAGCCAATTCTCTACAGACAAGCTTGATATTCGCTGAAATTCTTTCACGTTATTGGTAACCAGAATTAAGCCGAGGCTCAACGCATGGGCGGCAATGAGCATATCCAAAGGGCCAATAACTGCCCCCTTCCGTTCCAGATCAACCCGGATATCGCCATAAGCGTTGGCTGCGGCTTCATCGTAGGAAACCACTTCGAAGGGCATAAGAAACGCCCAGAGCCTTTGGATGTTTTCCTCTAGCCGATTGCTTTTCTTGGCGCCGTAATATAATTCAGAAACGGTGATAGATGAAATGCCAATATCGCCGATATCGAATTGCTTGAATTTGCGAATCACTGTCAATGGACGCCGGTTCATGATGTAGATGCAGATATTCGTATCAAGCAAATACCTCATTTAATGACTCTCTTTCTTGTTGTGATCGAGGCTGATTACGATCAACCATAAAAGGTTCATCGTAACGCATGAGTTGTTCTTCCCAGACATCCCAAAGTGAACGATCCTTGGGAAGAAGCAGCACGCCGCCTGGCACTTTTTTGATAAAAACCTCAGAGCCATGGAAACGGTAAGCCTTTGGCAACCTCACAGCCTGGCTTCGTCCGTTGGTAAATAGTTTAGCAGTTTGCATCGTTACCTCCGCAAATAGTATCTACCATCAAGTATACACCAATCAAAGCATAGGGCCAAACGCAACGCTGATTATTTTTCGTCCAAAACCTCGATGCCGGGCAGGGGTTTGCCTTCCAGGAAGACCAGAGACGCGCCGCCGCCAGTGGAGACATGGGTGACCTTATCGGTCAGGCCCGCCTCTTTGATGGCCGCGGCCGAGTCGCCGCCGCCGATGATGGTGGTGGCGTCCTGTAAATCGGCCAGGGTCTGGGCGATGGCAAAGGTGCCCTTGGCGAATCTGGGGAATTCGAACACGCCCAGCGGCCCGTTCCAGACCACGGTTTTGGCGCCAGCCAGCAATTGCTGGAACGCGGCGATGCTTTCCGGGCCGATATCCAGCACCATGCGGTCGGCAGGAACCTGATCGGCAGGAACGATGATCGCGTCGGCGTCCGCCTTGAACTCAGCAGCAGCCGCCACATCGATGGGCAGATGCAGCTTGCCGCCCGCTTCGTCCAGCAGCGCTCGGGCCAGCTCGACAGCGTCTTGCTCCACCAGCGATTGGCCCATCTCGTAGCCCTTGGCCGCGAAGAAGGTGTTGGCCATGCCGCCGCCGATGATGAGCCCATCGACCTTGGTCAGCAGATTGCGAATGACGCCGATCTTGTCGGAGACCTTGGCCCCGCCCAGAATGGCGTAGAAGGGGCGCACGGGATTGTTCACGGCGTTGCCCAGGAATTTGATCTCCTTCTCGACCAAAAAACCGGCCACGACCGCCCCCCCCCTGGCCCGAACGGCCTGGGGAACAGCCACCATCGAGGCATGTGCGCGATGGCAGGTTCCAAACGCATCATTCACGTAATCGTCGCCAAATGCGGCCAGCGCCGCGGCAAACGCGGGATCGCCTTTCTTCTCGCCCGGATCGAAACGCAGATTCTCCAACAACACAATATCGCCGGGCTGCATCTCTTTCACCAGAATCTCCACGCTGGGGCCGGTGACGCCGCTGGCCATGCGCACCCGATATTGGGGCAGCAATTCTTGCAGATGATGGCTGACCGGCGCCAGGCTCAGGCGAGGATCGTATTTGCCCTTGGGGCGGCCGAGATGCGACATCAGCACCAGCTTCGCACCTCGCTCAGCCAGATAGGTGATGGTGGGCAGCGCCGCCCGGATGCGGGCGTCATCGGTGATCTGGCGATGTTCGTCCAGCGGCACATTGAAGTCCACCCGCACCAATACACGTCGTCCATCCGGATTTAAATCTCGCACCGTTTTCTTATTCATGATTTTGCCTCCTGACCAACAAAGATGCAACGCACTTAAAAGCGGGAGAGGGCTCGACGCCACATTCTCCCGCTTTCAAAAAACCCTGGCTCAGACGCGCCGAGGATCATGTCAAGTGCGTCGCACTTCGATGTTCGTTTTAGATGCCTTTGTCGTAGATGAACTTGCAGAGATCGGCCACGCGGCTGGAGTAGCCCCACTCGTTGTCATACCAGGTGATAACCTTCACCATATCGCCGCCCAACACATAAGTGAACTGGGCGTCGACGATGGAGGAGCGGGAATCGCCCTTGAAGTCCATGCTGACCAGGGGCTCTTCGCTGACGCCGAGAATGCCCTTCATCGGGCCATTGGCTGCGGCGCGGAATGCGTCCAGAAGCGCCTCGGTGGTGGTGGGCTTTTCGATGGTCGCCACGAAGTCCACAACGGAAACGGTGGGGGTGGGGACGCGGATGGACATGCCGTCGAAGCGACCCTGTAGTTTGGGAATCACCACGCCCACGGCTTTGGCTGCGCCCGTGGTGGTGGGGATGATATTGATGGCCGCCGCGCGGGCTCGGCGCAAATCCTTGTGAACCAGGTCCAGGATGCGCTGATCGTTGGTGTAGGAGTGAACGGTGGTCATCACGCCCTTGATGATGCCGAAATTATCATCCACCACCTTGGCAGCGGGCGCCATGCAGTTGGTGGTGCAGGAGGCGTTGGAGATGATGTTGTGTTTGGCGGGATCGTAATCGCCTTCATTCACGCCCAGCACCACGGTCAGATCAGGATCGGTGGCGGGAGCGCTGATGATGACCTTCTTGGCGCCCGCCTCCAGATGCAGCGAGGCCTTCTCGCGAGTGCGGAAGAAACCGGTGGATTCCACTACAATATCAACATCAAGATCGGCCCAGGGCAGATCCGCGGGGTTGCGTTGGGAGAAAACCAGGATTTTCTTGCCATCGACGATGAGATGGCCTTCCTCGTCCACCTGGATGTCCGCATCGAATCGACCATAGTTGGAATCATACTTCAACAGATGGGCGTTGGTCTCGGTGGGAACCAAATCGTTGACGGCAACAACCTCGATGTCCTCGGGATAATTTTCTTTGATGGCCTTGAAGACCTGGCGGCCAATACGGCCAAAACCATTGATTGCAACTCGTAAAGTCATTTTTTCCTCCATGGAATTTTTATTTTGAGATGTTTATTTTTGGGTGGAGCAAATTCACAAAAGGGCATGATTCGCCCATCTGAGGATACTCCAAACCGGCTGAATTGGCAAATTTCCGGCTCAGGGCAGGCGATTTACGGGGATATTCAGCACAGCAAGAATAGGCGATGAATCCGTACTTGTAACTGCTAAGTGACCAGCCAAAAATAACTGCCCCTTTCGTTGCGGCACTGACCGAGTGAACTCGGGCTCTTTGGGCGCTTTGCGCCAATGGTGGCCCTCCGGCGACCAGTTAATCGGCGTGATTTTGGACGGCGAAGATACTGTGTGAGGCCGTCCATTGGCCGCAGGCCTGAAGCGCTCGACTTCAGTCGGCAATCACAAAAAGGGAACTAATTCTTGGCTATACTGAAAAAACCTTCAACACGGAGGCACAGAGTGCACGGAGGAAAAAAGGCGAGGTTTGGAGAGGAATTTCTCTGTGAACTGCTACTATTTTCTCCGTGTCCTCCGTGTCTTCGTGGTGAAATAACCTTTTTTCAGTGAAGCCATTCTTGGACGCGTACTAAGGTCGTTTTCGCTTGAATGAACCTGACAGGTTCTTTTGGCAACGATTCAGAGCCTTACACGCTTCATTGCTGGCTAAAGACCGCACATTCTACCGCCAACGTCACGAGAACCTGTCAGGTTTGAGTGGGAAAAGGTAACTGCTAATGTAGCTTTGTTTACTCGACACGGATAGGACGAAACACGGATAAAATCTTTTTCGAATGACTTCGTGTCTTCGTTTCCGTCGTGTCTTCGTGGCAAAAGGGGACGATTGGGGCCAACTACCTTGGCAGTTACGGGAAAAGACAACCAACAGGCATACGTTAGCAGTTACCCGAACTTTCTCAAAGGCCATTGCTGGCAGACAGCTCACGCTTGGCATTATGCTGCTGCTGACAAAACTCAAAGACGAATGAACAATGATGAAAGGCCAAATCAGCATGGTTTTCACTTTGATCATCACTCATTAATCATTGATTCGAGTATGATTGAGCGGAAAGCGGGGAGTCCGCCTCGCAGTGGGTTATACCAATAATGTCTAATGCAGATTTCACCCATCTCCCAGCTATCGAATTGTCACTTGATGCAGAAAACCACCGGCCCGATAAAACGGACTACCCCGATCTTGCGTTTCTCCCGCTCATGTGGCTGGAGAGCAAATCCATCAAGGCCCGGGCCATCTTCTCCGGATCATGCCGCCACGGATGCTCGGGCTCCTGCAATGAGCTGGTGAGCAGACGATAACCGCCTTGTTGCTCGACAGGCAACGGCACCCACTCAGAAGCGCCTCCAGGCGGGGGCGCTGCCGGAATGGCATCATTGGCCAGCACGTAATGAAACAGATTGCCGCCAGCATGACGCTCCAGCGCCATCACATGATCATCCACGTCATAGCCATCTGTCTCCCCCGGCTGGGTGGCGATATTGCACACATACACCTTCAGCGCCCGTGAAGCGCGCAGCGCTTCGGCAATGCCCGGAACCAGCAAATTGGGGATCACGCTGGTGTAAAGGCTGCCGGGCCCGGCGATAATCATATCGGCGTTCAAAATGGCCTTGAGAGATTCGGGATAAGCCGGAGGATTATCTGGTTCCAGATAGACGTGTTGGATGCGTTTCCCTCGCCCCAGTTTTGGAATCAGGGATTCGCCGCGAATGCGTTCGATCCGGCCTTCATCATCCACCGCATCCGCCACCAGTTGCACCAGCGATAACGTGGAGGGCAGCACGCGCCCCCTCACCGCCAGCACCTTGTTGGACATGAGCAATCCCTGCTCAAAGGAGCCGGTCACCCCCGCCATGGCCGCCAGATAGAGATTGCCGAAAGCGTGTCCCCGCAGTCCGGCGCCTTCGGGAAAGCGGTATTGAAACAGACGCTGTGTGATGTCCTCAGCCTGAGACAGGGCCGCTAGATTGTTGCGAAAATCTCCGGGCGGCAGCAATCCCATCTCCCGTCGCAACCGGCCCGAACTGCCGCCATCATCCGCCACAGTGACGATGGCGGTGATATTG
>Ga0256832_1003646_pt1 | contig 10443 bp, 9 predicted proteins | sample 134614metaG_FD_190534 | JGI IMG/M metagenome (GOLD analysis project Ga0256832, IMG submission 190534) | Hydrothermal vent microbial communities from Lau Basin, Pacific Ocean - 134-614 | ecosystem: Environmental > Aquatic > Marine > Hydrothermal vents | place: Pacific Ocean: Lau Basin | collected...
CTATGCTGTACTCTTGCTGACGATTCTGATCGGTACGCCCATCCTCAGCCTGATCGGTTCCATCGGCGTGGCCTTGACCATTGGTCTGAGAAAGGGTGGTATTATCCTGTCGCTGCTGGTACTGCCGCTGTATGTGCCGGTATTGATCTTTGCCGCCAGCGCGGTGGACATGGCCTCCGGCGGGCTGTCCGCGACGCCGCAGATCTCGATGATGCTGGCATTCCTGTTTCTGTCGCTGTCGCTGTCGCCCTGGGCCACGGCGGCCGCGCTTCGAATGAGCATGAGCTGAGGACCAAGCCCAAATGTGGAAATGGTTTCATCAATGGGGTTCACCGCCCCACTTCTATCGCAGAGCGGGTCGTTGGCTGCCCTGGCTGGGCGGCCTGTTCGCGATCTTCTTCTTGACTGGCCTGGTGGACGGGCTGGTGTTCGCACCGGCCGATTATCAGCAGGGAGACAGCTATCGCATCATCTATGTGCATGTCCCGGCGGCCTGGATGTCGATGTTTATCTACATGGTGATGGCGGTCTGCGGCGTCATCGTGCTGGTCTGGCGCATGAAAATGGCCGAAATCGTGCTGATTTCATCGGCGCCGATCGGAGCCAGCTTTACTTTTCTGGCTCTGGTTACCGGTTCGCTGTGGGGCAAGCCGATGTGGGGCACCTACTGGGTTTGGGACGCGCGGTTGACTTCCGAGTTGATCCTGCTGTTCCTGTATCTGGGTGTCATCGGTCTCTACGGGGCGATCGACGAGAAACGCATGGCCGGTCGCGCGGTGGCCATACTGGCCATCGTCGGCGCCGTCAACATCCCGATCATCCACTTTTCGGTGGAATGGTGGAACAGCCTGCACCAGGGGCCAACGGTGACCAAGTTCGACAAGCCGTCGATCCACTGGAGCATGCTGTTGCCGTTGCTGCTGATGGCGACGGCTTTTCAGATCTACTATGTCTGGGCGCTGTTTCTCAAGGTGCGCGCCGAGTTGCTGCAACGAGAAAGAAATTCCCGCTGGGTTGAGGAACTGTTTCGATCATGAGCCTGTCTGAGTTTTTCGATATGGGTGGCTATGCCGCCTTTGTCTGGTCCTCCTACGCGCTCACATTGATGGTGCTTGTTCTGAATGTCTGGTTGCCATGGCGACAGCATCGGCAGGCATTGCGCAAACTGAAACGGCTGCATCGGCAGCAGAAGGCTTCGAAATCATGACACCTGCACGCAAGAAACGTCTGTTGCTCATCCTGCTGATGGTTGCCGGTATCGGGGTGGGCGTTGCCTTTGCCCTGAAGGCGCTCAATCAGAACCTGATGTTCTTCTTCTCGCCTTCGGACATCGTTGCCGGAAAGGCTCCGCAGAACAAGGATTTCCGTGTCGGTGGCGTGGTGGTCGAGGGCAGCGTCAGGCGGCCTGGTGATGGCCTTACCGTGGAGTTCGATCTCACCGACAATGCCGAGTCCATGACCGTCAAGTACACCGGAATTCTGCCCGATCTGTTCCGCGAGGGGCAGGGCATCATCGCAAACGGTCGGCTCGATTCAAAAGGTGAATTCGTCGCCAACGAGGTGCTGGCCAAACACGACGAGAACTATATGCCGCCCGAGGTGATGGATGCGATGAAGAAATCCGGGCAGGCCATGCCGAGCATGCCATCCTCCAACTGATTCCCTACCGAGAGCCCGATCATGATTCCCGAGCTAGGACATTTTGCATTGATACTGGGCCTGTGCATCGCACTGGCGCAATCCTTCTTCACTCTGATCGGCGCACAGAAGGGCTACGCGCGCTGGATTGCCCTCGCTCGACCGGCCGCCTACGGACAGCTGTTGTTTGTCGGTCTGTCCTATGCCGCGTTGACCTGGGTCTTCCTGACCAACGATTTCTCGGTGCTTTACGCCGCGCAAAATTCCAATTCCCATCTGCCCTTGTTGTATCTGATCTCGGGCGTCTGGGGTGCCCATGAGGGATCGCTGCTGCTCTGGGCGCTGATCCTCTCCGGCTGGACTGCGGCCGTGGCCACATTCAGTCGCAGTGTGCCGAAGGTGATGCTGGCTCGGGTCATTGGTGTGATGGGGTTGATCAGCGTTGGTTTCCTGCTGTTCATCCTGATCACCTCCAATCCCTTCGAACGACTGCTGCCGGCAGCCGTGGAAGGCCGAGATCTCAACCCCTTGCTGCAGGACCCGGGCCTGGCAGTGCATCCGCCGATGCTGTATTTCGGTTATGTCGGCTTTTCGGTGGCCTTCGCCTTTGCCATTGCGGCCCTGATTTCCGGCCAGGTGGATTCCGCCTGGGCCCGCTGGTCGCGCCCCTGGACCAATATCGCCTGGATGTTCCTGACCCTCGGTATCACGCTGGGCAGCTGGTGGGCCTATTACGAGTTGGGCTGGGGTGGTTGGTGGTTCTGGGATCCGGTGGAGAACGCCTCCTTCATGCCCTGGCTGATCGGAACCGCATTGATCCATTCCCTGGCGATTACCGAGAAGCGCGGCACCTTCAAGGCCTGGACGGCGCTGCTGGCGATCTTCGCCTTCTCGCTGAGCCTGCTCGGTACCTTTCTGGTCCGATCCGGAGTCCTGACTTCGGTACACGCCTTTGCGAGCGACCCCGAGCGTGGCGTATTCATCCTCATCTTCCTGGTGCTAGTGGTCGGCTCCTCCCTGCTGCTCTATGCCTGGCGCGCTCCGACGCTGAAATCCGCCGCGGTGACCAACTTGCTGTCGCGCGACATGGCGCTGCTGCTTAACAATATCTTCCTCACTGTCGCCTCGGCAGCCATCCTGCTCGGCACCGTCTATCCGATCTTCGCCGAGGCCATGGGCGGCAAGATTTCGGTGGGGCCTCCCTATTTCAATGCCGTGTTCATCCCGCTGACCGCTCCCATCGCGGTATTGATCGGCGTAGGCATGCTCGTGCGCTGGAAGAAGGATAACTGGAATCGCCTGCTCGGCGTGCTGAAATGGCCCCTGCTTGCGACCGTGATTCTGTCTGTGGCCCTGGCCTCCCTGTTGCCGGAGTGGAACTGGGCAGCCTATGCCGGCATTACCCTGGCCCTGTGGATCACGGCCACAGTGGCCGAGGCACTGATGGAACGCCTGCGGGGCCGCAGTCTGGCCTCGGCCCTGCGCACTACGCCGCGGGGATTCTACGGCATGCTGCTCGGGCACCTGGGTATCGCCTTCTTCATCATCGGCATTACCCTGGTCAGCCTCTACAACCAGGAGAAGGATATCCGCATGAAGCCGGGCGATACCTTCGAAATGGAAGGCTACAGCTTTACCTTCAACGGCGTCACCACGACCCGGGTCAAGAACTACAACGCGCAAAGAGGCGAGTTCCTCGTGCGCGGAAAGAATGGCTATGAAACCATCATGCATCCGGAAAAGCGCGTCTATCTGGTGCAGAAGAACCCGATGACCGAAGCCGCCATCGATGCGGGCATTACCCGTGATCTGTTCATCGCGCTGGGCGAGGAAGTCGACAAGACCGACGGAAGCTGGGCTATCCGCATCTACTACAAGCCCTTCATCCGCTGGATCTGGCTCGGCGGTATCATCATGGCCCTGGGCGGCCTGATTGCCGCCACCGACAAGCGCTATCGTCAGATGGCGCGTCGCAATGTGCGAGTTCCTGAGGCAGCAGCCATCGGAGGAGCGCTGTAATGCGATTCCTGCTTCCGGTCATCATATTCGTTCTACTCGCCGGTTTGCTGGGCTGGGGGTTGACTCGCGACCCCAAGGAAGTGCCTTCCCCGCTGATCGGCAAGCCTGCGCCGGAGTTTACGGCGCCGACCCTGCTGGACCCCTCGAAGACCTTTTCCACGCGGGATTACCTGGGCAAGGTGTGGGTGCTCAATGTCTGGGCCTCCTGGTGCGTGGCCTGCCGAGCCGAACATGAATACGTCACCCAACTCGCCAATATGAATCTGGTACCCGTGGTCGGCCTCGATTACAAGGATACGGCCGCCGATGGCCGGGCCTGGCTTGGGCAGTTGGGCAACCCCTATACCGTAATTCCCACCGACGAGAAGGGGCAGATCGGCATCGACTGGGGCGTCTACGGCGTACCCGAGACCTTTCTGGTCGATCGCAACGGGATGATTGCCTACAAGCATATCGGGCCGATCAATGCCGATTCCCTTCGCGACATTATCGTGCCCAAAATCAAGGAGCTGCTGAAATGAAGCTTGCGAATCTGCGCTGGCTGGCGCTGCTCGTTCTCTGGCTGGGTCTGGCCTGGCCGGCCTGGTCGAGAATCGAGGCCCTGGAGTTCAAGAATCCCCAGGTGGAGAAGGATTACTACACCCTGATCGACGAACTGCGTTGCCTGGTGTGCCAAAATCAGAATCTCAAGGATTCCAATGCCGACCTGGCCAAGGATCTGCGTCAGCAGACCTACCAGATGCTGCAACAGGGCAAAAGCAAACAGGATGTGGTCGATTACATGGTGGCCCGGTACGGTGATTTCGTGCTCTATCGGCCGCCATTGAAGAACAGCACCCTGTTGCTGTGGGTGGGTCCCTTTGTGTTGCTGCTGCTGGTCCTGGTGTTGGTATTGCGACGCATCCGCCGCAATCGCAGCGTGGAACCCCCCGAACCCGAAAACCTCGAGCAGGCCCATCATCTGCTCGCCGACGACGAGCAGAAGACGACATGATATTCGGAGCCCTGGCTGTACTCCTCATCCTGCTGGCCCTGGCCTTTCTGGTCATTCCCCTGCTGCGGGAGCCGAAGGAAGATGAAACCGTTGATCGCGAGCAGCAGAACATCGCCATCGCCCGTGACAAGAAGGCTCTGCTGGAGCAGCAACTGGCCGATGGCCAGATGACGAAAGAGGAATACGAGGATGCCCTGAAGGATCTGGAAGCCTCGCTGGCGCTGGACCTGGAGCGCCAGCAGCGCATGCAGCAGAATCGGCTGGCCGGCAAATGGGCCGTAATCGTGTTTGCGATTCTGGTTCCCGGGCTCAGTGTATTCATGTATTACGAACTGGGCGATTACCGCGTGATCCAGAATCCGGAGCTGACCGTGGCCCGCGCCGAAACCGCCTCCGACCCGTCGCGCCCGCCCTTGAGCATGGATCAGATGATCCAGAAGGTCCGCGATCATCTGAAGGAGAACCCGGACGATGCCCGTGGCTGGTTCATTCTCGGCCGTGCGCTGATGTCGATGCAGCAATATGCCGATGCCCTCACTGCCTACCAGCGCAGTTACGATCTGGCGCCCGAGGAGCCCACCGTGGCGCTGGCGCTGGCCGATGCGCTGGCGATGACGCGCGGCGGCAGGATGGAAGGCGAACCGGAACAACTGGTGCAGAAGGTACTGCAGGCGACGCCGAACGAGCCCACGGCCCTGTGGCTGGGCGGTCTGGCCGACGATCAGGCCGGCCGCTACCGGGATGCCTACGACAAGTGGACCCGGCTGTTGCCGCTGTTGCAGGGCGACCCGGAATCCGAAAACGAGGTGCGCACGCTGATTGCGGCCTTGCGCAAGAAACAGCCGGATCTGCCGCAGGATGCTGCACCGACGCCCGTGGCGGCATCGGGCGAAGCGGTCACGCTCCAGGTCGATGTCGATGCCTCGCTGCTGGAGAAGGCGCAGCCGTCGGACAAGGTATTCATCTATGCCAAGGCGGCTTCCGGTCCGCCCATGCCCCTGGCCGCGCGCCGCGTTGTGGTGGCCGATCTGCCGATCGAGGTGACCCTGTCCGATCGCGATGCCATGCTGCCGCAGATGAAGCTCTCTTCCTTCGACCGCATCATCGTCGGGGCACGCATCTCCAAGTCCGGAAATCCGGTGGCCTCCAGTGGCGATCTCTATGCCGAGTCGGCACCGCTCGAGCGCAGCAAGCTGGACGGTCCGGTGCCGCTGATCATCGACAAGGTCAAGCCCTGATCCTTCCGCGAAGTTCGCAAGAGAGTTTCGGGACCGCTTTCAAGTTGTGAGAGCTGCTTCGGGCAGGCGATCCGGTTGCCAATGCTCGACACCCCAATCCAGCAACTCCCGGGGCATCGCCCCGCGCAAGTCACGGGGCGGTGCCTGGCCGAGAAACTCCAAAGCTTCGAACAGCAACTCGCCGGCTCTTGACCGGTTCAGCGCCTGCGCGCCGGTCTGCTTGGACAGCTTTCTGCCTGGCTCGGCATAGACCAGCGGCAGGTGCAGATAGCGGGGCAGGGGCAGGTTCAGCCGGCTTGCCAGGTAACGGTGCACGAAGCTGACATCGAGCAGGTCCGCACCGCGCACGATGTCCGAAACCCCCTGAAAGGCATCGTCGACGACTACCGCCAGGTGGTAGGCGTAAATGCCGTCCACGCGCTTGAGCACCACATCGCCTACTTCCCCGGCGAGATCCAAGTGTCGTGGCCCGCAGTGGCGGTCTTCGAACTCGATCACTGCAGGTCCATCGATGCGCAGGCGCAGGCTGTGTCCGGCAGGATCGAGATTCCGGTTGCGGCAATGCCCGGGATAGATCAGTCCCAGCGGCCCCTGCCGCACCTTCTCCTCGATCAACTGACGGCGGCTGCAACGGCAGGCGTAGAGCAGCCCCTGTTCCGTCAATTGCTGCAGAATAGCCTCATAGGCTTCGAAACGCTGGCTCTGGTACAACACCGGGCCATCCCAGTAAAGACCGAAGGCTTCCAGCGTGGCCAGGATATCGTCGGCGCTGCCGGCCTGTACCCGGGGCGTATCCACATCCTCCATGCGCAACAGCCACCGGCCCTGTTGCGAATGCGCATCCAGATAACTGCCAACGGCAGTGACCAGCGAGCCGAAATGCAACGGGCCGGAAGGAGTGGGGGCAAAACGGCCGGTGTAGGCGGCGTTGTCGGTCATGATTCAGATGGCGGTCCTGCGTCCCGGAAGTTGCTTGCGCAGCAGTTCGAGGTATTCGCTCTCGGGCAGGGGGCGTGAGAACAGGAATCCCTGGATCATGTGGCAGTCGCGCTGGGAAAGGAATTCCAGCTGTTTCTGCGACTCGACGCCTTCGGCGATGACCTCCTTGCCCAGTTCCCTCCCCATCAACAGGATGGCGCTGACCAGCTTGGCATCCTGCTCGTCCTCGCCGATGTCCTGCACGAACTCGCGGTCGATCTTGATGATGTCGATGGGGAAGGCGCGCAGGTGGGAAAGAGAGGACTGGCCGGTGCCGAAATCGTCGAGTGCGATGCGGAAGCCGGCACGGTGCAACTGCTGCAGCGTGGACGAGGACTGACGCATGTCGCTGAGCAGGGTGTCCTCGGTGATTTCCAGTACCACCATTTGCGGAAAGTCACACACTTCCATCAACAATCGGGTGATGCCTTCGCGGTAGCGTTGATGACTGAAGATCGTCGAGGCCAGGTTGATCGACAGGCGCAGTCGAATTCCGAGTTCCTGATACAGTTTCTTCTGGAAGGCCAGGCCGTTGCGGATCACCCAGCGTGTCAGGTCGTACATCAGCATGCGGTCTTCGAGCAGGCACAGAAAGGCGCCAGGGTAGAGCAGACCGCGCTTCGGGTGTTTCCAGCGCAGCAACGCCTCGCAGGCGAAATGTCTCGGATTGCGCAGGTCGATGATCGGTTGGTAGTGGAGGCGGAACTGGTCTCCGGTGATGGCCTCGCGCAACTCGTTTTCGAAATTGATCAGGGACTGCTCCGAGTTCTCCAGCGCGGCATCGAAGAGCGTGTACTGGTTTCGCCCCTGGGTCTTGGATTGATACATGGCGATATCGGCATAGCGCAGCAGGGTCTCGGGGTCTCGACCGTGCAGGGGCGAAAGGGCCACGCCAATCGAGGTGGAGGCGTGAATTTCCTGGCCGTCGATATCGTAGGGCCTCTGGAAAAGGCGGATGATCTTGCGTGCCAGCACCTCGGCCTGCGCCGGATTCTCCAGGTTCTCGATGATGACTGCGAACTCGTCGCCGCCGAGCCGTGCAATGGTGTCTTCCTCTCGCAGGCAGTTGCGCAGGCGCTGGGCCGTCTGCTGCAACAGCTTGTCGCCGAAAAGGTGCCCCAGCGAATCGTTGATCAGCTTGAAACGGTCGAGATCCAGCAGCATGACGGCGGTGCTGCAGTCGCTGCGGGATTTCAGCTTCAGCGCGTGATCGAGGCGCTCGTTGAACATCAGGCGGTTCGGCAACTGGGTCAGCACATCATGGTGGGCGATGTAGTCGAGACGCTGTTCGCGGTTGTGAATGCGCTGACTCATCTGGTTGAAAGCCGCAACCAGTTCCCGGATTTCGCTTGTGGATGCCGAGACTTCCAGCGATTGCGCCATGCCGCGAGACTGCAGGTAGAGGGCCTTGCGCAGTTGCTCGATAGGCCGGAGCATGTTGCGGCTGGTGAAAAGGTAGCCGAAGACGGCGAACAGCAGGCCGCCCAGGGTCAGGATCATGATCGCGCGGGCGAACTGCTGGTTGATTCGGTTGAGGTTTTCGATATCGCGCACCGATTGTCGCTGCAGCTCGCGCTGGAGCAGCAATGACAGCTGGTTGTATCGCTGCATCAGAGATTCGAGCTTGCGCAGTTCTATGATATCGCGCCTCCAGTCCGGCTGGCGCAGCATCCGGATGGTATCCTCGCTTATCTGCCGCCACTGGCGGGAGATCTTCTTCAGCTGGGGCAGGTAGTAACTCTTGATGAAGAAATATTCATCGCTGCTGATGGTTTCGTTGAAGCGGCCGAGCTTCTGGTCGAAGCTGTCGAGCAGCAGGTAGAGATTCTCGATGCGCCGCTCGATGGTTTCGCTGGGGCGGCCGAAGATGCCCAGACGGTTGGCGGCGAGGAGACGGAACTCGGATACGATCAGGGACCACAGGTTGCGCAGGTCCAGAAGATTGATCAGCAACTGGTGGGCTTCGGGATTGTCGTCGCCTTCCAGATCGTTGCGCATCTCGTTGAACAGGTTGCGCACCCGTTCGTTGATCGGCAGCATCTTCGAAAACATGTTGCCGGTAGCCGGGATCCAGCGTTCGTTGTCGCTGCGTATGGCCACCAGACGTACACTGGCCTGGTGCATCGCCAGCGGGATCTGGATGACGAAATCGTTGAGCGCCTCGGCATCGATTTCGTCAAATACGCGAATATCGATGCGGGACGCGAGATCCACCAGACGGAACAGAGAACCGATGACTTCGGGTTTGGAGGTGATTTCGGGATCGAGGCTGAACTGGTAGATCTGTACCCGCACCTGGTGAAACTGGTCCATGACCTGTTTCAGTTGTTCTTCCGCCCGGTTGCGCTCGATGATGTTCTGACGGGTGGTCTGGCTGCTCAGGGAAATCTCCGTCCAGCTATAGAAGGAGAACAGCAGCATTGACAGCACCGCGACCACGGCGAACAGGATGTACCGCAATCGATAGGAATGCAGCCCGTGGCGAATGCTTTCTTCAGTCATGAGTCTGGTGCATGGATTTCCTCTCCCCGGACTCCGTACAGCCAGGTTAGTCCTTTATAGTAGTAGATTTTCGAGCATTTTCCGGTAGATACGGGTCAGTGCCTCGAGATCTGCGACCCGCACATGTTCGTTGATCTTGTGAATGCTTTCGTTGACCGGGCCAAGTTCCAGCACCTGGGTTCCGGTGGGTGCGATGAAACGGCCGTCGGAGGTCCCGCCGGCGGTGGACATCTCGGTTTCGATGCCCTGGACATCGCGGATGGCCCTGCGCGCGGCTTCCAGCAGGGGGCCGGTTTCGGTGATGAAGGGCAGGCCGGACAGGTTCCAGTCGATGCGGTAGGCGAGGCCGTGCTTCTTCAGCATCGCCTCGATCTGCTGCTGCAATCCCTCCGGCGTCTGCACGGTGGAGAAACGCAGGTTGAAATCGACCACCAGCTCGCCGGGGATGACGTTGGTAGCGCCGGTCCCGGCGTGGATATTGGAGATCTGCAACGTGGTGGGTGGGAAGAACTCGTTGCCCGAGTCCCATTCCACGGCGACCAGTTCGGCGAGAAAGGGGGCGGCCCGGTGCACCGGGTTGTCGGCCAGGTGGGGATAGGCCACATGGCCCTGTGTTCCCTCGATGACCAGCCGGGCTCCGAGGGAGCCGCGCCGCCCGTTCTTGACCACATCGCCGAGCACTTCGGTGCTCGAGGGCTCGCCGACCAGGCACCAGTCGATCTTCTCGCCGCGTGCCTGCAGGGTTTCGACCACCTTCACCGTGCCGTTTCGGGCCGGGCCTTCCTCGTCGCTGGTGATCAGAAAGGCGATCGAGCCGCGGTGATCCGGGTGCTCGGCAAGGAATTCCTCGCAGGCGACGATGAAGCAGGCGATGCTCGACTTCATGTCGGCCGCTCCGCGGGCATAGAGCATGCCGTCTCGGATCTGCGGCTCGAAGGGCGGGCTGTCCCAGTCTTCCAGCGGCCCGGTGGGCACCACGTCGGTATGGCCGGCAAAGGCGAAAACCGGGCCGGAGTCGCCGCGCCGCGCCCACAGGTTGGTCACCTCGCCGAATGGGAGGGTTTCGCAGTCGAA
>Ga0256832_1003647_pt1 | contig 10441 bp, 11 predicted proteins | sample 134614metaG_FD_190534 | JGI IMG/M metagenome (GOLD analysis project Ga0256832, IMG submission 190534) | Hydrothermal vent microbial communities from Lau Basin, Pacific Ocean - 134-614 | ecosystem: Environmental > Aquatic > Marine > Hydrothermal vents | place: Pacific Ocean: Lau Basin | collected...
ACTGTTTTTTATAACCTTATACCTCTTTCATATATAACATCATTAAAATCATATACTTATGCGTATGGCACGCCTTTTGTTATACATTATGCAAAATACAATTTAAAAGGATTTAAAATTGGAAAACTTATTGTCTGGTGATTTAAAAATCAGTACAACCAATGACCAGGATGGTCGTACGTATTATACAATTCGGGTTGCATTTTCGGAGAAAGACATTCTTACCATAAATAAGAATAGCATCAATGAGCTCATGGATGAGTTACCCGAAATTATTTCCTCGGCCATACAGGCCAGGATGATACAAGAGAATAATATCAATTAGGAGTCCCTATGAGAATTTTCATTTGCGAGCAGGACAACAGCCGTGCCAGGTCAATGGAAGCGCTTTTGGCTGATTACAGCTATAAAGTGGTAACCATCCAAAAAAATAACGACCTGTTTAAGCGCGTAACCCAGCAAAAACCCGCTGTGATTATCATAAATGAAAGTTTTACGGATGATGCCGGCATTGATACTTTAAACCGTCTGAAAAATGATCCGGAAACGGAAAAAATCCCCATTATTTTTATTGGCAAGGATGAACAGATACTGGACCATGCCCACTCAACGGAACATAACATGCTTGAGATTGTCAACGAGCCGGTTAAGATTAAAAACCTGCGCCACTATATCGATCGTTGGACAACTTTAAAAAGTATTTACGTGAAGCACTAAGATGGAATTATTTTTATTTATTCAGGTGATAATTGCAGCTATCTGGGTAATCTATAAGGGAATAAATATCAAGGATGATATTTTACCGTGAAGCGGGTCTATCGATCCGCTTCTTTTTTTGTATCACTGTCGACGATTCGCTTTAAAACATCCTCAAACACCTTAATCATCTCTTTCAGATCCCGCGCATCCCGGGACGTATATTTTTTAGGCTCTCTGTGCTCCAGTTGAACAACACCGATCGCCTGCTGATCATAATGCAGGGGCAGTGCCATAAAGGCGTGTAATCCGTAGTTGGTTTTTTCATCCTTGCTAAAGCGCGGTATAAAGTATTCACCCTTTTCAATATCATCCAGGAGGTACATTTTATCCCTGGTAATCACCCATCCGCACAAACCGTCTTCCAGTTCGAACTTTTGTCCTTCCCGGCCCGCTTCTTCCATCGATATGGTTTTTACGATATGGGCCGTGGGCGGAAACTTTTCACCGCGATCTTTCATGGCTATCGTCAACTTATGGGCTTCAAATCTCGCAGCAATGCGCTCCACCAGCGCCTCCAGTGCATCATCAAGGCCGGATACGGACAACAGCGACTGGTATAAGTCCATTTCCGTGCGCCAGCGGCTTTTTTCGATTTGGGTGTTAATCTTAAAAACAAAATCCTGTATGGTCTCCCGGCATAAACTTTCCAGCTTTAAAGGCACATCCAGATCCTGGGCGCCAAAAAAGCCACTGCTTTTGGCGTCAAAAATCCAGTACAGGGCATGGCCTTCATCCAAAGGCATACGCTGGATATAGATAGAACCGGGCTTGTAGTTGATCCCGTCATACAAGCTGTTTAGATGCACATCTTCACGCAGGTGATTTTCGATAAGGATATTTTGTCCGCTGTTTTTTATAAGCGAAAAGATGGCCGTAAAATCCGTACTACGCGGTTTTAACGGCAAATCACCGGTTTTGGAGGCCAGCAAGGTCAAGGTGTCCTCCTCCTCCAATAAAAAATAACCGTGTTGCGGATGCAGGAACTGAAAAGCAATATCAAACAACCGGCTTAAATAGACCGATAAACGCCCTTCCTGCAAGGAAAGCAATATGGATAGCCTGGGGGTTTCATCGGGGGACGTCATTACATCTTCCGGCCGGGGCGCGGGCTTGGGAGAGGGGGATTCGACCGCGACCGCCGAATGCGGTTCTTCGGGCAAGGAGGCAGGCGTCCGAACCGTACCCGCGGAATATATATCATACAAGATATATACAAAACCGCCAAACAAGGCCAGCTTGAAGATAAAGAGAAGCGTTGCGCTAAAAAAACTAACGTTGAAAAAGGCAGCCAGTACGAATAATACTACCGCGATAATATAATTACGCATCGTTTATCCTTTGAAATAGTAAAAGTTAAGGATAAACAGCATGAAAACCAAAAGACGGCCTTTAGTGCTTGTCGCCCACCAAATTTATCTGCTGAAGATCGGCGTTCGCCTGGTTCTTCTTCAACGAATCCTGCAGAGAAGCCTGGTCCGACACTTCACTGCTGCGCTGTTTGTTTATCTTTACCCCGGATACCGTTGTGGATATGGTTGAAGCCGGCACAACATTATTCTGGAGCATATTTTCTTCCACACCGATGTCGGTAAAAATAAACATATAGGCGGCCGCCAGCAAAATTCCTCCGGAAAACACCACCGACAATCCGCGCCTGCTGCGCAGGGGTTTCTCACCTTCCTGCACATAAGCCATGATGCGCTGGCGAAGTTCCATATCAAAATTATCCGGAGCCTTTACGGTGGGGAGGTTTTGTAACTGCCGGCGAATACTCATCGCCTCGCTGAACAGCTGCTTACACTCAGGATCGTTTTCCAAAAACTGTTCCAACTCCCTTTTGGTTTGCGGATCGAGCATGCCCTCTATATAGTCGTTTAAAAAATTCTTCGCTTTGTCACAATCGAGCATAGGCCAACTCCTCAATTAGTCTCTGGCAATTTTTTTCAAATCCTTCTGGAGGCGCAGCCTGGCACGATTAACCCGCGACTTTACCGTACCCAGAGGAATATTTACAATACTAGCAATTTCTTCGTAGGAGAAGCCCTGAATATCCCGTAACAATATAACCTGACGGAATTTCGGGGATAATTTGTTTATCGCCTTATGGACTTCATCATCGGTGATGACATTATCCGTATAGCGATCGGGAGTGATGTTTTTATCCGGCAGCTCAAAGTCCTTATCGGTGGACATGTAGTTGTTAATGGAAAAAAAACTGCGGCGACGGCGCTTGCGCAATTCCGTTTTGGCCAGATTACCCGCGATTGTATATATCCACGTGGAAAACCGGGCGATTTCCCGGTAATAATGTTTATTCTTGTACAAACGCAGAAAGGTTTCCTGAAGAATATCTTCTGCGTCGGTACGATCACCTACAAATCGATAAATATAATTCATCAACGGGTCTTTATATCTTTTAACCAGCAAATCATAGGCGTAAGCGTCGCCTTGCTGAAAACGGGCTATCAGTTGCTCATCCGTGGGTTCGCTACCGGTTTCCTGTTTTGCCGATTTTTCTTTTATAGTCATTTCAATCACGTTTCGTTTAACATGGAGAGGAACCTGTGGTTCCCGTTTTTTTTTATTTTTCCTAAAAATAGAGGTACTTTCTATACTCTGCAAATATTGTAACAAATCATTTGCATCAAAGGAAGGCTTTTTTCGCCGCTGCTTTTACTCTTCCAATCGGTCTCCTGGATCAGAACCAGCACCTGCTCCAACTGTTGACGGTTATACCTTTTAAGCGCTTCATTCATTTTTTTTAACTGAAAATCGCGCACCCCCAGTACCCTGGCATAGGAACGGGTTTCCGTCGTGGCCCGTAAAACGGCATAGGTACTCAGCTTGCGAAAAAAACCAAACAAGATCACCAGAAGCATATTGATGTTTTCACCGTTTTCCAGCAACATGGTGGCAATCCGCATACTTTTTTTAATATCGCGGACAGCCAGGGCATCCTGCAGGGCAAACACATTATACTCTCGCGACATACCCGTGGCCGCGATAATATCATCCAAGTCAATTTTACCCTGTGGCTTGTAATTGTTTATTTTGTCCAGTTCATTCTCGATCATCAACAGGTTTGTACCCACATAATCACTAAAGGCGGCCACCGCTTCACCGGTAAACTCCCGGCCCCGCTCCTTTACCCGTGAAATAATCCACTCCTGTATTTTCCAGTCCGTAACCGGCTTACAGTCCACCCGTGGTATTTTAGCCGCTATTTTTGTTAAGGCCGCGCTTTTATCGCTATCGGCGATGAGCAGCAACAGGGTGGCCGCCTGCGGGGCACTCAGATAATTTATGAAGAGATCAATATCGGCCACCGATATCTTTGCCGCATCCTTTACAATCACCAGCTTCCGGTCCGAAAGCATGGGAAACCCCATGCAGGCGCTTACAATATCGGGAAAGGAAACATCGGTGCCCTGCATCACTATGCGGTTCAGACTCCGCGCCCCCGGATCCGGAAACAGGCTTTTATCCAGAGCCGAAAGTATCTGATCCTGAAAAAACTTTTCCTTGCCACCGATCAGATAGACCGGTTCCAGCTCTTTTTTACGGATAAGCCCCAGCATTTGTGCCGGTGTGAGTGCCGCCATGTCAATTCTCCGCCTGTAACTTTTTATTCATAACTTTATTAAAAACCAGCCCCAGCAAAAGGATTATCCCCCACTGCAAAAAGGTGTTGCCCAGGCTGTAAATATTGCTCAGGCTCCAGATATGCGTATCCCAGGTGGTGGACTGATACAACCACCAAGCCAGCATGGCGACAAACTCCAAGGGTAAGACAACATAAAACAACACCTTAAGCGCAACTGCCAACCAACCCTTTCTACTCCGGCCGGGAAACCATTGGGGCATAAAGAAGTCCACCCCCATTTTAATCGCCACCAGTGTAAAGAAGAAGCCGCTGACCATCAACCCCACACCCCAAACCCAGTCCTGATTGTTAAAAACATCCAGGGACAAAGCCGACGGCGCGCCGGCCACAGCGGTAAGGGCCACAATGATCAGCACCGCCTTTCTTCGGCTCATTCCAAAGTCAATCAACAGCCGGGTCGCCAGTTCCAGCATGGCCAGCAGACTGGACAGGGCGGCAAAAAAGAGGGCCAAAAAGAAGACGGCGGCAAACACCACGCCACCGGGCATGTGGGCAAAAAGCTGCGGAATAACAATAAACGCCACCCCCTGATTGCCTGCTTCCAGAGCGGTGGTGGCATCGGCTACCGTGGCGCTCAGGGCAAAAACCGTGGGAATAATCGCCAGGGCCGCCAGTATGGAAGCCAGGTTATTCCCGATACCGGTGATAAACACATTTTGCGTCACATTCTCCCGGGAACGGGCATAAATGGCGTAAGTCAGGATCAGCCCCCAGCCGGCACCGGTGGACCAGGCCGATTGCGAAAGCCCCTCCAGCCACACCTTGTAGTTCAGCAAGGCCGCGGGCTCAAAAGCAAAAAGATAGGACAGGCCGGTGGATGCCCCGTTAAGCGATACCGCCTTAACGGCGGAAACCAACAGCAGAATATATAACAGAGGAATGATCACTTTTGAAAAACGCTCTATCCCTTTTACCACGCCGGAATAGATGATGACCCCGGCCATGAACAGAGCCACCAGGTGATAATAGAGTGGCTCCATGCCGCCGGTGAAGTTTTGCCAATAAACCGCCGAATCGGGCAGGGAAACCAGGTTCCCGCTCAGGGCCAGAAGAGCATACTTCAAACTCCAGCCACTGACCACACTGTAATAGAACATGATAGCACTGGTACAAAAAGCGACAAACCAGCCCACCCAGGTAAAGCGCTCACCCAGGGCCTTTTTAAAAGCCGCCAGTACCCCGAGGCGATAGGTCTTGCCCAGGGAAAACTCTACCATCAGCAGGGGCATGGACCACAGAAACAAAAAAAGAAGCCAGGGAATCAGGAAAGCACCGCCATACTCCCCGGCAATACGGGGAAAACGCCAGATATTTCCCGCCCCGATGGCCATGCCCAGGGTAGCGGCGATCAGACCAAAGCGGGAGGTAAAGGTCTCTTTTCCTGTGGAACTCATTCCTTAACCCCAGATATACAGATAACTCAATCCCAAAGCGGCCAGGGCATAACAGTAGTAGCCGAACCACTGCAACTTACCCTTTTTCACAATATCCAGCAGCAGCTTGATGGCATAGTAACCGGAAATAAAAGCCACCAGCGTTCCCGCCACATAGTTTAGAATCTGCCCGTCACTAAGTCCCGTTTCCATCAAATCCTTCAACTTGAGCAAAGCCGCGCCAAAAACCGCGGGCAGTGACATGATGAAGGAAAACCGGGCCACCTTATCCCGGTCGATACCCATCAGCAGGCCGGTAAAAATGGTGCTGCCGCTGCGTGAAACTCCGGGCAAAATGGCAAAAGCCTGGGCAATACCGATCACAAAGGAGCGCCAACCGTTTAAGGGCGTAGCCTTGTCCTTTAAATAGGGCGTTACCACCATAATGGTCCCGGTAAAAATGAGCATGAAAAAGACAAAGAGCAGACTGTCAAAAATAGCTTCGATTTGATCTTTATACAAAAGACCGACAAAAGCGGCCGGAATACTGGCGACGATGACATATAAGTCCCACCGCAGGTATTCATTAAGCTCGGCATCCCGGCTTTTTTTAATCCAAACGCTGTAGGGGGCGGCAATCATGCGGGTCAATTCATAACGGAAGGCCACCAGGGTTGCCAACAGGGTTCCAAAATGAACAAAAACTTCAAAAGCGATCCCCGTTTCCTGAAAATTTAAAATATTGGCAAATATAACCAAATGGCCCGAGCTGGAAACCGGTAAAAATTCCGTCAATCCTTGTACCAGACCCAAAATGATAGCTTTAATCAGTTCCAAACGACACTCCTGTCCTTATTATAAATTTTCCGGTTAATAAAGGAGGAAATGTATTGAAAACATGCTATGTAAACAAATCGCAAAGCAAGATTCCTTTCCCGGCTTCTTTCGGGCCGCCTGCCGGCCATATCAACCGAATTTGTAAAAAGATGTGTAACCCCGGAGAATCCATAAGCATTTAATGTTTGTAAATATTATCTTGACCCAACATCCGGCGGAGCCTTATGACCGATACCCTTTCGCCGGTCTCGTTTCAACCTTAACACGGAGGCTGTCCATGAGATATATCATACTTATTTTTATCGCTTTTCTTTTATTACCCTCCTGCCAAACCGAAAAAAAGGCGGATGTACAGGAAAACATTCAAAAGGCGCGAAGCCTGGTCAAGGAGTTTGGCGGCACGCTGAAACCCATACTGGTTTCACACTTCAAGAACGACGGTCCCGTGGCGGCTATTGATGTATGCAGTAAAAGTGCGCCGGAAATCGCCCAAAATCTCAGCAAGAAATCGGGCTGGGACATTAAACGGGTCAGCCAAAAACCGCGTAATTTAAAAACTGGTACGGCCGATGCCTGGGAACTGAAGGTTCTGCAATCCTTTATCGCCGCCCAACAAGCAGGCGCCGATGTGGATACGCTGGAACATTACGAAGTGCTCACCCTGGAGGACGGCAGCCGGGTTTTCCGCTATATGAAACCACAAAAGACATTGAAGCTGTGTACGGCCTGTCACGGCACGTCCATCGATCCGGCCATCAGCACAAAGCTGGACGCACTCTATCCCGGCGACCGGGCGCGGGGCTTTAGCGTTGGCGATGTACGCGGTGCCTTTAGCCTGAAACGGAAATTATAGACCGCGACAGACCGGATTTTCCTTTTCCCGGACGAAAAACTTGCTATACAAAAAACAATCCATTATATTCTCACACAGAAAATGACTGATAGTCATTTAATAACAAAGGAGTCAATCACATGGGTATTGCCGAGCGCAAGGAGCGCGAGAAGCAGCAACGGCGCAACGATATCATCGATGCCGCCGAGCGCCTGTTTTTTAAGAAAGGCTATGAAAACACCACCATGGATCAGGTCGCCGAGGAAGCGGAACTGAGCAAGGGCACCCTTTATCTCTACTTTAAGAATAAGGAAGACCTGTACCTGGCCATCAATATACGCGGCATGGGGCTTTTACAGGGTATGTTTCGCCAGGCGGTGCAAAAAGGCAATACGGGAATAGAAAAGGTAGAGAACATCGGCCGGGCCTACTATGAGTTTTCTAAAAAATATCCGGACTATTTCAGTGCCATGATTTATTATGAATCCCGTAATATTCCGGATATGGCCGAAGACTCGTGCTTCCAATCCTGCGAGGAGCAGGGCATGCAGACATTACAGATAGTGGCCGACGCTGTTGACACAGGCATGAAAGACGGTACGATACGTGACGACCTCGACCCGCTGATGGTGGCCACCATCCTTTGGGGACATACCACCGGGATGATTCAGATCCTGGCCCTGAAAGAAGTTCACCTGAGGGAAGTGCACGGCGTAAATATCGAGGAGTTGATAGGAACGTCCCTGAGCCTGACCGCGCGCGGACTGACACCGGAATAGGAACATTTTTTTTACCCTAAAAATGACTAATAGTCATATTTTATGATAGAGTGGAGTATTTTTATATGAGAAAATTAATAATCCTCGGTTTAATCAGCGGCCTGCTGAACCTGCTGGCGGCACAGGCTCCGGAATCCCTGGAGGCCTATTTCCGCCTCGGACTGCGGGAAAACCTGGCCCTGAAGCAAAAACAGACGGACTATAAGATCAGCCTGCTGGCCCTGGAAAAGGCCCGCGGCATGTTTTTACCCAACCTGACCTTTGACAGCCGTTATTCCCGCGCCGGCGGCGGACGGATGATCGACTTTCCCCTCGGCGACCTTTTTAACCCCGTATATGGCAGCCTGAATCAAATTTTTCAATCCCTGGGTCAGCCCACTCGCAATTTCCCCATGCTGGAGAATCAACAGATACCCTTTTTACGGGAAAAGGAACATGAAACCAAGCTGCGCCTCATCCAACCGGTCTTTCAACCGGCGCTTTACCATAACGCCGAGATTTTCCGTCAAAAGTCCCTGGCCAACCGCGCCGCTCTCAACAGTTATAAGAATACGCTGATCCGTGACATCGGCCTAGCCTACTTCAACTATATGCTGGCCATGCGTAGCGTAAAAATCTATCGCGGCGCCCTAAAACTGCTTGCCGACAATGTCGCCCTCAGCCAGGCCCTGGTGCGCAACGGTGTACGTACCCGGGAAGTCCTGTTTCAGGCCCGCGCCGAGCAGGCCCGGGTGGAGCAGCAGCTCAACGAAAGCCTTAACCGGCAGCATCTGGCCGCCTCCTATTTCAACTTTCTCCTGAACCGCGCTCTGGACGACACCATCCGGGTCAGCGAGACCCTGCCCTTCTCCACCGTGGAAATGGCCGATCCGCAGGCTTTGCGGCAACAGGCCCTGAGAAACCGCTTTGAGTTTCTGCAATTGCAGCGGGGACAGGCCGCGCAAAAAGCGGTGAGCAGCCTGCACAACAGCAGTTGGCTGCCCAGCCTTACCCTGGTGGCCGACTATGGTTTCCAGGGAGAGAACTACCGTTTTAGTGATAAGGACGATTACTGGATGGCCTCGGCCCTGCTGCAGTGGAACATCTATAACGGTGGTCAGGATGAAACCCAAAAGCAAATGGCCCGGCTATCCCTGCAACAGCTTCAACTCCGGGAGCGGGAACTGACGCGCCAGATTGAACTGGATGTGGACAATCAATACCGCCAACTGATCAACCGGCAGAAGTCCTTTATCACCGCCCAAAAACAGGCCCGGGCCGCCGAAGAGGCCTTCCGCATCATCCAAAGGCAATACCGGGAAGGGCAGGCGGTATGGCTAACCCTCAACGATGCCAGGGAAAAACGTACCCGGGCCCGCCTGGCGCTGGAAATAAGCCAGATTGAAATTTACAAACAAAGAATAAAGCTGGCCGCCGCCACCGGTGCGCTGCTTCAACCCTTTTTGAGCAAGGAGAAATAAAATGCGTCGTATCATACTCTTGATTTTACCCGTCGCCGCTTTGGCGCTCCTCTACTCCTGCGCAACCCAGGCGCAGGAGAAACCCGAAACATCCGCCATGCCGGTCACCCTGGTAACGGTACGGCAGGAAAACATTCAGCGTCCCATTCTGGCCAGCGGCGTACTGGCCGCGGCGCGGGAAGTGGCCCTATCCTTTAAAACCGGAGGTATCATCGAAACCTTTTTTACCGATGAAGGCCGTGCATTCAAAAAAGGCGACCTCCTGGCCCGCCTGGATACCCGCGAATTGCGCGCTTACAGTGAACAGGCCCGTGCCGCCAGGGATAAAGCCCGTCGGGATCTGAACCGCGCGGAAAAGTTATATGCCGACAGCGCGGCCACATTGGAGCAGCTGCAAAACGCCCGCTCCGCCTTTATGGCGGCACAGGCGGGTTATGATGCCGTCATGTTCAACCTGGAAAAAGCGCAGATACGGGCCCCCTTCGACGGTCTGGTTTTAAAACGCACCATGGAGGCGGGCGAGATGAGCGGACCGGGTACGCCGGTGCTTATCGTCGGCAACCAGCCGCAACAGGCGGTGATCAGGACGGCTCTGTCTGACCGTGATGTGCTGCGCCTGGCTTTGGGCAACCGGGCCGAAGCGCGCTTTGACGCCTGGCCCGGCCGGGTTTTCAACGGTCACGTCAGCCGCCTGGCCGGAACCGCGCTGCCCGGCAGCGGGGTGTTTGAGATCGAGA
>Ga0256832_1003648_pt1 | contig 10440 bp, 9 predicted proteins | sample 134614metaG_FD_190534 | JGI IMG/M metagenome (GOLD analysis project Ga0256832, IMG submission 190534) | Hydrothermal vent microbial communities from Lau Basin, Pacific Ocean - 134-614 | ecosystem: Environmental > Aquatic > Marine > Hydrothermal vents | place: Pacific Ocean: Lau Basin | collected...
AAAAACTGACTATAAAAGGAGTAAATAATGAAATTGAAAATTAGATACTTTGCAAACTTGCGTGAAGAAGCCAATGTTTCTGAAGAAATTATTGAAACTAATGCTAATATTGCCCAAGATGTATACCATGAATTAAAAGAAAAATATAATTTCTCATTGGATAGTAGTTTTATTAAACTATCTCTAAATCAAAAATATGCTGAGCTAAATAGTCCTTTGTCCGAGGGAGACGAGCTAGTATTTATTCCACCAGTTGCAGGGGGATAAGTTGTTTGAAATCTCAAATAAGCCCATTGATATAGTCAAACTCAAAGCCAAACTTTCTGATAAACGTGCGGGTGCCTTAGTAGTTTTTGAAGGTTTAGTCCGTAACCATAACGAAGGCTCAGATGTTGGCTCTTTGGAATATGAGGCTTTTAAGGAGCTGGCAATTTCTGAAGGTGAAATAGTTTTGGCAGAAGTCAAAGAACGTTTTGAAATAATAGACGCTGCTTGCAGCCACCGAGAAGGTCATTTACAAATAGAAGATTTGGCTGTTTGGATAGGGGTGACCTCAGCCCATAGAGCAGAAGCCTTTAAGGCTTGCCAATACATAATTGATGAGATAAAATTGCGCTTACCAATTTGGAAAAAAGAGCACTACTTGTCAAAACCTGCCCAGTGGGTAAATTGCCAAGGCTGCTATCACCATAGCCATATTGAATTTAGCGAGGCTGAATACTACCAAGTTCAAAGCAATTTGCCAAGTTTAGGTCTGAGTGGCCAAGAAAAGTTAAAGCAAAGCCATGTATTAGTAATTGGTGCAGGTGGTCTAGGCTGCCCAAGCCTTAGTGCTTTGGCACGCTCTGGTGTTGGCAATATTACAGTAATTGACCATGACAAAGTGGCTATAAATAATCTGCATCGCCAAAACCTATACACAAGTGATGATATTGGCAAATACAAAGTAGATGCTGCCAAAGCCAGATTAAAAGCTATGAATCCTTTTATAGAGATTACCGCGCTAGCCCAACAATTTGATATTGACAATGCGGCAAACCTAATTGCTAAGCATGATGTAATTGTTGATTGCACTGACAACTTTAAAGCCAAATTTCTGATACATGATGTCGCATATTTGCAAGAAAAACCTTTGGTACAGGCTAGTGTTTATCAGCGTGAAGGGCAGTTGCAAGTATTTATGCCCAATCAGTCAGCAGGCTGTTTGCGCTGCAATTGGCCAACTATCCCAAGCGATGATTGTGTGCAAAGTTGCTCTGAGGCCGGTATAATGCCCCACACTGTAGATGTAGTTGGCTCTTTGCAAGCACTAGAAGCCATAGAAATATTGCTAGGCAGAACTACCGATAATCACTCAAAAACCAGCCTGATTAACTTTCCTAATTTAGATATTGTAAAGATAGAACGAACTAAGAATGATAGTTGCCCACTTTGCAGTGAAAAAGCTACTATCACAGAACTAAAAAAAGATAATTATATAAATCTATCAGAATTTGAAGTGATGATAGAAGATGAGTCAGAATTAAAGGACTATGTTTTGATTGATGTTTCAGCTAAGCAAAGCGAGTTTAGTAAGCTGAAAAATATTAAACATATTCCAGCTAGTAATAATGTTGAATTCTTAAATCTAGATGCTAATAAACAGTATCTTTTAGTATGCGAGCGGGGCGTTGAAAGCCTAAGACTTACGAGAGCTTTACGTTTGAAAGGACTAAACTACTATTTTTCTTTGGCTGGAGGACTAGCTGTATCAAAGATAATATTAGTTAAAGAGGGCTAAATATTGAAGTTGCCCATTACGCAAGTAAAACGGCGTCTGGCTCTGCAAAGATTGTTTTAGCTACAATAGAGCATTAGATTGCTGTAATATAAGCTACAACTTATATATAAGCTCGGGCTTATATTGAAACTAAGATGGCTTTTACACTCAGTTACTCAAAGGAGTTTATTACTTGGTTCAATGAACAAGATAAGCCTTTGCAGAGAATAGTTCTTATGCATCTAGGGTTACTAGAAGAATATGGACCTCAACTTAGTCGGCCTTACGCTGATACCTTAAAGGGCTCAAAACTAAAAAATCTAAAAGAGCTACGTATGCAGTATAAAAGCAACCCTTATCGTATTTTCTATGTATTTGATCCTAAACGTCAGGCTATAGTTTTGGTGGCTGGTAATAAAGCCAGTGATAAAAAATGGTACGACAAAATGATTCTAAAGGCTGAAAATTTGTATGCTTTACACATAAAAGCATTAAAAATGGAGGAAAAAGATGATAACTGACAGCAAGAATCCGCTTTATAAGAATATGAGCCAAGAAGATATGCGTATTATTAATAAAGGTAAAGAATTACTTATTATGGAATACGACCTCATAGCAAAACTGAGAAAAGATAGAGAATTAACCCAAAAAGAACTAGCTGAAATAATGGAGATACGCCAATCTGCTATTTCGCAAATTGAGAATCAGGAAGATGTGCTCGTGAAAACCTTAGAACGCTATATTCAAGCTCTAGGAGGTGAATTGGAGTTAAGAGCTAAGTTTCCCGATAGAGTGGTTAGCTTAAGTCAATTTAAAGGCAAAGATTTAGCCTCACTTTAAGACTGATAACTCACCTAAGTTTTAGAGTGGTAAATATATTAGTTGAAATCAAGCTTAGTTAAATCCCTTATTAAAATAACTGCTGGGCTGATATTTGTTGATTCTACTTCTATCCACTTTGGACCATAAGATTTTGGGTTCTTTATTCTTTTTTTCCCGCTAGTTACATTTCTCTCCAAAGCTATCGCAAGCTCTTGGCCATTTGGTGACAGTGCTATTGTATTAATACCGCGTGAGTACTGCCATTCATCTATTATTTTGCCTGATTCAATATCCCAAAGTTTGTATTGACCATCGGCCGTGCTGCTTGCTAGGGTTTTGCCATTATTGGATATTGCTAGTCCGGTAATCATACTGCCTAGCTGAGCTAAATCTTTTATTAGTTGACCCGATGTGGCAATCCAAAGTTTTATCTCGCCATTTGCTGAACCAGTGGCTAGTAGCTTGCCAGATTTATCAAATGCCATTGATGAAACTGAGCTAGTTGAGACCGCTAATTTTATATCTTTTGTCAGGTCTTTGAGTGGCCATAGGATAACATCACCATTAAATTGACCGACAGCAATAATGCCTTGGGCTGATGCTTTTAGGCTACTAATTGCACTAATATGAGTTAACTTGCTAATAAAATCACCGTTGCGCGTGCTCCAAAATGTCAATAAAGGTTTGCCGCGTTCTTCGCCCGGAATTGGCATGACAATTATATCAAATCCAGGAGCAAAGACCATATCTTTAATTGTGTTGGTAGTTTTATCTTTTATTGAAAACTCGAGCATATCTTCCCCTGCTTCATTAGATATTTTTATCTCCTGATTTTTTGTAGCAATTGCAATTCGGCCATCTAAGGCAGTAGCTATTGCTGTGCCTTTGTCTAGGTTTTTTACTTTATATTTGTTAGCCGTGTCCCAATAACGTGTTCCATCAAGCCCACGCCCCAATAGGTATTTTCCATCATCTGAGTAGATAAGCTCGAGCGCACCGTTTTTGGATATATTAAGATCATAGAGACAAGATTCAGTTTTTTTACAGAGACCATTAGCTGTTATTTTGGGGCTTATTATTTTGGGGTAAACAAAAATTGCGACAACGCCAAGAATAATTAAAGCTAGGATTATACTGAGGTTTTTAGATGATTTCATAGTAATTGACAATCTCCTTTGAAAGCTTTTTATTAAGCTTATACTCTAGTATAAGGAAAAAACGTTTCATGGGCGTTTCAGTTTTTTTGTTTCGGCTGATAGTTTTAAGTTGACAACAAACTTATACGATATAAATAACGATTTTTGTAATAAAGGCAATAGCCTAAGGCTAGCCTAGCACTTTCAAGTTTCTATTTTAGGAAGTGGCTGATTTGGAATTAAAAAGGGATATTAAAACCTAAACGAATTTTAGAGCCCGAAGGTGATTTGTTAGTTAAAAAACTAAAAACTTGCCATTCTGTAAATATTCCAAAGCCTTCTAGCTTTAGTTCAGTACCTAAAACAGTGTGCATTTCAAATACTGATACTATCGGAATAATACCAAGACCGGCTCCGGCATAAACCCGAAAATCTTTTTCGATTTGTAGATTGACTAGGGCATCAGCTGAAATTAGAAAAACTGGGTAAGAAAAGCTAAACCTTAATTCAAAATTGTCATTTACTGTAGCAAGATGAATAGTAAAAGCTGGACTGTTTGTAAGATTGCTTGCTGATGCTGCTAAGTATTGATCATAACTGATTCCAAAGTAGTTTTTTTGGTTTTGAGCTAAGCCAATAGAGCTAAGAAATATTATAGCCATGATTAGCTTTAGTAAATATGGCCGTTTTTGTTTCATTTAATTCTCCTAGAATATGTTTAAATTTGCTACTAAACATATTCTAGGAACTTAGCGTTATACGGGCGTTATATTAATCGGCTACAGGCAAACCACTTGGAACTATTTTAGGGATATTCAGGCTGAGGTCAACTGGGTCAGTTAGGGCTTCGAGAAATGCTAATAGCTCATTGATTTCAGTATCGCTTAGGTTTAAGGTTTTTATTTGAGGGTCAAGGGTGGCTAAAAATACAGCGGGATATTTCTTTAAAACAGTTGAACGTAGACTAGGCTCGAGCTGATTCACATCATAATTTTTAACCGCATCAGCTACATTGTTATAATGTCGAACAGCCGCTTCTAAGTTTGTATAGGCGCCATTGTGCATGTATGGCCCAGTTAGGCTTACATTCCTTAAAGGCGGAGTGCGAAAAGCAAATAAATCTGCTCTATTTTTGGTTTCTAAAAATAAACCTAAGTCCAAAGGTGCTTTACTACCTTTGCCAGGGCCAATTTGCGGTGCCGCTATATTATGGTGTTTTTGGTCTGTCAATAAATTGCCAGAATGGCAGGCAACACAATTAGCTTTGCCATAAAATAATATTCCGCCACGCTTGGCTGCATCACTCAGGGCATCTTTGTTACCAGCTAAATATTGGTCAAATGGGCTATTGGGGGTTGTCCAGGCATCTATTTCAAAAGCGGCAATGGCATTAGCGGCATGTTGAAAGCCTAGCTGACTCTTAGGAACATTGGGATATACCTTAGCAAAGGCTCGTTCATAGAATTTAATTGCCAATAAGCGCTTCATAATAGCATCCCAGATAGCTGGTAAATCTGTGCCATCTATGGCGGCAATTTCATTAACTTGCCCATTTACATCTTTGTCGCCAGCCCTGCCCCGCATTTCATCATCAGAAGTGACCGGAAACATGGCTTGGGCTGCCAAAACATTTTCTAAGCCTTTTGGTAATAAATTGCCAGCAGGAGTTTTAAAGCCATGAATTGGATCGCCAGATACTCGTGAATCCCAAAACATGCTATGCCATTCGGGTGCACCACGATTAAACACCTCGGGGGCATTGCGTGGGACACGGTTACGGTTTATACCCATTGTTCTGTTGGTACCAGAGCCTTTGCCGCCAGTACCAATAGAGAGTGATAACTTGTCGGTTGTTTCTAGGGTTCCTCTATGACATGTAGCACAAGCTATATCACGATTGCCACTTAGCTCTTTGTCATACATTAACAAGCGACCAAGGGCAACTTTGATTGAGTCTTGCTTGGGTCCAAAATCTAATTCGCTGATATTATTAGCGTTTAGTAGGTCTTGTAGGTTTTTGTCGAGCATACTATCTGGCTTGCCACCACCTGTACTTGGGTTACAAGCTGAAATTACTAATATGCTTATTACAAATAGGGTCCATCTTAGGTATTTCATGTTTAAAGCCTCCTTTGACTTATTTACATTCTAATGATTAAGAGTTTCATTAACGTTCCAGTTTGGAATAGAGCTTAGCGAGTTAGCACCTCCGTTAGATTAAAATAATTGGCCCTACATAGTCTTTAGAGATAGAAAAATAGGGCCATGAGTCTATTATCCAGATAAAGCGTTGCACTAACGTTTCACTTTTTTTATTTGGAGAAAATTCTAGCTTGAGATTATTGTGAGCTTTGATTTGCAAATTCTTGCTCGAGCCAAACCCAAGCAGATATCCATGTAGTAAAATTTGTTTGTTCACCAGTTTTAAGATTTAAAATTTGAAAGTCCTTTTGTTTATTTGTTTGTTCATAAAGTCTAATAATATAGCCTGCTCTGATTTTTTGATTATTCATGGTAGTAGTCTAGTATTTTAGGCGTTTCAAAATAGTTTCAGTTCTTGCTTAAGATTTTATTAACAAGCATTTTGGTATTTTTTTCAGAAGTTTCTAAAGAGGCTTTGTTGAGTATAATGTTTTTATCACTAAGCTTTTTTTGCAATATAGCCGCTTCTCTTTTATCATTTTGTCTAAATAAGGGGTGCTTTAGTGCATAGCTGATTAAGAATAGGCTATCTTGATAATTGTTTTGGACATAATGTAATTTTGCAAACAAAAATAAGCTCGAGACTATCCGAGGTATAATTTGGAGTTTCCAAGCTAGCTCAAGCCCTTGTTTGAAATAGCTTTGGGCTTGCTCGAGGTTTTTTAAGTTTAAATAGACGTTGCCAATCAGGTTTAATGAATCACAAACTAAAATTAGATCATCAATTTCTTTACTAAGCTCTAAATTTTCTTTAATAGTAGTTATGGCTTTTGCATAGTCTTGTGATCTATACAGGCATTGGGCGTAGCTTAATTTTAACATGGCTTGTATACGCTTAGCCCCTTTTCCTTCGATTAACTCCAAGCCTCTTTTTATATCTATAAGGGCTGATTTTATTTCGTTTTGGCTTATTTTGAGTGCTGCTAAATTGTTTAGCCCTATAGCGGCATAGGTATATTCATTTAGAGATAGGTGAGTTTTGACTACTTTTTGGTAATATTCTTTGGCTTCGGTCATTTTATTTTGTTCTCGTAAAATTATAGCTAAAGCATGAATAATTATGGTTTCTTGGTTTTTGATATTTTGTGACTGAACTATTTCTAAGGCTTGTTCAAGATAAGCCTGAGCTTGGTCGTGTTGCCCTTTTAGCCAGTTGATATGGGCAAAGGTTGTTAGAACATCGGCTTGTTGTTTGGGGAGCTTTGCTGTTTTGAAAATTATATTAGCTTTGTTTAATTGTTTTTCGGCTTTTGATAGGTTTACTAATAAAATTAAGGTCTCAGCGTGGGCGTTTAGTATTTTTGCTGTAAAAATTTGCTTTTGAGCTGAGCCTTTAGAAGCTTCTAAAATTGATAGTGTTTCATTCCAAAATTGATTGGCTTCATGATAACTTCCTGTTGCTATGAATAAGTGCTCTGCATTTAGTATGGCAGGCTCGAGCCTATCCAGACGTTGATTTTTTACTAAAATTTGCCAACTATTACTGATATTGTTAATGTCTTGGCTAAATATTTTTAAACGCTTTTTATTTTCTTTAGATAAAGATGTTAATAGTTCTATATAGTAGGTTGCATATTTTAGCTCGGTAGTTTGTTTGAGGTTTGCTGATAGTTTAGAACTACAATATTGCTTAATTAGTGGATGCAAATCAAAACGTTGCCGATCTATTTTATATATAAAAGATTTGTTATAAAGGTCAAGCAGCAAAGGTAGATTTGCTGAACAAATTTTGTATAGTGCTTTTAGATTTGCCCCGCCCTGAAAAATTGAAAATTGTTTGAGAAATAACTTTTGCATATCAGCTAATCTTTGCCAACTACTATCTAATACAGCCTGAATGCTTGCCTGTCTCTTGTTGGGATTTTGTTCGTTAGATAATACTGCTAAACCACTATTTAGCTCTTCTAAAATGACTTCCAAACTAAGCTTAGTTGCCCAAATTGCTGCAAGCTCTAGTGCTAGAGGTAGACCAGCTACTTTTTTACATATTTCTAAGATTATTTCCATTTCTGTATTGCTAATTCTAAAATTAGGTTTTTGCCTTTTTAATGAATTAATAAAAACCTCGGCTGCTTCGTATTTGTTATCACTATTAGCCAGATAACTAAGCCCAGTTAAATCAAAAAGCCACTCAGCTTGCAGGTTTAAGCTAACGCGGGAGGTGACTATAATTTTAAGATTTTCGCTAGCCATTAGGATTTGATTTAATAGGGGGGTAAGCTCTAAAAGATGTTCAAAATTATCTAAGATAATAAGAATATCTTTGTTTTTCAAATAGCTAATTACTTGCTCTAAACTAGCTAACTGTGGCATTAGTTTTAGATTAATACTGTGAGCAAGACGATTTAAGAATTGCTCTTTATTATTAATATTTTCTAATTCTATAAAAGCAATTCCATCACTAAAGCTATTTTGTAAAGATTTGGCTAATTGAATGACTAATCTGGATTTACCAACTCCTCCCAAACCAACTATAGTAATTAAACGACATTTTGGCTGGGATAAGATTTGTCTTAGCTTATTTAATTCTGATTTACGTCCAACAAAGATTGTATTTTTGTCAGGAAGCTTAAGTTTTAGCTTTGATTTATTACTTTGTTCTTGCTTTATATTATCTAATTCAATTTGCTCTACTAGCTCTTGGGTAGAATCTAATGGAATTAGCTCGAGCTCATCTTTTAAAAGTTGTTTAAAGTCATGATAGCGTTTTAAGGCTAATTCTTTTTGACCTGATAAAGCCAGATTTCTTATATAGAGTGCTAAAGCTTGCTCATCTAAATTATCTAATGCCAGTAGTTGGTTAGCGAGCTTGGTAATTGCATAGTAATCCTTTTGCTCTGCTAATATTTCAATTTGCCGCTTTATTGCATATTTGTAGTCTTTTTTGTATTGCTCGCGCTCGAGCTCGAGCCAGGTATTAAATGTTGTAGAAATTTGAAAGTCGGCATTTGCTAAAAAATCACCTCTATAAAGTTCAATTACCCTTTTCCAGTTTTTTTCTTCAATCGCCTGCTTAAAACTCTGAGTATCAGTTTTAATTGCCAATGCAAGTTCTTCTTCAGTAATTCTTAAATCTGCCGCCCATTTATAGCGCTTTGCTCGATACAGTAATAGGCGTAAATGTTTTAAAGCAACAGCTGCACTATCATCAGGTCGAAATAAAAAAGCCAATTCATTACGAGAAACTGCTTTTTGGGTTGAGGCTAGATAAATTAGTAATGAACTTGGGCCATTAATCGAAATGTTAGTTTTCTTTGATGGAAAACTAGCTTGGGTGTTACCAAATAATTGTAGGCTAACAGCCATAAATCATCATAGCACTAATTAATAAATGAGTTTTTTGCTAGCAAATCAATTATAATAGATTCTATCTCATTATTAGAAAGCTCTTTGAGTTTTTTATCTAAAGGTTGCTCTAGCTTTTGCTCGAGCCTGAGTTTTAGTTCTATAGCCTCAGTTTTGGTCTCTTCTTTGCTAGCTTTGTTATGAATAACCTGAGCAATTAATCTTAGGCAATCTTCAAACCTACTTTCTTGATATGCTAGCTTTGCAAAGCTCAAGAAAATGGCTAGTACTCGAGGTAGCAATTCTATGCTCCATGCTAAACTAAGGGCTTTTTGTAGATGTTTTAAGGCTCGCTGATGGTCCTCTAGCTTGATATGGCTGTTGGCAATCATATTTAGGGCAAGGCAAATTATAATTGGGTCATTTAGCGCTTGGGTTAGCTCGAGGCACTTTTCAAAGGCTAAGAGTGCTGCTGAGTAGTCTTTTGATTCATAGAGACTACCAGCATAAGTCATATTTAAAAATACCTCTGTCCGTTTTGCCCCCAAGCCCTCTATTAGTTCTAAGCCGGTTTTAATGTCTGTTTGGGCAGCCCCTATGTCGCCTTGGCTTAGTTTAAGTGAAGCCAAGTTATTATAGGCTAATGCAGCATTGCTGTATTCTTTGGATGCTAAATACATGGCAATTATTTGCTCATAATAGTGTTTAGCCTCGCTAAGTTTGTTTTGCTCTCGTAAGACTATAGCTAAGCCATGCATAATGGTTGTTTTTTGCCTAGCATCATCCAAATCTTTGGCAATAGTTAGAGCGTTTTCTAATAGTTTTTGGGCTTTACTATGGCTGCCTTGTATCCAATTTAGGCGAGCCGAAGAGCTGAGAGCTGTTGTGAGTTGCTTTGGGGCTTGGATAGGCTCGAGTAGATTGAAACATTCTGCTAGGTATTGTTCAGCGTCAGTTAATTTACCCATTGAGATTGAGGTATCAGCTTTTGCATTTAAGATTGCCGCCATGAATCTATTTTTTTGCTTGGCCTCTTTTAGTTTTGCCAAGTTTTCTAAACTTTCATCCCAGAGATCTTTGGCTTCAGCGTATTGCCCAGCTGAGGTGTGTAAGTATTCCATGCGAGCTAAGACAGGCTCGAGCCTATCCAAACTTTGTTTTTGGCTTAATATAGACCAAGCTTTACGAATATTTTTAATGTATTTTAGTTGCAGCTGTAGTTTATTTTCTTCGTTT
>Ga0256832_1003649_pt1 | contig 10439 bp, 17 predicted proteins | sample 134614metaG_FD_190534 | JGI IMG/M metagenome (GOLD analysis project Ga0256832, IMG submission 190534) | Hydrothermal vent microbial communities from Lau Basin, Pacific Ocean - 134-614 | ecosystem: Environmental > Aquatic > Marine > Hydrothermal vents | place: Pacific Ocean: Lau Basin | collected...
GCAATCATTTTTACCTCTGGCAATCGTTTTAGTACACGAACCACCTCTAAAGCAGTTTCTGTTAGTGTCGTATGTTCATTTCCTCGCGGTTTTGGCATATTGCTGACTATAGCATAAAAACCCAATCATTAATTTATTGATTGGGTTTTTTCTGTTTTTTGTACTCTTTTATGAGTTTAAGGAACTCATACATACGAAAATCTCCGTTTTCTGCTTTACTTTCTTCGAGAATTTTCTTGCGAATTTCTTCTGGAAAAATATAACCATCATCGTTGTCTCGCATTTCATCTTTCCCCTTCCTCTTCGATGTAGGTTGGATATGGTTTTCTGCACTCCGCATAAAATGCTTTGAGGTGAGCCCATGCCTGCGCACATGCTTTACACAATTCTTCATGACGCTTCAACATTTCAATTGGGTCATCCCTTTTGTTTGATGATGTCATAGTACATCTCCTTTTTCGAACTTCTTATTTCATTGTAAAATGAAAGTAATTTTTGTAAATGAAACATTGTATATAGAGGTCTTAAGCTGGTTGACTTCTTTTGCTAATTCACGTAGTATTGCGCTGTTCTAACCTCGTTTTAGATTATTCCTGGCAGAGTAATCTATAACAAAACCGTTACATTATCTCTTATTCACTTATGAATAGGAGGAGGCAGAATGATTATTAAGTATATGACGAAGCTTTGTTATTTCTTCGTCATTAAGCTCCATGAAAGGTAGATTGTGCACGTGTATGCTAGAAATGGCATAAGACATTAGTAGTCTGCTTTTCAGGGAATAGATTCCATATATATGTCACGATCATTATATAAAGGTCCATATGTTGATGAAAAGCTTCTGAAAAAGGTTTCAAAATTGAAGCCAGCAGAAGCAGGAGTAATCAAAACATGGGCACGAGCATCGGTGATTTCACCAGAAATGGTTGGCTTTACCTTCGGAGTACATAACGGAAAGGATCATATTGAGGTTCTCGTTACCGAAGATATGGTTGGTCATCGTCTTGGTGAGTTTTCACCAACAAAGAAATTCTACCGACATGGTGGAAAGATGCAGAAGGAACTCGATATTAAGAAACGAGAAGCTGAAATTGCAGCTGCAAAAGCTGCTAAAGCAGCCTCATAATAATCTTACGTATGAAAGCAGTTCTAAAAAATTACCGACAGTCTCCGCGTAAGGTTCGTCTTATCGCAGATCTGGTTCGAGGGAAGAAGGTTAACGAAGCATTAGCGGTCTTAAAGTTTGCTGAGAAGCGAGCTGCTGGACCTTTTGCAAAAGTTATCCGTTCTGCTCAAGCAAATGCAGTACAAGCAGGTGCTGATGCAGATAAATTATTTATCAAGACAGTGGCAGTAAACAAAGGTGTGACACTAAAGCGATTTCGCGCACGAGCGCGTGGAAGTGCGTCACGCATTAATAAACGAAACAGTCACATCACCGTTGAACTCGGTACTAAGTAATCAGGAATATACTATGACACACATAGCACATCCATATATACAACGGATCGGCATCAACCGTGATTGGAAGAGTCGTTGGTTTGCCACAAGTCCAGCAAAATATCGCGAATATCTCCGCACAGATGCAGCAATTCGAAAGCTCCTTGCGCAAAAGCTTAAAGGAATGTCTATTGATGCAGTAGAGATTGAGCGAGATGAGAAAACATTACGAATTCTTATCAAAACAGGACGACCAGGTTTAGTTATTGGTCGTTCAGGTGAAGGAGCAACACAACTGAGAAAAGATATTGATATGCTTCTTCGAAAGTTAAAGCTCTCAGAAAAGCCAGAAATTAAAGTAGATATTGAAGAAATTCGTTCAATAGAATCGAGTGCCCCAATTGTAGCTGCTATGGTTGCAGAAGGGCTAGAAAAACGAATGCCATTTCGACGTGTACTCAAGCAGACAGTTGAAAAAGTTATGGCAAATAGAGATGTACAAGGAGTACGTATTTCAGTTAGTGGCCGACTTGGCGGAACTGATATGGCACGTACAGAACAACTTAAAAAAGGTCGAATCCCACTTCAGACTCTTCGTGCAGACATTGATTATGCACGTGAGCGAGCTAATCTACCATATGGTGTGATTGGTATTAAAGTCTGGATTTATAGAGGTGATGTGTTTGCAAACCGAAAAGCAGCAAAAGATAAGAAATCACAAACACGTTCACGTAATCGAACTTCATAAATCGTATGTTATTTCCAAAAAAGGTAAAGCACCGAAAGTGGCAGGTGATGCGAAAGAATCCTGCGAAGCTTGCTCGTCCTGATACACGAGGCGTGACAGTAGCGTTTGGTTCATATGGACTAAAGGCAGTAACTCCAGCACGAGTTAGGTCAAATCAGATTGAAGCAGCTCGTCGTGTAATTTCACGAACGATGGGTAAGGCGGGAAAGATTTGGATCAGAATCTTCCCGGATCGTCCAGTAACAAAAAAGCCTGCTGAGGTAGGTATGGGTAAGGGTAAAGGTGACCCTGAATACTTTATGTTTGAGGTTCGCCCAGGTCGTATTTTATTCGAAATTGATGGTGTTTCTGAAGAGGTTGCGCGTGAAGCACTGCGTAAAGCATCTTGCAAACTTCCGTTGAAAGCAAAGTTTGTAAAGCGAGAAGACACAAGAGTATAAAACTCTTTGTCTGTAACTAAAATGAACTATGAGCAATTATAAAGATATCCAAAAAAAGAAGGATAAGGAATTAGTTACGTTTGTGCAAGAACAGCGTGAAATCCTTCGAAAAGCTCGTTTTGCTGCAGCAGGAGCCGGCGGTGCTGATGTGAAGACAGTTCGCTCTGCAAAGAAAAACATTGCACAAGCACTGACACTTCTTAATGTACGCAAACAAGAGCAATCTAACAACAATACACAATAAGTATGTTTGGTAAAAAGAAAAACAATGAAACAACAGAGAAAAAAACCGGTGGCCGTGTGCTTCGAGGAACTGTTGTTGCAGTAAATATGATAGATACGTGTACTGTTGCTGTGGAGCGATATACAAAGCATCCAAAGTATAAAAAGTACATGCGACGAACAAAAAAATATCTCGTGCATGACGCAGGTAATTCTGCAAAAGTAGGAGATAAGGTCGAAATTAAAGAAACACGTCCAATTTCAAAGCGAAAATACTTTGAATTAATTAAAGCATAGCCTATGATTCAACCACAAACAATCGTAAAGATTACAGACAACTCTGGAGGGAAAATTGGACGAGTATTTAAAGTGCTCGGAGGATCAAAAAAGCGATATGCACAGCTTGGAGAGTTAGTAATCCTCTCTATACAATCAGCTGAACCACGAAAGCAAGTAAAGAAAAAGGATGTTGTGTGCGGAGTTGTCGTACGACAAAAGAAAAAATATCGACGTAAAGATGGTTCATATGTTTCTTTTGATGACAATGCAGTTGTGCTTGTTGATAAAGAGAAACTTGAACCAAGAGCGAACCGTGTATTTGGTCCTATTCCAAGAGAATTAGCTGAAGCAGGTTTTCAGAAAATTGTTTCACTAGCACCTGAGGTTGTTTAATAGTCCAAGTAATAATACATAATATGAAAATTAAGAAAGGAGACAACGTCATAGTGATTGCTGGTAAAGACAAAGGAAAAACTGGGAAAGTAGAACAAGCATTTCCTAAAACACAACAAGTACTTATTGATGGAGTGAATATTAAGATTCGACATCAAAAAAATAAACGAATGCGCTCAACGGGGCAAATTATTGAAAAAAGTACTCCAATTCATGTGTCAAATGTCGCATTTCTTGAAGGAAAAAAAGCAGTACGCGTTGGATACAAAATTGAAAAAGACGGTGATAAGGTAACAAAAGTTCGTATTTCACGAGCTTCAGGTAAGAAAATATAATTATGGCAACTCAAAATATGCAGACAAAGCTTGCGACAGTGTTTGATAATCTGAAAGATACCTTTTCTTACAAAAATGTCATGCAAGCTCCTAAAATTGAAAAAGTTATTGTTTCAACAGGAACAGGAAAGATTGATGACAAGCGAAAGCTAAGTGTTATTCAAGATCGTCTTGCGAAAATTACAGGACAAAAGGCGTCACCCCGTCCTGCTCGAATGTCTATTGCGTCATTTAAGTTGCGAGAAGGGGATATTGTTGGATATCAAGTGACACTTCGAGGTGAGCGTATGCTCACATTCCTTGATAAGCTTATTGACGTTGCATTGCCACAAACACGTGACTTTCGTGGTCTCAATGCAACTGCTATAGATGAAATGGGAAATATCACACTCGGATTGAAAGATCATACTATTTTCCCAGAAACAGTAAATGATGAGCTTCAAGATGTCTTTGGACTTGCAGTAACAATTGTAACAACTGCAAAAACAAAGGAAGAAGCGGAAGCGCTTTTGCGTCACATCAATCTTCCACTAAAGAAGGAAGAAAAGCAATCAGAAGAAAACTAATATACCAAATCATTTGTAACGGTTTAAGGTAATCTAAATACAAAACACAGCACCAAAGATGCTGTGTTTTGTATTATGTAATAATATGTTTATCTACTCGCAGACTAACAGAATAGATTATGTATAGTTAAATGAAAAGGGCGAGGAATTTCCTCGCCCTTTGTGTCTTTATTCGCCAGGTGCACGCATCTGTGCGATGTTGCTCTGATGGGTCGTCATCAGAGCTTTGCGTGTAGCAAGAATTGTCTCCAGCTCAGCAATGAGCTGCTGTGCGACTTCTTGCTGCGCCCCTTCTTGCATTTGAATCGACTGGAGCTTTCCTTGGAGTTCTTGAGAAATTACATCAGCTTTTTCAATCAACTCCTCAGCTCGCTTGATGTCTTGCAAGCGGTGCTCAAGGGACTCACGTGCGCGCTGTACATTCTCTTCTGAGAATGCTTCTGCAAGCTCTTTGCTTGCTTGACCCATTTGTGCAGCAAGCACAAGAATGTTGCGGTCACGATCGCCGAGTGCAGGATCTGCCAAGAGTGCATCCATACGCTCCCGCACACCATCGAATTCACCAGGAAGTGTAAAGATACCCCCCCGGTCTTCTTCGAAGATTTGCTTAAAGGATTCCTTCACATCATCCATTGTTATTCGAAAGTCTCGATGAGAGACTTCGAGTTTCAGTATTCGTGCAGACGATGGAACAATAGCGCACAAGGCAATAAATACCAAGGCAAGCGCAATGCTGACATGGGTACCAATATCGTATTCGGTACTACCATAGATGATGGGGATTTTCACCCACTTAAGCACACCCAGTGCCGCGAGAATGGGGTAGGTCACCGTAATCACGGTGACCAGCAAAAGGATTGCAAGTGCCAGGCGGTGTCCCCATACGTTCAGCTTGTTAATGATGTTCATTTACGTCTCCTTCCCAAACCAGAATAGTTTTGCTTCCCAACCTTTAAATACAGTCATACAATAAGGTATGAAAAATAAACAAAAACATTTATTAAAAGAGGAACGCTTCTGCATCGAAAAGATGAAGAAAGCAGGATTTAGCAGTGAAGAAATAGCAAAGACCATCGGAAGAGGTAAAAGTACGGTAGATGAGGAACTCAGAAAGAATGGAGGTATCTCTAAATATGAATACAAAAAAGCACACCACCGTGCATACTTAAAACAATACAGAAAGAAACGTACCTGTATGAAGGTAGCTATGGATATAGGTATCAGACAAAAAGTTGAGTATTATTTGTTTAACTACCAATGGTCGCCAGAAACCATCAGCGAAACACTGCGAATGCGTCATCGACTAAACGTATCAGCAAAAGCTATATACAAATACATTAAGAAACGGTGTCTGGAATATTTCTTGGCTCGATACCGCGCTCGCAAAGGTCGGAAACGTATTAATAGCAGTCTTTCAGATCGCATCTTTATCACCGACACAAACTGTGTACGGAATGGTTACGGACACTGGGAGGGTGACTTTATTGTGTCACCCCAAGGAAAAGGTAATCATGTACTTCTTGTACTCGTGGAAAGAATAACGAAAGAAACGAAGATGCGTCTACTTCCAAACAGAAACAACGACTTGGTGAACCAAGCCGTTGTCTCACTGTTATTTGACCGAACCGTTCAAAGTATCACCCTAGATAACGATATTGCATTTAACAAACACAAAACATTGTCTTTGTTATTAGCAGCACCAGTGTACTTCACTCGACCGTACCGGTCTACTGATAAAGCGTTGGTTGAGAATACTAATCGTTGGATACGTCGGTATATTCCTAGAGGTACTGACTTACGAACTATAACTGATGTACATATTAAAAAATCTCTACATTGGTTAAATGAGAGACCACGAGAGTGTTTGGGTTGGATGAGTGCGAGTTTGTGTGCCAAGCAACAGGAGGAGTTATTAAGATTTAGTTAGAATGGCTGTATTTGGGGGTGGGGATACAGTTTCTTTTCTGTGTGTATAATACAATATATATTGAAAAAAGCAAGGGTTCCTAATTATATTTTTGCTTGTATTTTGTTGTAGATTTGTTATATTTGTGCGCGAAGCGATATACGTATCTCTTATTCAATTTATATAAGTTGATAAAGAAGGACCGCACTGTTGTAGACAAGTTATGAGATTTTGAAAGATTTCTTAAGACTTGCAGCAGTTGGCGTGTTTTGTGTTATAGCAAACATTACATTATGTACGTATACGTGGAAGGCGAACAAAGTAACATTGTGCGCTGGATTATAAGGGAGATAGGTCACCGATTCGCGGTGAGACAGCTCCATAAACAAAACATAAATAAAAGATGGCACGAAAGTCAATTATCATTCGGGCTCTTAGAGCGCCGAAATTTAAGTCTCGTGTAGTACGTCGTTGTTCAGCCTGCGGGCGAAAACGAGGATACATGCGTGACTTTGACCTTTGTAGAATCTGTTTTCGAGAGCAGGTAAACGAAGGAAATATACCAGGTATTAAGAAATCATCATGGTAAGCGATACAGTAGGAGATTTCATTATCCAGTTAAAAAACGCTGGAATGGCAGGAAATTCACAAGTCTCACTTCCGTACTCAAAGCTAAAGCATGCAATTGCCAATAAGCTTGTGGAAGATGGGTATCTTGTTTCTGCAGAAGCAAAAGGAGAAAAAGCAGCTAAAAAATTGGTAGTAGAGCTGAAATATGAAGATGGTGGAAATCACTATATTCGTGGAGTAAAGCGCATTTCAAAACCAGGTCGAAGAATGTATATAAAAGCTGCGGATATTTATCCAGTTAAATTCGGTAAAGGGAAAATGATTCTTTCAACGCCAGCAGGCATCCTCAATGGAGAAGATGCACGTAAAGCGAATGTTGGAGGAGAACAACTTTTTATCATTTGGTAGAGTATGTCTAGATTAGGAAAACAACCAGTTGTAATCCCTGAAGGTGTTGAGGTAACACTTGTAGATGGATTGATTACAGTAAAGGGACCAAAGGGTACGTTAACACTTCCTGTGAAAGAGGATGTTGACTTTAAAATTGAAGGGTCTGAAATTACTCTTGCACCTGCACAAGATACAAAATTTGCGCGGGCGTTATGGGGTACATATGCAGCAATTATTCGAAACCTTATTACCGGAGTTACTGAAGGGTTCTCTAAAGTTCTTGAAATTGAAGGGGTTGGATATCGTATGGATGTACAAGGACAGAAGGTGGTATTAAATGTCGGTTTTTCACATCCAGTAGAATTAGAAATCCCTGAAGGATTGTCTGTAGTGGTAGAGAAAAATGTAGCAACTGTTTCTGGTATTGATAAGCATGCAGTTGGACAATTTGCAGCGAATATTCGGAAAGTGAAACCGCCAGAACCATACAAAGGTAAGGGGATTCGCTACCAAGGTGAGTATATTATCCGTAAGCAAGGTAAGAAAGCAGTTTAATGAGCTTGTAACTACGTATATACATTATGAAAAAAACAATTCAAAAACAAAATACTCGCTCTCGACGACACGCACGTATCCGTGCACGTGTTATCGGGTCTGCTACCAAGCCACGCCTTGCAGTCTTTAGAAGCAATCGATTTATTTATGCGCAGCTAATTGATGATGAAGCGAATGCAACTATTGCATGCGCTGATTCACGAAAAGCGAAAGGAGAAACTCCAGTTGAGCGTGCAATTGAAACAGGAAAAGCAATTGCAGCACTCGCAAAGAAGGCTGGAATTGAAGAGGCGGTATTTGATCGAGGAGGATTCAAGTATCAAGGTGCAGTTGCATCAGTTGCACAAGGTGCACGAGAAGCAGGGCTTAAAATATAGCCAATTAAATCACATTAATAATAAACATTACATATGTCAGAAGAAACAAAGCAGGAAGCTAAAATGCAGGAGAAGGAGGTTTTTACTTCTGCACCTGAGGAGACTACAGCAGACGCTGTTGTAGAAGAAGAAACCTCAACCGATGCACCCGCTGCGGATACGACAGAAACTGAAGCTCGCCCAAAAGCAGCTGCAGACAAACGCACTGGAGGTAATCGAAGAAATCAACGTAATCCACGACGACCACGACGTGGTGGTCGACGACAAGAGCGACCACGACAAGAGTTCGAACAAAAAATCGTAAGCATTCGTCGTGTTACTCGTGTGATGGCAGGAGGACGAAGATTTTCATTCTCAGTATCTATTGTTATTGGAGATAAGAAAGGACGTGTTGGAGTTGGTGTTGGTAAGGCAGGTGATACTCAATTGGCAATTGAAAAAGCAATTCGAGACGCTAAGAAAAATATGATTACTGTACCAATGAATAAGGATGGACATATTCCACATGATGTACATGTAAAATATGCATCAAGCGAAGTGATGATTATGCCAGCACCTGGACGTGGACTTGTCGCAGGTTCATCAGTACGAACAGTACTTGAACATGCAGGAGTTAAAGATGTGACAGCAAAAATCTTTTCTCGGTCGAAAAATAAATTAAACAATGCGCGAGCAGCAGTAGAGGCGCTGAAGCAACTTAAGGCCTAAATATTTTATTATGCAATTACATGAATTAAAACCAAATACAGCACGAAAAGATGCAAAACGTATTGGACGTGGTGGTAAAAGAGGTAAGACTTCAGGAAGGGGTCACAAGGGACAAAAAGCACGAGCTGGTAATAGTACACGACCAGAAATGCGTGAAATTATTAAGAAACTTCCTAAACTGCGGGGACACGGTATTAATCGTGCAAAGACCGTTAATGCTGATAAAATTATACCGACTGTTATTAATGTTTCAGAGCTTGAGGCTGGTCTTAAAGATGGAGCAGCAGTTAATCCAAAGGCACTTGTTGCAGCTGGATTAATTTCAGCACGACGGAAGAAAGCTCCTGCGGTAAAAATTCTTGGAAATGGTGATCTGTCTATAAAACTTACAGTAACTAATTGTACTGTTTCAAAAACAGCAAGAGAAAAGATTGAAAAAGCAGGAGGAACAGTATCGTAAACAGGCAGCAAACAGTACACCTCGTGTGCTGTTTGTGTGTTAAAATCCACTAGTAACTAATTACAGAAATAAAATGCATAAATTCTTTCACAAACTTAAGATTGCGTTTACAGACAGAGCAATACGAAACCGTATACTCTTTGTATTGTTTGCGCTTGTTGTATTTCGTGCACTTGCGGCAATACCAATTCCAGGAGTAGATCAAGTTGTACTTGAGCAGTTTTTTGCGAACAATGATTTCCTTGGAATGTTAAATATTTTTTCAGGAGGAGGATTATCAAACCTTTCTATTGTAATGCTTGGAGTAGGTCCATACATTACTGCATCGATTATCATGCAACTTTCGACAGTGATGTCACCAAGACTTAAAGCTATGCACTCGGAAGAGGGTGAAGCAGGAAGGGCAAAGTTTCAGCAATATGGACGAATGCTTACTTTACCTCTAGCAATTCTACAAGCATTTGGTTTTCTTTCTTTACTGAAAAGTCAGGGGGTTATTTCAGGACTCTCATCGTTTGAATTTGCAGTCAATGTTGTGCTTGTTGTCGCAGGTTCATTTTTACTGATGTGGATTGGTGAGCTTGTTACTGAGTTTGGAATTGGTAATGGAGTTTCAATTATTATCTTTGCAGGAATTATTGCTGGACTTCCACAGATTGCCTCACAGTTGGCTTTTGCCTTCTCTGACCCTTCACAATTGCCAGTATATATAGGATTCCTATTTGTTGGTCTTGCAATTATCTATGCGGTTGTAGTAATGACTGAGGCAGAGCGACCAATTCCAATAACATATGCAAAGCAAAGTAGAGGCACAAAGACATACGGTGGAAGCAAGTCATACCTTCCACTACGTCTAAACCAAGCTGGTGTGATTCCGATTATCTTTGCACTTTCTATTTTACTTTTCCCGCAAATGATATTAAATATTCTTTCAGCATTTAATATCTCATGGGTTCCGCGAGCGCTAGATTTTGTTAATCAATTTATGGCAAATCACCTTTGGTATGGTATTGCATATTTTGTATTAGTATTCTTCTTTACTTTCTTCTA
>Ga0256832_1003650_pt1 | contig 10436 bp, 6 predicted proteins | sample 134614metaG_FD_190534 | JGI IMG/M metagenome (GOLD analysis project Ga0256832, IMG submission 190534) | Hydrothermal vent microbial communities from Lau Basin, Pacific Ocean - 134-614 | ecosystem: Environmental > Aquatic > Marine > Hydrothermal vents | place: Pacific Ocean: Lau Basin | collected...
ACGGTGCACGCTATTACGATCGGGCACATGCCCGCCGGCGCGCCGATTGGGCCCGCACCGACCGTGAGCGCCTCATCCGGAAGGTGCTCAACACCACCCATCGCCAATCCCGCGTGCCCGTAAAACCCGCCGAACGTCCACCTTACCGATGCGAAACCGTTCATGACTATTTGAAAACACAGCCATGAAAAAACTTCTGCTTGTTGCTTTATCGGCGCTGACCCTCTCCTTTTCCGGCCGCTGTCAGCTGTATCTGCTGAAAGCCGACACGCTCCACGTGGGCAACGGCACAATCATCAGCCCGGCCTACTTCTATTTTTCGGCCGATTCGATTGTAGCGGTCGGCTCACACCCGGTGGCGGGACTTGCTCCCGACTCGGTGATAGAATATCGGGGCGGGCACGTATATCCGTCGTTCATTGCGATGAGCACATTGCTGGGATTGGTGGAAATCGGGGCGGTGCGTGCCACGCGTGACTATGACGAGGTGGGAAGCATCACGCCGAACGTTCGGCCCATTGTGGCGTTTAACATGGACTCGCGGGTGGTGGCGACCACGGCGTCGAACGGCGTATTGGTGGCGCAGATTCGTCCGGCGGGCGGCATGTTGCCGGGCAAGACGTCGGTGACTTACCTGAAAGGGCGGACGTGGGAAGAAGCCGCTATCCGGCCCGAATACGGCCTTTACCTTTCGTGGCCCCGGCGGTATTACCGGACGGGCTGGTGGTCGGCATCCCCGGGGCGGGTTCGGGAAAACAAGCAATGGAAACAGCAAATCGACCGCCTTTACACCTTTTTCCGGGCGGCGCAGGCTTACGTGCAAGGGCCGGTGCCGCCGCATCGGCGCAATCCGGCATATGAAGGGTTGCGGGGCGTGTTTCTCCGGGGCGAACCCGTTTTTATCGAAGCTGACCACGCCACGGACATTCTGGCCGCTTTGCGATTTAGCGAGACTTTCGGGCTTCGGATGGTGTTGGTGGGCGGCCGCGGCATCGGTCCGGTCATTGATGAGCTTCGGTGGCGGCGAATTCCGGTGGTATTACAGACCCCGCACACCCTTCCCGCCCATCCCGATGCGGCCGTGGACGAATGGTTTCGGATGCCGGTCCGATTGGCTGAGGCGGGCATTCCCTTTGCCATTGCCATCAACAAAGTGTGGGACGGCGCATGGCAACAGCGCAACCTACCCTTTGCCGCGGCCACGGCGGTGGCCTACGGGCTGGCGCCGGAGCAGGCCCTGGCGGCCATCACGTCGGTGCCGGCGCAGCTATTGGGCCTCGACCGGCGCCTCGGGACGCTGGAAACCGGGAAAGAAGCCACTTTCATCGTGAGTCGCGGGCCGGCGCTCGACATCCCCACGCATCGGATTTCCGCTGCCTTCATCCGCGGGCGACGAGTTTCCCTCGGCGACCCGCATCAGCAACTATATCGCAAATACAGCCGGCTATACAGCATTCCGGCGCCGTAGGAAATGCGCCGGTTAAATCATAAATGCAGAGCACGACATGCTTCGAGGGAATATCGAACCCTGAACACCGATCTTTGATTTAAGATTTCATTTTAAATTGTCTTTTTTGTTCTTAAATCGGCGTTCATTCATCGGTGTTCTGCCATCCCCCGCTGGCTGAGCGGAGTCGAAGCCACGCGGGGGATGGGGGGGCCTTCCGCACCCTTCGACTCCGCTCAGGGAGCGGAAGGTTCGCGTGAGGGGCCCGGCGGGCGCCGAGCGCCAGCGAGGCGGCCCGCCGCCGCCCGTGGGGGGGGATTTGCAGGGGCGTAGGGGTACGGCATGCCGTGCCCCTACATGATGCGGCGGCGGGCCGAGGCGAACAGCCGAGCCCAGAGGGGCCCGACCCGAAGGCGCCCGAAGGGTGGGACTTGTAGGGGCGATGCATGCATCGCCCATGAAGGCGCCGAAGGGGCACGCCCATATTCATATGCTTCCCTGCGGCCCTTGAAGTCACCGTTATATTTGCCGCATCAATCGGAGCATGCACGCATGGATATGACCTTTAACAAAAACGAAGACGCCCACCGGCTGACGTGGGCCGAGCTGCTGCAACGGCGCGACCGGGTGGCGCTCGGCGGCGGGAAGAAGCGGCAGGAAAAACTTCGCCGTCAGGGGAAGTTGCCCGCTCGTGAACGGCTGGACCGGCTCTTCGACGGCGGAAAGTGGCTGGAATTAGGGACGTTTGCCGGTTGGGAGATGTATGCCGAATATGGCGGGGCACCGGCCGGCGGCGTCATCGTCGGACTGGGAAAGATTGCGGGCCGCACGGCCATTGCCGTGGCCAATGACCCCACGGTGAAGGCGGGGGCGTGGTTTCCCATTACCGCCAAGAAAAACCTGCGGGCCCAGGAGATTGCGATGGAAAACCGAATTCCAATCATCTATCTGGTGGACAGTGCGGGTGTTTTTCTGCCGATGCAGGACGAGGTGTTTCCCGACAAAGAACATTTCGGGCGCATCTTTCGGAACAACGCCGTGATGTCGTCGGAAGGCATCCTTCAGATTGCGGCGGTGATGGGCAGTTGTGTGGCGGGCGGGGCCTATCTGCCGGTGATGTCGGACGAGTCGTTGATTGTAGATAAAACGGGGTCGATTTTTCTGGCGGGGCCTTATCTGGTCAAAGCCGCCATCGGTGAGGAGGTGGACAAAGAAACGTTGGGCGGCGCCACCACGCAGACCGCCGTCTCGGGCGTGATCGATGCGAAAGTGGCGGACGATGAGGAATGCCTGGAACGGATCCGGACGCTGATGGGCCAGGTGGGGGCTGCGGAAACGGCCGGCTTCGACCGCACCCAACCGGCGCCGCCCAAGCACAGCCCCGAGGAGATTGCCGGCATCCTGCCGGCGGACGGCAGCCGGCCTTACGATATGATGGAAGTGATCAGGCGGCTGGTGGACAACTCGGAGTTTACGCCTTACAAGCCGGACTATGGGAAGACCATCATCTGCGGATATGCCCGCATCGACGGCTGGGCCGTGGGGATTGTGGCCAATCAGCGGCTGATTGTCAAGAACGCCCGGGGCGAGATGCAGGTGGGCGGCGTGATTTATTCCGACTCGGCCGATAAAGCAGCCCGCTTCATCATGGTGTGTAATCAAAAGAAGATCCCGCTCGTTTTCTTACAAGACGTCACCGGTTTTATGGTGGGCTCGAAGTCGGAACACGGCGGCATCATCAAAGACGGCGCCAAAATGGTGAACGCCGTGGCCAACAGCGTGGTGCCGAAATTCACCGTCATCGTAGGGAACTCGTTCGGCGCGGGGAACTATGCGATGTGCGGGAAGGCATACGACCCGCGGCTGATTGTGGCGTGGCCGTCGGCCCGCATCGCCGTGATGGGAGGGGCGCAGGCAGCGCAAACGCTGTTGCAAATTCGGGTCAGCGCCCTCGAAAAGCAGGGCAAGAAAATCGACGAAGCGGAAAAAGAAAAGTTGCTCTACGAGATCACATCCCGCTACGAAGCCCAGACATCGCCTTACTATGCGGCGGCGCGGCTGTGGGTGGACGAAATTATCTTGCCCACTGAAACGCGGCAATGGATCTCGAAAGGCATCGAAATCGCCAATCATGCACCTATTAAAAAGCGGTTCAATGTGGGCGTTATTCAAACATAGCGCGGCGGGAAGCCTGCTGCTGCTGCTGATGGGGCCTGCGACGGCCCAGCTCTCTTATGAAGCGCCGGACTGGGACTCGCTCTACCGTCCCCATGCACCATGGCTTCAATATTATGCGAAGGAATATCAATTTACGCACTACGACACCCTGCGGGGCACTTATACCCCCTATCGGCAGGTCTTCGACGTGATTCACTATGACCTTGCCGTCCGGGTGCATATCAAAGAGCGGCGACTCAGCGGGCGCTGCCGGATCGACTTCGAAGTGACGGACCGGCCATATGATTCACTGCAGGTGGATTTGCACCGAAACTTTGAGGTAACAGGCCTGCGGATGGACGGCGTTCCGTATGACGATTGGGTGCGGCGAAACGACTTTATCTTCATCAAGATTCCGCCGACGTGGCAATCCTTCGAGCGCCACTCGGTGGAAGTGGCCTACGAAGGAAAACCGCAGAAGGCCCCTCGGCCGCCGTGGGACGGCGGCTTCGTGTGGAAGAAAGATCGGGAAGGACGCCCGTGGGTGGGCGTGGCCTGCGAAGGAGACGGCGCCATGTTGTGGTGGCCTTGCAAAGACCAATTGGTGGACGAACCCGACAGCGGCGTCACCTTCCGAATTGAAATCCCACGACAGAAAGGACTGATGGCGGTGGCCAACGGCAACCTCATCGACAGTGGAGCTGTGGACGCCCAGTGGCAGTATTTTACGTGGTATAACGCCGCGCCCATCAACATCTACGACGTCACCCTATACATTGGGCATTTCATTCACTGGAGCGACACTTTCGTGTCGCAACACCGGCTCACCCGAGGGCGTAAGCTGCCGCTGGACTATTACATCCTGGACTATGACGTAGAAAAGTCGAAAGCCCACTTTCCCGAACAGGTGAAAGCCTCGCTGGAAACTTACGAAGCCTACTGGGGGCCTTTTCCATTCCGGAAAGACGGGCTGGCGCTGGTCCATGCACCTTATTGGGGGATGGAACACCAGGCTGCGGTGGCCTACGGGCATAACTTTTCCACCAACCCGTATGGATTCGACTACATCATCCTTCACGAACTGGCGCATGAATACTGGGGCAACAGCGTCACCGCCTTTGATTTCGGGGATGTGTGGATTCATGAAGGACTGGCCACCTATACGGAAGTGTTGCACGTGGAGCGGACCCGTGGACAACAGGAGGCGGCGCGCTATCTGGCCGGCAAAAGGCGGTACATTCACAACCGTTATCCGGTGATGATGCCGCGGGGCGTCTATCGCTGGCTCCCTAAAAACGACATGTATCCCAAGGGCGCCTGGATCATGCACACGTTGCGGTCGTGGCTCGCACCAAACGACGACACGAAATGGGTCAAAATGCTCCGCCGCTTTTATGCCTTCGGCGAACACAGCGTGATCACCACCGAGCAGGTCATCGAACACTGGATGCAGTATGACCCCGCCGTGGCGGCCTTTTTTGAACAGTATCTGATGCATCCCCGTTTGCCGGTGCTGGAATATCATATAGAAGGAGACCGGATGTGTTACCGATGGGCGGCGGACGCGCCGGACTTTCAAATGCCTTTTGAATGGCGGCCGGACGAACAATCGCCCTGGCGACGCCTTACCCCCGCCACCCGCTGGCAAACGACATCCCTTCCTTCGAAGGAAGTCGAATGGCATACGGATGCTTTCTACGTGGAAGTAAAAGAAGTCTCCCGGTGTCCTTCTAAATAAATGGAAACGCTACTTTTGCGCCCCACACGGTAAACATCGCCTTGCTTTTTCCATGAAACGTATTATTCGTCGCTATTACCTTATTTTTTACATCCCTGCGAGTCTTTTCTTGTTTCAGGGCTGTTTTACCTATAAAAATTCCGCTCTTTTTCAGGATGCCACGGCGCCTCCCAACGTAACGGGCGACAGTGTGGAGCCGGAGCTCCGGATTCGTCCCAACGACTTGGTCCGGTTGACAATTCTCACGCCGGACACGAAGCTCAATCAGCTATGGACGTTTCCCGAAGGGGTATGGGTCGATCAGAAAGGCAATATCAAGATGCCGCTTTTGGGGACGATCCCTGTAAAGGGGCTCACGATCGAGGCGTTTGAGGACACGATTTACGGGCGGCTGCAACGCTTTACGTCGCGTCCCTACGTGCAGGTTCAATATTTATCTTTCGAGGTGTATGTGATGGGTGAGGTGTCGATGCCGGGCAAGAAATTGCTGATGCGGGAAAAGGGGACCGTCATTGATGCGCTGGCGGAAGCCGGCCCGTTTACCGACGTAACGGATATTCGCCACGTAAAGGTGCTTCGTAAAAAGCCGGACGGCCACGTGGAGACTTATCACCTGGACATGCGCAGCAAAGATATTTTTCATGCCCGGGGCTTTCACCTCAAGCCCGGCGACATTGTGTATGTGCCGCCTTCGCGAAGGGGGATTTTGGCCAAGAACATGGCAGCACTCAGCGGCGTTTATGTGATTGCGCAGGTGTTGCTTTTGCTCCTGTCCCGCCCATAAGACATTCCTATGGATTATTCAGAAAGCCAGAAAAGAGACACCCCCCTCATCAATGCCCGCTATTTGATCGGGCTGGCACTAAAGTATCGCTATCTATTTATTACCTCCTTAGTTTTCTCGGTTTTCATTGCTTTTTTAATCAACCGATATACGACGCCCCTCTATCTGTTGGAGGGGAAAATGTTGCTAAATTATAAGCGGCAGCAGTCCTATGACCCCACAGATGTGGCCAAGGTGCCATGGACGCCCACCTATTGGCAGTTTCACCCGGCGGCCAATGACATTGTGCTGTTTCAAACCGCCGGCGTGATCAACCGCACCCTTAAAAAGCTCAATTTAGGGGTGCGATATTATAGTATCGGTCGGTTTAAGGAAAATGAGATTTATTACAAGGAAGCCCCTTTCACAGTCAAACCGATTAAATTGAATGAGGCGGCTTACAAGTATTATTTCGTTTTTTCTTTTTTAAGCGGCGGCAAGGACTATCATCTGACATGGTATAAAGGTGAAGATAAAATCGGAGAGACCACAGGCACGCTGGGAAAGCCGCTGACGATTGATAAAATCGGCCGATTCGTCATTACGCACAACCAGGACGAGAAATATGTCATCGGCATCTCATATAAGTTTTTATTTGTTCCCTATCGGGAGCAATTTGCGGCTATTCGCAATGAGATAAAAATCAAAACGAACGAAAAAAACTCGGTCATCACGCTTACAAAGGAGGATAATATTCCGGACCGGGGCAAGGCGATCATCAACGCCATTATGGACGCTTACATCGAGGAAGACGTCAACGATCGCAGCAAAAAGTCGGAGAACACGATTCAATTCATCGAAGGCCAGATTCAGAAACTATCTAAAGAGCTGGCCTCCATCGAGGAACAGATCAAACATTTCCGAAAAAAGAACAAAGCCCTGACCCCTTCCGACGAGCTGCGGTCATATCTCGATGCTTTTACGGAGTTGGAAAAAGAGCGCCGGGAGCTTTTATTCCAACTTGAAGTGGCTCGTTTTATCCGGAAACAAATTCAGGAAGAGGAAGTCGGCAAATTGATCATTCCCAGTCTGTTGGGCGTTACCGACCCGCTTCTTCCGGAGTTGATTAACCGGTTCATTGCCGCCGTCGAGGAGTATCAGATGCTGGACAGCACCCTGCAGCCCCAAAGCCTCTCGGTCATTGAATCCCGCCGCAAGATCGAGAGCCTTAAAGAAACCATCCTCAAAAGCATATCATCGATCGAGCATAACCTGCAGGCACAGCTTGCAACGGTGAATAAGGAATTGAACAATCTGTCTCAGAAATTAGGGAGCATCCCGTCCAAAGAACTCCTCTACTTTGCGTTGAACCGCAAATACACGGCCACGGAGAAGATGTATAACTACCTCTACGAGAAAAAATTAGAGGTGGAGCTTGCAAAGGCCGCCATCGTGCCTGACGACATCATTGTAGAGAACGCCGCCGTCAAGAGTCAGATTCGTCCCCAGAAGGGCCGGAATTATATCATATGGGCATTGTTGGGGATTTTGCTGCCTGTGGGGCTGATTGGCTTGCGGGAGTTGTTGGATGACAAAATTCGAGAGATTGATCACCTGAAAAGAATTTTGAAAGCACCGCTGTTGGGCGTTATCGGCTCCAGCAGATATGAGGCCCCGCTGGTGGTGGTTGACCATCCCAAAAGCCGGGTGGTGGAAGGATTCCGGACGCTTCGGGCCAATCTTCAATACGTGCTTCCCGCTCGAACCGATGATAAGGGGCATATTATTCTGCTCACGTCAAGCATCAGCGGCGAAGGGAAGACGTTCATCGCCACCAATCTGGCCGCCATATTGGCCTTGGTGGACAAGAAGGTGCTCCTTATCGGCGTGGACCTTCGAAAACCCCGTTTGCATGAGGTGTTTACCCATCTTCCAAAAGAAAAAGGGCTTTCAGGTTATTTGGTAGGCATCCATTCGCTGGAAGAGGTGCTCTTCCCCAGCGGCGTAAAAAACCTCGAAATCATTCCCTCAGGCGCGGTGCCGCCCAACCCCGCCGAGCTGTTGGGAAGCGAGCAAATGAAAGCGTTGCTTCACGAGCTCCAGAAAAAATACGACTTTATCGTGTTGGATGCGCCACCGGTGGGACTGGTTACCGATGCCCTCGAAATTGCTTCATTCGCCGAATTGATCCTTTATATCTTCCGACAAGGATACAGCCGGCGGGCGCTGGTCAATACCGCCAATGAGATTCATGACAAAGGAGAAGTCAAGCTGTACGGCGTCTTGAACGATTATAAAATCAGCGACAGCATCTACGGCTATGGCTACCAATATGGATACGGGTATGGATACGGGTATGGGTATGGATATGGATACGGATATGGATACGGCGGTCGATATGGATACTATGGAAGTGGAACGGGCTACTACTCGGATGAAGAAGAAGAACAGGAAACACCGCCGCTGCTCTTCCGAATTATTCAATATATCCGCCGCCAACTTGTTAATGGAGAGGACGAGTAACTAAAAAACATATAATAATATGAAGATCGGAATTATTGGTCTGGGGTACGTCGGGCTCCCGCTGGCCATGGAGTTTGCCCAACATTTTGAAGTGATCGGCTTTGATATTAAAGACAAGCGGGTTCAGGAGCTCCGTCAGGGCATCGACCTGAATAATGAGTTTACTCCCGAGGATTTTAAGGAAAAAAACATTCTCTTTACCTCGTCATTGGACGATATCAAGGACCTTTCCCTTTACATCATCACCGTTCCCACGCCTATTGATGAACACCAGAATCCGGACCTGCGAGCCGTTCGGGGCGCATCCGAGATGGTAGGGAAACTGCTGCGCCCGGGCGACACGGTGGTGTATGAATCCACAGTGTATCCCGGCTGCACGGAAGAGGTGTGCGTTCCCATTCTGGAGTCCGTTTCCGGCTTAAAGCTGAATCGGGATTTTAACGTGGGCTATTCACCCGAACGGATCAATCCCGGTGACAAAGTGCACACGACTTCGAAGATCGTCAAAGTCGTTTCCGCCAGCAATCCCGAAACGCTCGAAAAATTAGCCGACATCTACGGCACGATCATCGAGGCCGGCATTCACAAAGCCCCCTCCATCAAAGTGGCCGAAGCCGCCAAGGTGATCGAAAATACCCAGCGGGACCTCAACATCGCCCTGATGAACGAACTGTCCATCATCTTCCATAAGATGGACATCAACACCTACGACGTGATCGAAGCCGCAGCCACGAAATGGAACTTTATTAAGTTTTATCCCGGCCTGGTGGGCGGTCATTGCATCGGCGTGGACCCTTATTATTTAACCTACAAAGCCAAGGAGCTGGGGCACTATCCAAAGGTGATCCTTGCGGGCCGGGAGATCAATGATTCGATGCACGTCTTCGTAGTGCGTGAGCTTATTCGGGCGATTCCACACAAGGAAAAACCGCTGAAAGACCTTTCCATTCTGGTGTTGGGCGTGACGTATAAAGCCAACGTGCCCGATTCTCGAAACTCAAAAGTAGCGGACCTGATTCGGGAGATTCAGGGCTACGATATGCAGGTGGACGCCTTTGATCCGGTGGTTATCAAGGAAGAATTTGAAGAAGAATACGGCCTTTCGCTTTCGTCGTGGGACGACATCGCCCGAAAGCAATATGACGCCGTCATTCTGGCGGTGCCTCACCGGCAGCTTATTGAAAAGCCGCTGTCGTTTTACCTTGAACGCTTTAACGACAGTGGGCTGTTGATGGACTTTCAAGGCGTGTATCGGGATGCCCCCCGTCCGGCATCGATTCACTATTGGATGATGTAAGTTATGCAGAAAGTTTTACTCACCGGCGTTTCCGGCTTTATTGGTTATCATCTGGCCCGTCGGCTGGCGGAAAAAGAGGGTATGGAAGTATGGGGCATTGATGCGGTGAATGACTATTACGACCCCACGCTTAAGATTGCCCGCCTCCGTCAGTTGGGACTTCCCGTTCCCGAGTGGGACGATTTATCATGGAATAAGGTTTACCATTCCAACACTTTGCCGATCCATTTCCAGCGCACCGCCCTTGAAGACGCCGAAGCGATCGAAGACCTTTTTCGGGCACATGATTTCGACTATGTCATCAACCTGGCCGCACAGGCGGGCGTGCGCTATTCACTGACTCACCCCCGAGCATATACCCGGAGCAATATTGACGGTTTTCTGAACATTTTAGAAGGCGCTCGGATAAAGAAACCGCGCCATCTCATTTACGCATCCAGTTCGTCGGTATATGGGCTTAATCGAAACATGCCGTTTCGGGTGGGAGACAATGTTGATCATCCAATTTCCC
>Ga0256832_1003651_pt1 | contig 10436 bp, 6 predicted proteins | sample 134614metaG_FD_190534 | JGI IMG/M metagenome (GOLD analysis project Ga0256832, IMG submission 190534) | Hydrothermal vent microbial communities from Lau Basin, Pacific Ocean - 134-614 | ecosystem: Environmental > Aquatic > Marine > Hydrothermal vents | place: Pacific Ocean: Lau Basin | collected...
TGAGCTGGGGCTCGTCGCTGTGTGGGACGGGCGGCGGTCGCTCGTCCCCACGGAGAGGCTCCTCGGGAGGGGCACTCGCCGGGGCTGCGGTCGTGTGCGCCTCCACCGATGGAGCGAAACCGGGCGGAGGAGGAGGCTTGTAGGCGCTCGGGGGCTTGGGCTTGTAAGCGCTGGGTTGGGCGTCGAGGGTCTTCGCCGCGTCGGGGGCAGGCGAGGGCGGTGCGGTCAGGAACGCCGGGGGCGGCACGAGCGGCGGCGCTGCGTCGGGCTGGGACGGTGGGCTCGGCACCGGCTCGTCCTCGGCGAACAAGAGATCGTCGATCGCGGCTTCGGGCTCGCCTTCCTCGCCGCGGTCTTCACGGTCGCTCTCTTCGTGGAAGGGGTCGAGTATCTCCTCGCGATCGAGGGCTTCGATCGCTTCCTCCGCCGTGCGCTCGTCGGGTCGTCGGGCCGCAGGAGGTGGCTCGATCGCCCGCATGCTGGTGTCGGCCTCCATCTCGTCGAGCAAGTCCTCGAGATCGAGGTCGACGCCCCCGCCGGGGGGGGGCGCGGTGGGGTGCTCCGGTTCCTCGAGGTTGGCGAGCGCGGCCATGAGCTCCTCGGGCACCGACGCGACCCGGGTCGACGAGTCGTCGTCCTCGTTCGCCTCTTCGTCGAAGCCGGGGAAGCGACGGCGGAGCTCCTCCGGTGTGAGTTTCGAGGGCGATGCGACGGGAGTGGGGCTGCGCCGCTGAGCTGCGGCGCGGCGTTCGAGCTCCGGATCGGGGCGGTAGAGCGGCTGCCGCGCCGCGGCTGGCGGTGGCGGCGCCGTTTGCGGCATCGGCGACGATTCCGGCTCCACGGCGTTCTCGAAGTCGGCCTCCCAGGAATCGAGCGCCCCTTCGAGGTCGAGTTCCAGATCGTCCTTGTCTTTGTCGTCGTCGATCACAGCCCCGCGCTCCGTCGGAGCTCCAGCATTGCCGGAGAGATCCAGAAGTAGAGAAGGTCGCGCGCCTCGTCGTCGTCGAGAACGGCCCGCAGGTCGGGGGTCGCGCTCCCGGTGATCGCCGCGAGCACCGTCCGCAGGTCCCCCGATACGAGGAGGCCCGCCCGCAGGGCCGTCCGACGGGCCGCACGGCAAAAGGCTTCGACACCGCGCCCGTCGTCGATGGCCGCCACGGCTGCGGGCAGGAGCTTCTTGATCTTGCGTGGCGTCGCCTTCATGAGCCGGTGGGTCCACTCCACCAGCCCTGGGCGGTCGCCTCCGCCAAGGGGCGCATCGACGGCTGCCGCCAGCGCGTACACGAGGGTCGCGGCGTCCTCGGGGTCTCGCCGGACCAGCGGCGTCGTGCGCCGCAGGCTCGCCATCGCCTGCTCCCCTACCAGGAAACGTTGAAGAGGATCGAAGGGTGCCTGAACCTCGCTGCCGAGGACCCAGGTGGGCGCCCGCTTGCCTGGCATGGCCTGGACGCGGTCCGGGAGCTCGCCGCCCTGGTAGACCTCGTCGAGCTCGAGCCCGAAGGCTCCGGCGAGCTGCGCGAGCTGCTCCCGCGCCGGGTGGGCGGCCCGGGGCGAGAGCGCATGCGCTCGTTTCACCCCGAGCTGGTTCGGTTGAAGGCCCGCGGCGACACACAACGGTTCGTAGGCCAGCTCGACGAGCTGCGCGACGGGGCCGTCGTCACCGCTCGCGCGCAGGGCGGCCAGCTCCGCGCTTGTCAGCGCGCGCTCCGGCTTGCCCCGCAAGGTGTGTCGCGCCGCGTCCTCGACCTCTTCGGCGGTGGCCTGTCCGACGGCGACGAGGGCACTGAGCACCTGGGCCTCGAGGAGGGTGTCGCCGCGCCAAACCGCGGCTCGTCGGAGCGCGCGCAGATGCTCGACCCCCAGGCCCTCGGCGTCGATCTCGGCGCGGACCGCCGCCTCGAAGGCGCGGGAGTGAGCGGCCGCCTCGTCTGGAGGGAGCAGCGCCGCCAGCGCATCGCCCGCTGCCACATCCGTCGGCGCATGGGTCAAGGCATCTCGGAACGAGCGCCTCGCCGCGTCGGTGTCGCCCACCTCGCGCTGCAGCAGCTCACCGGCTCGCCGCGCGAAGAAAGCGCGGCGCGGCCCGACGCTCGCCTCGGCAGCTCGTCGCAGGAGCTCCGCCGCCCGTGGGTAGAGCTGAGCGCCTTCGGCGATCCGCGCCATGCGCTCGTAGGCTTTGGCGTCGGTCATGCCGAGCTTTTCGAGCTCCTCGAGCTCCTCCAGGGCGCCGATGGGGTCGCCGAGCTTCGCCTCCAGGAAGTCGGCCGCCCCGAGCAAGGCGATCCGTTTCTGTTTCGCTGGGACATCCGCGCGGGCGAGGGACCGCAGCGCGCCTACGGCTTCGGCCCATTCCGAACGCGAGACATGGATCTCGACGGCCAGGGCGAGGCCTCCCGCGTGGCCGTCGTCCAGCATCCGGAGGTTCTCGATGGCGACGAGAGCCTGGTCGAGCTCGCCGGCGCTGCGGTGCAGTCGAGCCTTCTCGTAGTACAGGCGCTCGAGCTCGGCGCTGTCGTCGATGGCTGCGATGCGCCGCTCGACGAGACCCATGAGCTGCTCCGTGTCGCCCCGCTCGGCGACGATGTCATGGAGTCGATGGTAGGCGTTCGGTCGGCGGCGGTCGGCGTCGACGACTTCGCGTAGCCGTGGCTCGGCCAGGTCTTCGCGTCCGAGGTGGTCCATCAACACCGCCGCGGCTTCTTCGAGCAGCTCGTTGCGGAAGTCTCCGTCGAGCTTGGCGGCGAGCGCATCGCAGGCCTTGACGAGCGTGGCCCATTGTCCCTGATCGCGGGCAGCGACGCGGAGCGCTTCCCACGCCGCGACGTCGTCGGGGGCGCTCGCGACGACCTGCTCGAGCACCGGGATCGCCTCGGGGCGTGCGGCCGCCGAGAGCGCGCGGCCGGCTGCCGCCGCCACGGATGTGCGCGTGGCCTCGCTGGCGTGTCGGACCCGCCCGAGCTGAGCCTCGGCGAAGGCTTCGGGGTCGTCTCCAGCCGACAAGGTCTCGTCCACTGCGACGGCCGCTGCGGGCGACTCGGGGGCCGTCGATGCGAGCTCCTGGGCGACGAGGAAGGCGTCCTCGGCCGCATCCGATTCGAGGTTCGCGCCCACGAGCTGCGCTCGGAGCCCGTGGAGGGTGAGCTCGGCGCGGGCTCGCTCGTCGGTCGTGGCGGAAGCAAGCCGCAGCAAGATCTCGGCGCGCTCGTCCAGCCGACCTTCACGAGTGGCCGCGGAGAGAGACGCCAAGAGCGCCCAACGGTCGTCGTCGCTCGCCTCGAGGAGCTCGCGCGCGCACTGCTCCGCCACGTCGGGGAGCACGTCCGTGGCCGTCGCTCCCATCTCCCGGCGGAGCTCCGTGGCGTCGGGCTCCGCCGCGGCTGCCAGCATTGTTTCGAGGCCCGCCACCCGGGCCGCCGGGCCGGCGGCGTCCTCTCGAAGCAGCGCGAGCGCCGCGGCGGCTTCGAGCGCAACCGGGCCCTCCAGGCAGGCCCGGAGCGGCGACTCCGCGTCGGCGTCGGCGCCCTGCCCCAGCAGGAGCTCGCCAAGCTCCAGGGGCGCCCGAGCGGGCTCTCCGTCCGCGATCTCGCGCTCCGAGAGCGCCTCCCGCGCACGCAAGAGCAGGGCCTCGTCGCCGGTCCGTTCCGCGAGGCGGCCGAGGGCCCAGAGCGGCGACACCTGGGAGGGGTCCATGGCCCGCGCGTCGTCGTAGGTTCGGGCCGCCAGGTCGGCGTCCCCCGACGCTTCTGCGGCGGCGCCAGCGAGCAGGAGCGAGACCATCGCCGCGTGCGTATCGGAGCGCGCGGCGGCGGCCGAGCGAAGGAGCTCGACGACCTCGTCCGCGTCCCCTCGCGCGCGGTAGATCTCTTCGAGGAGCGCAACCGCGTAGCCGTTCCCCGGCTCTCGTTCGAGGGCCGCCCGCAGCCGTTCGATCGCTGCTTCCTCGTCGCCGGCCTTCACGGCCGCTCGGCCCGTGGCGGCCAGGTGCGCGGCGGCGGTGATCTCGTCGTCGGCGACCTCCGCGAGCGCTTCGTGGGCCCTGGCCAGCAGGGTCATGTCGCCGGTGCGGGCGGCGTAGACGCGGGCTGCGTCGGCAGCCCAGGCACGGGCTTCTTCGAGGTCGAGGGCCTGGGTCAGCGTTCGGGCCGCCTCCCCGCTCCGATCGGCCATGCGCAGGATCGCGTAGCGGTGGTGCAGCAGCGCGCTCCGCTCGTCTGGGTCGTCGACGTGAGGCAAGAGCGCGGCGATCGCTTCGAGGATGCCCTCGGCGTCGCCGAGGCGCGCGGCCGCGGCATAGCGATCGCGGAGCACCACGGCTGGCTGGAGCGCATGCTCCGCGGCGCGCTCGTAGAGCGGGCGCGCCCGAGGGAGGTCGCTGAGGTGGTGAGCGGCCAGGGTCGCCGCGCGCCACAGCGCGAGGGTCCGGTCCCGTCCCGTGTCCTCACGGGCAGCGAGGACGTCGATCCAGCTGTCGAAGCGCCCGCTCGCGAGCATCCAGGCGTCCAGCGTGGCGCGCAGCACCGCCGAATCGGGGGCCGCGGCGAGGGCTTTGTCCAGTGTCGAGAGGGCCGCGTCCTCGTCCCCCTCGGCACCCGCCGCGTGGGCCGAGTAGTAGAGCAACGCGGCGGCGAGGGCCGGGGCGATCTCGTTGCCCTCCTCGTTCTGGACGCGCTCCAGGATCGCCTCCGTCTCCTCGCGCACCAGGGCGGCGTCTCCCGCACGGTGGGCAGCCTCGACGAGCACGAGGCGCAGCAGTGGGTCGTCGGGCCGAGCTTCCACCGCCTTGCGAAGGACCTCCAGCGCTCTTGCCGGGTTGTTGAGCCGCTGCAGCAGCAGGCCCGCCGCCTCGAAGTAGGACGCGGCCGCCCGGCTCGCCGCGGTCGATGGCCCGTCATCCTGTGGCTCCTTCGCCTCGCCCGCGAGGTCGCCGAGGCCCTCGAGGGCTCGGGCGAGCGCTGCGGGTTGGTCGTGGCGACGTCCGATGCGCTCCATCGCCTCCAAGAGCCGCTGGCGTGCCGCGCCTTCCTCGAGGGCGCCTTCGAGCTCTTCGAGCGCTCTTCGCACGTCCTCGTCCCCGCCGGTCTCGGCGCGGGCCTCGGCGAGATCGCACACCAGCAGCGCCTTCCAGGCGGGCTCCCTGGCGGCGGCTGCTCTCGCTTCGAGGGCGCGGATGGTCAGGCTCCGGTCGCCCCGGCGCCGAGCGCTTCGTTCGAGAAACAGGCCCGCGGTGGCTTGGGCAGGGCTTGGTTCGGTGGCGAGGGCCTCCTCGAGGCGCTCGACGGGCTTGTCGGGGTCGCTCCCTCGGTCCTCCAGGAGCGCCGCGAGGTCTGCCAGCGCCGAGGCGCGGTCCTGCTCGGTGCGTCCGCTGCGATACTCTGCGTCATAAAGCCGCGTCAGGTTCTTGAACGAGCGCCGTCGTTCGAAGATGCGGATCAGGTCGAAGAGCGGAGGGCGAAAACCGGGCGCCTGGTTGTAGGCTGCGAGGTAGGCTTTGACCGCCGCCGCCGCGTGACCGCCTTCTTCGGCCAGGCGGCCGAGCTCCCACTGCAAGACGGCCTGGCGCTGCGGGTCGGCCTCCACCGAGATGGCGTCTCGCAAGGTGGCCATCCGCGCGTCGAGGTCGCCAGGGGCTTGCTCCTTCTTCGGAGTCGGAATGGACGGGGGAGTCGCCACGTGTGCGGCCCGAACATAGCAGGGCGGGGGCTCGAGTTGAACCGGGAGTTCCTGCGTTTGGGGTTGCCGTGTCGCCGAGCGGCGCCAGCAGCCACGCGATCAGCGCAACGGTCCGACCGCCTGCTCGACGGATTGGACCAGGCGCCCGTCGGCCAGGAGGTCGCGCGCACGCCCGATGTCGGCGTGCAGGGCCCGGTCACTCGCGAGGGGCGCGATCGCCGTGCGGAGTGTGCCGAGGGCCGCGCGGACGCCAACTCCCGGCGCCAGGGGTTTGCGCAGCTCGAGACCTTGCCCGGCGACCAGCGCCTCGATCGCGAGCACCGTCCGCGCATGCTCCACCACCTGTGCGAGCTTCCGTGCCGAGATCGAGCCCATGGAGACGTGGTCTTCCTTGCCCGCGGAGGACGGGATCGAGTCGACGCTGGACGGATGGGAGAGCACCTTGTTCTCGCTGACCAGGGCCGCGGCGGTGACCTGGGCCATCATGAACCCCGAGTCGAGCCCGCTGCGCGGGGCCAGGAAAGGCGGCAGCCCGCTGCTCATGGCGGGGTTGACGAGCTGCTCGATCCTCCGCTCGGCGATGTTGGCGAGCTCGGCCACGGCCATGGTGGCCGTGTCGAGGGCGAGCGCGAGGGGCTGGCCGTGGAAGTTGCCTCCGCTGATGACCTCGGCCCCCTCGTCGCTCACGAAGACGAGCGGGTTGTCGGTGGCGGCGAGGATCTCACGCTCGAGCACCTGGCGTGCCCACGCCAGGGCGTCCCGGGTCGCGCCGTGGACCTGAGGCATGCATCGGAGCGAGTAGGGGTCCTGCACCTTGTGGCAGTCCCGATGGCTCTCCATGATCTCGCTGTGGGCCAGCAGCGCTCGCAGGTTGTCGGCGCTGGCCGCCTGCCCCGGATGCGGTCGGGCGCCCTGGATGCGCGGGTCGAAGGGGCGCCCGGAGCCCTCCAAGGCGTCGAGGGACATCGCTCCGACGATGTCCGCGAGGGTGCACAGGCGCTGCGCTTCGACGATCGCCAGCCCGCCGACGGCCAGCATCATCTGGGTGCCGTTGATCAGCGCCAGCCCTTCCTTCGCCTCGAGGGCGAGCGGCTCGATACCCGCGGCTTCGAGCGCCCGAGCGCCCGGCATCCGACGCCCATCGAGGTCCGCCTCGCCTTCGCCGATGAGGACCAGCGCGAGGTGCGCGAGAGGAGCCAGGTCGCCCGACGCGCCCACCGACCCCTGCGCCGGGATGCGCGGGCGCACGTCGGCGTCGAGCATCGCGACCAGCCGCTCGACGACTACGGGGCGCACGCCGCTGAAGCCCAGCGCGAGCACCTGCGCCCGAAGGGCCATCATCGCCCGGACCGCCGGCGGCGGCAGATCCGGACCGACGCCACAAGCGTGGCTTCGAAGTAGGTTGTGCTGCAGGGTTCGGATCTCGGCCGCGTCGATGCGCGTCTCGGCGAGCGCCCCGAAGCCCGTGTTGACTCCGTACACGTTCGGGGCGGCGTCGCCTTCGTCCGCGAGGTTTCGCACGAAGGCGTTCGAGCGCTCCATGCGTTCGCGCGCGCGCTCGCCGAGCACGAGCCGCGCGCGGCGATGTCCGAGGGCCCACAGGTCTTCGAGGGACCAGCCCTGCCCGAGCTCGAGGGTACGCATCATGTCGTCGTCCAGCCGCCGTCCACGGCGAGGGTCTGCCCGTTGACATAGCTCGACTCGTCGCTCGCGAGAAAGAGCGCTGCACCGGCGACGTCCTCCGGTCGCCCGATGCGCCGCAGGGTCGTCCGCTCTTCGATGCTCGCCACGAGCTTTGGGTTGCTCGTGAGGGCCTGCGAGAAGCGGGTCTCGATGAGACCGGGGGCGATGGCATTCACGCGGATCCCGCTCGGCCCCAGCTCCGCTGCGAGGGTTTGCGTCAGGGAGATGACGCCGGCCTTCGTCATGCCGTAGACGCCTTGGAGTGGCGCGGCCATCTGTCCCAGCACGCTGGTGACGTTCACGATCGATCCGGGCGCCCGGCGTCCCAGGAGGTGGCGCGCCGCCGCTCGGGCGCAGCGGAAGTAGCCCTCCAGGTTGACCTCGAAGGTCTTGCGCCAGGCGCTCCATTCGACGTTCATCAAGGGGCCGAAGTAAGGGTTGGTCGCGGCGTTGTTCACCAGTACGTCGACCTTGCCCAGCCGCTCGAAGGTGGCGGCGAAGAGATCGTCGACGGCGTCGTCCCGGCCCGTATGGCAAGCGATCGCGTGTGCACCGGGGCCGATTTCCTCCGCCTTCGCCCGGAGCGGCTCGATCTTCCGCGCTGCGAGCACCACCTGGGCGCCTTCTCGGACCATTGCAGCCGCGATCGCCGCACCGATCCCTCGGCTCGCCCCGGTTACGATGGCCACCTTGCCTTCCAGTCGTCGCGTCATCGGCGCGGGTCTACCACGGGTCCGCGCGCCGGTCTGCCCCTGTGGGGGTGCGCTTCTACCGACCAGTCTATCGACCCAGGGCGCCCGCCGATCCGTTATGCTGAACCGATGGGTGACGACGACGACGGCGGCAAGCCCGCCAAGACGTTTCGCGGCTACGCCTCGCCGGACGGAGGCGACGTGGACCCGGCGGCTGTGAGCGGCATGTTCGACGACGTGACCATCGCCGACTCGGGCGCCCGGCGAGAGCCCGACGATGCCCGGGGCCCGGATGAGAGTGGCGAGCTTTACCTGCCGCCGGGGACGCAGCCGGCGCGCTCGCTCCAGGACGACACCCCCCTCGTCGAGATCGAGGTCGTCCACCGCCATGGCGCATCCCCGCGGGTCGATTCGCCGGCGCAGACCCTCGAGGTCTGGACGCAGAACCGCATCTACACCATGGACCCGTCGAACGTCTGCGTGCGGGTGGTGGACCGGCAGACGGAGCGCGACGTCACCGACCACCCGTTCTTGGGCTTCAAGCTCGTCGGTGGACAGCACCGCGACGGGGAGTCGTTCGAGATCAGCTTTCCCTTCCCGCGCCCGGGGACCGAGGCGGTCTTCGAGCACCCGCATTCCCGCGCCGGCAACTTCTCACGGACATCGACGGTGATGCGGGTCGTGTTGCGTTTGCATGTGGTGACCGTCCGCCCGAACGTCTTGGTCCCGACTTGGTCGGAGATCACGAACCACGAGCTGCGGATCGACGGAAGCGATGAATCGTGAGGCGCTCGCGCACTGGCTCGGGACGCCGCGGCGGACCTGGCGCTGGAGCCGAGGTGACGTGGCACGCTACGACGGCGTCGAGGCGACGCCGACCTCCCTCCGCTGGTTCCGTTGGTCCCACCAGCCCGAGGAAGGGGGGCTGACCGCGGAGTGGACGCAGGCCGTCGAGGCCTTCCGCGCCGAGGGCCCACCGGGCGAGATGAGACCCCCCGCCGCGGTGCTCGAGGCGCTGCGCTCCTGGCTCGACGAGCACCCCTGATGCCCCTGGTCGACCGGCCCGCGGACGCTCACCTGAGCCAGCGGCGGCGCGCGCTCCTTCGGCGTCACCGGGTGCGCGAGAGCTTCGACGAAGTGCGTTTCGCGCGCACCTCCGACGGCTGGGAGATCGCCCTCAGCCGACGCCGGCCCCGCGCTGCCCCGCGTCGCCGGCCCGTCGTGCTTTGCCACGGTCTGGGCGCCAACCGCTTTACCTGGGACCTCGATCCGGAGCGATCCGTCGCGCGCCACCTGACGGAGCAGGGCTTCGACGTCTTCTGCGTCGAGCTCCGCGGTCATGGCCGCAGCCAGCGTTCAGGCCCCGGCGGGCGCTGGGGCTGGAGCCTCTGGGACTATGCGGAGCACGACTTGCCGGCGGCGCTCGAGGCGGTCCTCGAGCTCACCGGCGCCGACGGGGTCCACCTCGTGGGGCACAGCATGGGCGGCATCCTCCTGCACATTCGCCGGGCCCACGGCGATGGGCGCATCCGTGCGGGCATCGCCGTCGCGGGTGCGGTCGACTACAGCGGTACGCCGAGCGTGTTCCACAGCGCCGTCCGCCTCGTCGGAGCCACCCGGGTGCTGCCGGCGCTGCCTCTCGGGCCTATCGCCCGCTTCTTCGCGCCCGTCGCGTTGGCCGTCGACAACCCCATCGATCGGATCAACGTCCACCCCTCGAACGTCGACCGGAGCCTGTACCGCCGACTCTGCGCTCTGGGCTTTCATGGAATCAGTGCGCCGGTCCTGCAGACCCTCGCGCCCGCCATGGCCCCCGGCGGGCTGCGGCTGCCGGACGGCTCACCGCTCCGGCCCCCGCCTCGGGGAGCGCCGCTGCTGGCGGTCGCCGGGACCGCCGACCTGCAGTGTCACCCGGACGCGGCGCGGCGCGGTTCTCAGGCCCTGCGCGTCTTCGGCCGGGCCTACGGTCACGAGGACGACTACGGCCACTTCGACCTTTTGATCGGGCGTCGGGTGCCGGTGGAGGTGTGGCCTGCGCTCGTCGGGTGGCTGGTCGATCACGACGAGCTTCCGTGAGCCGGGCTCAGGGATCGTCGCGTCGGCGCACGACGAAGGAGTCCATCTGCTCCTCCTGCTCGAAGCGGCGCCGGTAGCGCTGCGCCTCACCCATCGTTTCGAAGGGCCCGATGCGCACGCGGTAGTACGTGCCGCGGCCTTCGATCTCGGCCTCGGTCACGAAGCTGTCATGACCCTTGGCGCGGAGCGCTTCGGCGAAGAGCTCGGCCTCCTCCTCGCTGCGGTAGCTGACGACCTGCAGCGTGTAGCGACCGTCCTCGCCCACCCGCCCCCGCTGGCGTGGCTCCGGCGCTGGGAGTGCGGCGGCCACGAGCG
>Ga0256832_1003652_pt1 | contig 10434 bp, 7 predicted proteins | sample 134614metaG_FD_190534 | JGI IMG/M metagenome (GOLD analysis project Ga0256832, IMG submission 190534) | Hydrothermal vent microbial communities from Lau Basin, Pacific Ocean - 134-614 | ecosystem: Environmental > Aquatic > Marine > Hydrothermal vents | place: Pacific Ocean: Lau Basin | collected...
CCGTGCCGGTGGTGCCGGAGACCGCAGTTCACTATAACGGCAGCCTGCCGGGGATCTATGTATTAGGGCCGGATGGAAAGCCGAGTCTGCGCATGGTGCGCGTGGGCCAGGATCTGGGCAATGGCTTCATCTCGATACTCTCGGGCATCAAGCCCGGTGACAGAGTGCTGGTCGAGAATACCCGTGGCCGGTCGGCGTCACGGAACTGGTCGGAAGAACGTTAGCGCGTTTGCATCGAGCGAGGCATCCGCCACCAGCGCGGATGCGCGTTGTGCCTAGGAGGCTGTCGGGTTATGGGGGATCGTAGCGAGGAGGTGGGAGAGCGAGGCCAAATGTTCCCGTTTTTGAGGCGCATAGTGGGCCTATGTAACGAAAAAATGGGGATATTTGGGCCGCTCTCCCATCTTCGCAGTAGATTCATCCATAATCCGACAGCCTCCCAGAGGCGCTTGCCAGTGCGAAAGCGGGGATTTCGTTTGCTGTTGCCGAGCGACTGCCCTCTCAGTGGTTCAGGCCCGTCGCGACGATTCGCGGCGGGTGTCCAATGATCAACCAATAAATACAAGTACTTGCTATGAATGAGCAGAATACTCCCAACGAATCCGCGTTACCCGATGATGTCGATCTGGGGTTCGCGGGACGCACGGCGCAATCCTTTATTGAATCACCTCTGTCGGTACTGCTGTTCATGGCCGTGCTGTTCATGGGCACCATCGGGCTGGTACTGACTCCGCGCGAGGAAGATCCGCAGATCTCGGTGCCGATGGTGGACATCTTCGTCCAGTACACCGGTGCGTCCGCCGACCAGGTCGCGACGCAGGCCATCGAGCCACTGGAACGCATCATGAGCGAAGTGGCCGGCGTCAAGCATGTCTACTCCGCCTCGATGCGCGGGCGCGGCATGGTGACCGTCGAGTTCCATGTCGGCGAGCAGATGGGTCCATCGCTGGTCAAGGTGAACGACAAGCTGGATTCCAACATGGACAAGATCCCGCCGGGAGTCGGCATGCCGCTGGTCAAGGCGAAGGGGATCGACGATGTCTCCATCGTCAACCTGACGATCTGGTCGAAGGATCTGGACAAGGACGGCCGTCCGGATGTCGACGACGGACAGTTGCGCATGTTGGCGCTGGATCTGCAACAGAAGATCAAGGAGATACCGGATACCGGCTCCAGCTTCATCGTGGGTGGACGTCGTGAGCAGTTGAAGATCGAGGTCTTTCCGGAACGTCTCGCGGGCTATCACATCAGCCTCGATCAGGTGGCTCAGGCCATTAAGGGCGCGAACAGCGAGCAGGCGGCCGGCAACGTCGAGTCGGGTGGTCAGCGGATGACGGTCGTAACCGGTGCTTTCTTGAACTCGGTCGAATCGATCCAGCGACTGGTGGTGGGTAACTTCAACGGTGGACCGGTCTATCTGCGCGATGTGGCCAAGGTGTCCCTGGGGCCCGAGGATGCCACCCAGCTGGTTGCCTACTATTCCGGCGCGGCGGCCGAAGGTCAGTACCGCGCGGATGGCGAACCGGCGGTGACCATCGCGGTCGCGAAGAAGAAGGGCAGTAACGGCATCGAAGTGGCCGAGAAGGTCATCGACAAGGTCGAAGAACTCAAGGGCGTGCTGATTCCGGACAATGTGGCGGTCAGCGTGACACGAAACTATGGTGAAACCGCGAGGGAGAAGGTCGATGAGCTGATCTTCAAGATCTTCTTCGAGAGTGTACTGGTCGCGCTGCTGGTGTTCTGGGCGTTTCGCGCTGTCAAGCCGGCGACGGTCGTCGTGCTGGTCGTGCCCGCGGTGCTGTTGTTCACGATCTTCATGGCGATGGTGTTGGGTTTTACGATCAACCGAGTGAGTCTGTTTGCGTTGATCTTCTCGGTCGGCATCCTGGTGGATGATGCGATCGTGGTCGTGGAGAACATCTATCGGCGCTGGCTGGAAGCAGGCAAGCGCGATATCGCCACGGCGGTCGATGCAGTGCGCGAGGTCGGTAACCCGACGATACTCGCGACCTTTACGGTCATCGCGGCGTTGCTGCCGATGGGCTTCGTGCGTGGCATGATGGGACCGTACATGTTTCCGATCCCGGCCCTGGGTTCGGTCGCGATGCTGTTCTCGTTGTTCGCGGCCTTTGTGTTCACGCCCTGGCTCGCGTATTCAAAGCTGCTGCAACCTTCGATGAAATATCTGAAGAAGGCCGAGGTACATGAGCACAAGGAGTCGGAGAGGCTGGGGCGTCTGTTCCACCGTATTCTGACCCCGATGATCGAGAGTCCGTTCAAGCGCCGCACCTTCAAGCTGCTGATGTGGGGTATTTTCCTGTTCTGTTGCACCTTCTTCTACTTTAAGTGGGTGCAGGTGAAGATGTTGCCGTTGGATAACAAGCCCGAGTTCTCGGTCGTGTTGAATATGCCGGAAGGGACCGCGTTGCCGGTCACCGCGAACATGGCGCACGTCATCGCCGACAGGTTGCGCCAGATTCCCGAGGTGACGGCGGTTCAGATCTATGCCGGTACCGCGCGACCGTTCGACTTCAACGGCATGGTCAGGCATTACTATCTACGCCATGATCCCTGGCAGGGAGAGGTGCAGGTTCAGCTGACCAACAAGACCGAGCGTGACCGGACCAGTCACCAGATCGCCATCGAGGCGCGAAAGCTGGTGAAGGAGCTGACCGCCGGGAGTGGCGCGCGTTTCCAGATCGTCGAAATGCCGCCCGGACCGCCGGTATTGTCGGATGTGGTCGCCGAGGTCTACGGACCCTCCGCGGACACGCGTCGGAAGGTTGCCGGGGATCTCACCCGGATATTCGAGAAGGCGCCGAGCCTGGTGGATGTCGATAACCTGATGCGCAGGCCGTATGAATATTGGCGCTTCCATATCGATACCGAAAAGGCCTTGCGCCAGGGTATCTCGGTTGCCGCGATCAACCGCAATCTGGCGATGGCCCTGGGTTCCGCGCCACTCGGTGATATCAAGCGGAAGCAGGCGGTTCAGGAGCCGATCCAGATCGTCTTGCAGATCCCGTTCGCCGAGCGCTCGCAGGTAGGTCGTCTGAAAGACCTGCCGATTCAATCCATGTCGGGTAACACGGTGCCGCTGGGCGAGTTGGGCTACTTCGAGAAGGTGCTGGAAGACCCTATCGTCTACCACAAGGATCTACGCGGTATCGAGTATGTGATCGCCGGTGTCGGCGGCAAGTACCCGGCACCTATCTACGGCATGCTTCAGGTCGGGGATATTCTCGAGGAAGAGGGCTACAAGGCGCCCGACGGCGTTGAGTTGGAAGGCACCTGGATCGGGCCGCCGGAATCCGATGCGCATAGCGCCTTCGAGTGGGGTGGTGCCTGGACGGTGACCTACGAGACCTTCCGCGACATGGGTATCGCGTTCTGTCTGGCGCTGGTGGGGATCTATATCCTGGTAGTCTGGGAGTTTGGTAACTTTCGCGTGCCGGCGTTGATCATGGCGCCGATCCCGTTGACGTTGCTCGGCATCATCCCGGGTCATGCGCTGTTCGGCGCCGCGTTCACCGCGACGTCGATGATCGGCTGGATCGCGCTGGCCGGTATCATCGTGCGTAACTCCATCCTGTTGGTGGATTTCTCCGTGCATGAGATCGCCAAGGGCGTACCCGCCCATGAAGCGGTGATCAACTCATGCAAGGCGCGTACCCGGCCGATTCTGATTACCGCGGCGGCCCTGATGGCGGGTTCCATCGTCATCATGCCGGACCCGATCTTCAAGGGCATGGGTATCTCCTTGCTGTTCGGTGTGTTCGTATCGACCATCCTGACATTGGTGGTTATTCCGTTGGGCTGCATTCAGGCGAATAAATCGATGTGCGAGATCGCCTGCGCGCGCGTGCCCAATGCGACGCTTGCCGAGACCGGCAGCGCGCCGGCGGTGGCCACCGCGCGGGTCAAGAAGGGCGGTGGCTTCTTCAGCAAGATCATTGGCCTGATCTCGATGATCTTCTACGCTATCCGGGGCATCTTTCTACTGCTGTTCCAGATGTTCAAGAAACCCGGTGGTGGCGGCGGAACGCCACCACCATCCGCGCCGGCGCCAGCGGCGCCGCCCACGTCTGGTTCCGGTGGGGGGGCGAATAGCGTCGCCGCTGCCACGGCACCAACGACAAGTGGGGCATCTACCGGCGGCGCGGCTTCGTCCACGACGCAAGCGGCGGCGAAGTCGGAGCCCCCCGCTGGCGTTGCAAGCGAGACCGTGAGTGAAGAAACCGTGGCGAAAGAAGAGGCGCCGGTCTCCAAGGCAGCTTCACCCGCGAGTTCTCCAGCAGGGAAGAAGAAAACCACTACGAAGAAACGCGTTGCGAAGAAACGTAGCGTGAAAAAGGCTCCGGCCTCCCGGAAGTCCAAGTCCTCTGCCGGCGGAAAATCTGGCGCCGCGAAAAGGGCGTCAAGCCCTGCATCCAAGGCCCGGGACGCTGACGACTCGGCATCGTCGGCGCGCCGTGGCATACGTTTGAAGCCGTTATCCGATGGTGACAATGATCTCGATTTGAGCTAAACTGACTTAATAAGTATATAACTCAATACTTGTATGTTTAAGGATCCCGGTAAGCGAGGGTCCATGGCTGTTTCCAGGGGCAATAGCGCTTGAATGGAACGGGTGGGTGTTTATCCCTCGGGCTCCCTTTTAACGCTTGCTTCTCTTGATTGGGGTCTTGGCAGTTAGACGCTAACCCGGAAGATTCATGGAGTCTCCGGATTTGATCATTATTGTCATGTAAGTACTCAGCGAGTCGTTTAAAACATGGGTAACTGCTCAGATCGCCGCTGAAATGCGTCAGATCAAGGCAAAAAATGTGAGTTTACACGTGTAAATGACCATTTTTAAACGCAGAGCTGGCGCATTTCAGCGGTTAGCTGAGTAGTTACATTGTTATCAACGGATAAACAGGAACATATGAAGGCAATAGGGTTCCGGCCGGTTGCGCTCGTCTGGATGGCGTGCGCCGCCGCTGCCTCGGGTTCGCCTTATGATCCGAGGCTCGAACACCATTTCGTCTCCGCTGGAGAGAAACTGGTTCTGGCGGGTGAACCCGGCTATCGTTTTCGTGGCGGCGACATCATTACGCCCTCGGGTGAAGAATGGACGCCCACGCGGAATGGGGAAGCGGCGGAAGGTTTCGGAAACTATACCTTTCGACCCCGACGGGAGAAGAAATCCACCGGAAAACCCGCGATCCCGGAGGTTGTCGAGCGGCCCGCATACCGAGCGGTATATGATGGCTATCTCCAGCCGCCGCTTCCAGCGATGCCGTACTATCCGATTGATCCTTATCTGCCCTACGCGACGACCACGCCGGAGAGCGGAGCCTGGTCGTCGTCGGGTGGTGATACCCCTTGGGGGCTGGCCACGCCGTTTCGACAGTGAGCTGGCTGCTCAATGCCTTGAAATTGAACTATTATTACATCCAACGCAGTGACAGGTAAGCTAATGAGAACGAAGGTAATGTTGTTGGGAATCTGCGGCGTCGTCGCCGTGCTGCATGTCCCGGCTTCCGCGCAAGAACCGAGTTTCCGCGGTGGACTTGGAAGTCCCTCTTCGGTCTCGGATTTTGCCGCTTCCTATCGCTTCCGGCCGTTGGGTGCCTCGGAGAGAAGACGGTCCGCCGCTGGTGCCGCCGGCGAACAGCGGGTTCCCGTGAGTAGCGGGAACGCGCTGTCATATGGATGGCGGTTTCGGCCGTTGCGTTCCGAGACGAAAGTAACCAGCGAGGTGGAAAGGCCGCCAATGGCCGCTGTGTACGAGCCGCCCCGGCAACAGCCATCGCCCCGTTTCTCCGCGGATTTCTATTCGTCTTTCACCCATTTGGATGCCGTTCCGGCCGCGCCTTATGCGGAGTGGCGGCCCGCTATCCAGCCGCCACCGGACCAGCCCACGCGCGCCACCACTCCGGCGCCGGCCGGGAGCACGCATGCGAACCCCGCTGTCTACGTGATGTTCCGTGGCAAGCGCTATCGCTTTCGTGGCCCGTCCGCGCGGGTAAGGCATCTACCGGATCCAAGCTCCTCTTATCTCGGGGAGGAGTCTCTTTTCGCCGCCCAGCCAGCGGATCGGACATGGGCGAGGCGGCGTGGTAATACCTCGCCGCTATCGGGGGATGTCATGGTGACGCCGTTCGCGACCATTCTGAACTGAATCCTCAGGGGTGGTCCGGCGCGGCCACGTCCTGTCCCGTGGCTGGCCAGCAGATCACAAAGCGGGCGCCGCCGAGTCGTGATCTCTCATGGTAAGCCCGGCCATGATAACGGCGCATAATGCTGGCCACGATCGCCAGTCCCAGCCCGTGACCGCCAGTGTCCCTGCGGCGGCTGTCGTCCAGTCGGGCGAAGGGTTCGAACAGGTGGTGCTGTTTCTCCGCTGGGATTCCCGGGCCATCATCCTCGGTCGACAGGCACATCTGTCCGTCGTTCATCTCCAGCGCGACGAGAATCCGTGAACGGGCATGACGCGCGGCGTTGTCGAGCAGATTGAACAACGCGCGACGTAGCAGTTTCGGGTCGATCACGGCGATCGCTTGCGGGTCCTCGGGCAAGCGCTGTTCGATCGTCTGCTTCGGATGGTAGGCGCGGAACTCATGCAGCTGTTCGTTCAGCCAGGGCACCATGGCAATCCGCTCTTCCGGGCGGCGGTCGGCATCGCGGCGAATGCGGGCGAGGTCGAGCAATTCCCCCACCAGTGATTCCAGCTCGTCCAGGTTGCTCGCGAGCTGATTCTCGAAGCGTTCGCGTTCGGTGGCGATACGCGTCTCGGCAAGCATCTCCAACGAGAAACGCATGCGCGCGATGGGTGTTTTCAATTCATGCGATACCGCGTTGATCAGATCCTGCTGGCTGCTCACCAGTTGCTGGATATGCCCGGCCATGCGGTTATAGGCCTGCGACAGGCTGTGCAGGGTCGAGTAGCCGCTGAGCCGCGCGCGCCGATCCAGTTCCCCGTTGCCGAACGCGTTCGCGACGGCTTTCAGGTGGCGTAATTCCCGCCACAGGGTCAGCGTCCACAGGAGTAGACCAAAGGCAACCAGCGCTGCCGGAAGGCCGATCAGCAGGTACGGGTAGCGCTTCCTGACCGCGTCAACCGGAATCGGTCCGGCGGTGACCAGGTATTTCCCGGATTCGCTGAGTACGTGCAGGAGCATCCCATTGCCGTCGAGTTCCTGGCTGACGGCACCGAGCCGATGCAGCGCGTCGCGCAGCGCCGGTGGCAGGTCGATCTTGTCGCGTGGTGTCAGTTGCAGCGGGAAGGGGTAGAGTCTGCCGATGTCTGCAATGACTCGCGCGGGGTCGTCGGCTTGTTCGAGGCGTTGGCTCACCAGGTAGCGAATGCCCCGCACCTGGGCGGCGGTATCCTCGGCTTCCGAGGCCTGAAGTGCCAGCGTCAACACCTTGCCGGTGTCACCCAGACGGTAGATGGCGTGCGGTTCCGGGCTGCCTCGCATGATCAGGCCGAGCCGGAAAAGGCGGTCGAGGGCGTGCTTGGACAGTTTCAGTTCCGCGATGGAACGAAGCGCGAGGTGGCGGGGAAAATGGCGTGCTATCTCGCTGATGGCGTCGGGCCATTGGTGTTCGGGCAGGGCCTCCAGTTCCTGCTGGATCAGGCGGAAGGTGCCGATCGTCTGCATGCGTACCTGTTCCTCGGCCCAGCGCGAGGTGAACCAGGACAATGGGTTCCATTGCAGCATCAACAGCAGCAATACCGGTAGCAGCAGAATCAGGTAGACGCGCAGGAAGACCCGAATCATCGCGTCGGCGCGCCGAGAAACAGATAGCCGCTGCCGCGAATCGTGCGTATCCAACGGGGATTGGCGGGGTTGCTGTCTCCCAGTTTCTTGCGCAGTCGCGAGATACGCAGATCGATGGAACGGTCGCTGCCGTCGTAGCCGAAGCCACGCAGCTGGCGCAGTATATCGTCACGGCTCATGACGATGCCGCTGTGACTGGCGAGCAGCCACAGCAGGTCGAACTCGGCGTTCCCGAGGTCCAGTCTGTTTTCGTCGAGCAGGGTTTCGAAACGTGACCGGTCGATACGCAGGCCATCGAATTCGAGTACCCGCGGGGGTTCCGGCGAGCGGCGTCCGGTACGCCGCAGAATCGCATGCAGTCGCGCCAGCAGCACGCGCGGGTGTACCGGTTTGGCGATGTAGTCGTCGGCGCCCAGCTCCAGCCCAAGCAGCTGATCGATGTCCTCGTCGCGCGCCGTCAGCATCAATACGGGCCCCGGATAGTCCTTGCGAATCGAACGGCAGACCGCGAAGCCGTCCTGGCCGGGCAGCATGATGTCGAGAATCACCAGGTCGGGCTGCTCACGCGGAATGCGTTGCGCGGCGGCAAGGCCGTCGGCCTCAACATCGACAAGGAAACCGTGTTTTTGCAGATACTCCCGGGTGAGCGCGGCCAGCTCGCCGTCGTCTTCAACCAGGAGTAACCGTTTCGGCTGGGAATGGTTCATCGATTCGGCCCACGACCTTTATCGCTTTTTTACACTATACCGCCGTCAAAGGTAACTAGAGTCCGCTCAACAATTACAACCCATTGAAATATAAGAATAATAAGTCATATTCTGGTATAATAATGCACGCAAACCTGATGAGCCACTAGCAAAAATTGTGCATCATGATTCGTTATACCAGCGACAAACAGCTTACCCTGGCAGAATTTGACTGGCCGTTCCAAACAGCGCTTGATGAGAACAATCGTTGGGTCAAACTGAGCGAGGTCGTACCCTGGGATGAGTTGGCTGCATCCTACTATCAAGCGTTCACGAGTCAACGGGGACGTCCCACCAAAGATGCTCGCCTGGTGATTGGAGCGGTGATCCTCAAACATAAGCTGTGTTTGTCGGATCGAGAGACAGTAGCGCAGATCCAGGAAAACCCGTACCTGCAATACTTCGTCGGTTTGCCGGGCTACCAAATGAGGCGCCCCTTCGCGCCTTCACTTTTCGTGGAGATTCGTAAACGGATGGGGCCATCACTGTTTGAGGACTTTCATGCGGCGGTGCTAGAGCGTATCGAAAAAAGGCCCACGGGTTCCAAGAAGCGAAAAGACACGGAGAAACCGGCTGACGACGATAAAGCGACCGAAAAGGCGGTCTCTCAGACTGAACGAGATAAAGCGCCCACGCTGTCGGATGAGGAAGCCACGGAAGCCAAAGCAGCACCAGAAGAAACAGCCGCCCCTGAATGCCGGGGCAAACTGATACTGGATGCCACGGTGGCCCCGCAGGCAATTCGTTACCCGACAGATCTGAACCTGCTGAATGAAGCACGCGAGCTGACAGAAAAGATCATCGACCACCTGTACCCTCACACCGATCTGAAAGCGAAGCCGCGCACCTACCGACAAACAGCACGCAAGGCGTATCTGGCTATTGCCAAGCAGAAACGTCCCGCCGCCAAGGTGCGGCGCAACGGTATAAAGCAACAGCTGCAGTACCTGCGCAGGAACCTCAAACACATCGAGGGCTTGTTAGCCCATTGGCCACAAGGGAATCGCCTCCCCTTGCCCCATTGGTTACTGTATCGCTATTGGGTCATCCAGCACCTGTACGACCAGCAATGGGAGATGTACCGTAACCGGCGTCATCGCTGTGACGACCGTATTGTCAGTATCAGCCAACCCTATGTGCGCCCCATTGTGCGGGGCAAGTTGAACAAGCCGGCGGAGTTTGGCGCCAAGCTCAGCGTCAGCCTGAACGATGAGGGTATTGCCTGTGTCGACGAGATACGCTGGGATGCCTTCCACGAAGGCCAGGATCTGGTCGGCCAAGTGGAAGCGTACAAGGCACGACACGGGCATTACCCGGAAGTGGTATTGGCCGATCCTGCCTACGGCAGCCGGGCTAACCGACGTTACCTGAAGCAGCACGGTATACGCTTTGGTGGCAAACCGCTGGGGCGTCCCAAAAAGGAAACCGACGACAACCGGGAGACTTTGAAAAAGGAAAAAGCACAACGGCGGGCCGATTACCGGCAGCGCATCCCCATCGAGGGAAAGTTTGGTCAGGGCAAGAAAGGTTACGGGTTAGGCTATATCGAAGCCAAGCGAGCCGACACCTCAGAGGCCTGGATCAACAGCATCTTCCTGGTCATGAACCTGATGGTCCTGCTGAGGATCTTTTTTGTCTTGGATAAATTCACCCGGTTACGCAGGTTGTGGCGTTTTCCTGGAGATAAAGGCTTGTGGTGGCGTCAGGACTGTGGGATGTTTTGGTGGCGCTGGCACAGTAGTCCAGTTGGCCAGTAGGGCGTTTTAGATTGTTGAGCAGACTCTAACTACTCAGCGAGTTGTTTAAAACATGGGTAACTGCTCAGATCGCCGCTGAAATGCGTCAGATCAAGGCAAAAAATGTGATCGTTACAGGGATGTAACTTATTAGGGCAATGCAGGAGCAATTGCCGGGTTACA
>Ga0256832_1003653_pt1 | contig 10432 bp, 21 predicted proteins | sample 134614metaG_FD_190534 | JGI IMG/M metagenome (GOLD analysis project Ga0256832, IMG submission 190534) | Hydrothermal vent microbial communities from Lau Basin, Pacific Ocean - 134-614 | ecosystem: Environmental > Aquatic > Marine > Hydrothermal vents | place: Pacific Ocean: Lau Basin | collected...
GGGCGACAACGTGACCTTCGAGGTGAAGCTGATCGCGCCGATCGCCATGGAAGACCGTCTGCGCTTCGCCATCCGCGAGGGCGGCCGCACCGTCGGCGCCGGCGTGGTGAGCGAGATCATCGAGTAAATGGAAACCCGGGCCTTTCCGCCCTTTCCGGCGGGAAGGCCCCATTCATGGTGAAATGACTATGCAAGGGCAGAACATCCGGATCCGGCTCAAGGCGTTCGATCATCGAATTCTCGATTCCTCGGCGCGCGAGATCGTCAACACGGCCAAACGGACAGGCGCGCAGGTGTGCGGTCCGGTGCCGCTGCCGACGAAGATCGAGAAATTTACCGTGAACCGGTCTCCGCATATCGACAAGAAGAGCCGCGAGCAGTTCGAGATGCGCACGCATCGCAGGCTGCTGGATATCGTTGACCCGACGCCGCAGACAGTGGACGCGCTGATGAAGCTGGACCTGGCCGCTGGTGTTGATGTCGAGATCAAGCTGTAAGCTTGAGGAACTAGATTCTGAGGAGTTGCGAGCGATGCGTTCAGGCATTATCGCACAGAAGGTTGGAATGACGCGCGTCTTCACCGACGAAGGCGTGAGTATTCCGGTCACCGTGCTGAAGGTGGAAAATTGTCAGGTCGTCGCCCAGAAGACCAAGGACAGGGACGGTTACACCGCCCTGCAGCTTGGCGCTGGCAAGGCCAAGGTGAAGCGCATGACGAAGGCCGCGCGCGGCCATTTCGCCAAGGCGCACGTGGAGCCGAAGCGCAAGCTCGCCGAGTTCCGCGTCTCCGAGGAGAACCTCATCGAGGTCGGCGCGGAGCTGACGGCTGATCATTTCGTGCCCGGCCAGTATGTGGACGTCACGGCGGTGTCCATCGGCAAGGGCTTCGCCGGCGGCATGAAGCGCTGGAACTTCGGCGGCCTGAGGGCCACGCACGGCGTGTCCATCTCGCACCGTTCGCACGGCTCCACCGGCCAGTGCCAGGATCCGGGCAAGGTCTTCAAGGGCAAGAAGATGGCCGGCCACATGGGCGCCAAGCGCGTCACCACGCAGAACCTGACGGTCGTCGAGACCGACGCCGAGCGGGGGCTGATCCTGGTGAAGGGCGCGGTGCCCGGCGCCAAGGGCGGCTGGGTGTTCGTCCGCGACGCCATCAAGCGCGCCCTGCCGGAGAACGCGCCGCTGCCCGGCGCGGTCCGCAAGGCGGCGGAGGCCTCCGCGCCGGAAAAAGAGGCTGCGGCCCCTCAGGAACAGGAGCAGTAGGCCATGAAGATGGATGTGAAAACGCTTGACGCGAAAAAGGCCGGCACGGTCGATCTGCCCGAGGACATTTTCGGGCTGGAGCCGCGCGCCGACATTCTCAACCGCATGGTGACCTGGCAGCTGGCCAAACGCCGCGCCGGAACCCGCAAGACCAAGTCGCGCGGCGAGATCGCCCGCACCGGCGCCAAGTGGGGCCGCCAGAAGGGCGGCGGCGGTGCCCGTCACGGCTCCAAGCGTGCCGGCATCTTCGTGGGCGGTGCCAAGGCGCATGGCCCCCGGGTGCGCTCGCACGCCATCGGCATGCCCAAGAAGCTGCGCGCCCTGGCGCTGCGCCACGCGCTTTCGGCCAAGGCGGCGGCCGGCGAGCTGATCGTGCTGGACAAGGCCGAGGCCAGGGAGATCAAAACGCGCGCCGTGCGCGAGGCCTTCGGCAAGCTGGGGCTGGACAACGCGCTGGTGATCGGCGGCGTGGAGCTGGACGAGAACTTCGCCCGCTCGGCGCGCAACATCCCCAACGTGGATGTGCTGCCGGTTCAGGGCATCAATGTCTATGACATTCTGCGCCGTCACAAGCTGGTGCTGACGAAGGCGGCCATCGAAGCGCTGGAGGCGCGGTTCAAATGAGCAAGGAAAAGTATTACGACATTGTCCGCTCGCCGGTGATCACCGAGAAATCGACCATCATGAGCGAGCACAACAAGGTCATGTTCAACGTGGCGCGCACCGCCAGCAAGCCGGAGATCAAGGAGGCCGTCGAGGCGCTCTTCGGGGTCAAGGTGAAGGCCGTGAACACGCTGCTGCGCAAGGGCAAGGTGAAGCGCTTCCGCAACACCATCGGCAGGCAGTCGGATGTCAAGAAGGCCATTGTCACGCTCGAGGACGGCCAGTCGATCGACGTGACCGGCGGACTGTAGGGCAAACGGACTGAAAGAGGCTAATCGAAGATGGCACTGAAACAATTCAAGCCCACGACTCCCGGCCAGCGCCAGCTGGTGCTGGTGGACCGTTCCGGCCTTTACAAGGGCAAGCCGGTCAAGCAGCTGACCGAGGGCCTGACCAAGACGGGCGGGCGCAACAATTACGGCCGCATCACGGCGCGTCATCGCGGCGGCGGGCACAAGCGCAGCTACCGCAAGATCGATTTCAAGCGCAACCGCTATGACGAGCAGGCCAAGGTGGTGCGCATCGAATACGATCCCAACCGCACCGCCTTCATCGCCCTGGTGGAGTATCCCGACGGTTCGCTGTCCTACATCCTGGCGCCGCAGCGCCTGGGCGAGGGCGACGTCATCTCCTCCTCCCGCGAGCAGCTGGACGTCAAGCCGGGCAACGCCATGCCGCTGTCCGTCATGCCCATCGGCACGATCGTTCACAACGTCGAGATGAAGCCGGGCAAGGGCGGCCAGATCGCCCGCGCGGCGGGCACCTACGCCCAGCTGGTGGGGCGCGATCAGAGCTACGCCATGCTGCGCCTGAAATCCGGCGAGATGCGCATGGTGCGCGGCGAGTGCATGGCCACGGTCGGCGCGGTGTCCAACCCGGACAACATGAACCAGAATTTCGGCAAGGCCGGGCGCATGCGCTGGAAGGGCCGCAGGCCGACGGTGCGCGGCGTCGTCATGAACCCGGTGGATCATCCGCACGGCGGCGGCGAGGGCCGCACCTCCGGCGGCCGCCATCCGGTGACCCCGTGGGGCAAGCCCACCAAGGGCAAGCGCACCCGCGGCAAGAAGGCTTCCGACAAGTTCATCGTGCGCTCGCGCCATCTGCGCAAGAAACGTTAAGAGGTAGAGATACTCATGACCCGTTCGGTATGGAAAGGTCCGTTCGTTGACGGATATCTGTTGAAAAAGGCGGAGGCCGCGCGCGCTTCCGGGCGCGCCGCGCCCATCAAGACGTGGTCGCGCCGCTCCACCATCTTGCCGCAGTTCGTCGGCCTGACCTTCGCGGTGCACAACGGGCACAAGCACATCCCGGTGCTGGTCACCGAGGACATGGTCGGCCACAAGTTCGGGGAATTTTCGCCGACGCGCACCTATTACGGCCACGCCGCCGACAAAAAAGCGAAGAGGAAGAAGTAACCATGGCCAAGCGCAAGAATCCGCGCCGTTGCGCCGACAACGAGGCGAGGGCGGTCTACCGCATGATGCGGACGAGCCCCATCAAGCTCAATCAGGTGGCCGCCGCCATCCGCGGCATGAAGGCGGAGAAGGCCCTGGCGCATCTGGAATTCTCCCGCAAGCGCATCGCGCGGGAGGTGAAGAAGACGCTGGAGTCGGCCATCGCCAACGCCGAGAACAATCACGATCTGGACATCGACAACCTGATCGTCTCGGAGGCCTATGTGGGCAAGTCGCTGGTGCTGAAGCGCTGGAAGCCGCGCGCCAGGGGCCGGGTGGGCAAGATCCTGAAGCCTTTTTCGCAGCTGACAATCGTGGTTCGTGAAGCCGGGGAGTCCAACTAATGGGTCACAAAATCAATCCGATCGGGTTCCGCCTTGGCGTCAACCGCAACTGGGACTCGCGCTGGTATGCCGATGGCCGCGAATATGGCGATCTGCTGCACGAGGACATGAAGATCCGCGATTATCTGAAGTCGGCGCTGAAGAACGCCGGCATCTCGCGCATCATCATCGAGCGCCCGCACAAGAAGTGCCGGGTGACCATCCACACCGCGCGCCCCGGCGTCATCATCGGCAAGAAGGGCGCGGACATCGAGAAGCTGCGGCGCAAGCTGTCTTCGCTGACCTCCTCGGACGTGCATCTGAACATCGTCGAGGTGCGCAAGCCGGAGATCGACGCGCAGCTGGTGGCCGACAACATCGCCCAGCAGCTGGAGCGCCGCGTGGCCTTCCGCCGCGCCATGAAGCGGGCCGTGCAGTCGGCCATGCGCATGGGCGCCAAGGGCATCCGCATCAACTGCGGCGGCCGTCTGGGCGGGGCGGAGATCGCCCGCACGGAATGGTACCGCGAGGGCCGCGTGCCGCTGCACACCCTGCGCGCGCACATCGACTACGGCACGGCGACGGGCATCACCGCCTATGGCACCAACGGCATCAAGACCTGGATCTTCAAGGGCGAGATCATGGAGCATGATCCCATGGGCCAGGAGCGCCACGAAGCCAAGCTGCAGGAGGGCGGACGCCCCGGCGGCAGGCCCGGCGGGCGCAGGGGCGGCCCGCGCCGCGACGGCCGCCGGTAGGAACTGAAGCGAACAGGATTTCAAGGAACAGAAACAATGTTGCAGCCGAAGCGGACGAAATTTCGCAAGATGCAGAAAGGGCGCATCAAGGGCGTCGCCAAGGGCGGCTACACGCTCAATTTCGGCGCCTATGGCCTGAAGGCCCTGGAGCCGGAGCGCATCACCGCGCGCCAGATCGAGGCCGCGCGGCGGGCCATGACGCGCCACATGAAGCGCGCCGGGCGCGTGTGGATCCGGATCTTCCCGGACGTGCCGGTGTCGAAGAAGCCGACCGAGGTGCGCATGGGCAAGGGCAAGGGCTCGCCGGAATACTGGGCGGCGCGCGTCAAGCCGGGCCGCATCATGTTTGAAATCGACGGTGTTTCGCGCGAGATCGCCATGGAGGCCATGCGCCTGGCGGCGGCGAAACTTCCGATCAAGTGCCGCGTCGTTTCGCGGCCGGGCGAATAACCCAGGGCTGGAGCGAAAGCGATGAAGTACGCCGAGATCAAGACCAAGAGCGACGACGAGCTCAAGGACGCTCTGCTGGAGCTGAAGAAAGAGCAGTTCAACCTGCGCTTTCAGAAGGCCACCGGGCAGGCGGAGAACACGGCGCGCATGCGCCAGGTGCGGCGCGACGTGGCGCGCATCAAGACGGAACAGACGGCGCGGGCCAAGAAGGCCGCCGCCGGGGCTTGAAGGTTTAACTCGCGGGCCGCAGACGGCTTTCGCGGAAGTTTGGAGAACGACAGATGCCGAAACGCATTCTGCAGGGCACGGTGGTTTCCGACAAGAACGACAAGACGGTTGTCGTGCTGGTCGAGCGCCGCTTCACGCACCCCTTGCTGAAAAAGACGGTGCGCCGGACAAAGAAATACGCGGCGCATGACGCGGACAACTCCGCCAGGGAAGGCGACATCGTGCGCATTCAGGAATGCCGGCCCATCTCGCGCCGCAAGCGCTGGACGGTGATCGAAAAGGTGGACGCCACGCGCGCCTGATCTCCGGTTTTCGGGGAGGCGGCGCGAGGGCGCGGAAACATCAAGCGCGGCGAGGGGCGATGAGCGCCCGGGCCGCACGGACAGAAAAGAACGGGTGATGCCATGATTCAGGCAGAAACAAAGCTCGAGGTAGCCGACAACTCCGGCGCCAGGAAGGTGCAGTGCATCAAGGTGCTGGGCGGCTCGAAGCGCCGCTACGCGTCCGTGGGCGACATCATCGTGGTGTCGGTCAAGGAGGCCATCCCGCGCGGCAAGGTCAAGAAGGGCCAGGTGCTGAAGGCCATCGTGGTGCGCACCGCCAAGGAACTGCACCGCCCCGATGGCTCGGCCATCCGCTTCGACAGGAACGCGGCCGTGCTGATCAACAATCAGGGCGAGCCCATCGGCACGCGCATCTTCGGCCCGGTGCCGAGGGAGCTGCGCGCCAAGAAACACATGAAAATCATCTCGCTGGCTCCGGAGGTGCTGTGATGCCGGTCAAATACAAGATCAAGAAGGGCGATCAGGTGATCGTCATCGCCGGGCGCGACAAGGGCGCCAAGGGCGAAGTTCTGAAAATGCTGCCCAAGGAGGGCCGCGCCATCGTCAAGGGCGTCAACATGGTGAAGCGCCACCAGAAGCAGACGCAGACCACCGAGGGCGGCATCATCTCCAAGGAGGCGCCCATCCAGATTTCCAATCTGGCGCTGATCGATCCCAAGGACGGGAAGGCGGCCCGGGTCGGCTACAAGGTTCTCGATGATGGCCGCAAGGTGCGGTTCTCGAAGCGTTCGGGAGAAGTAATCGATGTCTAAGAAGCAAACCTACGTGCCGCGCCTTCGCGAATTCTACGACAGCAAGCTGAAGGCGGCGCTGACCGAGAAGTTCGGTTACACCAACCCGATGCAGGTTCCGGCCATCGAAAAGATCGTGCTCAACATGGGCGTCGGCGAGGCGGTCAACGACTCCAAGCTGGTCAAGGTGGCCGCCGAGGAGCTGGAGAAGATCGCCGGGCAGAAGGTGGTCATCACCCGCGCCAAGAAGTCCGTCGCCGCCTTCAAGCTGCGCGAGGGCATGCCCATCGGCTGCAAGGTGACGCTGCGCGGCGACAGGATGTATGAATTCCTCGACCGCCTTGTGAACATCGCCCTGCCGCGCGTGCGCGACTTCCGCGGCCTGAACCCGAAGAGCTTCGACGGGCGCGGCAACTATGCGCTGGGCATCAAGGAGCATATCGTGTTCCCGGAAATCGATTACGACAAGATCGACAAGGTGCTCGGGCTGGATGTCATCATCGCCACCACGGCGAAGACCGACGAAGAGGCCATGGCGCTTCTGGAAGGCTTCAATTTCCCGTTCCGCAAGCAGCGGAAGAAGGCCGCGTAAGGCGGGCTGAACGGCAAACGCAAAGAGAGAAAGAGAGATCCGGTCATGGCGAAAAAAGGCGCTATCGAGATCAACAACAAGCGCAAGCGCATGGTGAAGAAATACGCCTCCAAGCGGGCCAGGCTGCTGGCCATCGCGCGCGACCGCTCCAAGCCCATGGAGGAGCGCTTCGCGGCGCAGCTGAAGCTCAACGAGCTGCCGCGCAATTCCGCTCCGGCGCGGGTGCGCAACCGTTGCGAGGTTTCGGGGCGTCCGCGCGGCTACTACCGCAAGCTGCGCATGTCGCGCATCGCCTTGCGCGAACTTTCCAATCAGGGCCTCATTCCGGGCATGACCAAGTCCAGCTGGTAGGCGCGGCGGGCACGAGATGACAAGACCAGGAGAATCGTGACATGACGATCACAGATCCAATCGCAGATATGCTGACCCGCATCCGCAACGCGCACAGCCGGGGCAAGACGAAGGTGGTCATGCCGGCCTCGCGCATGCGCGAGCGCGTGCTTCAGGTGCTGGCCGACGAAGGCTATATCCGCGGTTTCACCACCACCGACTTCGGCAACGGCAAGGCCGAGATCGAGGTGGAGCTGAAGTATTTCGATGGCGAGCCGGTGATCCGCGAGATCAAGCGCGTCTCCAAGCCGGGACGGCGCGTTTACACCTCGGTGAGCGACATGCCGACGGTCTACAACGGGCTGGGAATCTCCATCCTCTCCACGTCGAAGGGCGTGATGAGCGATTCCCAGGCGCGCGAGGCCAACGTGGGCGGCGAAGTCATTTGCAGGGTGTTCTAGGACGGCGCGAGCGCCTGAATGAACTGAAGATTTTGGCGCGCGGGGTGTCTCCGGCGCCGGCAGACAAGGAAAGGCAGGAAGCCGATGTCTCGTATTGGCAAGAAACCGGTCGCGGTTCCCGCTGGCGTGACGGTCACGCTGGAGAAGGGCGCGGTCACCGTCAAGGGGCCCAAGGGCCAGCTTGAGGCGGCGCTGGTGGATCTCGTCGAGGTGAAGCAGGAAGGCGATGAAATCATCGTCAAGCCCATCAATGACGGCAAGCCGGCGCGCTCGGCCTGGGGCATGACGCGCACCATCATCGCCAACATGATCCAGGGCGTCACCCAGGGATTCTCCAAGACCCTGATCATCAACGGCGTCGGCTACCGCGCCGCCATGCAGGGCAGGGACATCAAGCTGAATCTTGGTTACAGCCACGATGTGGTCTACAAGGTGCCCGAGGGAATCGACGTGGCGCTGCCCAAGCCCACCGAGATCGTCATTTCCGGCATCGACAAGCAGAAGGTCGGCCAGGTGGCCGCCGAAATCCGCGAGTGGCGCAAGCCGGAGCCCTACAAGGGCAAGGGCATCCGCTACGCCGACGAATACATCTTCCGCAAGGAAGGCAAGAAGAAGTAATTGTTCCGCATGGCCCCGGACGGGCGGCGGATTATCAGGAGTTGGGACATCATGGCTCGCAAGATGAGTGTGCTGGACAGACGCAAGGCGCGGGTGCGCCGGGCGCTGCGCAAGAAGGCCGGAGACAGGCCGCGCCTGTCGGTTTTCCGGTCGAACAAGTATATCTACGCGCAGGTGATCGACGACAGGGCGGGCGTGACGCTCGCCGCGGCTTCGTCGAACGAGCCGGAGATGCGCAAGAGCCTGAAGAGCACCGGCGACTGCGCCGCCGCCGAGGCGGTGGGCAAGCTGGTGGCCGAGCGGGCGAAGAAGGCCGGCGTCGAAAAGGTTGTTTTCGACCGTGGCGGCTACATCTATCATGGCCGCGTCAAGGCGCTGGCCGGCGGGGCCCGCGAAGGCGGCCTGGACTTCTAGACACGTTTTGACGAAAAGGCAGTGAGCACGATGAGAGAACGCGACGAACGCGACAACGAATTTGTCGATCGCCTGGTGCATATCAACCGCGTCGCCAAGGTGGTCAAGGGCGGCCGGCGCTTCGGTTTCGCGGCGCTGGTGGTCGTGGGCGACCAGAAGGGCCGCGTGGGCTTCGGCCACGGCAAGGCGCGCGAAGTGCCCGAGGCCATCCGCAAGGCGACGGAAGCCGCCAAGCGCGAGATGATCCGCGTGCCGCTGCGCGAGGGCCGCACCCTTCATCATGACGTGACCGGCAAGCATGACGCGGGCAGGGTCATCATCCGCACCGCTCCGGCCGGCACGGGCATCATCGCCGGCGGCCCGATGCGCGCGGTGTTCGAGGCGGTCGGCATGCAGGACGTGGTGGCCAAGTCCATCGGGTCCTCCAACCCCTACAACATGGTGCGGGCCACCTTCAACGCCCTGCAGGGCGCCCTGAACCCGCGCAAGGTCGCGGCGCGCCGGGGCAAGAAGGTCTCCGAGATTCTCGGGCGCCGCGCCGAGGAAGCTTGAACATTCCCGCGGGCGCGTGCGCGCCGCCGCGGATTGACGAACAACGAGGAAACCGGCAATGGCCAAGGACAAGACTATCACGGTGGAGCAGACCGGCAGCCCGATCCGCCGCCCGAAGGATCAGCGGGCCACGCTCATCGGGCTGGGCCTGAACAAGATGCACCGCCGCCGCACCCTGAAGGACACCCCCGAGGTGCGCGGCATGATCGCCAAGGTTTCGCATCTTGTGCGCATCGTCGAGGAAGGTTGAATTCCGCGCCGGGCCTTTTCGCCCGCGCATGATGAATTGAAAGAGAGAGCAGACTCATGAGGCTCAACGAACTGACGAACCGCCCGGGGGCGAAGAAGAAGGCCAAGCGCGTCGGGCGCGGCATCGGCTCCGGTCTCGGCAAGACGGCCGGGCGCGGCCACAAGGGCCAGAAATCCCGTTCGGGCGTGGCCATCAAGGGCTTCGAGGGCGGCCAGATGCCGATCTACCGGCGTCTGCCCAAGCGCGGCTTCAGGCTGCACGCGGGCAAGCGCTTTTCGGAAGTGGCCCTTGGCCGCATCCAGGAGCTGATCGACGCCGGCCGCATCGACGCGGGCAAGCCCATCGATGAGGCCGTGCTGGTGGAATCGGGCGCGGTGCGCCGCGTCCGGGAAGGCGTGCGCGTGCTTGGCAATGGCGAGTTGAAGGCCAAGGTGACGCTCAAGGTGGCTCACGCCAGCGCCTCGGCCGTCGCGGCGGTCGAAAAGGCCGGCGGCAGCGTCGAGATGACCCGGACGCGGAAGAAGGCCAAGGCGGCGGAGTAATCCGCCGCGCGGCCTCAATGGAGCCGCATTCGGCCCTGATTCTTCTTGCGCCCGGCGGACAGACAACAGGCGGAACAATTCATGGCATCGGCAGCCGAACAACTCGCAGCCAATATCAATTTTTCAGCCCTGGCCAAGGCCGAGGAGCTGAAAAAGCGCATCTGGTTCACGCTGGCGGCGCTGATCGTCTACCGGCTGGGCACCTATATTCCCATTCCCGGCATTGACGCGCTGGAGCTCTCGCGGCTCGTGCAGCAGCAGTCATCGGGCATTCTGGGCTGGGTGAACGGGCTGTCCGGCGGCGCGCTGGGCCGCATGGCCATCTTCGCGCTCAACATCATGCCCTACATTTCGGCCTCCATCATCATTCAGCTGATGACCACGGTGTCGCCGCACCTGGAGCAGCTGAAGAAGGAAGGCGAGCAGGGGCGCAAGAAGATCAACCAGTACACCCGC
>Ga0256832_1003654_pt1 | contig 10432 bp, 6 predicted proteins | sample 134614metaG_FD_190534 | JGI IMG/M metagenome (GOLD analysis project Ga0256832, IMG submission 190534) | Hydrothermal vent microbial communities from Lau Basin, Pacific Ocean - 134-614 | ecosystem: Environmental > Aquatic > Marine > Hydrothermal vents | place: Pacific Ocean: Lau Basin | collected...
GCCTGTTCGGAAGGCGGCGGCTCGCTGCCCGGCACGGTACCGGCCGATTCGGTCGGTACCGGTGCCGACCGAACCTCGGCATCGGCCGGCGCCTGGCTCCCCGTGACGGCACCGGGCGCGAATTCGCCCGGTTCCGGGCGGACCGCTGCCGCAGGGGCCTGCTGTTCTCCCGTTGGCGCCTGCGCGGGCGCGATCATGTGCGCCTGCTCCGCTGCTTCCTCAGGCTGAGCCGTCTCGTTGTCCGCCGATTGCTTCGTGACAGGCGCCATCCCGGCCGGCTGAGTTTCAGTCGGGACAGCAGACGGAACACTCGAAACCGTGGATTCCGGTTCTGCAACCGGCTCCGGAGCCACCGGTTGCGCGGCATGGCCGCCATGCGCATCGGGCCCGGCAGGCGCATTCGGCACGGGCGCGAAGGGCTGCGCCGATGCCGTGTCGGCAGGTGCCGGCGACACCGGAGCAAATGGCCGTGATTCGGCCTGTGTGCTCGCCGGGGCCGGAACGGGAGCGAAGGGAGGGGGCTCGGAACCAGCCGGGCTCCCGGTCTGAACGGGCGCGAATCCCTGTGCACTCGCCGGGGGCACGGGAGGCGTGGCCGCGGCACTCGTCTCTTCGGCCGAGTCCATCACGGATCTCCCGGCAGCGGCTTCAGCCTCCGCCGTGGTCTGCGCATCACCGTGAACGGCGGGCTCGTTTCCTGCCGCGACCTCGCCGACCGGTTCCGGTGCGGATGTTTCCCCGGCACCCGGCGCGGTCTCGGAAGACGAGGCCGAAACCGCAGGGGGAGCCGTCGTGCCCGTGGAACCGGCAGATCCGGCCACCGGCCGTTCCGTGGAGGACTCGGCCTTGAACCACTGCGGAAACAGGTCGGCGCGATAGTAGTACACCAGGCCGATGGCCGCCACGAGCACGATCCAGAACAGCTTGCTGAGCAGTTTCATGAGCAGATTCATCTCGGGTCCGTTCCCTTGCTGTCAATACCGGTTCGGATAGGTGCCTCGGGGAGGCTGCTGCGGATAGCCTCCGGCGGCGGGGCCGGATGGCGGCGGATACCCCGTCTGCGGCGCACCGGCAGGAGGGACAGCCTGTCCACCGGCCCGACCCTGCGTCTGACCCTTGAGCAGATTCTGAAGCTGGGCCATGTCGACCTTCCGCAGACCCTGCGGCAGCCGGAACAGCGAGGGATCCTGCGGGCCCACCCGGATGTTGCGCAGCTCCCGGAGATAGCCGCCGGGAAGCGTCTCCCGAATCGCGATGCCGAGCTGAGGGTCATACCACTGGTAACTCGTGATGACCTGGCCGTCCGGCCGGGTCGTGGTCATGACCCATTTCTCGGTCTGCCGTCCGTTGACGACCTCGGTCCCGGCCGGCTTCATCTCCATCGTGGTGCCCTCTGGGAAGACCTGGCGCAACGGCATCCTGCGGCTGCGATCGATCCAGTAGAGGGCGCGCAGGGTCTTGCCGTCCTTCCGGTAGGTCATCTCCCACTTGTCCGCCACGCGCCCGAAGAGCTTCTCCTGCCCGAGATGCCTGCACGTGGCATTGGGCACCGCGTCACAGGGACTCTGCATGCCACCCCCCTGGGTGGCCTGTCGTATCACGTTCTCCGGCGCCTTCATTTCCACATAGACACCGAGATCGGGAAACGCGGTCACGGCCTGGTGCCGGTCGAGATCGATGATCTCCAGCACTCTGCGTCCCTGCATCCGGTATTCCATGCGCACGTGATGCGGGTCCACGTGCATCTCGGCCACCTTCGGTGGCTGATTGGGCACCTGCTGGACCGCCTGCGCATGGAAGGGCTGCTTCGGTCCGACCTCCTGGGCCTGTGCAGCCGCCGTCAGCACGGCCGCCACGGACAGAACGAACCCCACGACACTTTTCCTGATCATCTTTCCCTGCTCCTCGACGCCCGTTTCCCGTCCGGATTCCGACCTGGACGAACACATTCCGTTCTGTCGGGCACACTCGAAGGAATGCACCCGCCATAACGGAATGGACCGGTCCGGGACGCCCACGCGCACACTGTCACGTGGACATCCCTTCCCGTATCCGCTTACTTGTTGCCCTGCTGCTGCGGAGCACGCTGCTGGGGAGCACCGTACGGAGCCGGCGGAGCACCATAGGGAGCGGCGCCGTAAGGTGCCACGCCATAGGGAGCGACCGGCGGTGCATAGGGAGCGCCCCAGTAGGGATAGCCATAGTAGGGGTAGTAGCCATAGCCATAGTAGGGTGCACCATAGCCATAGCCACGGCCATAGCCGGAACCCCGTGCGCGACCGCTGATACCGAAGTTGAAATCGGTATCACCCATCATGTCGCCCAGGGCGTCGCCCAGACCATGACCCCATCCACGACCCCAGCCGGGACCGTCCCAGGGACCACCCCACCAGGCATTGGCGGAACCCATGGGAAGAGCCGTAACACCTGCGATAGCCGCAGCCAGCATTGCCTTCTTCAGTTTCATCATCACAAAGTCCTCCGACTTTACGGTTGAGACCTGATGCAGCGACATGCTGCACCACCTTTCACCCTCTCGACTCGGTCGTCGATGGACGGAGGGTCGAGCATCCACCGACGATTTCAAGACAGTGCTACCAGCCCCAGGGTCCGAGCACCCCGGGCACGCCCGGGTAATACCCGAGCGCAGGCAGACCGGTTCCATACGGGCCCGGCGCATAGACGCCGTACCCATAGGGATTCACCACCCCCGGCGCAGCCAGTCCGGGCACGACGGGCGGCGAGGGCTGCTCGCTGTGACTCGACCCGATCGGCCTGTCATAAGGGGCCACCCACGGATTGGCGCCCTGTCGGGCACGGGCCTTCTCGTCTTCGTCCAGCGGCCGGTACCGGGGCTGGACGGCGGCATTGTTCCAGCCGGGGTTCGCCGGTTGCTGCCACTGGCCTCCGGTACCGGACCAGGGATTCGACAATTGCTGTCCCTGACGGGACCAGTCGGTCGACTGCCCGGCCGTGCCAGGATTCCAGTAACCCGGCTGTCCGTATCCCTGGCCCGGATTCGGATAACCGGGTGCCGAGCGGTTCCAGCCCTGCTGCATGCCGCCCTGCCCCTGCCAGCCACCCGCTGTAGCGGCAGGCGGCTGACCCTGCACGCCATACGGCTGAGCGTATCCAGGTGCGGGATACCCACCCTGCATGCCGGGGCCGGCCATCCCCTGGGGATAGCCGGGGATGCCTGGTGCCTGTGCGGGATAGTAGGGCGACTGCATGCCGGATGATCCGGGTTGCATCCTGCTGTTCATGTTCTGCCTGGCAGCCGACTTCTGTTCATCCACGGCATCCTTGCTGCATCCGGCCAGAACGAGCAGTGCGGCAAGCCATCCCAGCCGGCGCCGCCGACGCCCTTCCCTGTTGCCCTGCCCGTACTGTCCTGACCTTCCATGCATGCGAATGCCTTCCCGTCATCACTGATTGCCCGTGTTGCCTGCAGGCACCTGATACCCCGGGTAACCGTAGGCCCCGTAGGGCGCCGCGTAACCGGCCGGCGGGTATCCGTAGGGCGCCGGTGGAACCGGTGGCGCCCAGGCGCCGGGCGCATAGGGATAGGGGGCATAGGCCGGCGCGCCGTAGCCATAGGCCGGCGGTTGCGTCCAGGTTCCCTGGGGCTGCTGCACCTGTCCTGCGGTCGACTGCTGCGTCTGCTGCGACGTCCCGGACGGCGGATTCGCCTGGGGCATCGCCGGCGGCCGAGTCGGTTCCATCGGCCGCGGGAGGCTCTGCTCGAGCTGCTGACGACGCGCCTCCATGGCCTTGCGCTGAGCCTCGAACTCCTCCTGCTGACGACGGAATCGCTCCTGGGCCTCCTTGCGCATGGCATCGAGATCGGGCGCTGCCGGAGGTTCGGGCACAGCGGGACCCGGCATCGGCGCCGACTGCGACTCCGACTGCCACTGACGGGTCATTTCCTCGTGCTGGCGGCGGATCGCCGCGTGCTGCTGTTCGATCTCCCTGCGCCGCTGTTCCATCTCGGCTTCCATGCGCTTGCGGAACTCCGCCTGCTGGCGGAGGAATTCCTCACGCGTGATGCCGCCCTGCCCCATGTGCGGCGGCATCGCCGGACTCGGCACGGCCTGCGCGCCCTGCGGCTGGAATCCGGGCGCCATGCCCGACGATGACGCCGATGGCTGCTGTCCCGCCGGTGGCTGCACCATGCCCTGCGGTACCGGAGCGAAGCCGCCGGCAGACGACCGAGGACTGAAGGGTCCCGGCGGCGGCGGCACCTGCCCCGGGGCCTGTGCGGCAGCCGCGTTGCCCTGTGTCATGGCCGGTGCCTCTGTCACACCACCCTCGGCCGCCACGGCCGTGGCAACCAGGCCGGCCAGGCTCATGCCCAGAAGCCTCGGCAGTCTGCCCGTCGCGCTTGCATGTACCCTGTTCATTTCATGTTCCTCCGTAGCTCCCTTCAGGTGTTGCGGGGAGATTCTTCATCACCATTGCCGGATGCTTCTTCGCGCTCGGCACGCTTGCGATCCTCTTCCTCGATACGGTGCTCGAGCGCATCACAGGAATGCGGCTGGAAGTGCTTCGCCGCGCTGATGCAACCCAGAGGCACCACCAGCAGCATGAACACGGTCGATGCCGCCACACCGAACAGCAGGCTGACAGCCATGCCCTGGAAGATGGGATCGGAAATGATGGCCCAGGAACCGAGTGCCAGTGCCATGGACGTGATGAAGATGGGCCGCAGGCGGATGCGCCCGGCCTCGATGGCGGCCTCCTTGATATCGCGCCCCATCGCCACCTCGTGCTTGACGAACTCCACCAGGAGGATGGAGGCGCGCACGATGATGCCGCCGAGCGCGATCATGCCGATCATGGAGGTGGCGGTGAAATCCGCATCCATGATCCAGTGGCCGGGGATGATGCCGATCAGCGTCAGCGGGATCGGTGACATCACGATGCCGGCCAGCGTGTAGTCCTTGAACTCGAGCACGATCAGCGCATAGATGAGGATCATGGCGCCCATGAAGGCGATGCCCATGTCGCGGAAAGTCTCGTAGGTGACCGTCCACTCGCCGCTCCACTCGAATGCGGACTTGAGATCGTTCTCGGGTGGCCCGATCAGATGACCGGACAGGGTGACGCCGTCGGGCGTGACATAGTCCTTGAGCCGTTTCTCGACTTCCATCATGCCGTAGACGGGCGCGCCCAGCCGACCCTCGCCCTCGCCGGTGACGTATTCGACCGGACGCAGGTCACGATGGAAGATGTAATGGTCCTCGGGAAGCTGGACGAAACGGCCGAGCTCGCCGAGCGGGATGGTCTTGCCCGACTGACTGCGGATCGGCAGATTCGCCAGGCGGGCGATCTGCGAACGAACCGCAAGCGGCGTCTGCAGGACGATGTAGGTCGGCTCCAGCGGCGCGGCGCGCTTGACGTCACCGATCTGGAATCCGCCCATCGCCATGGCCACGTTCTTGTTGATGGTCTCGATGGAGATCCCGTAGCGAGTGGCCTTTTCCTTGTCGATCACGAACCGCCAGTAGCTGTGCGGCTCGTCCATGTAGTTGTCGACATCGACGATGTTCGGGGCCTGCTCGAAGATCGCGGTGAGATCCCGGGCGACCTGCCGACGCGTCTTCTGGTCCGGACCATAGACGATCGCCGTCAGCGTCTGCAGCACCGGCGGGCCGGGCGGCATCTCGACCACCTGGATGCGAGCACCGAGCCGGTCGGCGATGGGCTTGAGCAGATGACGGGTCGCAACCGCGATCTCGTGACTGCTGCGCTCGCGCTCATGCTTGTCCTTGAGCATGACCTGGATGTCGGCTTCCCACGGATTCTGACGCAGGTAGTAGTGACGCACGAGACCGTTGAAGTTGAACGGTGATGCCGTGCCGACATAGCTCTGCAGCGCGGTGACCTCGGGGATCTCCTTCTGGATCGCGCGCGCCAGCGTCTCGGTGACGTTGGCGGTCACCGGCAGCGCCGTGCCCTCCGGAAGATTGATCACCACGTCGAACTCGGGCTTGTTGTCGAAGGGCAGCATCTTGACCGTCACGATCTTGAAATAGAACAGGGTGCAGACCAGCATCGTGAGGGCGATGACGCTGATCAGGAACACCCACCCCAGAAAACGATTCTCGATCAGCGGCGTGATGATGGGCCGGTAGATCCTGCCGATGCGTTGCTGGGTTCGCTTTTCCTTCTCTTCCGCCTTGCGGAACGCCTTGGTGCTGGCCGGTCGCACGCGCATGGCGAACCAGGGCGTGAAGATGAAGGCCGCCAGCAGCGAGAAGAACATGGCCACCGAGCCCATGACCGGGATCGGCCGCATGTAGGGACCCATCATGCCGCTGACGAAGCCCATGGGCAGGAGGGCGGCGATGACGGTGAAGGTGGCGATGATGGTCGGGTTGCCGACCTCGCGCACGGCGTCGATGGCAACGGTCACCGAGGTCTTTCCGGCTTCCATCCAGCGCCGGAAGATGTTCTCGACCACCACCGCGGCATCGTCGACCAGGATACCGATGGCGAAGATCAGGGCGAAGAGACTCACGCGGTCGATGGTGAAGTCCATGACCCACGCCGCCCAGATGGTGGTCAGGATGACGATGGGGATGACCGTGATGACCACGAAGGCGGCACGGACGCCCAGTGTCAGCAGACACAGGATCGACACCGCCACGGCGGCGTCGAACATGGCGCCGAGCAGTTCGTTGACCTTGTCGTTGGCGGTCTTGCCGTAGTTGCGGGTGATGGAGGCATGGACGTTCTCGGGGATCAGGGTGCCCTTGAGCTGTTCCAGTTTCTCGAGGATGTCCCGCGCCACGGTCACGCCGTTGGTGCCGATCTTCTTGGCGATGGCGACGGTCACGGCGGGATAACCGTGCTCGGCGCCCTCTTCCGGATCACCGGCGGGCCCGGTGAAATAGGTCACCATGCGCTTCGTCTCGGCCGGCCCGTGGAAGACCTTGGCCACGTCACGCACATAGATGGGCGACCCCTGGTAGCTCCCCACCACCAGATTGGCCACGTCCTGCGCCGTGTGCAGGAACTCGCCCGACTGGATGCTGAAGACGTTGTTGCCGTACTCGATGCTGCCTGCCGGCATCTCCGAGTTGGCCGACATGATGGTTCCGGCGATCTGGTCCAGTGTCAGCCCGTAACCTGCGACCTTCTCGGGATTGACCTCGACCCGGATCTGCTCTTCACGACCGCCCACCACGAAACCCTGGCCGGTGTTCGGCACTTCCTGCAGCCGCTGCAGCACATCGAGCGCGAGGGTCCGCATGGACGCATCGTCCACCGTCTTGGACCAGAGGGTGACGGTCACGATGGGCACGTCGTCGATGCCCTTGGGCTTGACCAGGGGCATGGACACCCCCGGCGGGATGATGTCCATGTTCGACTGCAGCTTGCTGTGCACCTTGACGATGGAGGGGCCCAGCTTCTCGCCCACCTTGAATCGCACGGTCACCAGCGTGCGGCCACGCTGGGTGGCGGAATAGACGTGCTTGATGCCGGGGATCTCCATCATCAGACGCTCGAGCGGCTCGGTGACCAGCGTGGTGACCTGCTCTGCCGAGGCGCCGGGATAGTTCACGAAGATGTCGATCATCGGCACCGAGATCTGCGGATCCTCCTGCCGGGGCGTGAAGATGAGTCCCAGCAGGCCGATCGCGAGCGCCGCCACCATGAGCATGGGCGTGAGCGGCGAGTCGATGAAATTGCAGGCGATTCGTCCCGCGATGCCGAGCGAGCGGCTCTTGCGAAACTCCTCGATGTCTTCCGGAATCTCCTCGTCGAGCGAAATGAAGTTCTTGTGTTCTTCGGTCATCTCATCCGGCTCCTGTCATCCAGTCCTCGGTGCGTGGCGAGAAACCCGATTCACTCGGGTTTCTCGCTCCAGCCCATGGTCACCTGAGGCGGCGTCGCATAGATGCGTTCACCGATCTTCAGGCCGGAGAGGACGGAGACCTGACCCGGGGCCACGAAGTCGCCCAGACGGATCAGACGCAGATGCGGCTTGCCGTCCTGGCCCACCACATAGACGGCCGGCAGACTGCCGCGCCAGATGACGGCGGTATCCGGGATGACGGGCACGGTGTTCACGGGCGCGGCCACGTCCGGGATCATGACCTCGGCGTACATGCCGGGGCCGCCCTTCACGCCTTCGGGCAGGTCGAACTTGACGGTCACGGTGTGGCGTTGCGGATCGGCCGCCGGATAGATCTGGGCCACCCGCGCCTGCACGACCTGGTTGCCCACATCGATGCGGGCCGGCACCATCATGCCCACCTTCAGGCCGGGCAGCAGCCGGGTCGGCACGTCGGCCTTGATCTGCAGATAGGTGAGATCGGCATAGTCGATGAGCGGCTGTCCGGGCTGGACCGTGTCACCCACTTCCACATACTTCTTGACGATCACGCCGTCGAAGGGCGCAAAGGACCGGGTGTCACGCAGCTTGGCGTCGATTTCCTCGATCTTGGACTGGGCCGCATAGAGGCGGTTGTAGGCCTCGCGCAGGCGCACGTTCTGTGAATAGATGTCGGTGTAACGCTCGAATTCGGGATTGCCGCCGATGGTGCCCGGCATGAAGCTCTGCATCGGCCGGGTGAACATCTGATCGAACAGGCTGGGCATGCCGAACCCGGGCATGGCGGTGATGCTGCGACTGCGCGGGGAGATGATCTCGCGCTGGTACATCACATGGGCATGCTGGATCTCGGCCAGGGCGTTGTTGTATTCCGCCACGGCCTGGCGCCGCATGGCCAGCAGCTGGTCGTCGTCGATGGTGACCAGCACGTCGTCCTTCTTGAACCGGTCGCCCTCCTTGCCGGCGATGAACTCCACGCGCCCCGGAATCTGGGCGGTGAGCGTCACCTGCTTGTGCGCCACCACGGTACCGCCGATGGTCACGCTCGATCCCATCCGGGCCGGCTGGACCGTGATGATCTGGGGTTGTGGTGCCTGGGGCTGGGCGTGGACACCCGTCACCAGGGTGAGAAAGAAGGTGGTCAGAAGGGCGCAGGTACGGTGTGGACTCGGGAATTTCATCTTTTCCTTCCGTCTATTGTGGTTCCATTTTCGAGGCAATCTGCACAGCACCTGTCCAGTAGCAATCCCCGTGCCACAAATTATGTGATTGATTTAACAGATTTTTTCCCACCACTTCTTGTTGCACTGCAACATGCAACATTTCATGGTGTTTCTCATGTTGTGCGTCTTTCCAGTTGTTCTGTATACTTTTTTAACGATATTCCCAGGTGTTGCACCACCACTGCAACATGCACTTGAAAAGCTCGCCCAGATATCTATCCTCAGGGATACAGTCGCCAATTCGCGTCAGTGCATTGGCGAACCAGACACCAAGAGGGGGATGTCATGCCCGGACTGGACCAGATCACACCCATCGTCGACGCCGTCGTCGCCCATATCAATGAAGGTGTGATCCTCACCAACGAGAACGGCGACGTGCTGTACCACAACAAGGCCGCCACCCGGCTGCTGGGGGTCAGCGAGATCCAGTCGGTCGGCCAGCTCAACGCCATCAGCAATCTCCAGTTGCCGGCCTCCATCTCCTGTGCGGTGAACGGTCAGACCGCCCTGGTGCGCAAGAACGGCGAGAACGAGTGCGTGAAGCAGTTCGAACAGCGCATCACGACCAACGGCATCACCCGCTTCATCGAGATCAACACGACCGATGTCCAGGTGCCCGGCGAGGAAGGCGGCATTCGTCTCCTGGTGCTCAACGACATCACGGAAAAGCGCCGGCTGGAGGCGGTCTTCCACGACAACATCAATGCCGGACTCATCACCCAGGATCCGCGCATGCTCGAGATCAGCAGCCTGATCGAGGATGTGGCGCCCACTCGGGCCCCGGTGCTGCTCCAGGGCGAATCGGGCACCGGCAAGACGCTGCTCGCGCGCCTGCTGCACAAGAAGAGCACCCGCGCCGACAAGCCGCTGATCGAGGTCAATTGCGCCGCCATCCCGGAGTCCCTGCTCGAATCCGAGCTGTTCGGCCACGTCAAGGGCGCCTTCACGGGCGCCATCAGCAACCGCCCCGGCCGGTTGCAGGCCGCCAACGGCGGCACCCTCTTTCTGGACGAGATCAGCGAAATCCCCCTCCATCTGCAGCCCAAGCTGCTCAAGGCGCTGGAGGAACAGAAATTCCACCCGGTGGGTTCCGACGAGACGGTGGAGGTGGACATCCGGATCATCGCCGCCAGCAACCGCAACCTGCGGGAGATGGTCGACCAGGGCACCTTCCGGGCCGACCTCTATTACCGTCTGGCCGTGATCTCCATCGACATCCCGCCCCTGCGGGAACGACCGGGCGACATCCCCCTGCTGATCCGCCACATGTGCGACACCCTGGTCCAGCGCGGCTACCCTTCCGGGCTCGACTGCGAGCAGGAAGCGATGGCGATGATGCTCGACTATCCATGGCCAGGCAACGTGCGCG
>Ga0256832_1003655_pt1 | contig 10431 bp, 5 predicted proteins | sample 134614metaG_FD_190534 | JGI IMG/M metagenome (GOLD analysis project Ga0256832, IMG submission 190534) | Hydrothermal vent microbial communities from Lau Basin, Pacific Ocean - 134-614 | ecosystem: Environmental > Aquatic > Marine > Hydrothermal vents | place: Pacific Ocean: Lau Basin | collected...
AAGTGAGCCTGCTGCGAAAAGTCCACTTAACCAAGAATTTAAGGTGATGAATAAAATTTTGATTGGTTACTGTAGCGGCGACTTCAGTCGCCAAGCTCCGGTGGTGCCTAAGTATCGGCAATCTTGGCAGCTAAAGCAGCCGATACAAAATCAACTTACCTCGAAGGAAAAATCCAAAACAAAAGAAAAAATGCGAGATAGGTAAGCGAAGAATCACGGTAAGTTGCCAAGAGCCAACCACTACTCCCAACTGCCCGTGGCGCAAACTCGCTCCGCTCTTTGCTACATAGCCAAATAAATTTGGCTACTACCGACCGCCAAGCCCACCAAAGAAAAAGCCAAACAAAAGGAAAAACCCGATTGCTAAGCCCCTCGAAGGAAAAATCCAAAACAAAAGGAACAATGCGGGATTGGGAAGTGAAGAATCACGGTAAATTGGATAGCAAGATACAAACAAAAAGTTACAAACTTTTATCACTTTTGTTATGTTTTTTTGCTAGGAAGAAGCTATCAACTAGTAAGGCAGATCTTGGCCTTTATTCTCCCATTTTGCCTAGTCCATTGCTACTATGCGACAGAATTAGAAAGATATGGTACAGCTACGAGCTACATTTTTAAAAGTGATGGAACTATTCCCCCAAAATTTTTGTATAGTCCCTGAATACTCAAAAACCATTCAAATGAAAAATCTATTCAAACAAGGCAAACGATACTTTTTGGAGCATTGAATTAATGCACCACTAAATAGTATTGTTATGAAAGCTTTTACAGCTATCAGCAATGTCAAATTAGATTCAAGAAAATCGTTGAGTGCCTATTTGCGGGCTCTTTCTAATGGTAAAAACGTAATAACTTCTTCAAACGACATTGTTGACGACTACCTAACGGTAGTCAAAGACTTGAATCTAGCACATAACGAAGAAAAAATTACATTTCTCAGTGAACTGTCATTGATGGTCTTGGATACACGTATTCCACTCCTACACTCTGCAAAATGGCTTCATGATTTACTGGAATTTCATCAACAGGATTTGATTGAAAATAGTCCGATTTCTGTCCTAAAACCAAATAGTTTTTACCAAAAAATCCTTATGCTGAATCGGCGCATTCAACGCAAATATCCCCAACTACACATTGACTCTCCAACCTGGGCATTAATCGCTACCGATATGCACACACTTAATCATGCTGTTACCAGAAAAATAAATTTCTACCAGAAATATCAATCTTTCATTGAGCCAAAAATAGTTCATAAGATTCATAAAATGGACAGGGAAACGTTTACATTTTTTGAAATCATCATGGAATACGGAAATATTGAATCAAGTCGTCAATTTTTGATCATCCTAAATGTTTTTCTAAGAAATTCCAATGAAATCAACCTGTTTATTTTTACCAATAATTTTTTAGCCATAGATAAATTAAATCTGAACAATGATGCTTCGTTGGAATGGTTTAATTTTTGGGCACAGATTAATGATGATTTTATTGTCCAATTTCTTGCGAAAAAATTATTGCCAAAAATTCAAAATAAGCTGATTGTCAATGGTTTAGATGCAGTATTTTCTATTAGTTGTCTTGAAGCTTGGCTTGCCTTTTATCATAGAAATCTGACCAAAATAGATTTATTAAAAGCCATTGATTATCTGCCTATTTCATTCCTTCTACATATTGACCAACTCACCCAAAATCCCTATTCAGAATCGACGGGTGTATTGGACCATTTAGCTGCAGGCAAAAATATTAGATATTACGATAAATCTAGATTGTATTTCACCACAAAAATGGCTCGAATATTTCACAGCAGTTTACCGCATAAATTAGACAAGTTAGAAGACATGTATTGGTACGCAGCAATCAAGGCCGCTGGACATACTGAAACCACTTTTGAAGCTTGGCAAAACGCCCGTTATATTCCTAGCAAAAAAGAAAACACAACTATAACCTTTTTGAACCGAATTCTTCATAAAACCAAGAATGGAGTCGAACTAATCACCAAACTAAATAATTTTGGCCAAATTAGATTTGATCTTGCTCAATCTGTCATCACATCATTAGACTATGAATTTTTGACTGATAAACGTATGGACTTGATTCTTAAAGCCATAGGCCAATTAAATAATAACTATATTTATCAAGACCTTACGTTCTCTGAAGACCAACTTTCCTTTTTCAAGCAATTGGAAAGAATCGATGCTTTTTATCAAGGTAAATCACGTGTTAATCTATTGCCTGTTTGGTATTTAAATTGGCAAGATAATTCGGTATTTGATAGTTTCTTTGAGTTCACGATTCCACTATTAGAACGTAAAAAGTCCATTTTTAGATTGAATAGCGAAACATCATTAAATGCTTGGTTAAGTTTTTGGAATAGAAATATTGCGGAAAGAGATGCTACGGAAATTATTAGTCAATTGGACTATCTATCGCCCTACTTGATCAAAAATCTACATAAATATGAAGCAGATGTCTTTGATTATTTAGCAAAAGGTAATAATATCCGAAACTATAATCCAACGACCATCTTCTTTACCAAGAAAATGGCGCACATCTTTCATAATGTCAATGTTCACGGTACACTAGAAGAGTTACATAGTTTTTGCGCAAGCGAAGCCATCATCTCCGACGAAAATATCAAAGGACTACTTAGCAGACATAGATTTAGAATGGGTACAACAAAAAGACATCTAGATGCTTTTCAACAATTGACTGCCAAGTTAAAACAATGGAATTTTAGCATACTAGATGATGATCAACAAAGAAGAATTTTGGGATATATTAGCCATGGCTATCAAGATATTGAAGGTTTTTCTCTAAAATCAACAACTTTGAACTCCATTGCAAGACGTGCAGACGAGTATTACACAGCATTAGAATTGGAAAGAAGAAGAGAATGGATAAACCAAATAAGAGTTTACACCAATTGGAAAGGGGTGAACAAAAAGGATTTTTACTACGAATATAATAACAAAACCTATCAAATCATCCAACTAAAATCAAGTAAAGCTCTGACCACCGAAGGACAAATGCTTCATCATTGTGTTGCTGGTTATACTGCACGCTGTGCGACAGGTAACACTTCAATTTGGTCATTGAGAAACGATAAAGGGCATAGAATGGTTACTATTGAGCTACTGTACAACCGAATTGTGCAAGTGAAAGGGAATTATAATCGTGCTGCTAATGAGTTAGAGAAACGGATTATTCATGCTTGGGTAAAAAAGGAAAGATTACTGGTTTAATATTTGAGTTTGCTCCGAAAAGTTCATTCTGCCAGAAATTAAAGCACGGAACAAAATTTTATTTGGCTACATTGCATAGTGCAGCGTGGTGTCGCTCCTACGGAGCTATATTTCTACTATTTTAGTCTTTACAAAGATGTCGCCCCGATGGGGCTCAGGCTTATGTATTCCGGCTATTTTCTCTATTGTCAGCCCCGTAGGGGCGACACCTTTGTAACAGACAATATCGCACGATACAGGAAGCCCCGGCGGGGCGACACCTTGTCTCAGTCGCACTAGTTACCATAAAGAATCCAAATAAAATTTTGTGGACTCAAGAACAGTCCACTCTGCCAGAAGTTAAAGCGATGAACAAAATTTTATTTGGTTACCATACGGTTTCCTTTTACAAAAGGGAAACCTGTGGAAGGGTTTTTATAAAGAAACCAAATAAAATTTTGTGGACTCAAGAGCAAACCACTACTCTCGACTTTTCGGAGTAAACTCATATTTGGGTTGTTCGATATATTGGGTCTGCTGTGAGACTGTTCAATTAAGTGTGTCTCATGCCACGCAGTAAAAATAGCAAAAACTGTTAAACTTGCGGCAAAAAAAGACCAAGTATCATGACAAAAACAAGAAAAAAAGCCAATTACATCAGATTTTGGAAATCTACGACCAAACACAACCACTATCGCCAAAAACACGCCATACCATGTCGTACAGTGCTCAACCAAACTGAATCACTCCCCAATCAACACTCGCCCCACATCCAAAATAACCCCATCCACTTCCAAACGATAAAAATACAAGCCTTGCGGAAAACGGCCAACATCCCCGCTGGTGCTGACCTTATCAGCAAAATAAAAAAAAGAATCGCTTGACAGGCCTTTCAGGCCGCATCGTCCCAATGTGCAGGGTTTCAACCTGCACACAAAAGCCTGATAGTCAAGCCAAGTAAAGAAATCGGTAAGCCTACGGCAGACTTTCCCCACTGGCGTGGACCTTCCCTTCTAAGGGAAATTTAGTGGCTTAACCATAAAGAAGAAAACCAAACAAAAGTTTGTGAAGGCAAAGACAGATCCCGAAATTCTGCTTTTTAGGCTTGACTAAAGTTTTTTCTTTCAGTTGCCTGTGGCGCAAATTCGCTTCGTTCTTTGCTACATCTTGCAACTAAAGTTGCAAGGCCATTAAAGGCATTAAAGTGAAGCCAACATTTCTGCTATGCGTTTGGCTTTGGTCGTTTCTGTTTTTGCGGAAGCTATCCAATCTAAATAGGATTTTTGCTTGCTTTTAGGCAATTGGTAAAAATTGGCCAATACTTGAGTCGGTTCTTCTTGAAAGCAGGCCAAAATATCCGCCGGAATCTCCACCTTCCCATTGTCTAAATACAACACCACCCGGACAAAATCTCCGGCCTGCTTCCGGATGGCTTGACGAATGGACGCCTTGACCGGCAAAAATAATTGACCTTCGCCCATGGGCATCAATTTGATTTGTTTTAACTCGTAGTCATCAATGAATCCGCTAACGGTGACCCATCCAAATGGATTTTGGGGATTCTGGCGAATCTCTTTGATGGGCGCATAAGTCCAACCGCCTTTCCCACAAAATTTTTGCAATTGTATGTCGTCGTCCACGGTGGGCTTCATCGTTTTTTTCTGCAAAAATAACTTTTTTCTGAGATTTTTCTTAGCTTTGTGTTCCTCGCTTGGCTTATCTTGGCTTGACGGAATGTGATGAGTCCGTTTTCTCTATACTTTCCAAAAGTTTTAAACTTTGGAAACTTGCCTACCTATCCTACAGATTTGTATTTAAAATGGTCTGAAGCCGGACATTATTGGCTTAGGAGACCGTAATCTAAATTGTATTACCATGAAAGAAAAGCGTCATTTACTATTACTTATCGCCATCTTATGGACTCAATGGAGCTATGCGCAGGACATTTTTAAATGGCAACGGATGGTTATTCCCACCGTCCCACAGAATATTACGATACAAAATGGGAAATTAGTGGCTCGAACCGTTGATGAGACCTTCTACAGCGACGATATGGGCGAGACCTGGACGCCCAGTTTATTTCATCACCTTGATGCCTCCTATTGGGGTGTCAAAGATTCGATTTGTGTTTATCGGACTCCCCCTAAAAGTGTTGCTTTTATTGACCCTGATCTTTATCTTGTAGGAAGATACTTGTATACAATGGTTGCACCCTATGGTATTTCGATACCCGGATACCAAGGTGCTAAAAATGGAGCCACGGAGTATGTCCACACTGCGGACGTCAAAATTTTTAATGACAACACGATTCTTGCATATATTTCAGGTGAAAGAATTGTTTATTCGGACAATTCAGAACCCACTACAATAGATTTAAGTTCTGATTTGATTATACACACGAACGGCCTTGTGGATACTTCTCATTTTTCTAATTTTTATCCAACGGGGCATTTAAACGGTTATTACGTAGCTATTGGCTTAGATAGTCTAAAATTTATGCCTGATACCGGTTCGGTGGTTACTCTTACGAAGCCCTTGCCCAACGTGGGCATTCCTACCTGGGAAGCTATGATAGATTCGTCTATCTTTCTATTGAATACCGATGGACGGACATGGGTTACGCATAACCTAGGGGATTCATGGACAGCAGATAGCCTGACAATAAGTAATATTCTCTCTTATAAGACACGTGGGAATCTTCATATTATTCGGACTCAACAAGGATATTATTTGAGCAAAAATTTTAAGGATTTTGTGCCTTTTCCTATTTTAGATTCGACCGATTTAGGATACAAAAAATTCTATGCTTTTGGAGATTTAGCCCTTGCCGTAGGAAATAACAAAAACCATTTTTATCGGTCTTTGGATGGTGGTCTCAACTGGGAAATACTGGAAAATACCGGTATCTCCGCAAATAAAACGGCTCGTATTTTTACCTTTATGGATACGCTTTATGCCATTGATAATCATGGCCTGCTTTACCAAAAACAGTGCAATGGCACTTTTTTGCCGAGTCAGCAGACCTTTCTCACAGAGCCCAATGTATATTTTGACAATCATGTGGCCTTTAAGTTAGAAAACAATATTCTTTCTAAATTTAACCTGGACACTCACCAATGGGAAGTTGTTAATTCAAATTTTTCCGACCAGTATTTAAAAGGAGTCAAAACGGATGGCCAAAGAATCTACTTATATGGTCAGCTATTGTCTGTCTCGGAAGATGACGGAGCGACGTGGACGAATCTCTCCATCCCTTATAATGGGCTTATCAAAAAGTTTTATGCTAAGGACAGCGCATTATTTGTGACGATCGACCACCAGAACTATTATTCTAATGATTACGGACAAAGTTTTACGCACATAGATGATGGAGATTTCTACATCCTGAATAATAAGTTGCATCTGATGAAGGGAACCAAATTGTATAAGTATGATCTCCCAACCGGCAATCCGGTTGATTCATTTGAAATCAAGCAAAATTATTTTTTACCATTCGGAAAATATTTTTTTGAGCAAGCAGGTGACAATCTTTTTTGTATCTATAAGTCAGAACACCTAGACTTTGGGCTGGAAGACCTACCGTTCCAGATTTATTTGTTTCGGGATGGTTATCATACTTGGCATGATGTGTCCGATGTCTTTCCGAAAGAATGGAATGAAGAATTCTTTAACCATTGGTATTTTAATACTTATGCGTGGAAGCGCGGTTTCCGCCAAGTAGTTTATAATGAGCGTGAGAAATCTCTGTACTTTGTGACCAAACATTCCGGAATTCAACGGACTTCTACGGCATTGCTTGATACTGCCGGTGTGAATTATCAGATTGGTGGCGAATATTGTGTTGGGGATTCGGATTTTCCTACGTCCCAAGCCGGCAATTACGGGCAATTGGTTTATCATCCATGTGAGCCGGATTCGCTTTATTTTGTCAATACCTATTATGCTCATGATACGACGATAAACTATTGTTTGGAACCGGGTGCTACCTTCGAATATCGGAATCATCAATTCTCCGAACCGGGTAGTTTTTATGTGAATCTTACCGCTAATGGAGACTGCGATACCTTGGGGCATTTTATAATCTACGAGAAAAAAGATTCCATTTTTGCGGAAGTGGACGAACATATCTGCAGTGGCGACAGCATTTTGATTCATGGAAAATATTATACAAGTCCCGGTTTCTACTATGATACGATTTCCGCCCAGCTGTGTAGCCATCTGATTGGTACCATTAAGTTGGATACGAACATTATCAATACCTATGCTACTCCTAATAAGACATTTTTTGTGTGTAATGGCAGCCAATTTTATTACAATGGAAAGTATTATACGAGTCCGGGCATTTACTATGATACGCTTGCGCAAAATACGCCCTGCTCTTGGAAACTTCGCAAGATAGAATTGACCGATCAGCCTAGTGAAGAAGTACAAGAAATCTCCTTTGATTGTGAACCGTCAGATAGCATCTTGTTTGAAGGGAATTATTATGCGGCTCCCGGTGTTTATTATATTGATACGCTCCTTTCCGTCAATGGCTGTGATAGCATCATCAGGGTACTCCAAGTTCATTCCGAATTGTTGGTCGATTATCAAACCAATGAATTGCATTGTCCGGGCGATACAGTTCAATGGGGACATCTTGTCATTACCTCGACGGGATTTTATACCGACACCTTGCAAAATGGTTGTGGATATGACAGTGTTATTGTACACAAAAGCTTTACGTTTAGACCTTTAATCAAAAAGTATGATCAATCCTTCCTTTGCGAAGGAGACAGCTTAGTGGGCTATCAAATGGTGGTTACCCAGCCCGGTCTGTATCCACTTGATACAATTATCAGTTTGACCACCGGATGTGATAGTGTGATTTTTTATTGGAATGTAACGGGGCTCAGTTCGGACAGTACTTTTATTGAATCCGAGATTGGGGACGTTGTTTCCGGTGTGCTTATTCAAGGAGATACCACTTTTATTAGGACTATAGTCTCGGAAGAGTTTGGTTGTGATAGCTTGCTTCAAATATTTGTGGTTTCGACTCCGGTGGGTACGGACGACTTGCTTGCGCAAAAAATCCTGCTCTATCCAAATCCGGCTAACCAAACCCTGCATATCTCCAATTTGGCGCCTAATATTTCGAGCTTGGCAGTCCGTGACGAACTCAACAGAGTGGTGTATCGAAAAACAGGTAAAATAGAAGCAGAAGAGATTATCCAACTAGGTCATTTGGCCTCGGGTATCTATACCTTGGAAGTCATTGACCATCAACAACGATATTACTTCCGTTTTACTAGAATATCGCAATAACGGTATAACGGTATAACGGTGTAACGGTGCAACGGTATAACGGTGTAACGGTATAACGGTGTAACGGTATAACGGTATAACGGTGTAACGGTGTAACGGTGAGTCCGCTCCGAAAAGTCCACTTAGCTAGGAATTAAAGCGATGAACAAAATTTTATTCTGTTTACCACAAGTCTCCCTTGCGAAGGGAGATTTAGTGGGTTAAAACAAAAGCGAAAACAGAATAAAATTTTGTGGGTATAAGAACAAACCACTGCACTCGACTTTTCGGTGTAAACCCAACGGTATAACGGTGTAACGGTATAACGGTGTAACGGGAAGGCAAGAAAGAAATCTTGCTCCTTGAACTTAACGGCTAGGCAGCCAGGAGAACAGCCCCCTTGAACGCCCGAAGGGCAAATTGAACGTGCGAAGCACAAATTGAACGCCCGCAGGGCAAATTGAACGTGCAAAGCACAAATTAAAAAACACTCTGATACCCCAAATGAATTTTAGCCGAACGCGTATCGAGCGGGTTACTATTTTGTTTTCCCAAGGCATAGCTGATGCGAAAGACACCGGCTTTGGTTTGGAAGCTCAAGCCGGCGCCTAGGCCTAAGTAGGTTTGGGGGCTGAATCCGGTAGATTCCGGTACTTGGGGCGAAGCCGTCAGCCCGTAATCGCCGAAGGCATACAGGTAGGAAGTCGCCCCCACCAAAAGCCGGTATTCGATGGTGGAGACATTGTAGAACGAAGCCAAAACAGATTCTTCGTCAAATCCCCTTAGGATTCTGTTGCCGCCAATTTTGTAAAGTTGGTTGTCGGTTATTTTTGTGGGGCTGTGCTGCCAGCCGGTTTGGTTGCCAAAGGCTAGGACGCTATGTTTGAACAAGGGGAGATAGGCATGGATGACGGCTTGGGAGCGGATTTGCCAAGACTTGGGATACAAGGAATCATATTGGGCGGCAAACGAAAATTCAGGCTCGTTGGGTAGGGTGATTTCTGTTATTTTGGGATTGTGGGGATGAGTCAAGAGCCCACCGCCCATACTTAGTCGAAAATCCAAGCCTTTGCGGGGATTGAAACGATAATCCAGTTTGGAGAAGCCATATTCCAGCCCAAAAAGATTGGATTTGAAATCTAAATTGGCCGGTAATTTTCCGGATGTTATTAATTGGTTTTTGTTGATTGTCAATAAGTTAGACCGGCTAGATTGCCAAAATACTTTAAAGTAGTTTTGACCCTTTAGAAAATAGCGGACGGCCAATTGACCATTGACATCCAAATAGGCAGAATCTCGCTTATACAAGTCAAAGGAAGCATCCACTCCCAAGGGCAAACCGAAAGGATAAGGAAAGTCAGATTGGAGCTGAAGGCGTTGGGTTTGGGGTCGAGTCTGGTCAAATTTTAGATAAAACCGCTCCCCATAGCCGAGCATATTTTTAAAATCCACCAAAGCATTGCCGACGAGTAATAGCTTTTTGGTCTCTTCATGGTTAGGTAAGACGCCGATTAAGAAATGAAATTGATTGGCTTTTTTTTCTTTGAGTTTTAGCTGGATGATGGCTTCGTTGCCTAAAAACCGGATTCGGGGCGCCCCGTCCAAGGCTAGAAAGTCTAATGCTCTCAATTTCTGTTGGATGGTACGGATGTCTCGTACATCAAAGGCTTGGCCTTCGGATAGGCGTAGATAATGCTGGACAAAAGAAGGCTTCACATCTGCATTGCCGGTGATTTTGGGGACACCGTATCGCAAGAAAATACCTTTTTTTAGTTTGATTTTTGCCGTAAGGCGCTCCTTCGTCAACTGAATCTCATCCAAGCTGACATCCGCCAAGGGATAGCCGTTTTGCATTGCTTGCGCCAAAATTTGACTGAGATAATTCGCCAATTCAATAGGGGAGAAGCGCACTTCATTTTCCGAAAGG
>Ga0256832_1003656_pt1 | contig 10430 bp, 10 predicted proteins | sample 134614metaG_FD_190534 | JGI IMG/M metagenome (GOLD analysis project Ga0256832, IMG submission 190534) | Hydrothermal vent microbial communities from Lau Basin, Pacific Ocean - 134-614 | ecosystem: Environmental > Aquatic > Marine > Hydrothermal vents | place: Pacific Ocean: Lau Basin | collected...
GCCGTGAGAGAAACGAATCGGCAAGCGAGCATAGGTGGGCATGATCGAGCTTGGCATGAAAAAAAGCGTCTCCACGGGCAGTCAATCGGACTGCTTTTTCGAAATGTCGGTAGTGGTGACCGGTGGTACAGGCGAGGGTAGAGTGTTGTGTGCGACGGAGCGCGGACTCAAGCCGGAACCGGTCTGGCTGATCTGGTCGTTCCTGACCAAATAAAAAAGCAGTCACTGCGACTGCCGAGCCAAACGCTGAATTTACCGTAAAATCGGGATCAATGAAAGTGATACACTGCGCGGCATGAAACGACTGGATGCCATCGAACTGAGTCTGTTCGCTCAACGAGTCAATGCCATCTGCGACGAGATGGGCGCCCAGCTAAGGCAGGCGGCCTTCTCGCCAAATATTCGCGACCGGCTGGATTTTTCCTGCGCGCTGTTCGATGCGCAGGGAGGCTTGATCGCCCAGGCGGCGCACATACCCGTCCATCTGGGCAGCATGGCCCATGCCATGACAGGGGTGGTTTCTAGGTTCGACTGGGCGCCGGGGGATCAGGTGATCTTCAACGATCCCTATCTTGGCGGGACCCATCTTCCCGACGTGACGCTGGTTGCGCCGGTTTTCGTCGGAAACCGTCTGACAGCTTTTGTTGCCAACCGGGCCCACTACGCGGATATCGGTTCCAGCGCGCCGGGCTCCATGCCGCTGACCACCCGTCTGGAGGAGGAAGGAGTACTGTTGTCGCCGCAAAAGCTCGTGCAGCGCGGCGGTATCGATCAGGAGATTCTGAGTGCGACCATCGAGCAAATTCGAAGCCAGGCCGATACCCTTGGGGACATCAATGCGCAAATCGGATGCAACCTGCGCGGCATCGAGCGCGTCGAATCGCTGCTGGCGTCGGTCGGCGCTGATGATTTCGAACGCTCGGTCGATGCGCTCAACGGCTACGCCGAAAAGCTGGCATCGGCCCGAATCCGCAACATGCCCGATGGGTGCTACAAAGCGGTCGATTACATGGAGGATGATGGTCAGGGGGCGGAAAACATTCCGATCGAGGCCGCCGTTACCGTCGAAGGCGAGCGGCTAGCGGTCGATTTCGATGGCACCGCACCGCAGACGGCGGGCAACATCAACTGTCCGTTGTCAGTGACCGTGGCCGCCGTCTGGTACGTTCTGCGATGCCTGCTGCCGGCGCAGACGCCGGCCTGCGCCGGCAGTTTTCGCCCCGTCAGGATCGCCGCGCCCGAGGCGTCGCTGGTCAATGCGCGCGCGCCCGCGCCGGTGGCGGCGGGGAATGTCGAAACCAGTAGCCGTATCGTCGACGTTGTCCTGCGCGCGCTGGCGCCTGCGCTGCCGGGCGCAATCCCTGCGTTGAGCCAGGGCACCATGAACAACTTTGCTTTTGGCTCCGATACCGCCGCAAAACGCTGGGGCTATTATGAGACCATCGGCGGTGGCATGGGGGCGGGGCAAGGTGTGGCCGGTCTCGGCGCGGTCCAGTCGCACATGACCAATACGCGAAACACCCCGGTTGAAGTTCTGGAGATGCGTTATCCGGTCAGAATCCGCCGCTATGCGGTACGCCGCGGCTCGGGCGGCGCCGGGCGCTGGCGGGGTGGTGACGGCATCGTGCGCGAATTCGAGTTTGTCGAACCGGCTGTCTGTACCCTGATGACCGAGCGCCGGCGGCTGGCGCCATCGGGTCTGGAGGGTGGCGGCAACGGGATGCCGGGAGTGAACCGTCGAGGCGAGAAGCCGTTGCCGGCGAAATGCACAATGTCTGTCGAGGCAGGCGAGCGTATTGTCATCGAAACGCCCGGAGGTGGTGGCTGGGGGGCGGCGCAATGAGTCCGCTGGTGGTGACCGTGTTGATCGCTCTGGTGGCGTGGTTCTGGTCCAACAACCTGCGAGCGCGGGAGACGGCGCTGGAACTGAGCGCCAGGGCCTGCCGATCGGCGGGCCTGCAGTTGCTCGACCAGACCGTGGCGCTGAACCGTATCGGCATCGGTCGCAATCCTGACGGACGCTTGAGCCTGCAGCGGGTCTATGGCTTCGAGTTTACCGTGGACGGCCAGCATCGTCGCCAGGGTCGGGTGGCGATGCAGGGCACGACGGTCAAGGCCATCCATCTGGACCATCCCGACGGACCCATTATCATGCAGCCGGATCAGTTGCGATGAAGGTTGGTGGGCTCGCGGGCACAAAAAAGGCTGGCCCGAAGGCCAGCCCCACAGCTTGCACCAGCTGCGCCACGTACACCTGATATCGGAGAGGAAAGAGGACAGGTTGATATCAGGTTAGCGTAAGGTACCGCGCAACCATCCCGGATCCGAGTCAAAACCCGATCATGCGGGACGGTTATGCTACTGATTCAGATGTAGTATTTGTCGATGAATGCCGTGACGCCGATGAATGCGGCGGCGCCAAGCAGGATCCGTGATGGACAGCTGACAATCGAGATTTTCTTGAAGAACATCAGACTGCCCAGCAGGCCGTAGACGATCGTCAATGTCAGCAGGCCACTGGAGGCGCTGCCGTCGAGCATGCCGGAGAGGCTCAGGGCGATCAGCCCCAGAATGCCCGTGACATACAGGCCAATGAACATCTTGTTGGGTATCCAGCATTCCCTTGGTTCTATTGCCAGCGTTTCGGCTGGCTCAACCATGTTGCGTTTATCTTCCATCATTTGGGTCACCAATTTGTTGCTTACTGCCATATGGGTAATGACCCTAGTATAGCATGTCTGAATAATGCCACACATATTTCGGCGGAAACGTGAGATATTTAACAGGGTGTTGCGTTTATGAAACAAAAACTTGCCTTTTTCTCCCGCTTCCGCGCCGCAATCTGGGCCGGACCGCTCGATGCCTACCCGTGGTGGGGACGTCCGCCAGTGTGGTTGGCGCGTCTGCTGTGCGCGCTCGGGCGCGATATCGTCTCGGGGGAGATCGGCTTGCGCTCGATGAGCCTCGTCTACACCACGCTGCTCTCCCTCGTTCCGCTGCTGGCTTTCAGCTTCTCGCTGCTGAAAGGGTTTGGCGCCCACAGTCAGGTGGAGCCGTTGCTGCTCAATCTGCTGCAGCCGCTGGGAGACAGCGGCCAGCGTGTCGCCGAGCAGATCATGGCCTTCGTCGAGAACATCAAGGTCGGCGTGCTGGGGTCGGTGGGGCTGGGTGTTTTGCTCTACACCGTGTCGTCATTGATACACAAGATGATCAAGGCGATCGACTTCACCTGGAACGGGCGCGGAGAGCGAAGTTTCATTCAGCGGCTCGGCATCTACATGCTGATGATCATGCTGGGGCCACTGGTGATCTTTTCCGCGGCCGGCGCGATCTCCAGCGCCGTCGAGGCTCCCTGGGTGCAGCATCTGCTGGAGGTCGACGTGATCGGCAGCGCCTACGAAATGGTCATCCGCTGGACCCCGCTGTTGCTTGTCGTCGTGATGTTGTCGCTGATCTACTGGATTCTCCCCGGCAAGCGCGTCCACTGGTACAACGCGCTGGCCGGCGGCATTCTCGCCGCGCTGCTGTGGAAACTGCTGGGCTGGATCTTCGCCACCGTCGTGGTGGGGTCGGCGAAGTACACGGCGATCTATTCGGCGTTCGCTTCGGCGCTGCTGTTCATCATCTGGCTGCATCTGAGCTGGCTGGTGCTGCTGCTCGGATCGCGTTTTGTCTACTATCTCGAATATCCTTCCAGCATGCGTCCAGCCGTCGCGCCGCTGATTCCGTCGCCGCGCCGAATGCTCGATGTGCTGTTCTGCATTGTCTCCGGTTTCTATGACCACAGCGGCGGCATCGCCGCCGATGCGCTGACCCGGCGGGTCGGTATCGGCGAGGAGCAGCTCGACAGATTCGTCGGCGCGCTGGAGGGGATGGGAATCATTCTGCGCACCGAGGGCGTGCCCGAGCGCTACGTGCCGGCGCGTGCGCCGGAGCAGGTGCCGTTGGCGGATGTGCTCGCGTCGGTCCACGGCTGGCGCGACCCCGCCGGTGGCGGCGAGCTGGAGCACCCGGCTGTCCGGTCATTGCTCGAACGGGTGGATGGCGCTGCGCGCGATACCCTCTCCGGCGAGACGCTCGAATCCTGGGTGCGTCAGTCGGAAGAACGGGATGATTGATCCGACGGATGAAAATTTCCATGGGAACCATGCGGTTGCCGGAGTATATTGGAGAGACCTCTGATCAGTTCGCCCTTGGATTGATCGGGGGACGAAAGCAGCGACAGCCTGCTCTTGTACCGCGGCTGGTGAGAATTTCCCCGAACCTGAATCCGTGGCGCGGCCCACCGATCGGCAGATGACGAAAAACATGTCAGGTAGTAGCGACAGCGACAAGCCGGAAGTCCGTCCCGGCGAGCAGGCCGGGGAGCGTGAGGATTCGACGCTGCTCTATGATGCGGCCGCTCTTGTCGCGCTGCAGAAGATCTCCGACTATCTCGAAGGGAACCTGAGTGTCTTCCAGGATCCCGAGCGTGTCCCGCTGGTGTCGATTCCCCTGCACGAGTATGGCGTGATCGAGGATCTGAAGCCCGTCGATTTCCGGCTGGCGCATGAGGTGAGAGGGTCGAACATCGAGCTCCAGCTGCTGTTCGCCTATCGTCGTGACGGCAACAGCAGCTTCGTCGTGCCGCGACCGCTGGTGTCCGAGCGGGAGCTGGTGCAGCAGCTTCGACGCGACGCCATCAGCCTCGTCGGTTCCCGCATTCGCGGTGCGTCGGCCGATCGGCAGGAACTGATGTTCGAGATCCGCAACGAAGTCCCGGCCGGCATCGCTTTTGAGGCCGACAGCGAACACGGCGTACTGCGGGTGGAACTCATCAATGTCGGCGCGCTCGGCAAACAGTGCTATCTGCTCAAGCCGGAGCAGGTGGACGCCGAGTTCCTCAACCAGCTCGGGCGCTTCATCATGCACCGGCGCAACGCCTTCCTGCAGGAAACCATGCTGGTTTCCCAAGGGTATCCGCTGAGCACGGACAGCGCAGAGGCATCGGCCGATACCGACGACTCCTCGCCCGACACCGTTTCGCTGACCCCGGCGGCCGATGTGATCGACTTCGATCCCATCACCTTCACCGGCAAGCGCGAGATCATCCTTTCCTATCGCGACATGTCGCTGACCTTCGACAAGTATCGTTCCGAATGCCTCTTCGGTCGCAAGTTCCCGGCCGATATCCAGGTGCGCTCACGCTATGTCTCGCGCGCGCACGCGACGATGCGGTTCGAAAAGAACCAGTTCGTTTTCGAGGATCACAGCTCCAACGGAACCTTCATCCGCATCGAGGACAAGGGGGTGCGTTTCCTGCATCAGGAGTCGATGCGGCTGCGGGGAAGCGGCGTGATCAGCCTTGGCGTGTCGATGACATCGGAGAAGCGCGACCTCATCCATTTCGAGGTCGTCGTCTGAGGAGCGGGCTCAGCCGAACAGTTTGTCGAAAATCTTGAAGCCGGCAACGTAGGTGCCGATTGCTGATCCCAGCGTCGAGAAGAAGAACACCAGCAGCACCTTCGAGACGCGGTTGTGCCACCATCCCCGCCAGTTGCTGGTCTCCTTGCGCAGATTCTGAAAGTCCTCGACGGTCGGCTTGCGCAGGTACATCTCGATCGCGGCCGTCACCATGCCGGCGCCGATGGTCGGATTGAGCGACGTGATCGGGGCGGCGATGAAGGCGCCGACAATGGTCAGCGGGTGCGCCAGCGCCGCCGCGGCGCCGATGGCCGCCAGCGCGCCGTTGATGACGACCCAGTCCGAGACCAGATCCCAGCCCAGCTCGGCGCTGCGGGCAAAACCGATGGCGAAGCCGGCGACGATGACGCCGACGATGAGCCACGGAATCCAGCGCCACAGCCTGGACCCCTCGGGGATGCGATTCAGCTCGCGAATCTCCTCCGCCACCTCGGTGACGGCGGCCTCCCGCGCGACCAGCTCGCGCAGGTAGCGCTCGATGCCCTTGAGGTGGCCGGCGCCGACGATGGCCAGCAGATGCTTCGGCTTTTCGACGCGAACGGCGGCGTAGATCTCGTCGGCCATGTAGCGATCGCGCTCGTCGATGAGCGGGCCGTAGATCTCGCTGGAGGTTTCGGCGAACTCCTGGAACGTCGTTTCCAGCATGTCGCCTTCCTTCAGCTTCTCGATGTCGGCCTCCTCGATCTTCTCCTTGCTGACGACGCTGGCCAGCAGCCCGGAGAAGATACTGAAACGCTGCCACCAAGGCACCGATCGATAGACCCTCTTCAGAGTCACGCCGATGTCGCGGTCGATCTTCAGCAGCGGCAGTCCCTTCGCCTCGGCCTTCTCCATCGCCATGCGCATCTCCGCGCCGGGCTCGATGCCGAACTGGTCGGCGAGCCGCTGCTGGAAGGCGGACAGCGCCAGACTCGCCATCACCATCGGCGCCTTGCCGCCCTTGATGACCTTGAACAGATCCATCTTCGCCAGCGCATCGGGATCGCGGATATTGTTGTAGCGGCCCTCGCAGAGCTCGATGGCGACGGCGTCGAACTCGCCCGAGTCGATCAGTTCGGCCACCTTTTCCGCGCTCTGGCGCGAGACATGGGCCGTGCCCAGCAGCGTGACCCGGGCGTCGTCGATCCGTAGCTCGACGATGGGTTGATCGGGGGAGGGGGCCGTTTGTGCTGTGTCCATGAAGCCGTGCCTGCGGGGCGTGAAAGAGGGGGAAGAACCGCCCGACAGGGCGGTGGCGGCGCTACCAGATCAGATCGTCGGGCACCTTGAAGTCAGCATACTCGTCGTCGGCCGATTCCTCGACCGCGGACGGATCGATGATCAGCTTTTCCGGATCGAGTTCGTGGATCTGCGCCGCAATCGCGGCAGGGATCAGGCAGCGGCGTCCGTCCTGAAAGGTGATACGCAGCGCGCCGGCCAGCAGTTGCTCGCGCTGTTCGGCGGTGACGTAGATGTTCTTGATGTTGCTCCCGACCATGAACTGGAACGGGATGTCGGCGTCGTCGGCGTTGAGGCAGTTGTCCAGCGTCAGCTGGCGAATCCGGGCGCGGTTGGCCTTGCGCTGCGCCTTGAGGCGCTTCCTGCGTTCCGCCTCCTCGCGCTCGGCCTTCTGCCGCGCCGCCCAGGCCCGCGCCAGATCGCTGTCGTCCCTCGGCCTGCGGTTGTCGCGGCTGCCGCCGGAGGCCGGCTTCTTGCGCTGGCGCTGCTGGCTCTTCTTGCGCCGGTTCGGTTTGGGCCTGGCGAGCTGGTCCTCGGTGGCCAGACCGGCCTTGAGCAGTTGTTCCTGTAGAGCGTTTTTCATGAATCCTGTCGTTTGTCGATCGCGCCGCGCAATCAGCAGCTGATGCTGCCATACAGCTTGTGGTACAGACCGCGGCGGCGGATCAGGTCATCGTGGCTGCCCTGTTCGATAATGCCTCCATCCTCGAAGACATAGACGCGGTCAGCCTGCTTCACCGCGCTCAGGCGGTGCGCAATGATAAGGGTTGTGCGGCCTTTAAGAAAGCCGCCGAGCGCCGCGTGCAGCCGCGCCTCGGTTTCGGTGTCGAGGGACGAGGTGGCCTCGTCGAGGATGACCACCTTCGGTTCGGCGAGCACCATGCGGGCGATGGCGAGCCGCTGCCGCTCCCCGCCGGAGAGGCGCACGCCCTGGTTGCCGATGATGGTGTCGAGCTGTTGCGGCAGCGCCTCGATGGTCTCCTTCAGCTGCGCCAGCGCCAGCGACTGCCACAGCCTGTCGTCGGGAATGTCGCGGCCGAGGGTGAGATTGAAGCGCACCGTCTCGTTGAACATGGCCGGATGCTGCAGCACCGTCGCCACATTGTCGCGGATCACGTCGAGGCCGATCTGGTCGTGCGGCACGTCGTCGAAACAGACCTTGCCCTCGCGCGGCGGGTAGAGGCCGATGATGACCTGCACCAGCGTCGACTTGCCGCCGCCACTGGCGCCGACCAGCGCCACCTTCTCGCCAGCCTCGATCCGCAGGTTCAGATGCTTCAGGATCGGCGGCCCGTCGCCGTAGGCGAAAGAGAGATCGTGCACGCCCACCGAGACGGTCCGCTTGCCGGCGAAGGGGTTGTGCACGGTGGGGTACTGCGGCTCGGTCCGCAGCGACATCAGGCGGTTCAGCCGCGTCAGCGCGGCGCGGGCGCTGAACCAGGCATACTGGATGCCGAGCAGCTCCTGCACCGGCGTCATCATGAACCACAGATAGCCGAATACCGCCATCATTTTGCCGATGGTCAATCCGGAAAAGACCACCATCAGCATCGCCACGGCGCGGAAGATCTCGAACCCCACCAGAAAGATGAAGAATGAAAAGCGCGCCGCCGCGTCGCTGCGCCAGGCGTAGCTGGCGGCATGGGACTTCACCGCCTGCGCCTTGCTGTCGACCCGCCGCAGGAAGAACGCCGAGCGGTTGCTGGCGCGGATCTGCGCAATGGCGTCCAGCGTCTCCTTCAGCGCCTCCTGGAACATCTCGAAGGCCGCGTTTTCCTTCGCCTTGAGCTGCTTCACCTTCTTGCCCATGCGCACCGTGAAATAGACCACCAGCGGATTGAGCAGCAGAATGAAGATCGCCAGCTGCCAGTGCATCCAGAACAGCACGCCGGCCACGCCCGCCAGCGTCAGCGCGGCGACGATCACCTTGCTGATGGTGATGCCGATGAAGTCGTCGATGACGCCCACGTCGGTCACCAGATGCGAGGTCACCGCGCCGCTGCCGATGGTTTCGAACTCCGCCATCGACAGCCGGTTGAGCCGCTCCAGTAGCTGATGGCGCATGCGGTAGGTGACATCCTTGGCAATCAGCGTGAACTGGCGGCTCTGGATCACGCCGAACAGCAGCGAGCCGAATCGCAGCGACAGCGTGATCAGCAGCACCACGCCCAGACTCAGTACCGGCCCGTGCCAGGCCTCGGGGAAAATGCGATCGATCGTCGCCACGATCGGTCCCGGCTTGCCCAGCAGCACCTCGTCCACCATCAGCGGCATCATCAGTGGAATCGGCACCGACAGCACCGCCGCGACGACGGCGATGACATTGGCGAAGATCAGCCGGCGGCGGTGCTGCAGCACCAGCGCCCTGATCGAGTCCCAGCTAAACGCCTCAGTCACTGACGTGTCGTCCTGCTTCCGTGGACTGGGCCTCGGATGGCACCGCAGTGGCCGCGTCGTGGCGACTGATGTCGACGAGATTGCCGGCGCTGTCGACATGGCATTCGATGGCGCGGCGGACCTCGCCCTTGCCGCGCTCGAGCTCGCCGATCAACAGTCGATCGACAAAGAAGCCGTTGCGCGTTCTGTTGGCGCGACCATGTTCGAGCAGGCGCGCGAAATCGGGATCGGCGCTGCCGGCGAGCGCTGCCTCGCGGCAGGCCTCGATGGCGCGGAAGGCGTCCGGATGGACGAAGGACTGGAACGCATCATCCACCGCCGGCACCTGCTCCTTGAGCACGAACAGACCGAAGCCGGCAAAGATCAGCAGAGGCAGCAGGCGACCGGCCCGATTGCGCTGCCGGGGACGATGGCTCGCCAGCTGTTCCGGAAAGTCGGGATCTTCCTCGCCTCCGGCCTGGATCTCGGGTTCCTCGGGCCGCGGAAAGCGCGGGCGGCGGGGTGGTTTCATCGAATGCTTCCTCTTGTTATCCGGGATGCCCACGATTATACGCAGCCCCGTTTGCCGCGGCTGCCGCGGAATTCGGCCAATGTCGAATGCATGGGGTAGAATCGCGGCCTTCGCCGCATGGAGTAAGGATCATTCCCACGACAAGCTACGAAACCCGACTCAGGCAACTGCGCGAGGCAGGTGCGTCCGAGCTGCTCAGGGGCAGCCGGATCGGCATCGAAAAGGAGAGCCTGCGCGTCAGCGCCGAGGGCGTCATCGCCCAGACGCCGCATCCCGAGGCGCTGGGCGCGTCGCTGACGCATCCGCATGTCACCACCGACTACGCCGAGGCGCTGACGGAATTCATCACCAGGCCCCATCGCAGCATTCCCGACGTGATGCAGGAACTCGACGAGCTGCACCGCTGGGTCTATAGCCACTTGAGCGACGAGATCTTCTGGGCCACCAGCATGCCCTGCATCCTGCGCGGCGAGAAGAGCATTCGCATCGCCGAATACGGGCCCTCCAACCTCGGCATGATGAAGACCGTCTATCGCCGCGGACTCGGCTACCGCTACGGTCGCATGATGCAGGTCATCGCCGGCGTTCATTTCAACTACTCCTTCTCCGACGCGCTGTGGGAGGCGCTCTACGAGATCGACGGCGCCACCGTGCCGATGCGGGACTTCCGCTCCGAGCGCTACATGGCGATGCTGCGCAACCTGAAGTGCTTCGGCTGGCTCGTGCCCTATCTGTTCGGCGCCTCGCCGGCCGTCTGCGAATCGTTTCTCGAAGGCAATCCGACGACGCTGGAATATCTCGGCCACGGCACCTATTTCGAATCCTTCGCCACCTCGCTGCG
>Ga0256832_1003657_pt1 | contig 10425 bp, 8 predicted proteins | sample 134614metaG_FD_190534 | JGI IMG/M metagenome (GOLD analysis project Ga0256832, IMG submission 190534) | Hydrothermal vent microbial communities from Lau Basin, Pacific Ocean - 134-614 | ecosystem: Environmental > Aquatic > Marine > Hydrothermal vents | place: Pacific Ocean: Lau Basin | collected...
ACGTTCATGTCCAGTGGCGGGGGATAATAGAGGACCTTCTTTTTCTTTTTCGGCCTGTCGAAGGGTGTCATCACAAGACTTCGAATAAAATAGACCCCAGGGAGCCCAAATCAAGAGGCTCACAATCCTAATTCTTTTGTGCTTGAGGCCGCCATTATCACATCATAACCTCTAACTTCCCATTCGGGATTTGTTGAAACGTATTGGGCCTTGATTTTCCGGTTAAAAGTTGTTGCAGCAGCCACAACACTTGTGACTTTTTGACCGCCGGTGAAATCAATCATGATTTCATTTTCCTTTAACCCTCTCTTTTTTAAAATACGGATCAATGACCACACAGCTTCTGACAACTCATCGAAACTCTCAAAATCCCAACCACAATCCGGGGAAAAAGTCTCACTAGAGCCATCAAGTAACGCTGGCCGCCTACAACCTTTGTTTTTCAAGACGTAAAACTTTACCTTTTTCAGGGTTTCATATCGGTTGCAGATATTCAAAAACCAGTTCACTTGTTCTATGGATTCCCTGGAACAAATAATGGTTACACCTTCCAGCTTGCCGAGATGGTGTCTGATAGCCCTGAGGGGCATTTCCCATATCCAACGCACGGGCTTTCCCTTCCTGGTTTTTAGGCGTACCATCTCCTCTATGTCATCATCCAATTTACCAGTAAGCGTTAATTCTTCCGGCACACCATTGTTATCATTAAAATCCAGCCTTTTGGTATCGAGATTTGAAAGAAACAGGATCAGATGTTTCCTGCGCTTGGGGATGTCAGCACGAATATATCTAGTCCGAGGTCTAAAAAATGTTTGACGTTGCCGATAAAGCAATGCTACGGAAATCATAAACGCTGAAACGTAAAAACATCTAGGCCAAGAAATGACTCCTATTGTGCCGGAAAACCACACATTCATGGTTTCCATAGTGGCATTACCTGCCCAACTTGCGCTAAGGGCTACCAGTGCAGCATTAAACCAGGGGCTTAATTCGGCCATTCTCAGTTTTAGAAGCCTGATCATAGTTTTTCATCATTCAACCAAATTTCAACATTGCCCACCCCAGGGGAAGAAGGTCTGCCGTCAGCCTCCTCGATTTTTTGGTCAGCTTATGTCTCATGGCATAGTTTATCGTGACACCGTCAAAGCCCGTCCCCCAGCCAAATCTTATGAGACAACTATCTTCAGACAAATTGTCATAAATTTTTGACAGGGCATTGTACCAATTTTGTGCTTGTGGGAAGGCAGCCAGAAATTTTCTTTCGTTCTGAAGATGAAGATAATAAAAAGTGTTGCAGTCTTTTATAATTTGCTCTACAGAAAATGGACTTTTCCCTATACTTGGATTTTCCAAAGTGCTGACTGCAGCTTTAAATTCTGGAGGATTTTCTGGCACGGTCAACATCGAATGAGTAACCTCTCTCAGCAAGGTCATGTCTTCAGACCATTCTCCATCCCTTTTGGTATAAACGCTTACTACCTCTAGCATGGTAGAGTTTTTTTGGAGGCCCGAGTCGCCTATCTTGAGAAATTTGAAGGGGTCCCTGGTCATGTCCACCCAAAAGCTGCCATCCCGCCGCCTTATATTGAATCCAAATGCCTTTGACTCCACTTTTTTGGAATCATACTCTGTTAGAGGTTTGGGGACCTTGGCATAAAGCATTGCGGTGCGTATGGCGCCCTTTAATGAACTGCCTGGAATATATGGGGTTTGACTGGTTCGAATAAAGGGACTCACAGACAAATCGCTTCTGATATTTTCCAGCCTCTCTTGGTATGTTTTAAGCGCCATCGGGTGAACATCCATCTCGAATTCAATACCTGGCCTTGCCTTTTTGAATCTATTGCGAACAAATTCCCGCATCCCAAGCACATCCAGGCTGGCCAGCTTGAGGAAACGTTCTTGTTCCCTCTCATCAAGGGTTTGCAGAAAAGATTCAGGAGAAAATTTGTAGAGCCGATCTGTAATTACATATTCAAATGGCTCAATTACAGAACCTGTTCCAATGTGAATAGGAGTCAAGGGTGTTAATGTAAGTTGGTGTATCATGTTATTTATCCGTTTTGATTTTCTTTATCAGCATCCTCGTTATGTAATTTCACTATTCCTTTTGCATATTGATTTCCATGATTACTTAATTCAATCAATGTTTTAAGAGCATATTCATCTTCTGTATCCAAATATATTCTATATAAAATATCCATCAAATCACATTTATTGGGAACAGTTATTAATATTTTTCTAATGTCATCTATAAAACTATCAATATCTATACGATCATAAAGTTCTATCATATTTTCATATGATTGATAAACACGTTCTATTAAGGCTTTATTTTCTGCGATTCTTCTTTCATTCTGTGCAGAATAATATTTACTAAACTTTCTTTTTAATGTCATTCTAGAGTCGGTTAGCTTATATTGAGAGTTATCTTCAACTATCCATCCCTCTTTAATTAACATTTCAATAATTTTGTCTTTTATTTCTTCCCTTTCATTATTAGTAATTTTTTTGCTACTTAGTAACATATCAAGATCATTCTTGTTAAAGTTGTCATCTAAAATTGGGTCAATTTTTCGATAGAACACATCAATCAGACTATCATTATCTCTTAAAGTTAAATTTTTTACACATTTGGCAAGGATATCATTTTCTAAAAAACACTTTGATAAAGAATTGTTTAAAAGACCATAATATGTTATCTCTGGTTTATCATTTATAATTAAATATGGATCGTTTTTCTCCCACTTAATAAATTGATTAAAGGTATAAATAGCATTTCTAATAACTCCTTTCGAATGAAATACAATATAATGAGAAAGAATATCCAATTTCTCATCATGATTATAATTTTTTAAAAAGCATTTGAGTAATCTATTTCCAATATTCCAATCCTTGCCAAGATAGAAATCATAAGAGAAAATACTTTGATATAAACTATCTTCCCGTTCTTTATCTTCTTCAACCTGATCATAAAAACGTATTCCAGCGATAATGATAAAAATTATTCCCGGTGCTGATAGAACATTCTTCAAATTCATAAGAATACTTTCAATTTTATCTTTATTCTGTCCCTCTTCATTCCCAGTCAATTTGTCCAACTCATCAATTACAAAAATTGGAAATGGCCGTTGATCTTTTTCTAACTTTGTTATTCTTTTTGCAATATCAATAAAATCTTCTTCAGCAGATTTAGCGTCATAATCAAGATACGTTGCCTGACTAACTGCACGTTCCAAATTCTCATTTTGTTTATTTCTATTCCATGCTATGGATATCCGTATTCTGCCCTTTAATAATTTTATTGATGTCCCTCCTTCAATCTCTCCTGATGTTGCTACAGTTTTTGCCAGAATATCTTTCTTTATATTTTCGGATTCAATAGACATCTTGAACAATGTTCTTAAATATGCCTTATTTAGTTTCTCCTTAAGTTCTTCATCATTGACTTCATCTTTTAAGCCTTTATATAATCTTTTAATAATTTGATGCATTAACTGTTCTTCAGTTAGTTCTTTAGCAATATTAAATTTTATTGGTATGATTTTAGGTGCTTTTTTCTTGTTATTTATGGAAGCAGCTTCCATCAATACTTTATCGACAAATGTTGTTTTTCCAACACCCCTGTAACCAGTTAAGAGAAAACATCCGCCAGTTTTTGAGAATATTATTCTCTCTACCATTTTTTTCTTTTCTTCTTCATACTGCTCAGCATAATTAAAAGATAAACGATGTGCCGACTCCAAGTCGAGGGGTGCTTGTATGTACCTGAAATCGTCTCTTAAGGGATATTTCATGATTTAAGCCTTACTTCAGTCCAATCTTAAGGGGAAAAGCATACGCAAACTGGACTGCCGATTTATGACTTTCATGAATATTTTCAATTAAACGCCCATAGTAATCTCTGACCCTTTGCCCTTCTGTTTTGAAAACAGCGCCCGGAGTAAACATTACAAACGGAAATTTCCATACATGAGCCCGTGCTCCCAAACCTACCGCATATTGCCCGCCAAGTTTCCCCCTTTTAACTATATAATTGCACCAGCCGGTCACTGGATCCATTGCAGCCGGGGTAAAATGGGACAGGCTCATGAAAGCGTTGGGTTCCTTGGCCTCTGGAAGTACATTGGCAGTCTTTTCAAAGGATATGATTTCAAACTGACCGGCCCCTGAGCTGGCATTGGCCCCAAAACCGTGTATTGACAAATCTTCCAGCCAGATTGTTACTTTTTGGACCATACTGTCATCAAAAAACTTGAACCAGATGTCAAGTTTAGACCCTGAAGCGAAATACATCTCCTCATGATCATAAAGCCTGCCTTCAGCAGCAGTGCCGGTCAACCGATTTATTGCGGTGCGCACGACCACAACCTTGCTTTGCAGCTTTTTTTCATCCGCATTCTGCGTTTCCCATAGATATTCAATAACACGTTGGCTGGATAAGTCCTCTATCAATCTGTGCCACTCGTTTATTGAAAGGTATTTGCATTTTTTTAATTTTTTCAGATGATCTTGCATTATGGCCAGACGTTCTTGTTTAGATAAACCCTTGTACAAGCTATCTGCCAGGCTGTTTTTTTCTTCATGTCTAAGAGGTGGTGGCACTGGCATGGGCAAATGCTCATGGGGAAATCCAGATGAGACTAAAAAGGGTGGAGTTCCATCCTTACATCTTTCAATTAACTCAGTGACATCATTTTTGTTTCTGTAAGCGGCCATCCAGGCGATATGTCCCATGATAGCGTCTGATTGCAGTTCAGTAAGAAAAGAGGACCGGGGTTCTAATACTAAACGGTAAACAGTGGGTGCAGGCATCATAAATTACCGGATCTCTCTATCATTGAATCATCAAGAATTATTCCTTCTTTGCTACCATCCAAATATGTCGCGTTTAACGATTCAAATTGAATCTGGCCATAACCGCGGCTGCCGGAACCACCCAGGGTATCTTTTTCCAGGAGTCTCATGCATGTAAATAGTGTGTTGAAAAGCTCCAAATCTTGCTTACCGTTATCTGGTTCGCTATCTTTACTTATTTGTATGGAAAATACCCTGTAGCTCATGGAAAACTCAAATATTGATCCGGCGGGGACACGCTCCATCTGTCGTGGATGTTGAGCAGTTCCCTTTATGCGGTCGATTTTGTTTTCATATTTTATTTCGGTTTGCGTTAAATCATTTTGCCACTCTGTCTGGCCCTTAATTGAAAGGATCTTTGCATCACGTACTATTAGGCGCCCCGGACCGAAACCCGAGCCTTCGGAACCTGACACACCAAAAAGCCTGCATACGGAACAGTCTATTTCCCCGCATTTACACACCTCGCCCGAGCTATCTATTTTGCCTTCAAAAAGCTCCAATAGGGAACGCATCTTTCCCTTGAGGGAAGAGCCGGGAATATAAGGTTCCCTGGTAATGGGATGCCTTATTACTGGATTATCTAGGCCGCCAATTTCTATTACTTCTGACGAGCCGCCTATTCGAAGACCAGTCAAACAGTGAATTTCACCTTCTATATGTTGATAACCAAGCAGTTCCAGTTTGTAGGCTGTCATCTTATTTTGCCTCCTCCCTCTCCGTAGTAAAAGCCCATTATGCTTTCAAAAAAGAGAACAAACGCCTTAAAATCACGCGGGGCCTTAATCTGGTCAATAGCCGCCGTCAATGTCTTGGCAAAGGCGTGTGATATATTTCCGCGTCCTTTGGCGTAGGCGAGCTTGGATTTAAGCATCTTGATGGTGGCCATGTATCCGCGAATGTGTTTTTCCTTGGACGAACCAAAGTCGATATTTTTTTTTCGCAAAGAGGCCTCAAGTTCCCTTACATCTCCAAAAAAACGCCTCATCTGGGAACTGGATACCTTATTGAAGCCCCCCTTGGGCCCAAAACATCGGGCAAGCTCAAGGGCCTTTTCATCCAGTATTTCCGGGCGCAAATTGCCCTCAGTGTCATAATATCCATCTTTCAGAAAAGAGAGGTCGGGAAGACCAATCTTTTGGGACTTTCTATGATCTTTTCTCACCGTTTGTTTTCCTCCTTTCATTTCTTCTTGTCCTTAACAGGGCCTTGGTTATCGGCTGCCTGAAGCAGGCAAAAATGCGTTTGCCTTCTTCACTGGCGAGCATTTCCTTCAACTCATCCGCCAACTCTTTTTTTCTTATGGCCAGTTTATTTTTTTCTTCCGAAGCGTTATTGTTTTCTATGTCCCTGGCTATGATGTAAGAGGCAAGTGCAATGTAACGAAGGTCTTCAATATGTTTTTCCCTTCCGAATATCCACCGCCGGGCCATCTCAGAAAGACGGAGTAGCTTGTATATTACGCCTTTGCTTAATAATTTCTGTTCTATTCCTTCCTCAAAATTTTTTGCCCATCTCTCCAGTTTTTCTTCTGGGATATCCTCAAAATTCCTTTGAAACCATCTGGTGGTAATGCCAAAAAGATAGTAACCATTTTTCCCGTTCAGCAGGGAAGGATGGGTTGCGGAATTCTGCTGTAGTTCGATTTCCTTTGCCGCATCTAGGTGTCTGTCAGCTATTTTGGCAGATTTTGCTATGGGAAACCTGGGCTTGGTCACTGCTACTGCTGCCGAGATGGTTATTTGCGGATTTTCTGCAACATATTCTCTGAACTCTTCCGCAATGACTGATGCAAGTTTATCCGCCTTTTCCCAGGAAGAGACAATGAGCAAATCATCACCACCTGCATATACGGTATATGCATCCTGAAACTCATCTTGCCCCCGGAGGAATTCAGTCAGCCATCCTGTGAAAAAGAGGTCCATCATTCTGCTCAGGGTAGCAATACGTGAAAGGCTTGCCTCCCTGCCCATGCCATGGCTGAACAGCATTCCCAGCCAGTCAACATCCGCCTTGAGAATGCCAATAAGTTTTTCACTTTTTTCCCCAACGCTTCTTGCCAGACAGTCAAAGGGCTTTACCGCTGGGAAATTGGCCTTGATACCACCTGGACAATCCTCTCTGGAACCCATAACACAGTTGTAGTAATCACATTCGCTTTTTGTTTTTTCACAGAATGTCTCGCAGAACTCATCCAGGGCATCCCTGTCTTCAAACCGGCTTATATAATTTGCCTGGGGCTGCAAAAAGGAAGGATGCCTGAATTTCAAGGCACTTGGATCCATGCACATAACAAGATAGCTGTCGGCAGGTAATTGAGAGTCATCCTTCACCAATACCGCCTTATATTCATTGAAAAAATCATATGTAAAAGAGTCGTTTCCAAGGGCTTTGGACTGGTTACTGCTTTTCTTTCTAAAACTTATGTATTTAGGCGGTATTACAAATTTTTCACTAAACTTACGGTCTTCCTTGCATCTTTCACAAAATGCCTCTTCAGGATTTTGAACATTTTCCGGATCAGCAGTTGCAGGATTCTTTCCGCATGAACGGCAAAGGCCGTTAGAAAAATCTTTTTCATTTTTCCAGATAAAGGCTGTCTCATTCCAGCTTAAGGAATCATCCTCCCTGTATTGCAGCCAGCTCGAAAGTTTCTGCTGCTTCTTTTCTTCAAGCAATTCGTTTAGTTCAGTGAGTTTTCTGTTTAGGCGCGTGGTGTCAGATTCCCCTATTTTGGGTATTTCCAAATCAGCGGTCTTGGTTGACACCCATGCAATGCTGAATGAAAGATCGCCCTGGAATTCTTTAAAAAGCCACTTATTGACCGAATGCTCAATGCCAACCAGTCTCTTCCTGACTTCCTGTAAGTTTGGTGCAACAATTATAAAATTGCCGCCGCTTGCAATGATCTTGCAGAAAATGGGCAGTTGCGCTCCAGGAATCGCCTCGTGCAATATCTTGTGAGATACCACCTTTACCAGGTTGGTGAGAAAAAATGATCGCGACCTGAGACGCTTTGCGACTCCACCCACGCCAATATTGGCGATGTCGAAAATGTAGTCCTGAATACCGGAAAGATCGCCCTTTATTAGCAGGATTGTCTCTTCATCACGGTTAACACCATTTGAAGCCAATTCCGTAAAGGAAACAAGATTGTTATGGTAATAGATATAAAGTGCGGCAGTGAGGGCCGAGGCTATCCTTATATGATCAAAAAGACTCACATCAAGCCGTATCCGACCAATATCATCTGGAACGGTCCACAAATACTTATAAAGTAAAGAATAAAGGCTGACTAAGACAATTTCCTGCTGGTTTTTAGCTCCTGTATTGGTTGATTGAACCTCATCAAAAAGCTCCTTTAATTCTTCTTTGAACTTTGTCTGAAGGTCTTCATAGGATTTTCTGATGCGTTGTTTGCATTCATCTGTCAGAGATTCATGCCTTTCCGGGAATATGTTTTTCCAGTCAAGAATTTTGGGATAATGACAATAGTCTCCGGCATTGTATTGCTTTTCAGCTTGATGATTAGTAGGGTAAAGTCCTAGATTAATATGGGCAAAAAGTGAGGCAAGGGGCCTGTAGCGTTGATCCGGGACGTGTTTTTTTGACTTTTGATATCGCTCACCGGCAGAACAGCCGTCAGAATGATTTACTATTTGAACAAGACCCTTGTGATGTTCATTTTGGATATTTTTTAACTGTTTGTAATGATGATTCCTGATTATGCAATTCACTAGGTCATAATCAAACCCAACATTTTCGATATCTGAGCGGTAAGCGGCAATTACGTCAGCGCCTTTTCCTGGGTGATCCTTGCTTTTGCCTTCCGGCTGGATAAAAAGCTTCCCGATATCGTGTAGCAGGACGCCAAGCAGAAGTGAATGATATTCCTTTTTGTTAATATGATGATTCATATTTTTCCTCTTTCATGTTTGCCTGTCATCACACCACCTCATACCTCCCCAGCCCAAAACTGCTCCCCTTGCCAACATGCACATACTCCCCAAGCCGGATGTATGGCCAGAAGGGCTCAAAATCCCCTTCATAGGTGATTTCCCCCATGAATCCCCCCATCTTCATCCTTGTACCCTGGCGGTTGGACCACCTGTTCCAGTCGTACCAGTGGAGTGCCTGCTCCTGGATGGTTATCTCCCTGGCCCTGTCAATAAGCTGCCTGAATCGGGAATCATCCAGCCTTTGGCCGCAGTGAAAGTATGAAAGCAGGGATATGCGGCGAAGCATGCTTCTGAATAGGACGTGAAATTCAAGGTCCTTGGTAAGACGCCCCTTATACTTGATCCGGGTAGGCGTAAGGAAACGGATGCGTATCCTGGCAGGGACATCTGATTCTACAATCTCTTTCCAGGCCTTGGGTGGGGTTGTGGCAAACAGGGTCTTTTCCCCTGATTCGAAAACCACCCTGCCTTTCAAACTTTCACGCGCTGGTATATCTTCCTGAATAACCTGTTCAATTTCGAATTTCCCCCTGTCTTTTCCAATGCCTATTTTCCCAAGCTGGTGAAATGAGTAGATAAAATAGGGCAAATAATCCGTGGCCCTTCCTATTAAAACCAGCCTGAAACTTAGGATGTCACCAGGTTGATACGTGCGGCGTTCTTCGTCAGGAGGCTCCAGAACAAATGGATGAGGCGCAGAGGTATATTTTCTCAACATTTCTGCACCATCAGGAACAGGGGTTTCGAAAACCCAAGAATAGGCGCATTGATTTTTAAAAATGCAGTCTGCACAATTCTTTTTTCTGACCGTGCAGCAGGCACGCCGGAAGGCATGGCCAAAACCACCGCGGAGGGTGGAGCCTTTATAGACGGGTAACTGAATATCAGAATCCGCCTTTAAGACAAAAGAAAAACGTGAAAGGGTGAAATTTTCCAAGGTATTTTTTGTTTAAAGCGCCGCTAAAAAGAATTTATTCCTGTTTAACGACATATTTTTTTATATTTCTAAATGAAATACAATCACGACTACATCACATACCCAAAATTGATACTAAACGAGTTTTTTTATTGTTCAAGGAAAAAAATAGATTTTTCTGCACCCAAGCGGAATCGCCGGGTTTTTTCAACAGTTATTATCCTGGATAATGGAGCTCACAGATTGTAGGAACAAGGAATGGTACTATGGTACTTCAAATGCCTGGCACTGCGGCACTGCGGGACAAATTTATAAGGGCCTAAAATAAGGTCTTAAACCGCAGGAATACTGGCCCGGAGCCTATGCATAATAGTTTTTCACACATTGAAAGGTCAGCGTCTCAATCGTGGTGTTTTAAGGGATTATGCTTGTGCCAATGATAAATGAAAGATGCGGACCTTTGGGATGATTTTTGTTTTAATGCCTGGATAGATGAAATGGACTTCAGGCCATTAATTGAAGACTTTTACGAGGAACGGCTTGGAATTAAATCGGGTAAAGGCAGAGGTTCTCCCCCGCCCTCCCCACACCACCCAGCGTGCGGGTCCGCACTGAGCGGTTCATTACGACGGAGCAGGTTCAGTTGTTGCGTATCCTTGCACCTTGATCCAGATATCCCGGACAGACACCAGG
>Ga0256832_1003658_pt1 | contig 10425 bp, 10 predicted proteins | sample 134614metaG_FD_190534 | JGI IMG/M metagenome (GOLD analysis project Ga0256832, IMG submission 190534) | Hydrothermal vent microbial communities from Lau Basin, Pacific Ocean - 134-614 | ecosystem: Environmental > Aquatic > Marine > Hydrothermal vents | place: Pacific Ocean: Lau Basin | collected...
GGAGGTTAAATCCCTGCGCGAGGGCAAGGCCAACCTTACCGACGCCTATGCCCGTTTCCGCAAGGGGGAACTATGGCTTATCGGCATGCATATCAATCCCTATTCCATGTCCACGGTGCAAAACCATAACCCCCTGCGCGACCGTAAGCTGCTGCTCAGGCGCATGGAGCTGAAAAAACTCTACCGTCAGGTGGAGGAAAAAGGGGTAACCCTGATTCCGCTAAAGGTCTATTTTAAAAACCATCTCATAAAAATAGAACTGGCCACGGCCAGGGGTAAAAAGAAATATGACAAACGGGCGGCCATTGCCGAACGGGAAATGAAGCGCGATGTGGCCCGTCATCAAAAAAACAACTACTAACGGAGTGACGAATGGCTTTTCCTTCCATCAATGAACAAATGGATGTTATCAAACGGGGCACGGTGGAGGTGCTGCCGGAAGAGGAACTGGTAAAAAAACTGGAACGCAGCCAAAAAGAGAATAAACCGCTGATCATCAAACAGGGATTTGACCCCACGGCGCCGGATATTCATCTGGGCCATACGGTGGGCATACGCAAGCTGCGCCAGTTCCAGGAACTGGGCCATCAGGTGGTGGTCATCATCGGTGATTACACGGCCATGGTGGGCGATCCCAGCGATAAAAAGAGCACCCGCCCCCGCCTTTCCCACGCCCAGGTGATGGAGCACGCCCAAACCTATCAGGATCAGTTCTTTAAAATTCTGGATAAGAACAAGACCATTGTGCGCTTTAACGGCGACTGGTTCAAAAAAATGACCTTTGAGCAGATTATGGGCATGGCCGCCACCTTTACCGTGGCCCGCATGCTGGAACGGGATGATTTTGCCAAAAGATACGCCGCCCAACTCCCCATCAGCATCCATGAATTCTTCTATCCCCTGATGCAGGGCTACGATTCGGTGGAGATTAAGGCCGATGTGGAATTGGGGGCCACCGAACAGAAATTCAACCTGGTTATCGGTCGCCATATCCAAAAAGAATACGACATGGAGCCGCAGATCATACTCACCATGCCGGTTCTGGAAGGACTGGACGGCAAACAGCGCATGAGCAAGTCGCTGGGGAATTACATCGGCATCGACGAACCGGCCAATGAAATTTACGGTAAGACCATGTCCATCCCCGATGACGCTATCTACCGCTATTTTGAGCTGGTTACCGACGTCTCCGCCGAAGAACTGGAGCGCATCAAATCCCAATTGGCGGACCCCGCCGTTAACCCGCGCGACCTGAAAAGCTACCTGGGACGTACCCTGGTGCGCATGTATCACGATGAGAAAGCGGCCGACGCGGCCGAGGAGGCTTTCCGCAATCTGTTTGTAAAAAAGGATGTGCCCGACGATATGCCGGAGTTTACCCTGGGCGGCGGAGCAATGCGTATCGACGAGGTGATGCTGGCCACCAAAACCTGTGACTCCAAAGGCGCGGCGCGGCGGCTGATCAAAGGCGGCGCCGTTTCCCTGGACGGCGAAAAAATCAGCGATCCCTTTTTTACGGTTGATCTTTCCGCCGAACATGTACTCAAGGTGGGCAAGCGGAAATTTGCCCGGCTGAAAACAGCGTAACGGATAAAAACCGCCATGGCCTCCCTGCGCTCACGCCTGCATGAAATAATCTTTGAAGCCGATACCCGCGCCGGAAAGTTATTCGACGTCGTGCTGATATCGGCCATTCTGGTCAGCGTTACCGTGGTCATGCTGGACAGCGTGGAGAGTATTCACCAAAAGTATCAATCCATACTGATATCGGCGGAGTGGTTTTTTACCATTCTGTTCACCATTGAGTATATTGCCCGCCTGCTGGTGGTCAAGCTGCCCTTCCGTTACGCCCGCAGCTTTTTCGGCGTGGTGGATTTGCTGGCCATTTTGCCCAGCTACCTCGATCTGCTTTTTCCGGGCAGCCACTATCTGCTGGTGGTGCGCGTTTTGCGCGTGCTGCGTATTTTCCGGGTGCTTAAGCTGGTGCAATATATCCGGGAGGCACGCTATCTGCGCCGCGCCCTGATCGCCAGCCGCCGGAAAATAACCGTCTTCCTCTTTTCCGTACTCACCCTGGTGATCATTCTCGGTTCGCTGATTTACGTGATCGAAGGGGGCGAAAACGGGTTCACCAGCATTCCCCGGGGCATCTACTGGGCCATCGTCACCCTGACCACCGTGGGCTATGGCGATATCTCCCCGCAAACGCCGCTGGGACAGTTTGTGGCTGCGCTGGTAATGATCCTCGGTTACAGCATCCTGGCCGTGCCCACGGGCATCATCTCCGCGGAGATGACCTCGGCCCTGGGACAAAACCTGAACACCCAGGCCTGCCCGGCCTGCGGCGCGGAAAACCATGATGACGACGCCCGTTTTTGCAAATACTGCGGTGAGGCGCTGTAAATCAGCCCGAATTTCCCTGTTCTTCTGATTTCCAACGATATTCTTGATTGTTAAACAGAAAAGCTTATTTTTTCAGGTTCAGATCAATCATGAGGAGCGACGATGAAAACCAAACTGGATATTGCCAAAAACTGGCTGCCCCGCTACACCGGCGCGCAAATCGATGAGATCGGCGACTACATCCTGCTGACCAACTTCCAGAATTATGTGGATAAATTCGCCGACCAGTTTAACTGCGAGATTAAAGGCCAGGGCCGGCCCATGCGCGTGGCCACCAACAGCCACGGTCTCTCCATTATCAACTACGGCATGGGCTCGCCCAATGTGGCCACCATTATGGATTTACTGGTGGCCCGTGAACCCAGGGGCGTTTTGTTCCTGGGCAAATGCGGCGGCCTTAAGCACTCCGCCGAAATAGGCCACCTGGTGCTGCCCATTGCCGCCATCCGCGGCGAGGGAACCAGCAACGACTACATGCCGCCCGAGGTGCCCGCCCTGCCCTCCTTTAAGCTGCACAAGTTCGTTTCCGAAAAAATCATCAATCACAATATGGAATACCGCACCGGCGTGGTCTATACCACCAACCGCCGGGTGTGGGAATGGGACGAAAAATTCAAGAGCTATCTGAAGAGTATTTCGGCCCTGGCCATCGATATGGAAACGGCCACCTTTTTTATCGTCGGCCATGTCAATGAAATCAGCCGCGGCGCCCTGCTGCTGGTCAGCGATATGCCGTTGATGCCCGAGGGTATCAAAACGGAACAATCGGATCAGATGGTTACGGAAAATTATGTCGATCTGCATCTGCAAATCGGCATCGAGGCCATGACCGATATCGAGGAAAAGGGTGAGCATATCAAACACTTTCGCTATTAAGAGCCGCCCGGGGGCGGAATATCCGCGCGCGGGTCTTTTTTCATAAAACCATTTTAGCATGAGGTGACACAATGCGCTATACACAACTGGGCCAACGGGGCCCGCGGGTATCCAGCATGGGCTTTGGCGCCTGGGCCATCGGCGGCATGAACTGGGGGCCGACCGATGACGCGGTCTCCATCCGCGCCCTGAACGCCGCCCTCGATAAGGGCGTGACCCTGATCGACACGGCCGATGTTTACGGCTTCGGCCACTCCGAGGAGCTGATCGCCGGGGTGATCCGCGAACGGGGCAAGGGCAATGTGATCATCGCCACTAAGGCGGGAAATGATTTTTACAATGCCGGAGACGATGACGACGAGGGCTACGGTCCGATCAAACAAACCTACACGGAGGAATATCTGATCTCCGCCGCCGAGAAAAGCCTGAAGCGGCTGGGGGTGGAAGCGCTGGACATCCTGCAACTGCACAGCCCCGACCTGGAAAAACTGGAACGCGATGAACCCTGGCGGGCGCTGGAAAAGCTAAAGAAAGATGGTAAAATTCTGCATGCCGGTCTGAGCATTCAATCCTTTAAAGAGACGGAACAGGCCCATCTGCTGGATCGCCACCATGACCTCCTCGACGTCATCCAGGTGCGCTATAACCTGCTGGAGCGGGAGGCGGAACAGGTGCTTTTCCCCAAAGCGCTGGAACATGGCGTGGGCGTCATCGTTCGTATACCCTTGCTGTTCGGATTTTTAACCGGCAAGTTCAACCGCGACAGCACCTTCAGCGCCGAGGATCACCGCAGCATGAACCTTTCGCCGCAAAAGCTGGAGAAGTACCTGACGGAGCTGGAACGGATAAGGCCGCTGTTCGATCACTACCCGGATCAGTCCATGGCCCGGGTCAGTTTGCGTTTTTGTATTTCCCATCCGGCCTGCCATACGGCCATACCGGGGGCCAAAACCCCGAAGCAGGTGGATGAAAACGCGGGAGCTTCGGATTTGGGGCCCATCCCGGAAGAGGTTCTGACACAATACGGCTTAAGATAGTTGAAACCGCAACATTACAAAGGGGACGGCTTATAACCGGTCTGTTTCCCGTGGGAGATTTTATGACTCGTTTGTTTTTATTATTGATTTTGGTATCGTCTGTTACATGGAGCTGCCAAAACGGCGGTATGTCCGAAACAGAGGCTGCAAATACCATCCTGGCGGAAAATATCCTGCGGGATGTAAAAGTGCTCTCCGCCGATGAGATGGAGGGACGGGCTCCGGGCACGGCGGGTGAAGAGAAAGCCGCCGCCTATATTGCCCGGCGCTTTGAGGAGAACGGTCTGCAAACGGTGGACGGCAGCTATTACCAAACCTTTAAGATGGTCGGTTCCCGTAAAATAGCGGAAAAATCGTCACTGACCATCCGCCGCGGCAACACAAAGCTGGACTATGTTTCCGATGAGACCCTGACCTATTGGTCCACTTCCCCGGAAAAGGTGGTGGATATCAAAAACGCCCCGATCCTGTTTGTCGGCTACGGCGTGCAGGCCCCGGAATATGGTTGGGACGACATTAAAGACGCCGACGTAAAGGGTAAGGTGCTGCTGTTCCTGAATAACGACCCGCCCGTTACGGAGAACGGCAAGGCACTGTTTAAGGGTGAGGCGCGCACCTACTACGGACGCTGGACCTATAAATTTGAACAGGCCATGCGTCTGGGCGCGGCCGGGGCCATCATGATCCACACCACCCCCTCGGCCAGCTACCCCTTTAGTGTTATCGGCCACAGCGGCGCCAAGGAAAAATTTGCCCTGGATCTGCCCGGCAGCGGTTATCAGGTGGATCTGCTGGCCTGGATCGACCAGGCCACCTCGGAAAAGATCGCCAAAAGCATGGGCAGCACTTTGCAGGGTATGTTTGAAATGGCCGCCCGCCGCGACTTTAAACCCCGCGATACCGGGTACACGCTGAGCGCCCATATCGAAAGCGCAAAGCGGGTCATCGAGACCAAAAACGTGCTGGGCATTTTACCCGGCAGCGATCCCCGGCTCAGGGATCAGGTGATCGTCTTTTCCGCCCATTACGACCATCTGGGTAAAAACAGCGATCCGCGGGCAGAGGATCAGGTTTATAACGGCGCCTGGGACAATGCGCTCGGTACCGCCGCGCTGATCAACATGGCCGGCGCCTTTGGCAAACTGAAGGACAAACCGGCCCGCAGCATCCTCTTTCTGGCCTGCGCCGCCGAGGAAAGCGGCTCTCTCGGCAGCCGATGGTTTGTGGCCAAACCGCCCTTCGCCCGCAATAAAATCGTGGCCGATTTTAACATCGACATGCCGCAGATTTTCGGACTGACCCGCGACCTGGCCGCCATTGGCGTGGAGATGAACAGTCTGGGCACGGCCCTTAAAGAGGTGGCCGCCCAAACAATGGTTCCCGCCGCCGATGGCGGGGAACAGCCGCTGAAAATTACCGGCGACGCCAACCCCAATGCCGGCAGTTTTTACCGCTCCGACCAGATCAACTTTGCCAAGGCCGGTATTCCCGCGCTTTATATCAACCCGGGCAGGGATTTTGTTCAACCGCCGAAAGCCGACCCGAAGGAATACAAGACAAACCACTATCACCAATTGAGTGACAGCGTGACCGCGGTGTGGGACCTGAGCGGTTGCCAGCGCGACATGCGCGTGCTTTTCCGTACCGCCCTGAAAGTGGCCGGCAACCCGGATCAGCCGGTGTGGGTTAAGGGTAATGAATTCGAGGCCAAATGGCAGGAGCTTTACGGAACAAAATAGGAGCCGGGCTCTTTTATAAAATATTTTCTTCATGTAAAACTTTTGTGAACTTCGGCTGCTAATATAGGCGCTATTGGCAATCCGAACGGACAGAAAAACAGGGACGGATGTTGTAACGGCATCCGTCCTTTATATATAAGGGGGTATCCATGTTTTTAAAATCACTTTTTTTTATGCTGCTTTATGCCGGGCTTTCCCTGGCGCAGGGCCTGATGGAGCCGGCCTACGGTCTGTGGGCCATCGGGGCTACCATAAAGGAACGTAACTATACGGGCACGGATATTTCGGTCAGTCCCAGCCCGCTCATCTTTGGCGGATACGGCCCCGTGTGGATAGAGGCCAACCGCCTGGGATATACCTTTTTCCGCTCCGACGGCTGGTTTGCCTCGGTGGCGGCGCAGATACGCTCGCACCAGTTCCGCAAGGATGACGCCCCCCTGACCGACCGCCCCCAGGCCATTGAGGCCGGCGTACAGCTGGGGAAGCGCCTGCCGGGCAATCTGACCGCGCGCCTGGCACTGCTGCAGGATGTTTCCGGCCGGCATAAAAGCTGGGAAGCGGACCTGCAGCTCTATACCCACTTCTTCCCCGGCCCCTTCAGCCTGCTTACCGCCGCGGGACTGCAATATCAGAGCGCGGCCTTAAGCAACTATTATTATGGCACGGAAAACTATAAGGCGGAGGCCGGTTTTTCCACGGAGCTGGAAAGCATCCTTACCCTGCCGGTGGGCGATTTTGGTGTTTTTGTCGGCGCAAGGGTCTGGTTTTTCGGAAAACAGGCTACGGACAGCCCCATTGCCAATGGCAACCGGGTCAGCAACATTTTTGTGGGCGTGGGCTATTATTTTGAATAGCGGGTGGTGCTTAAGATTACTGATTACGCCTAATGTTGCCTGATCCATTCCATTACATTTTGCTTGTATATAGCTCTGAGATGAACCCCATTCTCAAGACCAAAGGTTAAGAAAATTAAGGTGTAATAGATGTAGCATTGATCTTTCTTTTTTTGCTTCTTTTGTTAATATGTGGATAACTTCAGCCATTAGGCCATTTCCTTATAAAAACAATTAAAATAAACCATAGCCGGTGCGTCAGAATCCGGAAGGCACAGATGAGATTGAAGATATCAAGATTATTAAGGGATTGGATAAATGAAATACAATCCTGAAAAACACCATCGCAGATCCATTCGGTTAAAAGGATATGACTATTCCCAACCGGGTTGGTATTTTGTGACGGTTGTAACCCAAAACCGGGATTGTTTATTCGGCGAGATTGCGGATGGGGAAATGTTGTTGAATGAAATTGGAATAATTGTGCGGGATGAATGGATCAAAACGGCGGAAATCCGTCCGGAAATCCGATTGGATGAATACATCATTATGCCCAATCATATTCATGGAATTATTATTATTGTTGATGATAACCGGCGGCACGCAACCGGTAGGGGCGACCCGCGGGGCACCCCTACACGGCCGGTCGCCCCTACAATTAAACCGGGGCCAAAACCCAAATCCATCGGTTCCATCATGGCCGGATTCAAATCCGCGGTTACCAAACGGGTCAATGCATATCGCGGCGCCCCGGGACAAAAATTATGGCAACGCAATTATTGGGAACACATCATTCGCAACGAAATCGAATTAAATCGCATCCGAAATTATATCATCAACAATCCCAAAAATTGGGACGAGGATCGATTTTATTTTTAAACCTTATAACCGACAGGGTTTGCAAGACAAGTATATCCCAATCCCCTGCCCGGGCGCAAGGCGCTGAACGATATTGTGTACGATGCGCTGTGGCGGAATTGGTGAAGAATCGGCTGGATAAGGCGAGGAGTGTGTGAGAAAAACGCAAGAATTTTAAAGATATTTCAAATCAAAAAACAACTCGTCAAAAAACGGCATCGCGTTCTGGTTTGCGCGGGACTTGCAGGATATTCCCGGTTATACGGAATGGCGTAATTTTGCCAAAGTGATCAATAAGGCCAAAACCGCTTGCGAAACATCAATATAATATTTGCAAAAGAGATACAATGTAATTACATTTTAGCCATGAAAACTAAAATCATAAAAATCGGAAATTCCCGTGGCATAAGATTGCCAAAGGTCATTCTTCATCAACTCGGCATTAATGATGAAGTGGACCTGGAAGTGGATCGTGATCGAATCATCTTAAAACCCATTCGTCGTCGCAGAAGCGGTTGGCGCGAAGCATTCCGGAAGATGGCCATAAATTCTGATGACCAGTTATTGGATGGGGAAGAAACTATTTTTCAGACTTCCTGGGATGAAGATGAATGGACATGGGAAAGTGAATGAAGCGGTTTGATGTTTATCTGATTAATCTTGATCCCACCATAGGCAGAGAGATAAAAAAGACTCGTCCTTGTCTGATAATTTCTCCTGATGAAATGAATGAATATATTTCAACGGTGATTGTTGCTCCAATGACTTCCCGTATAAAAGACTATCCATCCAGAGTTACTTGTACTTTTCAGGGTACAAAAGGGCAAATAGTTTTAGACCAAATTCGCACAGTAGATAAAACCCGTCTAATCAAAAAGCTTGACATGATTGATGATCAATCGCAATATGAAGTAATCCAAATACTTCAGGAAATGTTTTCGTTTTAAAATTTGGTTTGTTGGGCGAGCCAGGTCTTAAATCTTGTGTAAATTCCTTCTGCAATCCACCGGGAGAATCAAAACTCCAGGAAATCCCGGGCCAGAAAGTTTTGAACATAATCCCTTACCCCCTCCTCCAGGGAGGTGGCCGGACGCTCATAGCCCGCCGCGCGCAGCTTGTCCATGGGCGCCTCGGTGTCAGCAACATTTTTGTGGGCGTGGGCTATTATTTCGAGTAGCGGGCGGTATTTAAAATTACAGATAAATTTCATAATACCTGTATAAATCCGCATCCCGGACATCGGGTAAAAGACCTTCTTTTACGATCTTTAATTTCTGCTCCGGGGTGAATCGGGGCGTTCTTCTTCTGGCCATGATTCTAACCATTTTTGATATGGTTAAATCACAGCGCTAAATTACTTAAATTATCCTAATTTTGACTGAACCATTACAATTTCCTTGTAAAGATGTCCGTTTTTGCATATACTTTACATATTATACGGAGGTTTCGATGAAAATCTGTGCAGTTTCGCCACTTTCTGATGCAAATGAAAGAGAAATACTTGCATTTATTCGTGATTGTAAAGCTGATCTTATTGTCTTGCCTGGAGCTGCACAGAATCATCCAAGCTATCAACAAGTTTCAAAATCATTAAAGAGTGGTGTGTTAGCTTTCGTGGAGACTAGAAAAAGAAAATCTATACCTTGGCTTGTTTCAGCTTCTAAGCATATCGAGATGCCCCCACAGATATTCGCAACATATCCAACTGCTAAGGAACTAGATAGGCTTCAAGATGCTTGGCCTCGAAGGACACATAAGATAAAAGACCATAAATGTTCGTTCGCTATATGTGGGGAAATTGATGCATTTAAGAAAAACGGCTCCGTTAAAGGTGGGCGAGATCTTCCATTTGATATTCTAATAAATCCTACGCATACAACTCGTGGAAGATGGAATCACCTAGGCGTAAAGCTGGCACAATTATCACAGGGTACCGCCGTGGTTCATGTGGCAAACAATGATTACAACCACCATGACGTAACAACTCACCTTAGAATATATGTAGATGGTGAAATTATGCCGCGAAGTACTAATAATAATATTTCGTGGTCAGAATTTGAAATATAACAAGGCAAATCCAACCGACGCGCCAAAAGCGCGCGTGGCTGATTTGCAACGTTATGTTTAAAATAAGGAAACACATGTATTACAAATTTAAACTAGCTTTAAGAAGATTACTTAAGAAAGAAAATGTCTATTTTATTGAAGAATCTGATTTAGCCCAATTTATTATTGATAGGCAGGCAAATTGCTCATATTGCAAAAAAACTATAAAATCTATTGAAGATATTTATAAGATTAAGTTACGGAAAAAAGAAATCATTTTTTATTGCAACTCCTGTCCAGAGGAGGCAGTAAAATGAATGATTTTTTAAATTATTTTGGTATTGGTAGTGGTATAATATTGGTTATAGTTGTATTGATCTTCAACGTAGATAAAATTTATTTGGCTGTCTCATTAATATTAAAACCATTATCATTTATAAAAGTTATACGTAAAAGTAAAATTGCTTTTGAACATCAAGGCAGAATAAATGAAATATGTGGTCGAATTGCGCCGAATATATTTGATAGAAAGCTAAAAATAAAATGGATCTCAAAAAAAGCCATCAATGAAAAACCATACTCCCTGTCGGAAAACGATGAAGTAATGATATATGTGCACCATAATAAAAATAT
>Ga0256832_1003659_pt1 | contig 10424 bp, 9 predicted proteins | sample 134614metaG_FD_190534 | JGI IMG/M metagenome (GOLD analysis project Ga0256832, IMG submission 190534) | Hydrothermal vent microbial communities from Lau Basin, Pacific Ocean - 134-614 | ecosystem: Environmental > Aquatic > Marine > Hydrothermal vents | place: Pacific Ocean: Lau Basin | collected...
CCCAGGGTTGAAAGGGGGAATGAAGGAATCGGTCTCTATGTTGCCCCTCTTCTTCAGAACCTCCAGGTCGGTGATCTCCGGCATTCCGTGATAGCGTTTGAACCCCTCGATCTGCAGATCGTATCGTTCCCCCTCTTTCAGCCCTGCCGCCGCTCCATAGACCAGGATCGCCGGCCCGTCGGGGCGCTGTTGGATCACCGCATGGCGGCCCCGCTTGAAAATCACCACAACCCCCTGCAGGCATCGGGGGTTTTCCAGGGATCGGAGTTTTTGAAGGGTAGCGATGTCGGTCTTCGGACACTTGGAAGCTTGCGCTTCGGCTTTCGGGGCCCGGGCATGGCTCATGCCCGGTGCCAGAGTCTCCAGTTTGGCGTAGATCGGCAGATGATCCGAATATCCCCGGCCGGTATGCCGACCGTGACGATACTCCCAGCGTCTGATCTCTCCATGTTCTCCAAAGAGATATCGGGGGCGATAGACCCCGAAACTTCCGCGACGATACTCCCAGCTCCTTCCATTCGCCAGGCTCGGCGGGATCAGGATGGCGTCGATCGCCTCCTTTTTGCCGAAAAAGTTGTGACTCCAGCGCCGGGAAGCCGGAAGCTCCAGCCAGAGATTGTAGTGTAGAAACGCCGTCGAGGCCGCATGCAGATCCCGATATCGGACCATCCGGCCGTTACGGGTCGTCACCAAAACCTGGTTGATCCCGGTACGGCCTCCGGTATCGTTATGTTTCGCCTCCATGATGCGGTACTCCTGCCAGTCGCTGTTGAAATCTCCGAGCAGAAGGTATTCCGTACCCGCCGGCAACCTCTCCAATCTCTTTCGTAACGCTTTGGCATAGAGGATCCGTTCGCTCTCCGGTCCCCGCTTGGAACGCCAATGGTTGACGAAGAGGCGCAGCGGCGGATCGGTGCGCAGTTGCACCTCCAATATCCGACGCTGCCGGCCGCCATAGGTGACGGGGATCTCTCTTTTTCTCGCGATTTTCACACGGCTCAACAGGGCCACATGAACCGGACGCCCCGCCCCGGTGGTGATCGCCCGATAGGGGTAGGGACATCCGACACGTCCGAGAAGCCGCTGGAGCCGCGCCAGCACCTGATCGTTCTCGATCTCCTGCAACCCGATCACATCGGCATCGAGATCGCAGATCACCTGGGCGGTGTGTTCCAGCTTTTTGCGCAGCATCGCCTCGGACCAGCGGTGCCGACCCGGGATGTACTCTTCGTACTCGGTTCCCTGCCGCTGCATATCGAAGAGATTTTCCACGTTCCAGCTGGCGATCTTCAGAGACTGGGAGAAAAGCGGCCAAAGGGCCACTAAAAAGAGGAGCAGAAGTCGCAAAGACATCAACGAGAGATCAGAGCCCGTAGAGCCGGCGGAAGAGTGCCATCCCCGCCATCGTCGCCCCGAGACAGAGGAGCACATTGAAAAGAACATTGGCCAGTGCTTTGGCCACCAGCCCGTCCTGAAGCATCAGCATGCTTTCAAGCGAGAAGGTGGAGAAGGTGGTCAACGCCCCCAGCATACCGGTCACCAGGAGAGCTTTTTGCATCGGGGCGATGGTCTGTTCGAAATAGAGATAGAGGAATCCGATGATGAAACTCCCCAGGACATTGACCGTCAGGGTTCCGTAGGGAAAGCCCGCCCCCAGCACTTTATGAACACCGGTGGAGATGAGAAAACGGCCCGTCGCTCCCAGGGCACCGCCCAGGGCGACGGCCAGAATGATCTGTACCCCCATCGACTACCGCCCTTCCCTGCCGGCATCTTTGTAGCGGAGCACCTCCACATCCCCCAGGGTCACCAGGCCCTCTCCGATCATCGAATCGTACCGGTCCAGGAAATTCCGGATCGCCTCCTCCGACTCGATCACCTCGATCACTACGGGAAGCTTCTGGGAGAGACTCCAGATCTCGAAGGTATGCAGTTCCGTCTGGGCGCCGATTCCCGCCGCCGCCTTGAAGACCGTTGCACCGGCCATCCCCTCCTCCTTGATCCTGCTCACCAGCTGCTGCCAAAGGGGTTTGCCCTCGAAGGTGTCGGAGTTGTCCAGATAGATCCGCATCACCTTCTTGCTTCCCAGATACCGTTTCATGAGTTTTCCTTTTGCGTTGAGGCCGGCTTACTCTTCGAAAATCACGAGGTCGTAGCGGCTCTTTTTGACCACGGCCTTCCCGGCGGGGACGACACCGTGGCGATTGGTTTTGCGCAGCTCTTCACGCAGATACTCGATCTCCTGCTCCATCTTCTCCATCTGCTCTTTGAGACGCAGGATCACATCGACCCCTGCCAGGTTCACCCCCATATCCCGTGTCAGACGCAGGATCATCTTCATCCGGTCGATATCCCGCTGGGAGTAGAGGCGCATACGCCCCTGGGTACGGGCCGGTTCTATGAGCCCGTCACGCTCGTACTGACGCAGGGTCTGGGGATGGATCTTGAGCATATTGGCCACGACACTGATGAGATAGACCGGTTCATCATAACTGTGCATCATTCATACCTCCTTAGGCTTCGGGGAGTTTCTCTTCGCAGAGTTTTCGCAGGTCTTCCGGCAGGGAATCCACATCCGGCAGGACGATGTTGGCCACCAGGTAGAGATCGCCCCGTCTGCCGGTCTTCCGATCGGGGATCCCTTTCTCCTTGAGCCGGAACTTCTGACCGTTTTTGGTATTTTTAGGGATTTTGAGTGTCACCTCTTTCTCCGGGGTCTGCACCTTGATCTTGCCCCCGAATAGTGCATATTTCAGCGGAACATCGATCGTCTTGTAGAGATCGTTGCCTTTGCGCTCATACTCGGTAGAAGGAGCAACATCCACGGTGATCAGCAGATCCCCACGCTGCCCCTGCCAGCTGCGGCCTTTGCCTCGGACCCGCAGTGTCTCACCGCTCTTGATCCCTGCCGGAATCTTGATATCGAAGCTCTCCCCCTCCGAGGTGGTGATGTGGTGCTTGCCGCCGGTGATAGCAACATTGAAAGGAACGGTGATTCTTGCCCGGGTATCCAGATCAGGTGCGCCGTAGCCTCCAAATCCGCCTGTACTGCGGCGGCTGCTGAACCCACCGGCACCGCCGAAGCCTCCGGTGCTTCCGAAACCTCCGAAGCCACCGGCACCGCCGAACATAGCCCGCAGGATCTCTTCCAGATCCACATCGGTCCCCTGGCTGCGGGCAAAATCGCTGAAGTTCTGTCCGCCGAACATCTGGTCGCCGAACTGGTCGTATTTCGCCTTCTTCTCCGGATCGCTCAAAACCTCGTAGGCGGCGTTGATCTCTTTGAACTTCTCCTGGGCTTCAGGATCTTTGTTGATATCCGGATGGTATTTTCTCGCCAGTTTCCGGTAGGCTTTTTTGATCTCTTCGGGTGTGGCGTTCTCGCTGACACCCAGTGTTTCGTATAGACTCTTGGCCATCTTCCTGCTCCTTGAGGCCCTCACCCTCTGTGAAAGCCCAACTAAAATTTTCCTGAATTATATCAAAATAGTTTAGTCTATGTCAATCAATTTACTTTAAAATTGATTAGTGGAGAAAATGGCGTACTCCGGTGAAATAGAGGGCGATTCCGTGCTCATCCGCCGCCTGGATCACCTCGTCGTCCCGGATACTGCCGCCGGGTTCGATGATGGCCCGCACTCCCGCCTCGGCTGCTGCGTCCACGCTGTCTCGGAAGGGGAAGAAGGCTTCGCTGGCCATCGCCGCTCCGCTGACATCCAGCCCCATCTCCTTCGCTTTTTTCAGGGCGCACTGGGCCGCATCCACCCGGGAGGTCATCCCCATCCCCACAGCGACCATCGCAGAGTTTTTGACGTAGACGACACAGTTGGATTTGGTCAGTCCCGCCACTTTCCAGGCGATCTCCAGATCCTTCATCTCCTGGGGAGTGGCGGCGCTTTTGCTCACCTGCTTCGCCTCTTTGACTTCGTTGTCGCAGATACAGTCGGCGGTCTGGTAGACGAAGCCGCCGTCGATATGTTTGAAATCCGCCGGATCCCCTGCCAGAACCAGGCGGTCACTGTTCTGGGCGAAGAGCTTGATCCGCTTTTTGGCGGAGAAGACACGCACCGCCTCCTCGGTGAAATCCCCGGCGACGATCACCTCCAGGAAGATCTCGTTCATCTTTTCGGCCAATGCTTTGTCCACAATCCCGTTGACGGCGACAACCCCGCCGAAGGCACTCACCGGATCACATTTGAGAGCTTCGGTATAACTCTCCAGAAGATCGGATTTGATGGCGAATCCGCAGGGATTGCCGTGTTTGACGATACAGACCGCCGGTTCGTCACCGAAGGCGGCAGCGATCTTCACCGCGCCGTTGATATCGGTCATGTTGTTGAAGCTCGCCTCTCCTTTGACAGCCCGGAAATGGCGGGTGAAATGGTCACCGAACTGATAGAGGGCTCCCTGCTGATGGGGGTTCTCCCCGTAGCGGGTATCGAAGACCTTTCGGCCGCTGATGAACTGATAGCGTCCAAAACCTCCGTGGAAGCGACCGTTCATATAGTTGGCGATCATACTGTCATAAGCAGCAGTATGTTCGAAGGCTTTGATCATCAGTTCCCGGCGGAACTCCAGATCGTCTATGCCTTCCCGCAACACCTCCAATACGGGAGTATAATCGTCCGGATCGGTGACGATGAGAACATCCTGGAAGTTCTTGGCGGCAGAACGGACCATGGTAGGCCCGCCGATATCGATATTTTCGATGATCTCGTCGAAGTCGTCGGTCCGCTCGATGGTCTCCTTGAAAGGATAGAGATTGACACAGACCAGGTCGATCCCGGTAATCCCCAGCTCTTCGACCTGCTTCCGGTGGGCTTCTTCTCCCCGTTTGTAGAGAATCCCTCCGTGAACGTAGGGATTGAGGGTCTTGACGCGTCCCTCGAAGCACTCCGGGAACTTGGTCACTTCGTCGATCTCCGTCACCGGGATCCCCGCTTCGCTCAAGGTCCGATAGGTCCCGCCGGTAGAGACAATCTCCCAGCCCAGATCCGCCAGTCCCCTGGCAAACTCCACGATTCCGCTCTTGTCACTGACACTCAATAATGCGCGCATTATCATCCTTCACGTTATTTGGGGTAATTATATCCCAGGCGGGGTAAAAGAGGCGAAAGTTAAAGGGGGAGAGTTTATAATCGTTAAAAAACAAAGGCTTTCCAATGATCATCATTCCAGCACGGATCGGCTCCTCCCGTTTCCCCAGCAAAGTCCTGGCGGATATCCTCGGAACACCGATGGTCATCCGAACCGCCCAGGCGGTGGCCAGCCTCGATCCGGTAGTCATCGCCACCGACAGCCGGGAGGTGGTCGAACTTGCCGAAAGTTATGGGATCCGTGCCGTCATGACCTCCGAAAGCCACCAGTCCGGAACCGACCGGATCTATGAAGCCGCTTCGATCCTGGGACTTCCCGACGACGAGATCATCCTCAATGTCCAGGCGGACGAACCCTTTATCGAAGAGGAGGTGGTGGAACGGGTCTACACCCTGACCAAAGCCTCCGCAGGCAATCCGGAAATCCTCGCCTGCAGTGCCTACAAGATCGTCAGCAACCCCGAAGCCGACGATCCCAATCTCGTCAAAGTAGTCACCGACGATGAGGGTATGGCCCTCTACTTCTCCCGCGCCAAAATCCCTTACCCCAGAGACCACCATTTCGACGCCTACAAAGGACATCTGGGGCTCTACGGCTACACCATGGCTTCCCTGCGCACCTACTGCTCCCTGGAACCTTCAGCTCTGGAGCGGATCGAAAAGCTGGAACAGCTTCGCATCCTGGCTCACGGGTATCGTATCGCAATGACAGAGGTGGAGACAGAGAGTTTCGGGATCGACACCCCGGAAGATCTGCAGAAGGTTACAAAAAAACATCTGCTTTAAGTGGGGAGAGATGATTTATTCAGGCAATCACAGCATCTGACAACGTGTAAGTGTTTTCCTGTTCTCCAATTGCCGTTTTGACTGTATCCTTTTCGAGAGGGTCCGTTTGTCAATAGGATGCTCTCCACTTGCTCTTACAGTCTGAATACGTTTCGTCACTTTTCTATTCTCTTGTGCTCTGGTAAAACCTTTTCGCAAGGTTGCTTCTCTTGCACTTTCCACTCTCAAAGATTTATACCGTTCCGAGACAACTCGTGTCTCAACTTTTCTCACTTCACTCATACGTTGGGAAACCTGACGAGATGAACATGTCGCTGCCCATAGTTCCAAGCCAAAGGATGGCCACAGGATCACAGTCCCAGAGAAAGGACTATCCGCCCCTGAAAGTTGCTACGTTCCTTGTCAACCGGCATTTTTAACCGCATGACCCAGATCCCACATCGGCAGGAAGATGCCCAACGCCATCAACAGGACCAAACCTGCAATGAAAAAGAGCATGATCGGCTCGATATAGCTGGAGAGGTTGTCGATGATATCCTGAAAACGCATGTTGTAATATTCGGTCACTTTTCCCAGCATCTTGTCCAACTGGCCGCTGGACTCCCCGGCTTTGATCATCTGCAGCAGCATATTCTCGAAAAGCCCCGTCTGTTCGAAGGCTTCGGTCAGGCTCATTCCCCGTCCGATGTTGGCATTGACGGTCTCGAGCTTCTCACGGATATAGTCATTGCTGACCATATTGACCGCCGTATTGAGCGCTTCGGAGACCGGAATTCCCGCTCTGACCAGCTCACCGAAGACTAGAGTGTAGTTGTACATGGAGGAGAGGAAGATGACCCGGTTGATCAGGTAGAACTTCGGATGGACCATCACCTTGTCGGCCCAGTACTTGAACTCTTTGTTGTTCTTGTACATGAATATCAGTGCATAGATCGATACGACCAGAAGCATCAAAAGATAAATCCCATAGTGGCTGAAGGCATATTCGATCCCCAGCAGGATCTTCGTCGGCATCGGAAGCTCTGCATTGAATTCCTCGAAGATATCACGGAATTTCGGGACGACAAGCATGATGAGGATGACAAAAGCGATCGCCATCGCTGTCAATGTGATCAAAGGATAACGCAGCGCCTTTTTGAACTTGGCGGTGTTGTCCCGGATGTTCTCCATGATATCGGCCAGTTTGTGATAGGATTCCGGGAAATTCCCGGTCTTCTCACCCAGGTTGGTCATGGCGATGGCCACATGACCGAACTCCTCCGAATAGGGACCGATCGCCTGGGACATGCTCTTTCCGGCATTGATATCCCCTGCAATGTTGTGATAGATCTCCCTAAGCTGCTTGTTGCTGGTGTTGACCGCCACATCCTCCAGGGTATCATGGATCGGGATCCCGGCATCGGTCATGACGGCGATCTGCCGGATGGTGGCGATCTTGTCGTCGATCTTGATCTTACCTTTGGTGAACTTCTGAAGGTCTTTGCCGATCTTCTTCAGGACATCCTCTACCGGAGCAGCCGTCTCCACGGTCTGAACTACGACGGCGCGGGGAAACTCCCGTTTTGCACGAGCGGCAGCAGCCCGTTTGTTGGGGGCTTCATAGACCTTGAAGGTCCGTTTCCCCCGCTCCATCAGCGTCACTTTGTAATACATGGCTACAACCTCGCTACTCTGAAGATTTCCTCGACGGTCGTCTCACCCGCCAACGCTTTGTGGATTCCGTCCTCGAACATGGTGATGAATCCCTCTTTCATCGCCTGTTCCGTCAACTGCTCCTTGGAGGCATCCGCCGCGACCATCCGGGAGAGTTTGTCACTGATGGGCAGGACCTCGGAGATCATCTCCCGGCCCAGATACCCTGTATTGTTACACTCTTTGCAGCCGGCTCCGTGATAGAAGACAGGATGTTCGACCTTGATGTAAGGGCGGATCTCCTCCATCACATGGGGGGTCAGTACCTCGGTGGTCTTGCAGTGGGGGCAGATCTTGCGTACCAGTCGCTGTGCCTGGATCGCTACCAATGCCCCGCTGACCAGATAGCTTTCGATCCCCATATCGATGATACGGGTCACCGCACTGATGGCATCGTTGGTGTGAAGCGTCGAGAGGACCAGGTGACCGGTCAGGGCCGCCTGGATCGCGATCCGCAGGGTCTCCGTGTCCCGGATCTCCCCGATCATGATCTTGTCAGGGTCCTGACGCAGGATGGAACGCAGTGCCGCGGCGAAGGTCAATCCGGCATGAACATTGACCTGGACCTGCTGGATCCCCGGCATCTGATACTCCACCGGATCCTCGACGGTTATGATCTTGTCCTTCACATCCTTGATGGCATTGAGCGCTCCGTAGAGGGTCGTGGTCTTACCGCTTCCGGTGGGACCGGTGACCAGGACGATACCGTAGGGAGCTTTGATCGCTTCAGTGAAACGGTTGTAACAGAACTCGCTCATTCCCGCCTCTTCCAGTTTGACCAGGACCTTGCTCTTGTCCAGGATCCTCAGAACGATCGACTCCCCCAGCAGCGTCGGCAGGGTCGAGACCCGAAAATCGAACTCCCGGCCGGCCACCTGGGTAGTGATCCGGCCATCCTGAGGTTTTCGTTTCTCCGCGATATCCAGATTGGCCAGAAGTTTGATCCGGGAAGCGAGAGGATTGAAAATATCTTTGTCGAAGACGAAGGATTGGGTCAGCATGCCGTCGATCCGGTCACGAACGACACAGTTTTTCTCCGTCGCTTCGATGTGGATGTCACTGGCACGCTTGATCACGGCATTTTTGAAGATCAGATCGATCAGTTTCAAAACAGCCGGAGACTCTCCCTCCTCTTTCTCCGAGCCCCCCTCTTTGAGGTCCCGGCGGATTTCGTCGACGTACTCTTTGAGGCTTTCGCTCACCTCCATCCGCTGGAGGACCTCCATGATTTTCCTGGGAAGGGAGGTCGCCACCTGGATCGGTTTGCGGGGGAAAAGGCGCTGGAGTGCATCCTGGGCCCCCATATCCAACGGGTCCTCGAAAACCACCAGAACGCTCAGGTCCGTCTCTTCGACAGGAATGGCATGATAGCGAAGCAATTGATTGTAGGGAACCCGGCTGAAGAGCTGGACATCGATCTCCTGCTCGTCCAGATCCACATACTGGATATGGAGTTCCTCGGCCACTTTGCGGATCACCGGCTCCAGATTCACCCCTTCGTTCTCGAGCTCTTTGAGCCGAGAGAAGGGGATCAATCCGCTTCGGACCTTTTTGGCGATATAGTCCTCGATCTTTTTCACATCGACGATATTTTCACTGATCATATTGGCCAGCGTGATCTTCAGAGGGGGACGGCGGCGGACCAGTTTGGCGAGATCCTCTTTGGTCACGATGCCGTCTCTGACCATCTGTTCGGTCAGTTCTACCATTTCACCGCACTCCTTCCGCGTTTAGAGTATAGATCGATTATATCCAATCCCGTGGAAAAAGCTCAAAACTTTTTCCCTTTTCGGATCCGGTCGATCAGCATCTTGGCCCGCAGGGAACCACTCTGGTCGTAATAGGCCTGGAGGATCCGCAGGGCCTCCGCACGATGCCCCTGCTTCGCTTTGGCTTTGCCGTAGAGGAGCCAGCTCTCCTCCTGGGAGCTGTCGATACCGTTGGCACGCATCGCCCAGGTCTCCGCTTTTCTGTATTGATGTTTGCCATAATAGTATTTGGCCAGATACATCGCATCGTCGTAGTCCCGGGTATCAGGGAACCGTGCCTCGATCTCCTTGACCACCTCTCGGTTTTTGGCATCGGTCATCTCCAGGTGGATCTTCTTTTTGGCTGCCGGTTCATCAGCCATCTCTACCGCCTCCCCGTTACGATCCGAAAGCGTAATGACCATTTTGGGCTTTTTGGGCTGGGGATTCGAAGTACTCAGGGACGGGACTTCGGGCTGAAGTACCTTCTGCTGACCCCGTGCGGCTACATTCCGGTCACTTCGGTTCGTTTCTCCCACGGAGTGGTTGACTGAGCTTACTTTGCTGCCACTTTGGACCTCGGCTGTCTCACTATGCTTCAATGTCGCGTAGAGAATGGGAGCCCCCAACACGACGAGGATCCCTGCAACGATCGCTCCGATACGAAACATCCGTTTCCGCCGATATCGCTGCCACTGTCGCTCCAACGCATCGATGTCATACATGGATCATCCCTGTTTTGATCGCAGCCATCTCCAGGATCTTCATCGGGAAACGGCTGTAGTCGAGTTTTTTCGGATTGTGCCTGTCGTAATATTCGGAGATCTCGAAAGCAGTATAGAGAAGTTTGTTGCACTCCCGGAGATTCCCCTCTGTCGTCCGATAGATCAGTTTGAAATGCCGGTCGTTGAGCTGATTGGCGATCTCGGTCAGACCATGGTGCAGCAACCGTTTGTGGACATAGGTCTTGATCTCGGTCCGATCGGCGTTTCTCAGTTCGATGGTCTCCCAGATTCTCGACTGGAAATGCTTTTTGGCCACCAGATCCTCGTCTTCAGTCTTGTGGAGGGAGATGACGAACTTGATGCTTCCTGTGTCGGAG
>Ga0256832_1003660_pt1 | contig 10419 bp, 11 predicted proteins | sample 134614metaG_FD_190534 | JGI IMG/M metagenome (GOLD analysis project Ga0256832, IMG submission 190534) | Hydrothermal vent microbial communities from Lau Basin, Pacific Ocean - 134-614 | ecosystem: Environmental > Aquatic > Marine > Hydrothermal vents | place: Pacific Ocean: Lau Basin | collected...
ATCACCATTGTTGGCGGCAGGCAGCCTCAGCCTACTCAGTGGTACTTTGGGCATCCTCGGAATCGGACTGCTGGGTAACAGCCTCCTGCGCCGCTGAAGTTTCCGGTTCCACCTTCACCCTGACCCGTACCTGCACGGAGCGTATATTTGCAGGTGACAGATGGGCGACAAACTTGCCGCCACTGATTTTTTTCTGCACCGAAATCTTATTGCCACCATTACTGATAAGCCTTCCTTCATGGATCACGCCATCCAGGGTGCGAATCCGCACCAGATGATCGAGATAGGAGGACAGGCGCCCTGGAGAAACCTTTTGGTACTCCCACCGGTACTGGACACGCGGCTTCACGGGCTTTTTTTCGGATCTTGCACTGGATCCCAGTGGCAACAGCGTTCCCTGGTGGATACTGAAATACAGGTCAGTAACCAACTGGCCATTGATGGCCAACTGCAAACCAAGTTTTTCCGGCAGATGGCGTTTGGGCAGGTTTACCAGACTCAGCAGTCCCACCGGCCTGGGTGGACTGAGTTCGACCATCAGATCTCCCCAGTTCTTCACATAATTCTTTAGCGCCCAGGTCAGACCGTAACCAAGGATGATCCCATTGCGGCTTAGCTCCCGTATCATCTCATCCGCTGACAATTCAGCATACTGCTCGGTGGACAAGCCCCGCTTCTTCGCACAATAGGCGGCCACACGGTGGCCGAATTCCGGCTCAACGAAATAGTTGATTTTCATATTGGCCAGGGCGACGCCCATGAGCTTGCGCGTATCAAGGGCAGGCACATTATTGAGCTCCAGGGACAAACTGGTCTTCTGCATCCCTTCAAACTCACCTTCAACATCCACATACAGCTTTTGAGTTCGCGCAAAGTGGCGATAACCCATTTTGCTGTCGCCCTTCAACTGCTTGATTCCCAGCTCTTGCAACTGAGTGAAAGAAGCACTGCCCCAGGGTTTGCAGATATCCCGGTTGTGGGCCGCCTGTGGGTTGGTCCGGGCTACCGATTGATCCAGGGAGGCAGCCTTTGCAGCAGAGAGATCCAGCACCACATCCCGCATGGCCAGGTTGAGAAAATCCGGGGGACCTTTTTCCCCCACTAGCGGCAACTGTTTCAGCAGAAAGGAAAAAACATCCGGTCCCTGCAACTGCACAGATCCCACTAAAACACCTTGGTCGAAACCCGTGGGGACTATCTCCACACGTCTCAGCGCAATACTGCCAGCCAGGCTGGTATCCAATGCCTCATACCGGATAGCAGCCCTGGGAGCAGCGGCCAGAATGAAATCATCCACCCGTGTCTTGACGAAATAATGAAATCCCCAATGTGCAATGGCACCAAGAATGACGGGGATGCCGATGATCCATACCCAGATATTGCCTCTGCGCCTCAACATAAACCTCCTCGATTACTGTGTCCTGTCAGCCCGTCAGGCTTACAGACCCTGAATTTTTCCGGTGCAGTCTCCAGGCCGACGGCAGATATCACGCATGGAATCCCCTGTCTGAAACCCCGGTGGAATTATGACCGCACCAATCCGGATTCGACGGACGCCCGCTGTTCAGGCCCCGCCAGCAGCTCAATCAGTTTCAGGGCAAAGTCCATTGCTGTTCCCGGCCCCCGGGAGGTGATGATTTTTCCATCCACCACCACCGGGGCATCCCGGCGTTGGGTATCAGGCAGGGTCAAGGCATCTAAAACGCCCGGATAAGCAGTAGCCTGCCGCCCCTGCAGCAGGCCTGCATTGGCCAGCACCTTGGGTGCGGCGCATATGGCGGCCGTATATTTTTGCTTTTCTGCCATCTGCTGAAGTAGCGCAATGATACGGGGATCTTCGTTGAGATGATCCGCGCCAGGAAGCCCACCCGGCAGCACGACCATATCAAAATCATTATCAAGCACCTTTTCCAGAATGGTGTCAGGCATCAGAACCACGCCACGGCTGCAGGTGACAGGGCCCTGCTCCAAACCTGCAGTCGTCACGTCCACACCGGCCCGGCGCAGCAGGTCGATAATGGTTACCGCCTCGAGTTCTTCGCATCCCTGAGCCAGGGGTATCAACACATGCGCCATACCATATTCTCCCCTTTATGTTATTGAAAAATGATGTGGGCGACCGTCCGCAATATTACTCTTCGACCCCATGTTTGAACTTGCATATCAGTTCGAACATGAAATCCGTTGTTTTTGCCAAGAACTGTTCCAGAAAAAAAGCCCTCTGGCACAGTTACTTATTAACCCAGCACTATTCACGGATTACCACCCATGCCAATGAAGTCATCCTGATTTTGCTGTACGTGCAGTGTAACTTCCCACTGGAAGAAAAAACCTGACTCATCTATCTTTTACTGAAAATGGTAATGCCTTTCAGAAGGTTGAGGGCTTCATTCAGCTCATAGTCTTCTTCCAGAAGCTTTTTCTTCTTTTTCCCTTTCGCATTCTTATCTGACTTCTTGCCCCCTTCTCCAGCCTTTGGATTGGCAAGATGATCCGCCAGGTCCGCCTCTTTGACCTGCAACAGGCTTTTTTTGATTTCTTTGAGCTTTACCTTGCTCAGTTCAATATCCGGCTGGATTCCCTCCGCCTGGATGGAACGCCCGTTGGGCGTGTAGTAACGGGCTGTGGTGAGCTTGATCGCTATCTTGCTGCTGATAGGAATGATGGTCTGAACCGATCCCTTGCCGAAAGTGGTGCGCCCCATGATCACAGCGCGCTTGTGATCCTGCAGGGCTCCGGCCACGATCTCGGATGCTGAGGCAGAACCTTCGTTAACCAGCACAACCAGAGGCGCTCCATTGAGCACATCCCCGGGACGGGCGTGAAACTTCAGCGCAGAACTCTCTGCACGACCCTGGGTATAGACCACCAAGCCATCTTCCAGGAAGGCGTCGCTCACGGCGACGGCCCCCTGCAGCACACCGCCGGGATTGTTGCGCAGATCCAGCACCAGGCCTTTCAGAGGTCCCTTGTTCTGCTTCTCCAGTTTGCGGATGGCCGCGAGCATATCCTCAGCCGTGGGCGCCTGGAACTGCGCCAGACGCACATAACCAAAGCCCGGAGCCAGCATCCGGGCTTTGACACTGGCTTGCTTGATCACTGCGCGCACGATCTCGAACACCAAGGGCTTATGCTCTCCTTCACGTTGCACCGTAAGCTTTATGGAAGTGCCCGGCTTGCCTCGCATGATCTTTATGGCCTCGCTCAGGCCGATATCCTTTACAGGCCGCTCGTTCAGACGAATGATCAGATCACCCGCCTTGATCCCCGCCTTTTGCGCAGGGGTGTCATCGATGGGGGCGATGACCTTGATGAAACCGTCTTCTACACCCACTTCAATGCCCAGGCCACCAAACTCTCCGCTGGTGCCTTCCTGAAGTTCCTTGAAGTGGGTTTCGTCCAGATAGGCGGAATGGGGGTCCAGGCCTTCCAACATGCCGCGAATAGCGTGATCCAGAAGTTCACGATCAGTAACCGGCTCCACATAGTCCTGCTGCACCCGGCCAAACACTTCGGCAAAAATGCGCAATTCCTTCAATGGCAGCCCCTTCTTGTCTGCCGGCGCCTCCTTGGCGTGCAAGCCGGACAAGGGCAGCAGCCCCAGTACCATCCAGAAAACCAGCTGTACAACCCGTTTGTTCATATTGATCTGTCCCGACTTCATGCCAAGTAGTTCATTTGCGTTTGCCGCACCAGCGCACCGGATTGAGGGCTTTTCCCTTGTGCCTGATGCCAAAATAGATGCCTGCCGTATCGTCCATGCGGCCATCTCCGGCCTGGGCAATGACTTCACCGGCCTCCACCCAGTCGCCGGTTTCCTTGAACAGGCTCTGGTTGTTACCGTACAGGGTCATGAAACCGTTGCCATGTTCTATGATCATGAGCAGGCCGTAACCACGCAACCAGTCTGCCCACGCCACGCGTCCAGCATGAACGGCCTTAACCTTATCACCCTCCTTTGCGCTGATTATAACCCCGTCCCAGCGCAGGTTGCCGATTTTCTCGGCGCCAAATCGCCGGCGCAACCTGCCTTTAAGGGGCCAGGGAAGGTGACCGCGGCTTTCACTAAATCCTTTCTGTTCCGGAAAATCCAGGGATTCCAGGGCGGATTGAATATGTTCCAGCAACTCTCCGAGACGGCGCTCATCTTCCTGCCAACGGGCCAGCCTCTTGGACTTCTCGGAAAGACTGGCATTAATCTGCTTCAGCAGTTGCCGCCGCTGTTGCTGTTTGGCCGCAAGGCTTTGGCGCTGCGCCTCAGCCTGAGCCCGGGTTCGCTGCAATGCCTGCTGGCGGTTGATGATCTGATCCTGCAACTGCTGCAACGCTTCCATGTCCGCACGCAAACGGCGCAGCTGGCGGGCGCGCTCCCGTCCAATGTAATCATGGTAGGCCAGCATGCGATTCAGTGAAGTGGGATCCTGCTGGTTGAGGAAAAGCTTGAGACGCTCCTGGCGGCCAGCCATGTAAGCTGAACGCAACAGACTGGCGAGCCTTGCGGCATCCTGGCGCATAGCCTTTTGCAGTCCATCCTGGCGGTTCTGCAGTTGTTTCAGCTGTTCCTGGAGCTTTGCAGACTCGTGACCCAGGTCACGCAGCTTCAGGTGCAGGGCGCCCATCTCCCGCTCCCGGTCCGCCAGTTCAGCCGTCAGGCTGTCTTTCTGCTGCCGTATGCGGCCCAGTTCCGCCTGCAACTCCTGTATCTGCTGGCGCAGGCGCTGACGTTTCTGCTGTTGCTGGCGTACCGCCTCCGTCCCGGACTGATCCGCTGGTGCCTGTCCCGCGTCAGTCAGGCCGGCCAGCAACAAGCACAGCGTACAGAATCCTGCCCGAGCCAGCCCTGACATCACTCGGAATCGGCTTCCTGATCCTCGTCCAGGTACTGCAGCAGGGGATGTCCAGTCATTTCCGGCGGGACGGGCAATCCCATGATTTTGAGCAAAGTGGGCGCCACGTCGCAAAGGGCTCCGCCACTCATGAGCCTGGCCGGGCGCTCGCCCACATAGATCAGAGGAACCGGTGTGGTGGTATGAGCCGTATAGGGTTGACCTGTCTCTTCATCGAGCATCTTTTCGCAGTTGCCATGATCTGCCGTGATCAACATGGCGCCCCCGGCTTTGTGAATGGCCCGGGTCACCCGCCCCAGGCATTCGTCCAGGGTTTCCACAGCCTGAACGGCTGCATCGAATTTCCCGGTATGCCCCACCATATCGCCATTGGCATAATTGACCACGATGGCGTCATATTTGCCGTCATCGATAGCCCGCACCAGGTGATCCGTCACTTCCGGGGCGCTCATCTCGGGCTTGAGATCATAGGTGGCCACATCCGGAGAAGGCACCAGAATACGGTCCTCTCCCTCGAAAGGCTGCTCCCTGCCACCGTTGAAGAAAAAGGTGACATGCGCATACTTTTCCGTCTCCGCCAGGCGCAGCTGGCGCAAGCCCAGGCGGGAGATGTACTCGCCAAAGACATTCTCCAGGCGCTCTGCAGGAAAGGCCACGGGAATATCCCATTCCTTGTTGTACTCCGTGAGGCTGACGAAGCTGCCCAGTTTGGGCACCGCCTTGCGCTCGAAGGCGTCGAAGTCCTCTTCGATGAACGGACGGGTAATCTGCCGGGCGCGGTCGGAGCGGTAGTTCATATTGATGATTACATCCCCATCCCGCACCTGCACCACCTCCTCTCCTGCGGGCAGGATCACGGTGGCATCCACGAACTCATCCGTCTCTCCACGTTCATAGGCCATTTCCAGGCCCTGCTCGGCAGAGGATGCCGTGTATTCGCCCTGCCCCAGAGTGATCAAATCATAGGCCTTCTGGATACGCTCCCAGCGGTGATCCCGGTCCATGGCGTAATAGCGGCCAATGATACTGGCGATACGGCCATGGCCGATTTCTGCAAACACGGCATCCATAGCCTGCAGGGAAGCCATGGCGCTTTTCGGTGGCATATCGCGGCCATCCAGAAAAGCATGCACATAGATTTTTTTTGCCCCCCGCTGGGCCGCCAGCTGAACCATGGCATGAATATGTTCCTCATGGCTGTGGACCCCTCCCGGAGAAAGAAGCCCGAGGATGTGCACCGCCGATTCGTTGTCCACGGCAATATCGACTGCGCCAACCAGGGTGGCATTGCTGAAGAATGAACCGGTTCGAATGGAACGGCTCACCCGGGTAAACTCCTGGTACACGACCCGGCCGCTTCCCAGATTGAGGTGGCCCACTTCGGAATTACCCATCTGACCGCTGGGCAAACCCACAGCAGAGCCGGAAGTCTCCAGGGCCGTATGCGCGCATTCCGACCAGAGCCGGTCCCAGACCGGCGTGCGGGCGGCGGCAATGGCATTGTTGTCCGTTTCATCACGCAGTCCCCAGCCATCGAGGATGATGAGTACAACAGGACGGGGGGGCTCATTCATATCGGAAATCCAGTTTGAGTGATCAGCCATGCGGCAATGAAATGATGGGCGGAGATTTTACCAGAATTTACCTTCCGGCTGCGGGATTGGACGCCTGGCCAACAGGGTCACGTCATTTGAACTACCTAAGCTGTTGAAAAACGGGGCTGGATCCCGCTGAAGGCAGCGATGAAAAAACCCTTGCATATCCCCCAGTAAAACAGTGTATTATTGTATTAGTTTGTTATTAATCAAGCATGTATTAATGTAACTGGAGAGGCCATTGGTGAAAGACATGCATTCTTCACGGAGAAACAAGATTCAGGAATTCGGCGACAGCATGGCGCTTATTCAGGACGACAGCGATATCGAGCGCGCTTCCCGTTCTCTCAAGGCCATGTCCCATCCTCTGAGACTAAAAATCCTCTGCACCCTGGGAGAGGACGAAGTCAGCGTTCATGAAATCGTCTCCAAGGTAGGCTCTTCCCAGAGCAACATCTCCCAGCACCTGGCCATACTCCGGGAGAAAGGCATACTGGATGCCCGCAAGGACGCCAACCGCGTGTTCTACCGGGTAGCCGACAACCGCACCCTTCAGCTCATCGACATGATGCGGCAGGTATTCTGCACTCACGCGCACTGAGGGGCGCCTCGAACAAATCACTGGTGGCGTCTCGCACAGAAGGGGCAGCAATATCCTGCTCTTGCCCTGTCCACCCGCCTCTCGCGCAGAATCCTCTTTTTCCCGCGGAGTTGCGCTATAATCACGCTCTTTTCTCCGCAAGCCCCGAGAACCGGATGGAACAACTGGCAGAATTCATCACCAATCACGCACTCCTGGTCATCACCTTTGTGGCCCTCTCCGGCGCGCTGATATGGAACATATTTTTCGACCCGGTGAACAAAAACGCCGTGGATGCCCTGCAAAGCACCGCCCTTATCAACCATAATGACGGGATCATGGTGGACGTGCGCTCCATCGCGGAATTCAACAAGGGGCATGTGGTCAATGCGATCAATATTCCACTGAACGGATTTGCCAAACAGATGCAGCAGTTGGAAAAATACAAAGACAAACCCATCATCGTTGCCTGCCGCTCCGGCTCCCGTTCCGCCATGGCTGCCAAGATGCTGATGAAAGCCGGCTTCCAGGACGTGCACAACCTGCGTGGTGGCATTATGGCATGGCAAAGCGCAGGACTGCCCATCAAACGCAACTGATGCCGGGCACACCCCGTCATTTATCGATAACGCAGACTATCAGGAAAGACCATCATGACAGAAGAAACCCAGCGCCAGTTCTCCATCCAACGCATCTACACCAAGGACATCTCTTTCGAGACCCCCAATTCTCCAGAGATATTCATGCAGGAATGGAAGCCCCAGATCAATGTCAATCTGAACAACGCGGTCAAAGACCTGGGCGAAGGCAATATCGAGGTTGCGCTTACGGTAACCGTCACCGCCAAGATCGAAGACAAGACCGCTTTCCTGGCTGAAGTCACCCAGGCCGGTATTTTCCTCGCCCAGGGCATTCCTGAAGAGGAAATGGGTCCCCTGCTGGGCATCTATTGTCCCAACACCTTGTTCCCCTACGTACGGGAGGTCGTCTCTGACCTGATCGTGCGCGGCAGCTTCCCTCAGTTCCTGTTGGCCCCCGTGAATTTCGAGGCGTTGTACGCTCAGCAGGTGCAACAGCAGAAGCAGGCTGAAGAATCCGCCGAGCACTGAGGCTTAAAGCAATGCCAGCGGGCGGAGCGAGGATCGCAGTATTGGGCGCAGGCTCCTGGGGCACGGCCCTGGCCATCCTGTTGGCCCGCAACGGCCATGAAATCAGACTCTGGGGACACGAACCAGGGCCCGCAGCATTGCTGCAGAAGGAAAGGGAGAACCGCCATTTCCTGCCCGGGATTCCTTTTCCCGAGAATCTGACATCCAGCGCTGATCTGGCCTGGAGCATCCGTGGGGCCGACGAAATCCTTGTGGTCGTACCCAGCCACGCCTTCGCCAGTGTCCTGCAGCAAATCCATGCTATTTCACCTGAGCCGGCTTCCCTGAGCTGGGCCACCAAAGGACTGGAACCAGACAGTTTGCGCCTGCTTCACGAAGTAGCCAGGGCACAGTTTCCCGGTGCCGACCTGGCGGTGGTGTCCGGCCCCACCTTTGCCGCAGAAGTGGCCAAAGGCATGCCCACCGCCATTACCGTGGCATCCAGCAATCCAGAACACGCGGCACACATGGCGGATTACCTGCATAGCGACACCTTCCGCGCTTACACATCAGACGACATCATCGGAGTCCAGATTGGTGGCGCTGCCAAGAATGTCATGGCCATTGCCGCCGGCATGTCCGATGGCCTGAAATTCGGCGCCAATGCCCGGGCCGCCCTCATTACCCGGGGGCTGGCGGAAATCACCCGACTGGGCCTGGCTCTGGGTGGCCAACATGATACCTTCATGGGACTGGCTGGCCTGGGCGACTTGGTGCTCACCTGTACGGACAACCTGTCCCGCAACCGGCGCATGGGCCTGGCCCTGGCGGAAGGACTGAGCATCAAAGCAGCCCGTGAACGTATCGGACAGGAGGTGGAGGGCCTGGCTGCTGCCCGGGATTTCCGCAGCAAAGCAGAAACCCTGGGTGTGGAAATGCCAATCACCGAACAAGTGCATCGCATTATTTACGAGGGAGTGGACCCGGCCACCGCTGTCCGCACGCTGCTGGGCCGGGAACAGAAGCCAGAGACCGGTTGAACAACGTCCCAGGAAAAATGCTCATGACTTCACAGCGCCGCTAAAACCCTGTTGCCGCCAGGCCTCATAAACCACCACAGCCGCGGCGTTGGATAAATTGAGGCTGCGCTGACCCGGCAGCATGGGCACCCGCAGGCAGTGAGAAGCAGGCAGTTCTTCCAGTATCTCCTGAGGCAATCCCCGTGTCTCCGGACCAAAAACCAGTGCATCTCCAGGCGCATACTCGAAATCCGCGTGGAACCTCGAACAACGGGTGCTGAAAGCCACCATGCGGGGGCGCTCCAGGGCATCCAGCAGGGCTGTCCATGATGCATGCACACGGACGTCGGCAAATTCATGATAGTCCAGTCCTGCGCGCTTCAGACGGGTATGATCCAGCTCAAAGCCCAGAGGTTGCACCAAATGCAGACTGCAACCGGTGTTGGCGCACAAGCGAATGATATTTCCCGTGTTTGGCGGTATCTCTGGCTGATACAATATAAGATTAAACACATTATTCTTCCTGGAGACCTGGATGAGCGACCCCCGACTGGCCGTGGATTTCTGCGGCATGAAGTTTCAAACGCCGCTGGTACTGTTGTCCGGCTGTGTCGGCTTTGGTGAAGAGTACACGCGTATCGAGGGTTTCTCCAATCAGGATGCCGGAGCTGTCTGTCTCAAGGGGACTACCGGCAAGCTGCGGCCTGGCAACGCGCCCCACCGTGTGTACGAAACCCCTGGTGGCATGCTCAATGCCATTGGCCTGCAGAATCCCGGCGTGGACAAGGTGGTCAACGATATTCTGCCGCAGCTCGATTTCGAGGAAACCCGCTTTATCGCCAATGTCTCCGGCTCCACCCTGGAAGAATACGAGGAAGTAACACGCAAGTTCGATGACTCGCCTATCGACGCTATCGAGATCAACATTTCCTGTCCCAACGTCAAGGAGGGCGGCGTTGCGTTCGGCAACAACCCGGAAATGTCTGCCCAGGTGGTGGAGACTTGCCGTAAGGTCACGGACAAGCCCCTCATCACCAAGCTGTCTCCCAATCAAACAGACATTGCTTATAACGCCAAATGCTGCATCGAAGCAGGCACCGATGCCTTTGCTGTGATCAACACCCTGATGGGTATGGCCATAGACATCGAAAGCCGCGCACCGGTCATTGGCAATAACCAGGGTGGCCTGTCAGGCCCCGCCATCAAGCCCGTGGCCCTGCTCAAAGTTCACCAGGTGTACCAGGTGGCCCGGGAACATGGCATCCCCATTATTGGCCAAGGTGGCGTCAG
>Ga0256832_1003661_pt1 | contig 10418 bp, 8 predicted proteins | sample 134614metaG_FD_190534 | JGI IMG/M metagenome (GOLD analysis project Ga0256832, IMG submission 190534) | Hydrothermal vent microbial communities from Lau Basin, Pacific Ocean - 134-614 | ecosystem: Environmental > Aquatic > Marine > Hydrothermal vents | place: Pacific Ocean: Lau Basin | collected...
ACCAAGCCGCCGGCTTCTCGCTTGAATTCTGGGGTGAAGTGTCTTCTTTTTCCCATGTCCTGTACCTCTGCGTTTCGGTGAGTATATTCCCCCCTATCGGTCGGTACAGTTTTATTAGACCACTACAGGCGACATCCTCAAGAGGCGAAAGGAAGGTTATTCCCCTCCTGCACATCACCTACTGAGGTATATACACATCGACTCCTGGAGGAGGTAGAGTATCCACATTTCCAGGTGGCAATCTCTTCGGAATAACGGGAGCCGGCTTGATAGTTTCGGGAAAAGCCATCGATCCCGGCGGAGGACTGTTGTCTACAAGACCGGGGGGTACTTGATACGCATCGTCTTCATCTGTATCGGCACTAGCCTCTGATCGTTTCTCAGAGCCTGTTCCGACAGCTTCATGCCCCTGACTAAGACCATCTTGTACCTGAGTTGACTGTTGAGAACGAACACCTCCCCCACCAGGCACAACAGACTCTACAGCCTCCCCCCTTTGGTTATTTACCGATCCAGCCGGATATGACTTCTGAACATCTGCAGCAGGGGGAGGAATAGTAACATCCATATGCCTCCCTTCCTTATCCGATTCCAGTACCTTGACCGCAACAAGCTTATCATCACTCATGCCATAAATTACACTGTACTGTTTCAGTAACGCACGGACCGCCTGACCCCAGTTTTCTCCCTCGACATTTGAATCGATCACTTTCGGCAACAGGCTCTCTTCAACCGAAAACTTGATGCCGCTTCGGTTCTGCACAGCTTGCAGCACATCTTTCAGTGTGCGCTTCTTTACCCTTATAGAAACCTTTCCGTTTGCTTCCAAGGACAGTTCCTTGTCCGATACGGTAGTCTTCCCCTTTTCTGGCAGAGGGATCATAAAACCCGCAAAAGCACTTCCACACGCAATAAGAGTCAATATGAGCACAGCGCTAAACGGAGCCGCTTTCAGCATTTTAAAAGTCATACACTTATAAAACCTCTACACTTGATTTCCACCCTACACATCACGCTCCCTGCCCAGGATATTGAGCAAGCCCCTGGAGTAGTTCCACCTTGCTTCGCTTGCAGGAACAAGGAAGTCAAGGTGCATTCCTCAATTTAACTTCCAGGAGGCGCATCATTGCCCCCGGGGCCTGAACCCGGGCCGCTAGCGCCGCCGCTGGAGAACAAGAACAGCTGCCAAGGCAGGCTATCCTGTACTGTCGTACCATTCACCTCGATAGACACGGAGCCATCCCCCAAAGGCGTCAACGCCGACCCTGTCTGCGTAGCGCCATCCGCCATCAACTGCCCTTGCTTCGGGAAATCGGCAATCAAGACGCCGCTCAACTTTGCGGTTGCCGAGTTACTTACTGTAACCTGCCCTCCCAGATCAGGAGCGTTGAGCTTGAACCCCCCACTGATGTCATAGCCAGTTCCTTCGACATCGGTGAGTTTCAAACTCATATCAGAGGCACTATTCGCTTTTCCATCTAAGGTATAGCTGATATTGCCACCGGAGATACTATATACGCTCTGCCCCGGCATAGTTGAAACGGACACGCTGGCCGTCCCACTGATTGCACCGGCCTCCTGACCTCTGTCACCAAGCGAGATGGTCAAACTTGAACCGGAGATCTCGCCACTAGTAGCCCCCGGATTCCCACCAGTGTTCAATACAAATTTCAACGAGCCATTCTTCTTGACAGTCACCCCTATCACCTTGGAAACACACTGACTATAGAGCAGTGTTGTAGTGGTGCCTTGAGTCGATAGAGAAACCGTGCCACTCACGGCACACGCACCATCGGTATTTTCAACATCCAAAGCCAATGCGACCAGCGCGACTTCCAGCTTATAGGCTCGCTGCAGAAAGGCAGCGCCGTTTCCGATATCAACGGTCGCCGGTGTAACTGCACCATCTCCGGCGCCACCATCTCCGGCGCCACCATCTCCGGCGCCACCATCTCCGGCGCCACCATCTCCGGCGCCACCATCTCCGGCGCCACCATCTCCGGCGCCACCATCTCCGGCGCCATCACCTCCGCCGCCACCGCAGGCCGTCAGCACCGTCATCAGGAACAAAGCGGCCACAGCGCCTGATAGCTTATGGACTATAGTCTCTTGCATAAGTCATCCCTTATTTCAATACATCAAGATTCGATGAGAATCGGGCTTTATTACCCTGTTCGAACCGCGCTACCCGACAGGCAAACGCACATCCGCCGATTCCAGCCGGTAGGGATCGGGTTCTCATGAAAAAATAGAGCAGCCATCAGCTGCTCTATAGTAGATCTACTAACCTCGATTATACTGAACCCCTTTCGGGGTCCAGCACTTAGCTTAAGAAAACAAGCCAAGGATTAGTTATTGTACACACCATCTTCAGTGAACACCTCAGGTGAAGTCCAAGAGCTATTGCCCGCAGGATTCCACGCACGCACCCAGAAGGTATATGGAGAGCCAAGACCAGGCACCTTAGCTTGCTGGTTGGGGAATGCACATTTGGTAACGCCACCCGCTGTAGCACAGCTCAACTGACTTGACTTGTACCATTTATTCTGGACTGGAACACCGTTCTTATCATTGATCCAGATCTGATACCAAGAAGCATCACCCGTAACATTCGTGATTGTAGGATAGCAACCCGCTGGCCCAGGCAGACCCGGATTACCAGTAGCTTCGGAACAATCCACACCATTAACTGGCTGAACTATGGTCGGAACAGCCGGCGGATTGGTGGCTGCAGCAACTTGGAACTCCTGATAGTTCCCATTCAAGCAGTTGTTAGGGCCATTAGTCCTGAACACAAACTCATTAATGTTTGTGTTCGCGAACTGGCCCGTGAAGTCCCAAGGGAAAACACTGACAGCATATTTCCCGTCACCCAGCATTGGGCTTGTCCACCTACAAAGCGGGGTGTTAGCACCAAACCCCCCATCACCGTTCCCAACGTCGCCCGATGTCTTGGAACCACATGCCGCATCTGCCACCGAAACATACATCTGTTTCACCGTGGCACCGTTACATGTCTGATAAGCCGTATTCTTGCCAACCAAGTCAATGAGATAACCTTGCGCGGTTGTTTTATAACGCCAGTAAATAGTAGGAGTACTACTTTCAGCAACAGCGCCAACCTTTGGCTTGTAAACAAGCGCATGATCACCTGCCGGCGCAGCCACCGCAGCCCCGGAAACAGCCAATGCTACAGCCCCAGCCATTCCCAATACGATTTTTTTTCGCGTAAACATACTTCAAATCTCCATTACGATTTAGATCTAAACAACCAATTGAACCCTTGAAGAGCTACCGTCAACCGACGAACTGAACGGCTGCTTTCCACCCCCAAGCGGTAGAGAAATGATACTTACGCCCCTCCCTTGACGATGCGACTCCTGTCACATTTCCCTAGTGGTAGTATAGCAGACATGCCGTTTCGGAGGAATCACAGCTACCGCTTGTCCGGCCCAAAGTGACTCCATTCGCATTCCGGACAGAAAGCCCTTGCCTCGCCCTCCTGTAACATTTCCTAACATTTTTACCGAAAATTCATATGGTTAACTGCAGGCAGTCCTGCTACCTCTTCGCGGCCACTCGATACCGGACTCATAGAAACCCCACTATCGAATCGATCGTAACCCATTGATTTGCGCCTTGTCCGGCAATCGCTACCGCTTATCCGCGAGTGTTCAAGAATCAGCGCCTGTTCCCAGGCCGCCATCTACCACAGACGCCCTCCCGCCTCTTTGCAACGCTGGAGAATTCCCCGGAACCAACCAATACAGACAACCGCGCCAGCCTCCAGAATGAACACGTCACCGCCTGACAGGCGTTAGCCTTGACGCATGGGGCCTACCCTCGCCACCTTCAGCCACAGCTCCGCGAGCGCAAGGCGCCATTTTGGCGACCAGTGATAGGCCGACCGTCTGTGACAAACTGTCCAATGGGGCCGAGCCAGGAGCCTCGCTGGGCGCAACAAGGCCGACGGCTTCGACGAAGATCCGCCACGCGCTCACGTCCGCCTTCCCAGGAACAAGGCGGACGAAGGCCACACATCCACTACCCCCACGCCAAGGAAGAACCGAACGTCATCCGCACGCAGGCGCGGGTGGTCGAGTCCCGGCAGGAGAAAGCCGTGTTCGATACGAACACTGACGACCGACAGGTCAAGGCAGAGCACACCCTGGCCGATACACCCGCCGGGCCAGCACCGGCCCGTAGGCCTGAGCGGTGACAACCCCGCACGCCGACGCCCCGTCGCCGTACCGGCTCAAGGACATCCTCAAGCACCATGGCGGCCGGTGCCGCCACGAGAGCCCAGTGGATCATCCACCCGACGCGCATCCCCATCACCCGAATCGGCTGCCGAGGTCGTACGCGGAACAAGCGTCTTGAGGCCGGCGTGCCGTACCGATAAGGAAGAAGGTCAGAAAACGGGGAAGGCCAGCGTGACCACAAACAAGATCAGAGCCGGCATACCATCGAAAAACCACCGCTGGACAGGAGGCCCGGCGGCGCCAAGGCGCTGGCGAGTTCGGCGCTCGGAGATTTCAAGGTATTGCCGTACATGCTTCCTTCTATTGGCCATTCCCCGGCCTGCCGTAGTGGTTATCCCGAACCAGAATGTTTCCCACGGCATTTTCCTGTCGTATCGCAGAGGCGGCATCCTGCCAAAACCAGTTGCGTTCTATTATGGCATTCTGTGCAGGGAGACCCCGTATCACGACCGCGGCATGCCGTTGATCCTCGAACGTGTTGTGGTGAATGAAGATCCGGTCCCCGGCGATATCCGCCTTCCCCTGATAGTGGCGCGCCACCTCCTCAGCTGTCAGCGCCCTGTCATAGATTCGCGCTTCCGCTATATCTCCAACGAATGGCCCTTTCAGCCCGCCCCCCAACCACAGCGCTTCAAGATCGATGTGCTCCGTCCACTCCCGGCCATTCTGTCCGCGGGTAATCGCAGGCGCGCCATCGATGTAAACCGCAATTCCATTCCCCGCCTGGGCAAACGCCAGGTGATGGAGTTGCCGATCCTCTATGCGGTCCAATGTGTCCAGCGACACGGCAACCTTTCCATTCTTTACAATCCGTATCGTCACAGCGCCAGAAGAATCCAGACCCACAGTGAGATAGTTTCCGGCCCCTTTGTCAAAGAAGGCCGCCAGCTCAGCCGATTTGGACAGACGCTTGAAATCAACCCAGAATGTCAACGTCCCCAGTGGAGCCACCAGGCTTGGATCGTTCCCACAATCGAGGTGCCCGGCATCGCCCGAGAACCTTAGCGCCCCTCCCCGTGCGGTCGATACCCAGGATTCCGGCAAGGGCATGCCCTCCAACCTGCAGCGGTTCAACGGATGGAAAAGCCCAATGGAGCTGTCGTGGACGATTTCACCTCCACCTTCGTTAAAACGCCACACCGCCTTGGTATGTCGCTTGTCGAAATCCGGGGCGCCATGCATGTCAAAACCGTGATCCGTGCCCCGACTCCCCACCACATTGTAGGCTGCTTCGTAGCTCGTGCCGACACGCCCGGACCCCGCTATGGCATGGCGACAACCATCAAACTCGTTGCCGTACACCACTGCTTGAGCCTGATCCAGCACAATGCCGTAACCGTAACCGGCTCTTCTGGTGTCGTGGATGCTATTGTGATGAATTTGGGCATTGGATGCTCCTGGAAGAAGCTCAATCGCGTACGTCCCCCATGCCCAAAGCTCACTATTGTCCACTTCGGTATTGATGTACGCGCTGGCCACACCACCAGAATGAGGCAGGGAACGCCCTTCGGGATCGACGGCATTCGGGTTGGGGCCCTTCAATCTCAATCCGGTAATTCGCACATTTTCACCTCTGGCTTCAAACAGCGGATATGCATATGAGTCGCAATAGAGCAGTGCTCCCTTTGACCCACCCCGCCCTCGATTGGAGGCCACAGTGACATTCCCAGGGATGGGAATAAATTGCCTTCCTGTCAGATCAATCGTCGCGTCCCCATCGATGAATACTATATCGCCCGCCTTGGCAAGCCTTAGTGCCTCGATCAAATCGACAGCCGTGGAAACCACTACTGTGGCATCGGAAGCAGAGACCCCACGATCGTAGCCAGGCCCACCGCCCACCGGGTTACCAGACAGGTTCAGGTCCGCGCCATAGCAGCAGTTTGTACAAGGAGAATTGTATTCAACATCGTATAAACATCGCCCGTCAACGCAACGACCGTCGGATTTGAATACTTTCTTCGACGAACTGGTTACGCAAGCTGGTGAAGGTGGCTGGCTGCAAGGTGTGTCACACCTTTTTTCACCAACAGGACGTTCACCCAACGAGTGTTGGTAGGTTGACGAATCCGGCGTCGAAATCGAATGATCATTACAGGAAACCGCACAAACGACGATAAAGATCAGAACCATCACTACCGGAAGCAAGGCCCGCATGCTACCAACCTCGTTTGCAGGGTCAGCCCATCTTTTTAACGACATTTCCGTCCAGCACGTATCGTTGACCTGTTTGTGGACAGACTGTTTCAGCTGACCCTATCAATGGCAAATCCAGCCGAGCGCCATAGTCGCTAACCCAACCAATCTGCCTGGCCGGCACACCCACCACGAGGGCAAAAGGGGGGACATCCTTATTTACAACCGCACCCGCCCCCACAAAAGCGTATTCGCCAACAGTGACACCACAAACAACAGTGCAATTGGCGCCTAGCGTTGCTCCCTTTTTCACGAGAGTGTTCTTGTACTCATTCTTGCGCTCGATCAGTGCCCGTGGGTTGTACACATTGGTGAACACCATACTTGGCCCACAAAACACCCCGTCTTCCAGCGTGACATTGTCATAAACCGAAACATTATTTTGTATTTTACAGTTGTCGCCAATCACCACCTTGTTGCCGACAAATACATTCTGACCAAGAGAGACAGACCGGCCAATTTTTGCTCCACCACATACATGCACCCAATGCCAGATGCGAGAGTCGCGCCCTATTCTCGCGCCTTCGTCCACAATGGCGGTTGGATGGATCATGATATCTCGCAGAGCCATAATCACTAGTACTCCAGAGGCAGCGACACTGTCTTCCCGTCTCGGGCAGACAGGTAGGCCGCAATCAACAGCTCTAGCGACTTCAATCCTTCTCGCCCATCGGTTTCTGGCTCAGCCTGTCCATATAACACCTCAATGACGTTCTTGTAGTACAGGGGGTGCCCAAAGCCATAGACAGAAGTTGTCTGGTAACTCGCATCACCGATCGTCTTGTCATAGTCTCGCGGTTCATCAAACTCCCAGTGTTCGATCTCGTTCACCGCCACACCGCCAACTCGCACCGTACCCTTCTCGCCCAATATCACAATTGAGCCCTCGTAATTCCGGGGATAGGTCAACATGGTAACCGCCATCGAGCCCAGCGCACCGTTGCGCCAACGTATGTTCAGAACGCCTGTATCCTCCACTTCGATATCCCGAGTGGTACTGATCATAGCCTGCACCTTCTCCACCGGACCAATCAGCCAGTCGAGCAAATCGACATAGTGGCTGGCCTGATTCATGAACGCACCGCCATCAAACTCCCAGGTCCCTCGCCATTCGGCCTGATCATAGTATTCCTGCGGCCGTGTCCAGAACACGTTCAGATTCACCATATGAATTTTGCCGAAACGCTTTTCTGAAATGGCTCGCTTGAGGAGCTGCAGCGTCGTGTTTCGTCTATTCTGTTTTACAACAAACAGATGAACGCCAGCCTTGTCACATGCCCTGACCATGCGCACCCCATCCTGCCAGCGGGTTGCCATTGGCTTTTCCGTCATTACATGAATACCATGCTGGGCAACAAGTTCAACCTGTTTGGGATGCATCCCGCTCGGTGTACAAATAGACACCAAATCCAGCGTCTGTTCTTCGAGCATTTTTCCGAGATCAAGATACCCTTTGACCTTGTAAAGCGTTTCATGCTTTTTCAGGACTTCTTCATTGGTATCACAAATTGAAACCAGCTCGATATTGTCTTTGTGTTTTTCTATTGAGCCAAAATGGTTCCTGGAGATGCGTCCACAACCAACGATTGCCATGCGAATTTTTCGGCCTTCAACTTTTGGAAACATTGGCATCATGCCTTTATGATAGTATCTGAGTTTTCAAGAAAGACACCCCTTGTATCAACGATAAGCCTTGCATTTTCCCTTAGCATCTCGTAGTCAAATCCGGAATGGTCTGTTGCAAGTAGCACCACATCATAGTCGGAGACAGCCTCCGGAGTAAGGTCGACACTCTTCAGATCGAAACGGTGGTCCCGCATTTTGGGGAACACTGGCACATGGGGGTCTGAATAATCTACCAAGGCCCCTTTTTCTACCAACAACTCCATGAGTTCGACTGATGGCGACTCCCGCATATCATCCACATCCTTCTTGTAGGCTACTCCAAGCACTAGAACTCTTGATCCCTTGACGGATCTTTCCTGCTCATTGAGCGCATCCATCACTTTGGAGATAACCCACCGAGGCATATTGCTGTTCACTTCTCCGGCCAATTCGATAAAGCGCGTATTAAGGTCATATTCGCGCGCCTTCCAGGTCAAATAGAACGGGTCAATGGGAATGCAGTGCCCCCCGAGTCCCGGGCCGGGGTAGTAAGCGGTAAATCCAAACGGCTTGGTTGCAGCGGCCCGTATGACTTCGTGAATGTCTATCTCCATACGGTCCGCCACTACCTTCATTTCATTCACCAAGCCGATATTTACGGCTCTGTGAATATTCTCCAGTAATTTGGTCATTTCGGCCGCTTTTGTTGAACTCACGGGAACGATCCTGTCAATCGCCGCCCGATACAAAGCCACACCGACTTCCAGGCAGGACGGGGTATGCCCCCCTACAACTTTGGGGATTGTGCGAGTACAAAAGGACGGATTTCCCGGGTCTTCACGCTCCGGTGAATAGACCAGAAAGACATCCTTACCGACCTTCAGCCCCGAGGACTCTAACCTGGGAAGAAGCTCCTCCTCCGTGGTTCCCGGGTAAGTGGTGCTTTCGAGAGACAAAACATGCCCTTGTCGCAAGAAAGGTACTACAGCGTCAGTAGTATCGGTTACATAACTGAGATCCGGCTCCCTGTATTTATTGAGTGGAGTGGGTACGCAGAGTATCAGCGCATCAGCCTCGCTGGATCTAGAAAAATCAATGGTCGCTTCGAATCCGTTATTCAGGCTATCCCCGATCTTCTCCGATGGAATATGCTCAATGTAGCTCTGGCCTCGATTCAGCTTGTTAACCTTTTCGGCATCAATATCTATCCCCAACACCTTGTATCCAGCTTCAACATATCGGAGCATCAACGGGAGCCCTACATACCCCAGCCCCAGAATGCCAATAGTTACAGATTTATCGGCGATCTTCTTTAGTAACTTATCTCTAACAACCATATAACCGCTCCACGGTAGAATGGCACTAAGCCAACCGCTTAACCTAGTACCGCATCCTAGTTTTCCAATACGTTGACGACGTTTGTTCGGGAGATGGACCTTCGATCCACCGCCCTCTACTCGGCCCCGCAAGGTGGTTTCCCCACCCGTATTTCCACAATTGGAGCAGACAACGCGGAAGCATCTGTATCAGGCGATAATAGATGCTTCCACTATCCCCATGCCACCCAAATATATCTTTAGCGTTCTTTCCGCGCCCGGACTGTTGCTCGCAGCGATGCTTCGGCCACCAGCCACCGGATCAGCTTGTGCGCCATCAGATAGCCCCAGAACTCTTTGTTACTCGTCTGCGATTCCGTGCAGCGAAGAGCAATATTACCGAAAATCGTCGTGATGTTTCGCAAATCCAGTTCGACATTCCTGTGTTCCCAATACAGCTTTTCAGATCAGCCTTGGGCTTTTTCGACAGGAAAGAAACATTGTGATCTGGATCTGCTCTTCAGCTATTACCTCCCCCGCCCAGAGTTCACCAGGATGGTCGTTATCGGCCTGCTCAGTTATCCTCTTCGGCTTGGCCCGCCAGACTCGAGGGTCTCATCCACCAAGTCCTTCGCCGTGACAAGAATTGGTTCATTACACACCATGCCATTCGAATACGATATCCACACCTCGCCCGAACAACCTATAAATAAGCCGAGTAAATACTAAATGAGAAAGTAGCTTCAGTGGTGATGTCCACCGGCATGCTGGTAGGAACGATCCGCGCGCATGATCCAACCGAGAAACATGGTTACAACGTCTGGATTGCGGAAAAGCGGCACTCGCAGTGTTCGTTGACACCGATGATCACCAGAGCGCAGAGCTTGTCCTGTTCGCCCCGCAGGCCGCTGTAGATGCCGTCGGCCCAGATGTATTAATCGTTTCATAGATATCCGCATGTATGGATTATGCAAGACTTTCCCGAATATATTTGGTGCTTTTCATCTCGAAGAAGCTCTTGATCAGGGATTTGCTTTTT
>Ga0256832_1003662_pt1 | contig 10418 bp, 5 predicted proteins | sample 134614metaG_FD_190534 | JGI IMG/M metagenome (GOLD analysis project Ga0256832, IMG submission 190534) | Hydrothermal vent microbial communities from Lau Basin, Pacific Ocean - 134-614 | ecosystem: Environmental > Aquatic > Marine > Hydrothermal vents | place: Pacific Ocean: Lau Basin | collected...
TACTGGCGCCCCGCGGTCGAGCGACGGTTGACCGAGCGCCTCGGTACGGAGCGCACCGGGCGGGTCCTCGAGCTGCTCGGCCGGGCCCACCGAGCCGACGACTACCGGGCCGAGCTGGAGCGGCGGCTCCTCTGGGCGCGGCTGTGGTTTCTGCTGGGGGTCGCCGCAGTGGTCTGGGCGATGGCCCAGCCCGGACGCCTCTCCGAACGTCTGCTCCTCGCGGGCGTCGGCTTCGCGACCCTGGGCCTCGGCCTGGGCTTGTCGCCGTGGCTCCGCGACAACGCTCGCCTGCGGGCTCTCGACGGCGAGGCGCACGTCGATGAGGACGAGACTTAGCGGCCCGCCCCAAGACCCCCTAAGACCTCTCCGTGCGCCTCACGGAGAGTACACCCCGGCGCGGCGCAGCGCGGCCAGCACCTCGGGAGCACCGTGCGCGTGCTTCACGCTCGGTCGGAGTGAGATCGCCGGGCGGCGTGAAGGCATGGTCACAGTGGCGCATGGAGGCACATGGAAAGGCCGAAACGCCGGGGCGGCATCGCCCTTGCAGACGAGCTGCCACCACGGCAGAGAGGCCATAGGAGGAGAGATGAAGTACATCGCTGCATGCACACTCGTTGCGTGGGGAGCCTTCGCGGGACCGACGCAGGCCCAGGACGCCGATGCGTCGGGAGGCACCATCTTCGTCGAGCAGGAGGAGGCTCCACCGACGGGAGATCCCGGCCTCACGCCGCCGCCGGCGGCGCCCGTCCAGCCGGCCGGCTACGGCGCGGTGACGCCAGCGCCGGTGGCAGTGCCCGTGGCGACCGCTCCCCGGCGCCGCTACCGCGAACCCTACGACCCGAGCCGCGAATACCCGGAGGGGGCCCAGATCGTGACGCGACGTCGCTACGGCTTGCTCATCCCCGGCGCGGCTCTCTTCGCCGTCTCCTATGGGATGACGGCTTCCATTTGGGCGAACCTCAACCAGACCCGCGACCCTGGCGACAAGCCTCACGGCGTGATCCTCATACCCGTGCTGGGTCCCTTCCTCGGGATCCCGGGCGCCAGCGATCGATCCGCTCCGAGTCTGGTCCGCACCGGGCTCATCTGGGACGGCCTCGTCCAGACGGCGGGCCTCGCCATGCTCATCGTCGGGCTCCTTCCGAAGCGGATGGTGACCTACTACGCCGACACCTCTCGGCCCGGTTACGCGCTCACCCCCCGCGTCGGCGGCGGCAACGCCGGCCTCGACCTGCACGTGCGTTTCTAGTTCGCCGCCGCCCCAGGACCTCTGCGCACCGCGCATGGGCACCTTCGTGGCCGTCCGTACTGGGGCGGACCGTTGGCTGACGAGCCCGCCACCCATCGACGCGCTTGTCGGCCCGCCGCCGGTGGCGAATGCTTCGCGTCATGCCTCTGCGTTCGGCCTGGCACCTGCCCCTCCCGTCGCCGGCCAACCTCGTCCGCGTCGCAGAGCTCGGCGTCGCGCTCGCCGCCGACGGCACCGTGCTCGCCTTCGATCAGGACGGTGAAGTCCACTGGTCCGCTCGGACCGGCGGGGCCCGCGCTCTGGCGGTCAGCGACGGGGTCGTCGTGACCCTTGGCGGCGGCGTTGGAGGGCGGTTCACCCTCACCGGGCGCGGTCTGCACGATGGCACCATCCAATGGGCCACCAGCGTCCCGGCGCGACGGATGACGCGGCTTTTCGCCGGTGACGGCATCATCCACGGGACCCTCGCGCGAAGCGGGCGCTTTGTCCTGGAGAGCTACCAGGCAACGGACGGAGCCACCCTCGGCGCCCTCCCCCTCGACCGCCGGAGAGCCATGGTGGCGCTCGACGGCCGGCGCGTATGGACCCGCGACGCCGACGGCTTGACCGAACACGACCGCGCCCACGGAACCTCGCGCCAGGTGAGCCTCGCCGATGGCCCCATGACCGAGGCGGGACCCTGGCTGGTGACCTCCGTGGGCGACACAGTCCTCGCGGTTCGTGACGGAGCGGTCCTGTGGCGCACGCGGCTTTCCGAGCGCGACCTCACGGAGGTCGGCCTGGCCGACGGTCTCGACGACGACGGCGAAGCGGACCTGTGGGACGCCGAGCCTGGCCGACCCACGATCGCCGGCGACCATGTGTACGTCGCAGATCTGAGCGGGCGGCTGCATTGCCTGGCCCTCACCGACGGCACGCTGCGCTGGACCGCGCTCAGCCGCCACTACCCGAGCGCCGCGGCGCCTGCCCGCGTCGCGACGGCGAAGGGCGTTGTCGTCTGGCCCGGCAGCGACGAGGTCTTGTACCTCGTCGCGGAGAACGATGGGGCGATCCTCGACTCCGCCGAGCTCCCGTTTCCCTTCGAAGGCGCCGTCGAGACCTGGGGCCCGGTCGCGCTCCTCCCGTGCGCCGACGGCGTGCGCGCCTACCGCGTCGACTGAACCGCCCGGCGTGTGGGAGCGCTCCGCGCAGCTCGCCGCACGGCCACGCGGGCCTGCTCCTCGGCCTCGGCCTCGTGATCCGCGTCGACCAGGCCCACCACGATTTCGAGCTCGCCGCCGACGGCGCGGACCTGGGGCTCGCGCCGATACAGGCACCACGGCGACAGCAGCAGCGCGCGCCGCACGGCACGCTTGAGCTCGGGCACCGGCGCCCCCTCGGGAAGCGGCAGCCGAAACACGTGGAAATGCGCGTGGTCGGGACGGGGCGCACGCTGAACGACGCGACGCGCGAGATGCGAATAGGGGAGCGTCGCGACGGTCCCATCGGGCGTTTCGAGCACAAGGTGGCGCCACCCGAGCTCGACGACACGTCCGTCGAGCTCGCCGACCGAGAGATAGTCGCCGACGCGGTAGGCCTGGCTGCTTCGCACGACGACCCCGTCGCTGATGTCTCGCAGCGCGCCCCAGCCCGCAGCGACACCGACGGCGATGAGCAGCAGGGGGACCGCCCAACCCAGACCTCCTTCGTCGAGCAGCCAATGGAGCGCAACGGCGACGTAGAGGACGATGGCGATCGCCGCCAGCACAGGCAGCCACGCCTGAACGCGCGCCTTGAGCGCGCGACTGACCGGCAAGAGCTGCGCGGCGGCGCCGAGCAAGCGAACCGTGACGAGGAGCCCCAGCGCACCTGCGATCACCACAGCGAGCGTGAAGGCCTCGGCCATCCACGGCGTCATGTGAGCCCCCGCTGGCGGAAGTGAGCGATGATGGCGTGGCGGAGGTAGGGATTGATCGCGTAGCCGCGGGAGTGGTGACACGTGAGCACGCCGGCCCCCACGAGGCCGCGGATCGTCGCATCGAGGGCCCGGTCCGCTTGTCGCATCACCCGCGCCAGACGCGCCCGCGACGCCTCGCGGTGGAGGATGAGCTGCACAAGAAGCGTCTTGGCGTCCCCGTCGAGCTCGTCCAGGAGCGACCAGTCCTGGACCCGCGGTCGCCGGATCGTCAACGTCTGCCTCCCCTCGTCGAAGGCCGCGATGTGGGCGAGCCATCCCCGCAACGCCGCCGCCACGTTCCCCGAGCTCTGGTCGAAGTGCGCCGAAAAGAGCCGGGCCAGGTCCCACTCCCCCAAGGACTCCTCGCCACGCCCACCGAGCTCGAAGCGCAGCCCAGTGCTGCGATGACGCCGCATGATCGCGTGGTGCAGCTCCTCCGCATCGAAGGGGTCGCAACGGAGCACCGAGGAGGCACTGGCAGTGAGCGGGAGCAGGCGATCGAGTGCCGCGTAGGCGTGCTCGTTGATGCCGACGATGAAGCGAAGCCGGTGGCCATGCTCGTCGATCAAGCCGAGCAAGTGCTCGACGGCGGCCAGCCCCCCCTCGCGCCGCTCCCACCAGAGCTCGAGATCGTCGACGACCACCAGAGAGCCGTCGACCACCTGCCGCAGCAGCTCCGAGGAAGTGTTCCAGCGAGAGCCGTGGACGAGCGCTCGATCCATCTCCCGCACGGAGGTCGCCCCGCCCTCCGGTTGCTGAGCCCAGACGAGCGTCGGCGGCGAGAGCGTCGCGGCCAGATGCTGGATGCGCGAAGTTTTCCCAGAGCCTGGCTCACCGGCCACCACGAGCAGCCCAGGCCCCGACAACAGAGTCTCGTCCCGGTTCCCGCGCTTGACTCGGAAGGGGCCGCCAGGTGCGCCTCGGGCCAGGAAGAGCTGCTGGTAGAAGGGAGGCACTGTGGCCAGAACCTCGGGCGAGGGCGTGACGGCTCGAACCAGGCTGCGCAGCTCCGAGTGGGCCGCGGCGCGCTCGGAGACCGTTCGGAGCTTCATCGCCAGCAACACCCCGTGCGAGCGCCGATAGAGGAGCCCCCCCATGAGTCGACCGAGCTCGTCGCGCAGCCGGCGACCGAGAGGGCGCTCTTCCTTGACGAGCTGTGCGCGGCTGCCGCGACGCCCCGCCGCCGCGTTCCGTAGCGCCTCGAGGTCGTAAGCGTTCGCGACCGATGCGAGCGCCACGCGGCCTTCCCGCGAAGCATCCGCGAGAGATCGGGCTGCCTTCTCGAGGTCCTCGATGCGTTGATCGAGGATCGCGCGCGCTCGTTCCACGACCGACTGGGTGGCGTCCCGATCGACCTCGTCGGAGTCCGCCCGACGCTGCAGCGCGATCAGGTGTACGAGCTCCTGCAAGGTGGTCCGCGCCCCGTCGCTGATGGCGTGCGCGCGCGTCGTGGCCGACTCGACCCGCGCCAGGAGCTCGTGGTGGGCCGCCGCGTCGACCCCGCGCCGCAACGCGACCTCCACCTCTTCGAGGGGTGTCGTCTCGTCGCCGTGCAGCAGCGCCTCGTCGTTGCAGGTCACCCACAGCTCGGGCAGCTCGTCGGTGGCGTCGGCGACCGCGGTGGCGAACTCGTCGAGATCCCCCCGCGGGTCCCATGCTGCCTGGGCCGAGTCCTTCGCGGCGAAGAGATCGACCACCGCTCCCTCCTGTTCGAGGGTGTCGAGGGCGTCGCGCAGCTGTCGGCAACGCTCCATCACGTCGCGGAGCACGTCTTCGAAGAGCTTGCCTTCCAACACACGCGCCGCCCGTCGGATGTCTTGCAGGACCGCCGCCAGTTCCACGCCCACTTTGGCCCGCTCTGCAGCAAGCCGCGCGCGACGATGCCACGCCGCCAACCCATCGACGCCGCACGGTTTGAGGACCCGGCGTTGCCGGCGCGCGAAACGCCAGATGTCGAGGCGGTCGATGTCCGCGGCGTACTCCGCGACGAGGCTTCGCTCCGCCGCTCGGAGCCGGGCGAAGTTCGCGGCCCTCCGCTCGCGGACGGTGCCCTCGATGCGCTCGACCTCGTCGAGATATCGGGCGAGGGTCGCGTCGAGCTCGTCCAGCTCCACCACCGCGAGGTCGCGGCCGAGGCGGTTGAGGCTGCGACCGAGGGCCAGGATCGCGTCGTGGTGGTGTCGCCGGGCGTCCCGCAGCGCCCGCTTCACGGCACGCCTGATGAGCTGGTCCCGGTAGTAGGTCCCGAGCAGACCAACGGGGATCCGGGTCTTGACGGTGCGACCGGCAAAGAGGAGGCGCAGACGCGCCGCGCGCTTGGCGGCGACGGTCTCGGGGGGATCTCCCGGTTCGATCGCGAAGTCGCGCTTGCGCCGTCGCACGGCCACGATCCGAGCCGGATCGTCGACGAAGCTCGACGGATCGAGAACCTCCCCGAGCGCCTCCTCGAGGACGCGACGACGCTCGTCGACGCGGGCGAGGTGGCTCTGCGTCAGCTCGGCGACCTCGGCGACCCACGCCGCCGCGGCCTCGAGGCGGGCGTCGTCGTCGGCTTCGGACAGGGACGCGCCCAACGCCTCCAGCGAGCCGCGCACGGCCGCCGCCAGATCGAGATCGTAGAGCCGTGCGATGCACCGCTGACGAAGCCCCGCGAGGACGGCCTCGAGCCGCTCGGCGAACTGCACCGTGAGCTCGGCGAGCTTCGGGTGCTCGGGCAGGACGAAAGGCGGCGCGTCGGCTTCGTCCTGGGCGTCTTCGTCGCTCCCGTCCGAGTCCGGGCGCCCCGACTCGCTGAGCTCCACGCGCAGCACACGCTCAAAGGGGGGCTTGGAACGGTAGCCAAGGAAGCGCCCTCGCATGGCCACCAGCGGCTCGTAGGCCTCGAGGTCCGCGGCGCCCAACGCCTCGGGCAACGGGACCATCACCAGGGCGGCGTCCCGAGACTCCTCGGCGATGACCTCTTGAAAACACGCGGCGGTGGGCGGCAGATGGCGCACCGACACCTCTGCGACTAGCCGCGCCTCGCCCACGTACTCGCGCGCCTCGACGCTGAGCAGATCGTCGGCGGCCGGGTCGCCGGTGAGCAGGAGAACGCGCACGGGATGACTGCGCCAGGAGTCCGAACGCGAGAGCAGCCGCGCGAGGGTCACACCCAGAGCGAGGTTGCCGAGCTCGTCGGTCCACCACACGTCGATCGTACCGGAGGCGTCGCAGTCGCCGGGGGCGAAGACGAAGAGGTTCTGCTGCGTCTCGTCGAGGGTCGCAACGAGCTCTGCGACAGCTTCCGGGCGCCCCCGCAACGCCGACCAGGGCAAGAGCACGCTGTTGGGCCGCACCCCGGTGTACCCGTGGAAGCGAGCGAGGGTAGGGACGAGCCGGTGCGGGTCGTCGCTCGTCAGCCGCGCCTCGAAGAGCCCTGCGGGGATCTCCCGCTCCGGAACCTCGTCCTTCTTTCCCTCGGGCTCCGGCTGTGGGCTCGGGTCCGACTCCGCTCGGGGCGGCTCGATTTGGAATTCCGTTGCCAGACCGACGTTGCCGATGAGCGCAAGGGCGAAGTCCCGCAGCGACGGCTCGCGCGCGACGCCCAGGCGGGAGAAGGCGAGGATGTTCGGCTTCCAGTTGCGGCGATGGGTCTGCACGCCCGACAGCCGCCGAAGCCCCGTACGCACGAGCGACGACCACACGCCCTCCCAGGCGTCGCCGGAGTCGAGGGCGAGGCGACGCCGAGACAGGAATGCGAAGAGCACCGCCAGCAAGACCAGGGACGCCGCCATGGCGAGCGGGTCGAGCTGGATCATCACGAGGAAGCAGGTCGCGGCGCCGACGATGCCCCACCACTTCGAGATCTGGAAGCTTGGGCGGAAGTCGGGGCTCGCCCAGCTCTCGATGGCGAAAGCGATGTTGATGACACCGTAAAGCGCGAGGAAGACCATGGAGACGACGCGGGCGATGACGTCGAGCTCACCGATGAGGATCCCCGCTTCTCCGACGAGGAACGCCAGCATGAGCGCGCGCCGGGGTTCGTTGGTCGGGCCGGCGCCCTTGGCGAAAAACCGCGGCGTGACCCGGTCGGCGGACATGGACTGGAGGATGCGCGGCGCGCCGAGGATGCTGCCGAGCGCCGAGGAGAGGGTCGCCCCCCAGATGCCCCCGACGACGGCCTCCGGGAAGGCGGAGACGTGCAGAAGGAGCTTCGGATCCTCGCGGAGAGCCTGCGGATCGACCCGGAGCGCGAGGTAGACAGTCAGGCCGATATAGACCACGAGGCCCGTAGCGATGGCGCCGATGGTGCCGATGGGGATCGCGCGCTTGGGATCCTTCAGATCGCCGGACATGTTCACGCCGGCGGTGAAGCCCGTCACCGCGGGGAAGAAGACGCCGAAGAGGACGGCCAGAGACTCGCCGTCCGCTGGCGGCTCCAGAAGCGGTCGGGGCGGCGGCTCAGGGTTGCCCAGGGCGATCGAGACGAGGGACGCGGCGATCAGCGCGAGAATCAGGTATTGAGTCTTGATCGCCAGCGAGGTGCTGATGAACGTGATGATCGTCAGCAGCACGACCGTCGCCGTCCCGCACAGACGGATGTTCGTCAGCGTCCGCTCGGCACCGATGACCCCGAGCAGGCTCTCCGAGAAGCCGATGACATAGAGGCTGATGCTGAAGGAGAGCCCGACGAAGAGGGCCAGGCCGATGGTCCCGCCGATGGGCAGTCCCAAACTACGCGAGATCACGTAGTACGGACCGCCGGCGCCAACCCGCTTGTCGGTCGCAATCGAAGAGACGCTCAGGCCCGTCGTCACCGAGATGACGTGCGCGACCAGCACGATGCCGAGGGCGGCGTAAAGCCCCGCGTTGCCCACCACCCAGGGCAGGCGCAGGTACATGATCACGCCCAAGATCGTCAGGACGGACGGCGTGAACACGCCGCCAAACGTCCCAAACTTCTTGGCGCTCCCCGTCACGGAGAGCCCAGGCTACTTCAGGAGCGCCCGTCCAGGCCGGCTTTTCGCACGGTTCTTCGGTAGGATTCGTCTCAGCGAACGGAGCCACCGACCCGGCCGCGGGCGTTCCCCCGAGAACCCCGACGGGCGCCTTCGCGGCGTCCACCGGAGGAACGACCGCTGGAGCCCCGCCCATGGCGACGGCTCCGAGAAGGCGTGCGCCGCGCGCGGGACCGCCTGGCGTCGAGGTCCGTCTGCGGCGGAAGAGGCTGCGACGGCGGGTAGGGGTGAGCTTCGACGCGAGGCACCTGCTGCCGGATGAGCCGTTCGATGTCGGCCAGGTAATCGCGCTCCTCGACGTCACAGAAAGAGAGGGCGACGCCGCTCGCGCCGGCCCGACCGGTACGGCCGATGCGATGGACGTAGGTCTCGGGGACGTTCGGGAGATCGAAGTTGATGACGTGCCCGATGCCGTCGATGTCGATGCCACGAGCGGCGATGTCGGTGGCCACCAGGAGCCTCAGCTCGCCGCTCTTGAACGAACGCAACGCACGCTCGCGAGCGCTCTGCGATTTGTTGCCGTGAATCGCTCCAGCCCGGAGACCCGCTTTGTCGAGCTTCTTCACGAGCCGATTGGCACCGTGCTTGGTGCGGGTGAAGACCAGCGCCTGAGCGATGTCGGCGTCGGACTTCAGCAGGTCGATGAGCAGCTTGGGTTTGTTGCTCTTGTCGACGAAGTAGATGCGCTGCTCGATGCGCTCCGCCGTCGAAGACGGGGGCGCCACCGACACGCTCACCGGGTCGACGAGCAGCTCGTTGGCGAGCTTGCGAATGTCCGGGGGCATGGTCGCCGAGAAGAAGAGCGTCTGTCGCTTCTTCGGGAGCTTCGCGAGGATGCGTCGGACGTCGGGCAAGAACCCCATGTCGAGCATGCGGTCGGCCTCGTCGAGGACGAAGACCTCGATACGGCTGAGATCCACGAGCCCTTGACTCATCAGGTCGAGGAGCCGGCCAGGGGTCGCGACCAGCACGTCGATACCGCGCTCCAGTTCGTCGACCTGGCGCTTCTGCTTGACGCCGCCGAAGATGACCGTGTGCCAGAGCTCGATGTGCTTGCCGTAGCGCGCGACGCTCTCGCCGATCTGGCTGGCGAGCTCGCGTGTCGGAGTGAGGACCAGCGCGCGCAGCGTGGCTTCTTCCGGGTCGTGGGCGTCGAGGCGCTGGAGAAGCGGGAGGGTGAAGGCGGCGGTCTTTCCGGTGCCCGTCTGGGCGCAGCCGAGGACATCGCGTCCCTTCAGAGCCGGGGGGATCGCTTGGAGCTGAATCGGCGTGGGTGCGCCATAGCCCGCCTCGCGCACGGCGCGCAGGAAGGGAGGAGCCAGACCGAGATCATCGAACGTACTTGGGACAGGATTCACCCGCTCGGTCTGTGGGATTGTCGCGTGCGGTCAAGGCGAAAGCCCGGTCGCACCCAACTTTCCCTCAACGCGGCGCCCGCGCCGCGGTGCCTCGTGCACCCTGCGCTTCGGCACGAAGCTTCGCCAGGCACTCTCGAAACGTCGCCACCAGCCGCGTCTGATCACGGATCTTGGGGATCTGCGGCCAGACCGATCGCTCGCCGGCGGCGATGAAGGAATCGAGGTCCCGCCGCGTGGGGTTGCTGACGACCTTGCAGTAGCTCCGCCGTCGCCCCGATCGAACCACAAAACGAGGCGAAGTCCACCGCGCCAGGCGCGTGCTCGGAGGGAGCCCGTAACCTTTGGGCCTGGGGAGCGACCCAACCCCGGCCCTTTCTCCCGGAACGAACCTCTCCCACCCCATGAGGAACGGATGAACGACGAGACGTACGTGCCCCCGAAGGTCTGGACCTGGGATCCGAGCACCGGAGGTCGCTTTGCGAACATCAACCGTCCGGTGGCCGGCCCCACCCACGAGCGCGAGCTCCCCATCGGCGACCATCCGCTGCAGCTCTACTCGCTGGGGACGCCCAACGGCGTGAAGGTGACGGTCCTGCTCGAAGAGCTCCTCGAGGCAGGCCACCGAGGCGCCGAGTACGACGCCTGGCTCATCGACATCGGCGAGGGCGAACAGTTCGGCAGCGGCTTCGTCGCCATCAACCCGAACTCGAAGATCCCCGCGCTGCTGGATCGAAGCGAAAGCCCCCCGCTGCGGGTCTTCGAATCGGGGAGCATCCTCGTCTACCTGGCCGAGAAGTTCGGCGCCTTCCTGCCCGCGGATCGCCGCGCGCGGACCGAGTGCCTCTCCTGGCTGTTCTGGCAGGTCGGCGCAGCGCCCT